>Ga0116149_1003285_pt1 | contig 16856 bp, 17 predicted proteins | sample AD_UKC057_MetaG_FD_89787 | JGI IMG/M metagenome (GOLD analysis project Ga0116149, IMG submission 89787) | Active sludge microbial communities of municipal wastewater-treating anaerobic digesters from USA - AD_UKC057_MetaG | ecosystem: Engineered > Bioreactor > Anaerobic > Digestate | place: USA... | reverse complement strand
TACGGCCAACTCGAAATCCAGAAAATCGCACGACGCAAGGATCGACTCTTGGTATAAGACCCCAGGCACAGGGATGACATAATCGCTGTGGCGAAGGGGTGACATAATCGCTGTGGCACGACATGCCGGGGGAGCTGCCCTTGCCCGAAGGCTCGATCCGCGGTAGTCTGCCATCATGGCCCGCCCTCGAACCGTCCGCGGGTCGGTTCCAGGGCGTGTCGAACGAGCCTGGAGATGGCCGATGAGCCGCAAGCCGGAGGTGCAACGTGACCGGACAGAATCGCGATCTTGCCCGACGAGCGTTCCTAAGCCTGGCCCTGCTTGCCGCCGCGGCGGCTTGCGCTGCCGACAAGCCCAACATCGTGCTTATCTTCGCCGACGACATGGGCTATGGCGACCCGAGGTGTTTCAACCCGCAATCGAAGTGCCCCACGCCGAATATCGACCGCTTGGCCGCCCAGGGCATGCGGTTCACGGACGCCCACTCCGCCGGGACGACCTGCGTGCCGTCGCGCTACGGGCTGCTCACCGGGCGATACCCGTTCCGCAACGCCAGCATGACTCCCAATACCGGCTCGCTGATCGCTCCAGGCAGTCTGACCATCGCGTCGCTCCTGCGCGACCGCGGGTACGCGACGGCCATGGTGGGCAAATGGCACCTCGGCTTCGAGGGCGGAAAGGACTTCGACTACTCCAAGCCGTTTCGGGGCGGTCCGGTGGACCGCGGATTTGAGACCTTCTTCGGCCAGCATGCCTCGCTGGACATTCCGCCGTATTTCTACATCGAGAACGACCGCTGCACGGCCGCCCCCGTGGAGAAGATCGCTGCAAACAACACGCCCGGCTGGAGCCCCATCCAGGGTGCGTTCTGGCGGGCGGGTCCCGTCGCGCCGGACTTCAAGATGGAGAACGTCCTGCCGACGTACGTCCGCAAGGTCGAGCAGTACATCGCCCGCCGACAGAAGCCCGGCCAGGGCAAGCCGTTCTTCCTCTACCTGGCGATGACCGCGCCGCATACGCCCTGGCTGCCGACCGAGCAATTCCGCTCCGCCAGCATGGGCAATCTCTACAGCCAGTGGGTCGCCCAGGTGGACGCGTCGGTGGGCCAGGTGCTGGCGGCCCTGGATCGCGCGGGCCTGGCCGACAACACGCTGGTCTTCTTCAGCAGCGACAACGGGCCTGTCTGGTATCCCGAAGACGTCAAGAAGTACGGTCATTCGTCCACGGGCGAACTGCGTGGGATGAAAGGCGATGTGTGGGAGGGCGGCCACCGAATGCCTCTCATCGCTCGCTGGCCCGGCAGGATTAAGCCCGACGCCGCCAGCAGGCAACTCGTCTGCCTCATCGACACGCTCGCGACGGTGGCGGAACTCACCGGCGGCCTACCCAAAGACGGGGCCGAAGACAGCTTCAGCTTTCTGCCGGAACTGCTCGCACGCAAGGCAAACTCTCCCGTGCGGACGGAAATGCTCTTGGGCGGAGGCAAGAACCTCTGCATCCGCCAAGGCGACTGGAAACTCATTCCGTTCCTGGGCAGCGGCGGGTTCTCCAGGCCCTCCAGGCGAAAGCCCGGGCCCGGTGAGCCAGCGGGCCAACTCTACAACCTCGCCGACGATCCAGGCGAGACCAGGAACCTCTATGCGGTCCGCAGAGATCTAGTCGAGAAGCTCACAGCCAGGACACGCGAACTGAGCAGCACCCCCAGAAGCCGTCCATGAGAGCGCAGCGGGAAGGTCGAGGTCTTGACCCGACGCGCAGCGGGACTATGCTGGTCCTCGGCGAGCGAGTCCGACTGCCGGCCAGCCAAGGAGAACCACCATGTCGCATATCACGCGTCGAGCCCTGTTGAGTGCGTCCGCCTGTGCGGCCTTTGCCGTCCGCGGCGGCGCCGCCCCGGCCGATCCACCGCGGCCGTCCATGCCCGAGATGCTCCCGGTGAATCACGACCTGCACACCCACACGGTCTGGTCCGACGGCGCCCACCCGTTGGACCTGCACATCCTGGAGGCCCGGGCGTTCGAGCTGGACGCGATGGCCGTCACCGATCACTTCTTCCCCGGCATGAAGCTTCACGACAAGCCGGAGCAGTTCGACGCGTACCTGGGCGAGATCGAGCGCATTCGCTCGGCCCAATCCGACGTGCGGGTGATCAAAGGCGTCGAGGCCGCCGCCCTCGATGAGAAGGGCACAATTTCCATCGACGCCCGCCAGGCCGCCCGCCTGGAGTGGGTGCTGTGCGACCTGGGGGGCAAGACCGAAGGCGTCTTCCGCGCCGCCCCCGCCGACAAGGCTGCCTTGCGCGATAACGTCCTGAAGGCCTACATGGGCCTGTGTGACGTCGAGTACCTGGACGCCATTGCCCACCCGTTCAACACGGGCAACCTGAAGCCCGCCGTGCTGATCGAGGACTACGGCGAGGCCCGCCTGCGTGAGCTGGCCCAGAAGATGGCTGAGAAGAAGAAGGTCTTCGACGTCATGAACGATCAGATCTACTGGTTCAGCAAGTGCGGCATCGCCCCGCGGGAGCTGACGGCCCAGTACGTGGAGTTGGTGAAGATCTTCGCCCGCGCGGGCGTGCGGTTCCAGGTCTCCAGCGACGACCACCGCACGGGCCTCGGCAACACCCGCTGGAGCCGCATCGTCCTGGCCCGAGCCGGCGTGCCCCTGCGCCAGGTGGTCGATGCGACGAAGATCAAGCGGGTCTAGCCCCCCAGATGGTTCCGGGGGACCAGGCCGACCTGGACTGGGACGATAGGGTCTGTCGAATGGTCGAGACTACCATGGAGCAGCTACTTGCCCTTGGCCTTGGGCGTCAGAACGTCCAGGCTGTAGTCGCCGAGTGCGCCGTCCAATCCGGTCACTTCCAAGTAGTAGGTCTCGCCCGGCGTGGCGTCGTACTTCAGGTGGGGGCCCTTGGACGTGGCTACCACGTTGCCGGCGGAATCGTACAGCGTCATGGTCAGCCAGGTGGCCGAGCCTTTCGGCGACGAGGCCTGGACGCTCAGGTGGCCCGACGCCGGGGCGGCCAGCGCGTAGTAGTCGCGATCCCCCTCGGTGAGCGTGCCGCTGGCGGACTGCCAGTTGTCTCCTTGCGGGCCCTGACCGGGCAGGGGGGCGCCTATTGTCTCGCCCGGCTCGCCGGCTTCCGACAGCCCACTGCGTACTACCTGCAGCGTGTAGGGGCTGCTTCCGGCCACGCGAACGTAATACGTGCCGCCTACGGCTGCCTGGAAGCCGGCGACGAGAAGCGAGCCATCCATGGCCGCCGCGCGGGACAGAACCGTCATGTCAGGTCCCCACAATTCCGTCTCCACTGTCGCCCCGGTCAGCGACAGATCCACCGACTGGCCCGCCTGGAGATCAAAGCGGTAAAAGTCCGCTCCGCCCGAGCCGCCTTCGTACTCCAGCGATATCGAGAAGAACGAGCCGCTCAGGTACGCGACTGCCTGGCTGGTCTGCACGGCGAACTCCAGGACCCCGTCTCCGGCCGCCGCCGCCAGCGTTGCCATCGGCACGACGATCTGCACGTTGTTGATACCGGTGACCCCGCCGGTCTGGAAGAGGCTGCCCAGGTGGCAGCCCTCCAGCCACAGGTCCAGGTACTTTGCGTCGCCGCCCAGATCGGCTTTGGCGGTCAGCCGCAACAGGCCGTCCGAACTCGGAGCAGGAACGTCGGCGTAGACGGCCGGTCGCGTCATGCCATCGTACAGCGGGCCGATGACGCTTCGCACGCCAGAAAAGGCCACGCCCCCCGCGCCGTCGCTCTGGCCTTCCACCACGGCTACTTGGCTGCCAAACCCGTCCTCGTACGAAGGCCAGGGCAGTAGCCAGCCGAAGGTCAGGGCCTCGGCTGCGGCAGGCTCATCGTTGGCCGGTCCGTTCAGCGACTCCTGCTCGATCATCGCGGGCAACGCGCCGACGGGCGCGTCGAGGCTGGCATCGAGGGGAAGGGCACTGAGCAGTTGGCGGGTTTCCAGGGGCTCCAGGGCCGAGGGGCAGGGTGTGAGTGCATCGTACATATGCCACCTCTTGAGGGTCGTCCCGACCGGGCCCGGCGGGACCAGTTGGGTCAGCACCGGGGCGACGCGCTCTAAGATGAAGCGTACGATTTCAGGCGGAGGGAAGCAGTCCCCGAAAGGGGCGAGCTCTGGGAAAACCCCGGCAAGATCAGTAGAAACTCAGAGCAACGGCGAGTTGTCCCTGGCGGAGCAATCGCTCCCGTTCGACGCGGACCACCACCGCCCGTCGGGCCGGCTCGCCGAGGGCCTGCGAGTCAAAGGCCGACATCTCCACCTCCTGGCCCACGCGAACAGGCATCGTGAGCGGGACAGCCGCCAGCAGCCCCCCGTCCGACACGTCCAGGCAGCGGGCGGGGAAGTCGCGCTGCGAGGCGGCGTGGTGAAGCGTGAGCGACGCCTGTGACGCCTGGCGCGGGTGACGACGTCGTTCTGTCGGCAGCGGCTGGACCATCGCCACATTCTACCGCGCCGCCCGCGACACGCGAAACGATTCCCATCCGCGGGTCTGCCCGACGTTGTCATTACCAGGGCCTTGAGTTTGCCGAGAGAGTCGCGACAATGCGAGGCATGACTACACAACTGAAGCGCATCGGCATCCTGACCGGCGGGGGCGATTGCCCTGGCCTGAACGCGGTCATCCGCGCGGTGGCCAAGGCCGCCATGGGCGGCGGCCTGGAAGTGATGGGCATCGAGGACGGCTTCCTGGGGTTGATCGAGAACCGCCTGCGCCGGCTGACCTACAACGACGTCAGCGGCATCCTGACCGTCGGGGGCACGATCCTGGGCTCGTGCAACAAGGCCAACCCCGCCAAGTTCGCCACGCAGGACAAGCAAGGACGGTGGGTCACCCGCGACGTCCGTGATCAGGTTGTCGAGCACTACTATCAGGCTCAATTGGACGCCCTGGTGGTCATCGGGGGCGACGGCACGATGAGCGGGGCGCACGACCTGATTGAGCGCGGGCTGCGGATCGTGGGCGTGCCCAAGACCATCGACAACGACCTGTGGGGCACGGAGATCACCTTCGGACACGACACCGCCGTCGCCACCGCCTCCGACGCCTTGGACAAGGTCCACACCACCGCCTCCAGCCATCACCGGGTCATGGTCGTCGAACTCATGGGCCGCTACGCGGGCTGGCTGGCCCTTCACGCCGGGATTGCCAGCGGCGCCGACATCATCCTCATCCCCGAGATCCCCTTCGACATCGATGCCGTCGCGCACAGGTGTCTCGAGCGCAGCAAGGTCGGCAAGCGCTTCACCATCATTGCCGCCGGCGAGGGCGCCCGACCGGTCGGCGGGGAGCAGTTTGTCGACCACATCGTCGCCGACTCTCCCGACCCCATCCGCCTGGGCGGCGTGGCCAAGTGGGTGGCCGAGCAGGTTGAAACGATCAGCCGCCTCGAAGGGCGCTACATCGTCCTGGGCCATATCCAGCGCGGCGGCACGCCCACCGCCCACGACCGCATCCTGGCTACCAAGTTCGGCTATTATGCCTTCGAACTGCTGATGGCCGCCCAGTTCAACCGCCTGGTCGTCCAGCAGAACGGCCAACTCGGCTCGGTTCCCATCGCCGACGTCGCCAGGAAGGTCCGCACCATTCCTCCTGGCCACCCGCTCATCGCGGCCGGGAGGGCCGTTAACACCAGCTTCGGGGATGAGTAGGGGTGTCATCAGGCGCCAGCATTGTCCTGGCTCTGAAGGCGCTCGGCAGCCTGCCTCCGGGAATTCCGCCCGCCGAGTAAAGTACCCGTCTGTATTGTCCGACGAGAGAAGCAGCGGTTCGTGCGGGGGGCACGTTCTCAATTGACGCAACGTATCCGGCGAAGGAGACAAACATGCGACTGGTGACTCGATCCGATTTTGACGGCCTGGGGTGTGCCGTGCTGCTGAAGGAAAAGGGGCTCATGGATGAGATCCTGTTTGTCCATCCCAAGGACGTGCAGGACGGCAAGATCGCCGTCACGGCCAACGACATTCTCGCCAACGTCCCGTACGTGCCCGGTTGCGGGCTGTGGTTTGACCATCACTCCAGCGAGGAGGAGCGGAAGGCGTACGGGCATTTCGAGGGCGCCAGCGACCCGGCCGCCCCCAGCGCCGCTCGTGTCATACACGCCTACTACGGCGGCGAGAAGGCCTTCCCGAACTCGCACATCAAGAGCCTGCTGGCGGCGGTGGACAAGGTCGATTCCGGGCAACTGAGCCTGGATGAGATCCGCCAGCCGACGGGCTGGGTGCTGATCTCCTTCGTCATGGACCCGCGGACCGGTCTGGGACGATACAAGGACTATCGGATCAGCAACTATCAACTCATGCTGGACATGGTCGACTACGCCCGGGCAATGGCGGCCGAGAGCATTCTCCAACTCGATGACGTGCAAGAACGGGTGCAGCGATATCGTGAGCAGGACCACTTGTTCAAGGAGATGCTGACCGCCTGCTCGGTCGTCCGCGGTGACGCGGTCGTGGTGGACCTGAGGCCGAGCGAGGAGATATACACCGGCAACCGTTTCGTCCTCTACAGCCTGTTCCCGCACCAGAACATTTCACTCCAGGTGATGTGGGGCCTGCGGAAGCAGAACGTCGTCATCACATGCGGGCACAGCATCCTGAACCGAACCTCGACGGTGGACGTCGGCTCTCTAATGCTCCGATACGGAGGCGGCGGGCACCGGCGGGTCGGGACATGCCAGGTGGACGCCGAGCAGGCGGACCGGGTCATAGAGCAACTGGTGGCCCACATTCAGGCCTGCCCCAGAAAACAACAACTCGAAGTGGCGTAGGCTTGGCGCGTCATCAGCGGCTGGTCGATCCCTCGGCGCGACCCTGCCCGAGTCGGCGAAACAGTCCACGGCTTCTCTTCCCGACGAGAAGGCGCTGTCAGTTATTGCACCGCCGGCCGCGTCACATATGTTGCCGCCCGCTGATGTTCAGCAGCACGCCATTGCGGGCCACGTAGACCATCTGTCCGTACGGCGTCCTGAAGCTCACCTTGCCGCTCAGCCCAGCCTGGCTGTGCATGCGGAGTTCCAGCGGACGCCAGTCGTTGCTGCTCAGCGAGCAGACCCACAACTCCCCCGGCGCGATGGCCACAATTGCGGATTCGGTCTGTGTGGTCCAGCTTGTCCCTAGGGGTCTACGATCCGCAATCCAATCAGTCTTTCGCTGCCGCGGCGCATCGGCTATCATGACCGGAAGGACAGCGGGCCAGGTCGAGCCGGTGCGCCCGCTACTGGCAGGAGATGTGTGGATGAAGCTTCGGAACGGATTCCTTTTGTCGCTCGCGTTGCTGCTCCCGACGGCGGCGCGGGCAGCCTCTCCCTCTTCGGCTACCTCCGCGTCGGCTTGCCTGGCTGACCGCGTCCGTCACCTGATCGCCGCCTATGAGTCCAAGTTCAAGGGCGCCAAGGTCGGCGCAAGCGTGGTGGATTTGTTTGCCGGCAAGCCTCTGATCGCCCACAACGATACTGAACTGTTTCTCCCGGCCAGCAATCAGAAGCTGCTGACCTCCGCCTTCGCCCTGGCCCGCCTGGGCGGGCAGTTCCGTTTCGAGACGCGCCTTCATCGCGTCGGCAAGGACCTCTGGGTCGTCGGTTCGGGCGACCCCACCTCGGGCGACCCCATCCTGGCCGAGGCCGACAAGACTTCCATCTACGCCGAGATGGACCGGTGGGCGGCGGCCGTCAAGGCCCGCGTGGGCCAGGCCGTCGAGGGCGACCTGGTCCTCGTGCCGTGCTTCGGGCCCCAAAACAACAAGCCGCAGGAGGACTACCGCCACAGCGACTGGCCCAAGAACCAATATCACTGCTGGTACGTCGCCCCGGTGGCCGGGTTGAACTTCCAGAACAACTGCTTCGATGTGACCCTGGTCAGTCGGGGCGGCAGAATCCATCCCGTGCTCAGCCCGGTCAGCCGGCTCATCCAGGTCATCGACACGACTCGCCCGGGCGGCAAGGGCTACTGGGGACTCACGTATAATGACGACGACTCACAAGTCACCGTCGTGGGCAACGTCAACGCTCCCAACGCCGTGCCGTACTCGGTGGCGATCAACCAGCCGCCGCTGCTGTTTGGTCGCGTGCTTGCGGAGCGGCTGGCCCAGGCGGGCGTGAGGCTGGGCGGTTCGGTCCGCCTGGCGGCCATTGCCGACCTGCCCGGGGAACTGGGCCCGCCCGTGGCCACGACGGTCACGCCCCTGGGCGTCGCGATGGCCCGGGCCAACAAGCGGAGCCTGAACATGGCCGCCGAGTGCCTCTTCCTTCGCGCGGGCGACGGCACGTGGGCCGGCAGCGCCTCCCTGGCGGTTGCCACGCTGGCCAAGGAGTATGACGTGCTCCCCGCGTGGCTGGATATTCATGACGGATCGGGCCTGTCCCGCACCAACCACGTGGCGGCCGCGGCCATGACGAAGATCCTCCAGAACGTTCTGCGCCGGCGCGACTGCCTCACTTTCGTCGAGAGTCTACCCTTCGCCGGCATGGACGGCACGCTCGAACGCCGCATGGACGAGCCGCCCTGCCGCGGGCGAGTTCTGGGCAAGACCGGCTACATCACCGGCGTCTCCGCCTTGAGCGGCTACATTCTCAACAAGCAGAACCGCTGCTCGATGGCCTACTCGATCCTCTGCAACAAGGTCGCCTCCGGTCAGCAGGCCAAGCAACTCCAGGACGACATCTGCAAGCTCCTGGTCGACAATGTGGACGCGTCCCCCGCGCCGCATCCGTAGCGGAGAAGCGTACGAAAAAGGACCCGGGAGCTATGGGAGTCGTGGGCCTCATGGGATTAAGTCATCCCGTGGCCTGCGTTTCTCCCGCGTCTCCCGTTCGATAGACTATGGAAATACCCTATCCGGGCGAGATGGCGGCCGTAGCGACCGCCTTCTGCTGGGCCGTCAGCGTCATGAGTTTCGATGCCGCCGGCCGGCGCGTCGGCTCGATGGCCGTCAACCTCATCCGTCTCCTGATCGCCTTCGTCCTGCTGACCGGCCTGACGACGTTGCTGCGCGGCCGGCCCCTGCCGACCGACGCTCCGCCCAGCACGTGGCTGTATCTCTCGCTGTCGGGCTTCGTGGGCTTCTTCCTGGGCGACCTGTGCCTGTTCCGCTCGTTCCTGCTGCTGGGCCCGCGGCTGGCCACCTTGCTGATGTCGCTGGCCCCGCCGCTGGCCGCCCTGGGCGGGATCGTCCTGCTCGACCAGCACCTGCGCCCGCTGAACTGGGTGGGCATGGCCGTCACTCTCAGCGGCGTGGCGTGGGTGGTGATTGAGCGCCCCCTGCGCGAGCCGCCCGTCCACCGCCCGCACAAGGTGACCCCCTGGGGCGTCACACTGGGCGTGTTGGCCGCTACCGGGCAGGGGTTGGGCATGGTCCTGGGTGCCATGGGCATGAGGCTCGATGATGGGACGAAGTACAACCCCATCGCGGCTACGCAGATCCGTGCCCTGGCCGGCATCGTCGGCTTCTCGGTCCTGTTCCTGGCCCTGCGATGGTTCGGCCGCGTCTGGGCCGCCCTCGGCGAGCGACGGGCCATGACATGGATCACCGTGGGGGCCTTCGCCGGGCCCGTTGCGGGTGTCAGCCTGGCCATGTTGTCCATTCAGCTCATCCCTGTGGGCGTCGCCCAGACGATCATGGCCATCCTTCCGGTCATGATCATTCCCCTGGTCATTCTCATCCACAAGGAGCACGTCAGCCTCCGCGCCCTGATCGGCGCGATCATCGCCCTGGTGGGCGTGGGCATGCTGTTTTACAGTCCCGCTTCGTAGATCAGCCTCAATTCCTGAAAAACCTCCGCGCCCGCGGCGTCTTTGTGGTAAGACCACAGCGGATGACAGAGCTGAGCTTTGCCAACCTGGGCCGATGGTACGACGAACTGGGCTCGTCGCTGGCGCTCTATGCCCGCCAGGTGGGGGATGCCCACGAGGCCGAAGACGTGGTCCAGGAGGTGTTCCTTCGCCTCATGGCCCAGCGCCGCCCCCCGCGGGACGTGAAAGCATGGCTGTTCCGCGCGGTGCGGAACGAGGCCATCTCGCGAGGCCGCTCGCGCCGCCGGCGGGAACTTCGCGAGCGGCGCCAGGCGGCCGGACGCGTCGAACTGTTCGAGCCGCGAGCGGACGACCTGATCGACGCCCGCTCCGCCCAGGCAGCCCTGGAACGCCTGGACGCCGACCAGCGCGAACTGGTCGTCCTGCGAATCTGGGCGGACATGACCCTCGATCAGATCGCCCGCACGACTGGCCTGAGCGTGGCCACGGTGTTTCGCCGATACCGCGCCGCCCTGGCCGCCATTCGCAAGGAGATGCAGCCATGCACGAAGACGACCACCTGACAGCCGCGGAGACGGAGTTGGAGCGCGCGTTGGGACGGCTGACGCCGGCCGACCCGGGCCTGGACCGCGACCGGTTGATGTTTCGCGCCGGTCAGGCCGCCGGGCGGCGGGGGAGAGGCCGCTGGCAGGCGGCGACGGCCGGGCTGGCCGCGGCGCTCGTCTTGGCGATGACGCTGTCCACGTGGCGGGCGGGCGAGCCGCCTGCGATGCCGCCCATGCCGGGCGGGCCCGTAATCGTGCACCAGATGCCCAGTGCGGACGAGATTCCTTCGCCGGCCGCTGTACCCGGCGTCGCGTACTTGCGGCTGCGGGACGCCGTGCTGGACGAAGGTCTCGACGCTCTGCCGACAGTGAAGTCCGCCGAACAGGCCACACCTGTTCGAGAAGCCATGATGCCTGGGGCTTGAGAGAGATAGAAAAGGAAATCGCATCATGATCCGAATTCCCCTGTCGCGTGTTCTTATCAGTGCCCTGTCCGCTCTGCTGACGGTTGCGTCTCTCCCGGCGGCCGAGCCGGCCAGCATACAAACGACCCAACCGACCCAGCCGGCCGGCGAGCAGGTACAGACCGTTCGCCTGTCGGTCCAGCCGGCGGCGGCGCCGAAGCCGGCGATGAGCATATATCTTCTGCCCCCGCTGTTGGACCGCCTGCCGGGCAACGCGGCCGGGACGTACGGTATCGCCCTGCAGATGATGCCGGCCGACGAGACCGACGCCGATCGCGACAAGATCGAGAAGTGGCTGAAAATGGCCTCGTCGGTCCTGCCACGCGACGAGGTACGCAACCTCCTGAGTCGCTATGAACAGTCGTTCCGCTATGCCGTGCTGGCCAGTCGCTACGAGCGGTGTGACTGGGACCTGCCGATCCGCCAGGAGGGCTTCAATCTGCTCCTGCCGAACCTCCAGGGCTTCCGTCGGTTGGGGCGGATGCTGGCGCTGGACGCGAGACTGGCCCTGGCCGAAGGGCGGCTGGACGAGGCGATCGCCCGCGTCCGCACGAGCCTGGCCCTGTCGCGCCATGTCTCGGAGGGGACGTTCCTGATCGGCGCCTTGGTCGGCATCGCCAACGCCACCGTCGCGCTGGAGCAGGCGCGAGAGGTGCTGGCCGCTGACGGTTCGCCCAATCTCTACTGGGCGCTGGTGCAGTTGCCGGATCCGCTGATCTCCATGCGACACGCGATGGAGTACGAACAGAACTGGCTGTACTTCAGCTATCCGCAACTCCGGGGGCTGGGCGACCTCAAGCTCAGCGACGAGCAGTGGAACGAACGGGCGCGGGCGGCGATGAACCTGCTGGCCTTGGCTGGCGGCAAAGACGGCTCGACTGCCGCGGATGCCCTGCGGGCCTTGGCGGCGGGGATGAAGATGTACCCCCAGGGCAAGCAGTGGCTCCTCTCGCAGGGGCGGTCGGCCAAGGAAGTCGAGGCCATGCCGCACGGGCAGGTGATCGTGCTGTCCATGATGGGCCAGTACGAGCAGTGGCGCGACGAAATATTCAAGTGGTTTGCCCTGCCTTACGCCCAGGCCCGCGCGGGCATGGAGAAGACCCTCCGCGCCTTTGACGACTGGGCGAGCGGTCCGGGACGAGGCAATCTCGCCGCCGTCCTCCTGCCGTCCCTGGGCCGGGCGGCCTTCGTGCACGCCAGCCTGGAACGGGAAGTCGCCGCCCTGCGGTGCGTCGAGGCCGTGCGGCTGTACGCCGCCGCGCACGGCGGTCAGCCCCCGGCCGAGCTTGGCCAGATCAACCTGGTCCCCGTCCCGGCCGACCCGGTTACCGGCAAGCCGTTCGGCTACCACGTCGAGGGCAAGGGCTTTGTGCTGGAATCGATCGAGGGGCTCCGCCCACGAGATCAACTGCGGTGGGTGGTGGAACTGCGCGAAGCCGGGACGAAGTAGCGGAAAGGGCAAACCGGATGGGAATCATGATCGCTATGGAAGCAGCGGCTTGCCTGAGTACTATTCCCCGGCTTCCCGAATGATGACGGTATTGTTCTGCCCACCGAAGCCGAAGCTGTTGGACATGCAGACGCGGACCTTGGCCTCGCGCGGCTTGTTGGGGACGTAGTCCAGGTCGCAGTCGGCGTCCGGATGGGCATAGTTGGTGGTGGGGGGGATGACCTGGTCGCGGATGGCCAGCACGCAGGTAATCAACTCGGTGGCCCCGGCGGCGGCGATCAGGTGGCCGACCATGCTCTTGACGCTGGAAACGGGGACTTTCGCCGCCCGCTGGCCGAAGACGGCCTTCACCGCCCGCGTCTCGACCTGGTCGTTCTGCTTGGTGCCCGTGCCGTGAGCGGAGATATAGTCGATGTCGTCGACAGTCAATTTCGCATCGGCCAAAGCGGATCGCATGCTGGTGGCGGCGCCGTCGCCCTCGGGGTCCTGGTCGGTGATGCGGAAGGCGTCGGCCGAACTGCCGTACCCGACGATCTCGGCCAGGATCTTCGCCCCGCGGGCCTGGGCGGTGTCGTAGTCTTCGAGGATCAGAATGCTGGCGCCCTCTCCCAGAACGAAGCCATCGCGGGTGAGATCGAAGGGCCGGCTGGCGGTTTCGGGCGAATCGTTCCGTTGCGAGAGGGCGGTCAGGCGGTTGAAGCCGGTCACGCCGAAGGGGTGGATCATGCTGTGTGCCCCGCCGGTGATCATGACGTCGGCGTCGCCGCGGCGGATCTGCAAGGCCGCTTCTCCGATGGCCTGGGTGGAGGCGGCGCAGGCGGTGAGGACGTTGAAGGCGGGCCCGCGGATCTTGAACTGGGCGGCTAGGTGAGCCACCACCATGTTCGACTCCTGCTCCAACTCGCGGTGGACGTTCATCCGCTGGAAGGCCAGCTCGGCCCAGCGCCGGGTGTCGACCTTGCCGTCCTTCCAGGCGTCGACCAGGAGCGAGACGAAATTGGAGAAGTCCAGGCTGCCCTCGCCGCTACCGAGGTAGACGCCCACCCGCGTGTGGTCGAGGTTTACGAACGAGTCCAGGCCCGACTGGGCCCAGGCCTGCACAGCCGCGCCGAGCGCGAACTGGCAGTGCCGCCCAGCCGTCTGGTGCAGGTCCGCCTGGGGCACATGGTCGGCCAGGCGGTAGCCCTTGACCTGGGCCGAGAACGTCGTGGGATACGTGCTGGCGTCGAAGAGTTCGGTCTTGCTCACGCCGTTGGCGCAGGCAAGCATGGCCCGCCAGGTGGACTCGACGTCGTGGCCAAGCGGGTTGACCGTTCCCATGCCGGTGATGACGACTCGACGCTTGCTCATGATACGTACCGCCGCAGGACGCACGCGGCGCTCTGCCCGCCGATGGCGAAGCCTCCGACGACAATATGGGTCAACTCGGCCTGTCGCGGCTGCGAGGCCAACCGGAGGTTGCAGCCGTCAGCGGGCGAGGAGAAGTTTACGGTGGGCGGGACGATCTGGTGGTGCATGGCCAGTGCGGCGGCGGCCAGAAGGGTGCCTCCGGCGCCGGCGAAGAGACTTCCGGTGGCCCCGGTGATGGAGAAGGCCGGGCACTGCACAGCGGCGTCGCCCAGGGCAGTCGTCCAGGCGGCGCTTTCGGCGGCGTCTTCGGCCGGCACTGCGGTGCCGTGGGCTGCCAGGGCCGACACGTCGGCCGGCTGGAGCCCCGCGTCACCCAAGGCGTTTCGGATGGCCAGCTCCAGCCCGCCGGCGGTGCGGGAAGCAATGTCGATGCCCCGGGGATCGCACGCCCCGCCGAAGCCCACCAACTCGGCGTAGATCGTCGCGCCGCGGTTGCGGGCGTGCTCGAGGTCCTCCAGGATCACCAGTCCGCCGCCCTCGCCGATGATGGTGCCCGCGTGCTGCGTGTCAAAGGGTCGGCAGGCGGCAGCGGGCGAGTCATTGGCGGCGGTGCACAGTCGCCCAAGCAGTTGCTGACGGAGATGGCCCATGGGGTTGAGCTTGGCCTCCGCCCCGCCGGCGACGGCGGCCGTCACGTCGCCCCGCTGCACCCAGCGACCGGCCTCGCCGATGCTCAGCAGTCCGCTGGCGTCGCCGCAGGTGATAGTGTTGCTGGGGCCTTCGGCGGCATGGATGATCGTTACGTGGCAGGCGAGCATGTTCGGCAGGTACTTGAGCAGCCACAGCGGGGTGAGGTTGTTCATCCCCCCGCTTCCCCAGGCCTTGAGGTCGAACGCGCCGTCGGTGACGGCGGTCGTGACCGCTGCGCCCAACTCGTCCAGGTCCGTGCAGATGAGCCCCGCGCCGACGTTGCAGCCCAGGCGCTTGGGTTCGACCGTAGGGGGGGCGTTCTCGTCGGTGCCGCGGGTGGTCAGGCCCGCGTTGCGGAAGGCCAGATCGGCCGCCGCGACCGCCACCTCGATGTCGCGGGCCATCACCTTGACCGCCTTGCGGTAGCTCTTGGGCACGTAGGTGCGGGCGGAGAAGTCGGCCAACTCAGCCCCGATCGTGCAGGGAAAACCGGACGCGTCGAACAGGCCGATCGTGCGGGCGCCGGAGCGGCCCTCGATCAGGGCCTTCCAGAACTCGTCAGCCCCCAGGGCAACCGGCGTGACCACACCCAACCCGGTGATCGCCACACGACGCTCAGCCACCGCCGGTCTCCAGGAAAGGGGCCACCAGCCGTTCGAACTGGCCGGTAAAGACGAAGTTCTCCTCGGGGAACTTCACGCCGGCCATGTTTTGATCGATGTGCGAGAACATCAGGTCCACCGTGCCGATGGGCTTGCCGTTGCAGGTCACGGTGCCGGCCGTCACCGCGGCGTCGGCGGTGATGGTCTGGATCTCCGCATGGTAGGCGACCTGGTCGCCCGGTACAACGATGTCGCTGAACTCGGCCTTGGCGATCTTGGCCAGGATCACCTTCTCCTTGAAGTCGCGGGCCTGTCCGACCAGGATGCCCGCGGTCTGGGCCATCCCTTCAACCATCAGCGAGACCGGCATGATCGGGAACGCCTCCCAGTGGTCATGGAGATGCTCCTCGGCCAGCGAGACGTTCTTGACGGCCGTCGCCTTTCGGCCCGGCTCAAACTCGGTGAAACGATCGATCCAGATCCAACGCATGTGCTTCTCGTGTAAGACGCGGAGCGGACTGGGGCTCCAGACCGGCGGAGCGCTATTGGTTGACCTTGCTGGAGGCGTAGCTGACCAGCGTTTGGACGGTGAACAGGTCCATGATCTTGTTGACCTGGGGGTCCTGCTCGAACTCAGTCAGGTTCACGTGGGGCATGCTCGCCTTTAGCTGGGCCACGCCGGCGGCCGTCAGCACCCCGTTCTGCACGAACTCGGGGTTATTCAACAGGTTATCGGGCATCAGCTCGCCGCGGGGAATCTTGATGTTGAATGCCTTTTCCAGGCGGAAGATGATGTCCAGCAGGTCGATGGACTCGGCGCCCAGGTCGGCGAAGATCTTCGCTTCCGGCTGGACCTCGTCTTCGTCCACGCTCAGGGCCTCTACCAGGGCCTCTTTCACCTTCTCAAAAACTTCCGCTTCGCTCATCGGCATGGGATTTCATCTCCTGTTGCGCCGTTGCGGACCGCTCCGCACCGGCCGGGCCGGTTCCATCTCTATCTATAGGTTGTTTCGTTACCAATGTCAACAAGGCGGGCGGCTACTGCGTGCCCGCCGCCAGTGCCTGCGGGCCGCCCACCAGGGCGAACTGCCGCCGCAAGTCAGCCACGGTCTGCTCGTCGGCCCCCTTCAACCACTCCTGGCGCTGGGCCAGGTTGAAACACTCCAACTCCAGGCGGGCCGTAACAGCCGTCTGACCGTCGATCAGCCCTGTGCCCTTGAACTTGGCCGAGCCCTCGCCGATCTCCACCGCCTCCAACTCGCAGCGGAGGATCTTGCCCGGCGAGACGAAGTTGGCGTACCGCACGTTGCGTGCCGACCGCAGCACGATGATGCTCTTAGCGAAGTCCTGCTCCACCCGCACTAGCCAAGCCGCCGACTGCACCAGGGCCTCCAGCATCATCACGCCCGGCAGGACGGGAAAGGCCGGGAAATGATCCGCCAGGTACTCCTCGGCCAGCGACAGCGCCTTGGTTGTCACGATGCCCGTCGGCCTCGTGATCGACTCGATCCGATCTACCAGGTAAAACTTCATGTTCCGCTCATCATGGGGGTACGCAAAAGGCCGTTGTTTGTAGTCCGCTCGCGGGCGAAATGCAAGAGGTTTTTCCTCTGCTTCGTCGCTGGACAGAAGCGACCACTGCGTGTATCATTAGGGGGTCGGGAGCTTTCCGGCGCGATGAGCGTTCCGGCAGCCGATCAAGTCGTCCCACAAAGGAACAGTTCCGTACGGTGGAGGTATGGCGTCATGGCAAGACTACTGTCGAGTTCCCTGGTCATCCTGTCGTTCCTTGCTCTTTCCCTGGCCCCCCTGGCTGCCGACACGTTGAGCGTGGACACCGGGCTTGACGGCCAGGACGTCCAGGCCGGATGGGTGGGCATCAGCGGCCCCTCCAGCGCTTCCGGCACCGTCACGGGCGTCTTTCCCAGTACGATGGGCAACTCTGGCAACGTGACGGTCGAGGTGCGCACGGT
>Ga0116149_1003283_pt1 | contig 16867 bp, 16 predicted proteins | sample AD_UKC057_MetaG_FD_89787 | JGI IMG/M metagenome (GOLD analysis project Ga0116149, IMG submission 89787) | Active sludge microbial communities of municipal wastewater-treating anaerobic digesters from USA - AD_UKC057_MetaG | ecosystem: Engineered > Bioreactor > Anaerobic > Digestate | place: USA... | reverse complement strand
TCAGGGCGGAGACGTTTTGGAATTGAGCTATGTTTTTAAATTGGTAACCGATGCCTGGAACTACTTTCCACACAAGGTTCTGGGCAATATCTCTCCAGCCGAGAAATCGCTGGAGTATTAAAATAAAAATTTATGAATAATCTTTGGCATACAAAATCATCAACTGCCGTCATTGAAGAATTACATTCAAGCGAACGCGGTTTAAATAGTCAGGAAGTAACCCTGCGATTGAAGCAGTATGGATTAAATAAATTGCCCGACGCCAAGGTGGACGGCATTTTTACTATTTTCCTGCGTCAATTTCAAAGCCCGCTCATTTACATACTGGTAGCCGCCAGTATCATAGTCTTCGCGATGGGAGAGGTGGTCGACGGTTCAATTATTCTGGCCATCCTTCTCTTCAATGCCATTGTCGGGACGATTCAGGAGGGCAAAGCCCAGAACACCTTGCTTGCGCTCAAGAAATTCGTCGAAACTAAGGCCACTGTACTTAGAGATGGTAAAGAGATCATTATTTCGGATACGGAATTGGTGCCGGGTGATATTCTTATTCTTCAAGAAGGAGAGAGAATCCCTGCTGACTCACGGGTAATACTCTCCCATAATCTTAAAGTAGACGAGGCGGCTCTTACCGGAGAATCGGAGCCGATACATAAAACGAGTGAAAGGCAGGCGGCGGGAGAAACGGTCGGGCAGTATAAAAATATTGTGTACAAAGGGACGAATATTGTCGCTGGCAATGGCCGAGCGTTAGTTATTGCCACTGGTTCACAAACTGCTATTGGTACAATTGCCAGCAAGATTGCATCGGTTAATACCGAGATTCCGCTTAAGGGCAATATCCGTTACCTTTCACGCTTTATCATCGCCATTGTCGCGATTATTTCGGTAGTGATCTTTATTTTAGGCATTGCGGTTGGCAAGCCGGTTAAAGATATGTTTACGACCATTGTTTCTTTGTCGGTATCAATCATACCGGAAGGACTCCCTATTGTCGTCACTCTCATTCTCGCTATGGGTGTTTGGCGCATGAGCAAGCGTAATGCGCTCGTAAAGAAACTGCAGGCAGTTGAGGCTTTGGGACAAGCAAGTATTATTGCGGTTGATAAAACCGGCACGATCACCAAAAACGAGCTGGTGATTCAAAAGGTGTATGTGGCAGAGAAGATGTTTGATGTCGAAGGCATTGGGTATGAACCAAAGGGGAAGATTAGCTTGGACGGTCGTATTATTGACGCCGCCAATTATCCAGAACTTTTACTTGCCGGAAAGATTGGTACTTTTTGCGCCAACGCCCGGATTATGTACGGAAAAGAAGACAAACGCTGGCGGGTCTCCGGAGATCCTACCGAAGCGGCCATGCTCGTGTTTTCTCAAAAACTAGGCTTTCATAAAGAAGATATTGAACGCGAGTCTCCGCTTGTTGGAGAAAGCCCGTTCGATTACAGGCTAAAATATCACGCTGTTCTCCATAATATTGAAAATAAGAATTTTTTGACCGTTGTTGGTGCCCCCGAAGTTATCTTGAAACTATCAGAGACAATCTGGTTGGACGGCAAACGCAAAGAACTTACACCCGCAGAACGAAAAAATCTTGAGTCTATTTTTTATCAAATGTCGCAAGAAGGCTTGCGCGTGCTTGCTTTTGCTATTAATCCTGACGCCGGGAAAATACTCAAGCCGGAAAAAATACGAGGCCTTTCTTTTGTTGGTTTTTATGGCATGAGAGACGCGACCAGACCGGAAGCGGCCTCGGCCATAAAGAAAGCCGAGTCTGCCGGAGTGAAGGTAGTAATGATTACTGGTGATCACAAGATAACTGCCCAAGCTATAGCTAAAGAAATTGGTATTTGGCATGAAGGTGACGAAGTGCTTACCGGGTCGGAAATTGACGGAATGTCCGACGCCGAATTGTCGAACGACTCAAGAGTATATCGGTTTTTGCTCGAGTGAATCCGGAACACAAAATGAGGATTATTAGCGCCTATCGGGCGCGTGGAGAAGTGGTGGCTATGACCGGAGACGGAGTTAACGACGCGCCCTCGTTGGTCGCCGCCGATCTTGGAGTAGCGATGGGTAATATCGGCACCGAAGTGGCGAAGGAGGCCTCTGATATTGTCCTTCTCGACGACAACTTGGAGAGTATTGTGTCAGCAATCGAGGAGGGACGCAATATCTACAAAACCATCAAGAAAGTTATCTTATATCTTTTCTCAACGGGCATGGGGGAGGTGTTTGCGATTATAGGATCCCTTATTTTGGGATACCCCTTGCCAATATTAGCGGCACAGATTATCTGGCTGAATTTCGTCACTGACGGCTTTATTGATGTGTCGCTGGCCATGGAACCGAAAGAGCATCATTTGCTCGACGATAAGTTTGAGAAGCCGAATAAATTTCTCGTTGATAAATTAATGGCAAAAAGAATGGTGCTTATGTCTCTTGTCATGGCTTTCGGTTCTCTTATTCTTTTCAAAGATTACTACGAAGGGGATTTGACAAAAGCCCGGACGATGACACTTACCGTTTTGGCCGTCTTTCAGTGGTTTAATGCTTGGAATTGCAGATCCGAGAGTAAATCTATTTTTAGGATGAATCCGTTTTCTAACAAATACTTAGTGGGCGCGACAATCATTGTCATCGTGCTTCAACTGCTCGTTGTTTACACTCCGGTGATGAATACATTCTTGAAAACCGCACCACTTAATCTTTCCGATTGGTTGCTCATTGTACCGATAGCGACATCGATCGTGCTGATTGAGGAAATTCGCAAATTCTTTTATCGCAGACGATTGGCGAAAAAGACTCTAAAAAGTAATTAATCAAATTTATGGCCAGATATTACAAGAGAAGATATAAAAATTACAAGGAAGACGATGGCGTTAAATTCATTAGCGGACTTATTGTCTTTTTTATCGTTTGTCTGATATTGGCTTATAATGCGGGAACCGCCACTTTCTTCGCTACCCTAGCCAGTGAGGTTGGGCTAATTGTTTTGGTAATTGTTGGGAGTGAAGTTTTAAAAAAGAGTAAAGAAAATGCCCGTAAAGCCAAAGTTGAAAATATATTAAACACTATTCAAAAAGCAGGACTTGAAGAATATATCAATAATTTTATATCCCGATTTGGTCTTGGTCAGGAAAAGAATAAAAATGTTTGGACTAGAAGAAATTATAAAATCAGTTGGGACAGGATAAATGACTTAAAAGATTTTTTATATCAAAAAGGAATCGATTTTTCTTTTTCAGAAATTTGTATCCTTTTAGCCAACTACATTGATAAGAAAGAGTTTGATCTAACCGTTAATAGCATCAGCGCAACCACTAATAGTTTTTCAAAATTAAGTGGGTCTGATTTTGAGCATTTGTTATATCGTCTTTATGAGACTATGGGGTATTCCGTACTGTTTAATGGAAAAACAGGAGACCAGGGGGGCGACTTAATAGCGACTAAAAATCAGGAGAGAATTTTGATTCAGGCAAAATGTTATAAAGATTGGAGCGTGGGCAATAGTGCCATTCAAGAGGCCGTCGCCGCTAGAAATCACTACGATTGTAATAAGGCCATGGTTATCACTACGAGCGTTTTTACTAAAGAGGCCATGGAATTAGCGAAAACAAATAAAGTGGAATTAATCCCTAAAGAATTACTCCAAAAAATGCTTTTAGATAATTTAAAAGAAAGTTGGAGCTAGGCGGCAAATAAATAATAATAACACTAACTTCGGAACAGATTTATAAGATAGTATTTTTATGCAATTTTATATAATTAAATATTAATATGTTAATTTCTTCATCTTTAAAAAAATTTATAGAATCAAATGCCCTGGGATTGGCTACCGTCAATAAATCTGGTAAGCCTCATAATATTGCTATAACCTATGTACAAGTAATTAATGATCAAATCATAATTTCCAATGCTCACATAAAAGAATCTATTAAAAATATAAATTATAATAATAATGTTTCACTGGTAATTTGGAATCCAGAATGGAAAAAATCTTGTGTTGGTTTTGAATTAATAGGCAAGGCCAAAAATTATACTGATGGTAAATGGTTAAACTATGTAAAAGAATTGCCCGAAAACGAGGGTTATAATATTAAAAGTGCTATTGTCGTCAATATTAAAAAGATAAAAAGATTGTTAAGTTAAGTTATTAATGAAAATATATAACTATAAAACAAAAAAGAAAGAAAATTTAATCACTATTAAAGAGGGTGAAATTAAAATGTATGTTTGTGGTATTACCCCATACGACTCTCCTCATATAGGACACGTTTTAGTTGCTTTAAGATTCAATATCATCAGAAATTATCTTACATATAAGGGATATAAGGTTTTTTTTGTGCAGAATATTACCGACATTGACGATAAAATAATAAATAAAGCTAAACAAAAAAGAGTTTCCCATAATACCATTTCTTCCCTTTATATTAAAGAATATGAACAAATTTTAACCGCTTTTAATATTAAAAAGCCAGATTATAATCCCAGGGTTACAAAGTATATTGATAAAATAATTATTTATATACAAGATTTAATAGCCAAGGGTTATGCTTATACAACAGAAAAAGGAAATGTTTACTTTGATGTGAGCAAAAAATTAGATTATGGTAAATTGTCTGGTCAGGAATTAGAAAAATTACAAGGTAAAGTTTGGGAAAAAGAGCAGGATAAAAAAAATGTTTTAGATTTTGCTTTATGGAAATCTGAAAATGAAGCGGGTTTTTATTGGTTGTCTCCGTGGGGTAAGGGAAGACCGGGTTGGCATATAGAATGCTCTGTTATGAGTAACGATATCTTAGGAGAGAGTATTGATATACATGGAGGGGGGTTAGATCTTAATTTTCCTCATCATGAGAATGAGTTAGCTCAGTGCGAAGCTCATAATAGCAAGCCTTTTGTTAATTATTGGATGTATAGCGGGTTATTGAATATAAATGGGGTAAAAATGTCTAAATCTTTAGGTAATTTTATCACCGCTAAAGACGGACTAGATAAATATGGAGCGGAATTATTGATTTATGTAATTAACACTTTTCATTATCGATCCGATATTAATCTTCAAGATAGGATATTTATAGATAATTTAAACAATATTGCTAATTTTCATAAAACTTTTATTTTAGTTGAGGATAATTATAATACAAATATAAATCTAGACAATTTTGAATTAGAAGAAATAAGTATAATAATAAATGATTTTTTTGTAGCAATGGATGATGATTTTAATACAGCGAAAGCATTAGTTGTTTTAAATAAAATTCTTCTAATTTTAATAAATAAAATTAGAAATCGGGCTAACGAGAAAGAGATAGTCTATTTGTATCAAAAAATTAAGAATTTGGGAGCAATTTTAAATTTATTTTTTAATAAAAATAGCGAAGATGTTTTAAATGAGTTGTTTAAATTTTACAGTGAATATTTATATAAGCCCAAATTAACATTAGAAAAAATAAATATAGAAATAGAAAAAATTAAAAATGCTTTAGAAAAAAAGAATTATTTTTTGTCGGATAGGATTAGAGGGAATTTATTAGATAGAGGCATAAAAGTTATGCAAATGGAAAATAAAAATATTGAATGGCAATTTGCTTTTGTAGAAAAGTAACATAGGATATTATGTCTATTAACCACCTTGTATTAGTTTTTATTGTAGCATATAATAAGAGTTAAAGGTAACATCACGGGTAACATTTAACTGATAAAGTATAAATATATGGGAAAAGCTAACATTTTGGACATTCTCAAAAGTAATAATACGGTCTTCTCTTTTAAGGAGATACTGTTAGCTTCTGGAGAGAGTAATCCGGCTCTTTTGAGACGCAGAATATATTCCTATATAAAAAATGGACAGTTGTACAGTATTCGCAGGGGGTTATATGCCAAAGATAAAAATTATAATAAACTTGAATTAGCAACAAAGATATTTATCCCGGCTTATGTAAGTTTTGAAACAGTCTTAGCTGAAGCCGGAGTTACATTCCAGCATTACAGCCAAATTTTTGTTGCTTCCTATCAGACAAAAGAAATAGATTGCGATGGACAGATTTTTTCTTTCAAGAAATTAAAAACCAATGTTCTTAATAATAACTCGGGAATAGAAAACAAAGGATTTTATTCGGTGGCTTCAAAAGAAAGAGCATTTTTAGACATTGTTTATTTAAACAAAGATTACCATTTTGATAATTTGTCGCCTCTAGCTTGGGATAAGGTATTTTCAATTTTGCCGATGTATGGAAATAAGCGCATGGCCCAAAAAGTCAAGCAATACTATAAAGATTTTAAATCTAAGCAAAGCCAATAAATTTATGACACTAGATATAACTACACATAAAAATATTCTCATTAGAATCCTTAAGGACATATTTACCGATTCCCAGGTTGGACCTTTTCTTGGTTTCAAGGGAGGAACGGCCGCTTTTCTTTTTTACAATCTCAATCGTTTTTCAGTAGACCTTGATTTTGATTTGTTGGACGCAACTAAAGAAGATCAAGTTTTCAATAGAGTTAAAGGGATCTTAGAAAGCTACGGAACTCTTAAGGAGGCTAAAATGAAAAAGTTTAATTTTTTTTATTTGCTTTCTTATGAAGAGAAAGTTATTGGGGCTCAAAATATGAAAGTGGAAATTAATCGCAGAGATTTTGGTTCTCAATATGAAGTTAAGTCATACATCGGTATTCCAATGAAAGTGATGATTAAGGAAGATATGGCGGCTCATAAACTTTGTGCGATGTATGAAAGAATTGGTAAAACCAACCGAGATATTTTTGATGTCTATTTCTTTTTAAAGGATAATTGGCCAGTTAATAAACAAATCGTGGAAAAACGTACCGGCATGACCTATAAAGAATTTCTCCAGAAGAATATTGAGTTGTTGGCAAAGACTACGGATCGCAACTTTCTTTCCGGTATGGGCGAACTCTTAGATGAAAAACAGAAGGCTTGGGTTAAATCGAAACTCAGAACAGAGACAATATTCCTGATGAAGCTGGCGTTAGATAATGAAAAATAAAGATATAATATATGAAGCAATTGGGATTAAGGAGATTTTTATTTTTGTTAGGATTATTTTTGATAGTTGTCGGATTTTATTTGGCCGTCAGGGAATGGCTTATTCGCCGGCCTTCTTTAGCTATTCCTTCTACTGAGGTCGTTTTTCAGCCATCGTCTGTAACTTATTTTATCGATGGCCAAGTGATAACTCTGATGAATGGGAATTCCGCTGACAATAAAGTTAGCATATTCGGTCAGCCGGTGTTTGGCGATTTAAACAATGACGGTCGCGATGATGCGGCGGTTTTACTGCTTGAAGAGTCTGAAGGAAGCGGTTCTTTTTTCTATGTCGCCGCCGCCATCAATCTTAATTCTGGCATTCAGGGTACCAATGCTGTTTTCCTTGGCGATCGAATCGCTTTGCAGAATCTTGAAATTAGGGGCGGTCAGATAATTGTCAATTATGTTGACCATCAAGAAGGCGAGCCGATGACTACTTCGCCTTCAGTCGACGTAAGCGCTTATTTTTTTATCCAAGACGGCATCTTACAAAAAATTGAACCATCGGCTAAAATTAACTCTTATCTAATTTCAGATGAAGATGCTTCCAAATATTGTAATGGCGCCAAGATGGATAGCGACGGCTACCGTCAGACGATTACCACGGAAAAACCTTTACTTTTAGCGGATGGAAATTATGATTTAAAGCAAATAGCGACCATTGTGATTAAGGCCGCTACCAGCGGTAATTGCCAGCAGATAGCTAGCAATTTGGGCATTTCTAGTGATGGCGCTACAGTCTATATCGCTCCGGTTGAAGCTTGGGCGGGTATTTCCATTACTATGTGCAGTTGCCAGCCGCAAGTTGAAGTTAATCTTTTGCGTTTACCAGGGATAAAGAGAGTAAGGTGGTTGTCGGCGGTCGACAATTTTGAGGAGTGCTCCGCTTTAAGCGGCGTTGTCATGGAATCATATCCCCGCCAATGCCGTTATGGCGGACAGAATTTTACTGAAAATATCGGCAATGAATTAGAGGCGTCTGATAATATTATTTTAGAGTCTCCTCGCCCCAATCAAGATATCATTAGTCCTTTAACGGTAAAGGGCAGGGCGCGCGGTTCTTGGTTTTTCGAAGGCAGTTTTCCGGTCTTTTTGACTGATTGGGATGGTAAGATTATTGCTCAGGGTGTGGCTCAAGCACAAGGTGATTGGATGACGAACGATTTTGTTCCCTTTGAAGTCACCTTATCTTTTGTGGCCGATAAGGACGCTTATAGCAATCGAGGCAGTTTAATTTTAAAGAAAGACAATCCTTCCGGTTTAGCCGGTCTTGATGACGCTTTGGAGATACCAGTAATGATTGCGACTGATTAAGTTTGGTGTAGGTCTTATTATACCAGAAACTTAGTTTAGAAGATTTAAGCTGTCCTTCTTTTTTTAAACCCTAACCAATTTGCGGCCTTTTAAGAATTTAAGTGTAGAGATGGCTGAAAAGATATTTCAAGATTGCGAGCGTTTGGTATTGAAATTTACGTTGTTTTAGACAAGAAAGAAATTGTCGGTACTTTGCGCTTGTTGTTAGCTCTTAAATTCTATTATCAAGGACGTTTGGCTGTTCATATCGAAGACGCGGCTACTCGCGTCGATTATCAAGGGAAGGGCGTAGCTAGCGCTTTAATGCGGCGGGTTTTAGAAATTTGCAGGGGAAAGAATTGTTATCGCATCATTTTGATTTTCGTCTTCATATAGTTTGTGTTTAGATTTTCACGATTAATTGTCGACTTTATTGTTATCCATTAGTTTATTGTTATAAAAAGCCCGCTCATTTAAGCGGGTTTTTGAGTGTTAAGAGGATGTTGTTATAGATTAAGATTAAAAATCATCATCGTAGTCATCATCATCGTAGTCATCATCATCGTAGTCATCATCATTTTCTTCTTCTTTTCTTTCTTCAAGGTGGTGTTTCGCGTGTTCACTTTGATTTTCAAAAACTTCTAAATTGTCAATATCATTATTTTGTATGTTCCCGTCTATATGATGAACAACTTCTTCTGGATATAATTTTTCACCTCTTTGAGCTAAATATTCTTCCATTACACAACGATGAACAAGTTTGCCGTTACTTTTATAACAAAGGTAACCATTTTTATTTTCGTAAGTAGCCTCTTCATTAACTGCCATATTTTTATATTGTTGCAATAATAAGTAACTTTCTTTTATAATTATTCTTTATTTTTCAAAATATCTCTGATTTCAGCGAGAAGTTTGCTTTCAGCACTGGGCTCAGGGGGCGTCGGCAATATTTCTTTCTTTTCTTCTTCTTTCTTGAATTTATTTTTAATCTGTAGAAGTATTTTAATCATCAGGAAGACCGAGGCGGAGATTATAAGGAAATCTACAATGTTTTGGATAAAAATACCGGCATTAAGGTTTAGAGCCGCCCTTTCGGCTGTGGCAGAACGGAGGACAATTTTCCAGGCGCTGAAATCGGTGCCGCCTGTTAACAGCCCGACTATAGGCATAATAATATCAGCCACTAGGGAGGAGACAATTTTGCCAAAAGCGCCACCAATGATAACGGCGGTGGCCAAATCAATAACATTGCCCTTAATGGCAAATTCTTTGAATTCTTTTAGTAATTTCATGAATTTTAATTTAGTTGTATTTTAGCATAAAATTGTTCTTTATCCAAGTTTTGTTTTTTTAGCATTGCGAAACTCTTGTATTTTCCTATTTTGTATATTATACTTACTTGTAGTGTGCAAAAAAGGAACTTTATGTATAATATAGCATAAATAATATGTTCAAATCAACAGTTTTAAAGCAAAAACAGGAAAAAGAGAGGCTTCTCTCTTTGCCTTATATAGAGAGGACTAAAGAAAAAGAGGCCAAAAAGTGGCTTAATTCTGATTTAATAAAAGTTGTTCTAGGGCCTCGTCGAGCTGGCAAATCAGTCTTTTCTCTTATGCTTTTAAAGGATCAATCTTTCGCCTATTTTAACTTTGATGACGAATCTCTCCCTGGTGAAGAAAAGTTTGATCTTGACGAACTTATGTCTGAATTACGACAAGCTTACGGAGATACAAAATACGTTCTTTTTGATGAAATACAAAACCTTCCCAAATGGGAGCTATTTGTGAATCGTTTGCATCGAGAAGGATATAATTTAGTACTTACCGGTTCTAATGCGAGATTGCTTTCAAAAGAGCTGGCCACGGCCCTCACTGGTAGACATATTCCCATACAAATATTGCCATTTAATTTTACTGAATTTTTGCGAGCAAAAGGATATGAATTGTCGGTCGATAAACTTTCACTACCAGAAGAAAAAGCAAAATTTCTTGGATATTTAAATGAGTACATGATAAATGGTGGGTATCCGGAAGTGATAACCAAGAATCTTGATCCGCGAGGATATCTTGATGTGTTATTTGACTCCTTACTTTTTAAGGATGTTGTTAAACGTCACAAGATAAGATTTTCCGAGCAAATAGATGATCTTGGCTCATATCTTATAAATAATGTCGCTGGTCAGTATAGTATTCGCAAGCTCGCCAATATTCTCGGTTTTAAAAGCGGAATAACTCTTGAAAGATATCTCGGTTATCTTACTGAGGCTTATCTTATATTTTTTTTACATCGCCATTCAGCCAAAGTCGGATTACGACTAAAGTCTCCCAAGAAGGCATATGTCGTAGATAACGGTTTTATAACTGCCAAAACAGTACAGCCTTCACCGAACACGGGAAAACTTATGGAGAATCTTGTCTTTACCGAATTAGTAAAACGAAGCAACGAATCTAACCGAGAAATATTCTACTACCGAACCAGAAATGATCGGGAAATAGATTTTGCCGTGAAGAAAGGAACAGAAATAGTGGAATTAATACAGGTTTGCTACGAAGCAAATAATCAGGATGTCAAACAGAGAGAAATAAAAGCTTTAATAGAAGCAGGAAAAGAATTGAACGTGACAAAACTCTCAGTGCTTACTTGGAATGATAAACGCACAGTAGAAAAGGACGGTTTCACAATACAGTTTAAGCCATTGTGGGAATGGCTTATTGAGGGGGTTCAAACTGCTTAATTATTTATGAATTTAAATATACAGAAAAAAAGAGTTGAGCCGTTTCTTAAATGGGCTGGTGGTAAATCGCAATTATTGGAACAATTTAAATCATTATTTCCCAAAGAAGGAAGTTATAGACGATACATTGAACCATTTATTGGCGGTGGTGCTGTCTTTTTTTATTTAGAACCAAAAGAAGCTATTATTTCTGATTTAAATAAAGACTTAATTGAAGCTTATAAAATCGTAAAAAGTCATCCCAAAGAATTAATATCTTTGTTAAAAAAATACGAAAAACAACACAGTAAAGAATTTTATTTAAAAATCAGAGATGAATACAACGCTAATAAACTAGATAAAATAAATAAAGCAGCTCATCTAATTTATCTAAATAAAACCTGCTTTAATGGTCTTTATAGGGTTAATAGTAAGGGGGAATTTAATGTTCCATTTGGACAACATAAGAAATTTACAGTTAATAAAGAAGGCATATTAGCTGCCAGTAAAATATTAAAAAAAACTAAAATAGAACACACTGATTTTACACAGGTACTAAAGAATGCCAAGAAAGGAGACTTTGTTTATTTTGATCCTCCATACTATCCATTAAATACTGGCTCAAATTTTACTACTTATACCAGGGAAAACTTTTTAGAAAAAGAACAGGAAAAATTAAAAGAAACTTTTAAGAAACTTGATGCCCGGGGGTGTATACTTATGTTAAGCAATTCAGATACCCCTTATATTAGAAAGTTATACAAAGAGTGGAATATCACTAAAGTAAGCGCTAAGCGTTTCATTAATTGTATAGCCGAAAAAAGAGGAGATGTATTTGAAGTTGTAGTAAGAAATTATAAGTAATATATGTGTTTATATAAAAAGCAAAAAAACTTTGCTCTTTATCATGGTGATTGTTTGGAGGAATTAAAAAGATTCCCTGAGAATTACTTTGATATGATTTTTGCTGACCCGCCATACTTTTTGTCAAACGGTAGTTTTAGTTGTCAAAATGGAAGAATGGTTAGTGTTAAAAAAGGTGAATGGGATTTAAGCAATGGTTTTCAAAAAGATTTTAATTTTCACCTAGAATGGATTAAGGAGTGTCGTCGAGTACTTAAACCTCAGGGAACGATTTGGATTAGCGGAACTTATCACTCTATTTATCAGTGCGGTTTTATTTTGCAAAACACCAAATATCATATTCTAAATGATATATCATGGTTTAAGCCAAATGCGGCCCCTAATTTAAGTTGTCGATTTTTTACTGCTAGTCATGAAACTTTGATTTGGGCTAGAAAAGAGAAGAAGACAAAACACACTTTTAATTATCAAGAGATGAAAAATGGTAATTGGACCGAAGATGAATTTAAAAAACCATATTTACAAATGCGCTCTGTTTGGTCTGTGGGCACACCTAAAAAAGAAGAGAAACAATTTGGTAAACATCCAACGCAAAAGCCATTAGATTTATTAAAAAGAATAATACTAGCAAGCACTAAGGAAGGCGATATAGTTCTTGATCCATTTACTGGCAGCTCAACCACAGGAGTGGCTGCTAATTTATATAAAAGAAATTTTGTTGGAATAGATTCCGATAAAAATTATTTAAATCTTTCTTTGCAAAGATTAAATGCATTAGTATAAAAATATATGGCTAAAAACGCATCTTGGGAACAAATATTTAAGGATTATAAAATTTTAGAACATGATTTTGATAAATCACCGTTTGATTTGTCAGCCGAACAGATAAAAAAATCTTGTCAGAAATTTAAAAAAACTACCGAAAAAGAAGTTCGGATTTTATGCAAACAAGACAGTAGAAAAAGTCGTCCAAATATTTTTGTTTTAAATAATTTATTTATTTTGCCGGTAAAAAATGGTTTTTATAATATAATAAAAGGAGAAGGGTATGTTGATATTCCAGAAATTTCATCAGGTATTATTGAATACGAAACTCAGTTAGGTTTTTCTTTAGACTCATCAAAAGTTGGTAATTCGGAGATGCAGCATTTGGATTTTGCTTATGCATCTAGTTTGATTAGAACTTTTATGGATGATAAATCTTTAGTCTTAACTATAAGGGGGAGAAAATATACGCCAGAATTTGAGTTTTATGTTAAAAAGCAAAAAATAAAAGTATCAAGTGTCCAAACCGAAGTTGACGCGGGTTATGAAGGTAAAGAACAGATTGTTTTAATAGAAGCAAAAAATAAAAAAACAAAAGATACTATTATAAGACAATTGTATTATCCATTTAGACAATGGCAATCAACAACAAAGAAAAAAGTTGTGACTTTGTTTTTTGAAAAAGACGATAAGACCGGAGTTTATTCAATTTGGCAGTTTATTTTCAGAAATAAAAATGATTATAACAGCATTAAATTGGTAAAATCTGCCAGATATGTAATTAAATAATTTATATGAAGCTTTTTAAATTTCATAAAGATATATTGGGACGTAAAAAACGACGATCAAGTTTTTAATTATTTTATAAAATATCTTAAACCAAGCAATATGCTTTGGTTGTATTTTGTAAATTAAGAAAAATGTTTTTACCAATACAAAAAAGATTGAAATCGCTTTAAATAACTTATTTAATTGGTAAAAAACCTTGACGTGTCAAATAGTCTAAAAATGTAACCATGAGCTAATTCGATTTATAATCCAAGAATGTAACTTTGGCCTCCGGTTTCAAGTCTATTTGGTACCCTTGACATATTGTAATATTTTTAGTAATGTTTTGTATTAATAATTTTTGTATCATTAATAACTAAACAACCCAGACACCATGGAAACAATACCCTGTTTTGCGGAAAAATTGTACATGTTGGCGTTATCGGGTAATGAAAAACCGATACCAGCCGATTATTTATTAGCAGTTTTGGCCTCCTTTTATCTGCGCGGTTTAATTACCGTTGTTGACCAGAAGGTGCGCATCACGCCTGACGGTGAGAGTTGCCTCGCTGAAAAGCGCGGTCTCTCCGACTACGAAAGCTTTGCTCTGAGTGCCATCCAAAATGGCGATCTTATCGGCTTTGCTAACAGCGTGGATGAGGCGATGCTGAAAAAGCACATAATTAAAAAGGGATTTTTAATAAAAGTCCCGCGTTTCAGTCATGTCTCTAAAACAATTCCCGCATTAAGTATAATCTGCTGTCGCTATCAGTTTTCTGAGACGGGGCAGCAAGAAATCAAAGAATTGCTTTTAGAGCGGCAGTTTCTGGCGGGTAGTTTACTTGCCGGTCAAGGGGGTGATACGATTGAATTGGCTATTTTTCCGTCTCTGACGGAAAATCAATCTGATTCTGTTTATTTAATCCCCCTGCGTGAGTATGTCCGCTCGGCACTCGGGGAGTTAATTTCTCTTTTTCATCCTGAGGGAGAATATCCAGCTAACAATATTTAGTAAACTGTCCTTTATACTTCTCCGCTTTATCCATAATATGTAAAATATTGGGGATGAAGCGGTTTTTTTATTTGGTTTTTTGCGCCTCTCTTGTTATAATAATATCATCTTATTATTAATTATTTTCTATGGCGAAACTTAAATTTCCCCAACCTTTAAGCTTGAAAAAGATGATTGGTCCGAGTTTTATTATTCTGGCGCTTGGCCTCGGTTCCGGCGAGATTATCCTTTGGCCTTATTTGGTTGCTAATTATGGCCTCGGCGTCGCCTGGGGGGCAGTTTTGGGCATTTCTTTCCAATTCTTCATTAACATGGAAATTGAGCGCTATGCTTTAGTTAAGGGTGAGAGCGTTTTTGTCGGTATTGCCCGTTTATTTCCGAAGGCGATTTATTGGTTTATTGTTTCCACTTTTATCGGTTTTGGTCTTCCTGGTATTGTCGCCGCTTCGGCTCAAGTTTTGGCCAGTGTTTTCGGCTGGGCAGATTTTCGGTGGTTGGCGATCGCTTTACTCTTGTTAATCGGCGTTATTTTAACGGTCGGGCGCACTATCTATAACCTAATGGAGCATATTACCAAGATAATTATTTTTGTGGGCGTACCATTTATTTTTATCTTGGCGATATATTTCGGTACTGCCGACGGCTGGCTGGCATTAGGTCAAGGTTTAATTGGCAAAGGGGAAGGCTTCTGGTTTTTAGCTCCGGGTATCGCTATTGCTACCTTCTTGGGCGCTTTCGCCTATAGCGGCGCCGGCGGTAATTTAAATTTAACCCAGTCTATTTATATTAAGGAAAAAGGCTATGGCATGGGTGCTTATGCTCAGAAGATTGCTGGTTTGTTTGCCCAGAGAGGGAAAAAACAAGAAGTGAAGTTAAGCGGTGAGGATTTTGAAATTAATCAAGAAAATATCAGTATCTTTAAAAAATGGTGGCGTTTAATTAATCTGGAACATTTAATAGTTTTCTGGCTGATTGGCACCATTTCGATGACCATGCTGATGTTTTTGGCTTATAGCACCGTTTATGGCTTATCCGGTAATGCTGAGGGAATCAATTTCGTTATCAGTGAGGGTAGCCGCATCGGCCTTCTCACCAATCCTCTTTTAGGTTTGTTTTTCTTGGTAGTAGTCGGGATTATGCTTTTCCAGACTCAGTTGGGAATTACGGATTCGACTAGCCGCATCATGTCGGAAAATGCGGCTTTGGAAAAACTGAGGCGGAGCGGGGATAATAAGATTAATTTATCTAAAATTTATTATATCTTTGTTTGGGCACAGATTGCTTTCGGCATTACTCTGTTCCTGCTTGATTTTTATGAACCCAAGAGTTTAATTGTGTTAGGGGCGGTGATTAATGCCGTGGCGATGCTGGTTCATGTTGTTTTAGTGACCATCCTTAATCGCCGAGCTTTAGCTAAACCTTTTCAGCCCGCGCTTTGGCGGCGGATTATTTTAGGGGTGGTTATTGCTTTTTTTGCCGTTTTTAGCGTGGTGGTAATTAAGGCTCAGCTTTTTTAAGGGTTACTCTTTTCCGGTTTTTATGTTATCTTATATAAAGTAATAAACTAATTTAAAAATCTATGAAAAAAGGCACTATTATTATCACGGTTGTCGCTATTTTGGCTGGCGCCGGTCTGGCTGCTTATTCTGTTTATATGGGCAATCGCCCCATTAATCAGGATCGTTTTTCTATATCTGGTTCAGGTACAGTTTACGCCCAGGCTGATATTGCTAATATTACCGTCGGTTTAAAGACTGAGGTAAAAAAAACAGCGGCGGAAGCGACCGCGGAAAGCACCACTAAGATGAAGGCCATTATTCAAAGTTTGAAGGAGCTAGGTATTGAAGATAAGGATATTAAGACCACTGATTACAGTTTGCAGCCGGTATATAATTGGCTGGAAAATCGCGGTCAGGTTTTGCAAGGATATCAAGTATATCAGAATGTCAGCGTCAAGGTGCGGGCTTTGGAAAAAATTGGTGAAGTCATTGCGAAAACGACCGAGCAGGGCGCTAATCAGATTGGCAATGTCAGCTTTACCATTGACGACGAAGATGATTTAAAGAATCAGGCCAGGGAATTAGCTATTCAGAAAGCCAAGGAAAAGGCGGCTTTGATTGCCGAGCAGACAGGGATGAAATTGGGAAAAATTAAAGGTGTTTATGAAAGCGCCGATGCGGACATACCGGTGCCGATGTATACTAATGTTCAATTAATGAAGGAAAGTGCTGCTAGTGTTTCTCTGGAGTCGGCTAACATTCAAACCGGTCAGAATGAAGTTAGGGTGGATGTTACTTTGACCTACGAAGTTAAATAATGTCTCTTTTATCATTAAAGCCGCTTCTTTAGGGAAGCGGCTTTTTGTTTATCTGTCTTTTTATTGCAAATATTTCAT
>Ga0116149_1003280_pt1 | contig 16878 bp, 12 predicted proteins | sample AD_UKC057_MetaG_FD_89787 | JGI IMG/M metagenome (GOLD analysis project Ga0116149, IMG submission 89787) | Active sludge microbial communities of municipal wastewater-treating anaerobic digesters from USA - AD_UKC057_MetaG | ecosystem: Engineered > Bioreactor > Anaerobic > Digestate | place: USA... | reverse complement strand
CGCTTTCTTGGGGATGGATGGCTCGAGGAAGAAAGGTTATGAAAAAGAGAGATCATATTGAGAGTAAGCTCTTGGCGGCGGCACGCTCTATGCCGCCCGATGAGCGGCTCCCGGCTGACCTGGCCGAGAACGTGATGGCGCATATTTCGAGCCTGGGAAGGGAGGAACGCTTTGAGCGGGATTGGAGCCGGAAAGTTGTTTTGTATGGAGGAATGGCCTCTTTTCTTTTGAGCTGCCTGATGCTGGTTCTTACTTGTGTCGCAACGCAGCACCAGCTCAAAGCCGAGCAATCGAGGATTATTTTCACCCATAGCGAAGACCTGGATCTTTTGCGTTAGCGAAAAAAGAGCCCTTTATTGCCAAGGGGGGTTGTGGCGTTTTTTTTATAATTCCCTGAGTGAAGAGAAACCTTTCGGACGGGACCGGCGTCTATCCGTTGTAGAGCCCGCGAAAGTGACGCGGCTTATTTGAGTGAAAGGCAGCGATATGACAATGACAAGAAAAAAGAAGATAGCCGCAATTGTGCTTCTGGTTCTCCTGGGGATCGTTTTCGTACCCGTGCTCTTCCTGAAGGCATTGGGGGCTTACAAGCTGGGAGAGGTGAATGCACAGCAAACGGCCCAGGGGACGTTGATACCGCCCGAGGGAAAAAACCTTTTTGAGCAGCCCCTCTGGGTGGATCATTTCAAAGAAAAGGCTGCCCGAAACAAAAAAATAATCGGTGAAGAAAAGGCTGCCGCAGGTCTGCAGCCCGATACAAACGCGCTCTCCCGCTGGTGCGTGGAGCACACCACGAAAAGTCTCCAGTATGATCGGTTCAAACCGAGGGTGGATAAAAAAGTGGTTCCCCGGCCGGGAAATCTTGATTCCACCCAAAGAGAGTTGCTCCCCACCTTTGAAGCCCTTCAGAAAGGGCCGGAGAGAGCTTCCAACCAGCCGGTGCCTCCGGAGCTAAGCTCGATAATTGAGAAATATGAGGCCCGGAAAGATCTTTCAGACGAAGGCAAAGTCCTCGCAGTTTTCCTGGAATACTTCCAGAGCGGAGACCCCGCTACTGAAGCAGAGATAAAAAAGAGTCTCGCAGAGAGCAGCTTTTTCGGAGACACTGCAGAAGTGTACATAAAGCAGGGTCTCCCGGAAGAAGACTTTTTAACTTACCCTCCCGGCCCTGTAGCCTCTTTGAAAGCATTGGCACAGCACTACGGACATACGGCTCTGTGGCAAGCTTATTCGGGGCAAAGAGAGAAGACGCTTGAGGAATTGCAACCTCTGCTGAATCTGGCCAGTCTCGAAGGCCACAACTCGACCTTCATAGAAGGCCTGGTCAGAAATTCCAGTCGCGCAATAGCCGCAAACGCAGTCCATGCGATTATCCGGGAAAATGTTTTAAATCAGGAAGATTTGCTCTCCATCCAGACGAGGTTCTCCCGGATGAACATGATGGAAGATTTGCGGCAAACACTTGAAGGCGAGGAAGCCTACTGTGGAAAAATGTATCGTATTGAGTTGGATCCATCCTTTAAGGGAAGTTTCTGGCAGCGGTCTTTCGCCAGGCTGGTTTATTTTTCCGGATATATGGACCTCAATAAAGCCGCTATTTTTAAGGCAATGAGAGGCTTTCGGGCTGCTATTGATACGGAAGGTGAGACTCTGGATAATGCCGCCTGGAAGAAGGCAGAGGATTTGCCTGAGAGTCTGTTCAATAACCTGGCCAGGGATACGATTTCGGCGGTCGGAAAAGCTTCGATTCTGTTCCTTCGTGTGCAATCTCAACGGGATGCCGTAATTCTCGCCTGCGCTCTGGAGCGCTATCGCATGAAAGTGGGTTCCTTCCCGGAGAAGCTCGAAGCGCTCATCCCGGAGTATCTTCCGCAGATGCCTCCGGGCTCTCTGAGCCAGGGAAGCCTTTCTTACACCCGCACTGAGAAGGGTTACGAGTTGATCTTGAACAAATTGCCCGATCTGCCGGCCGATGCACGCATGGAGACGATCTGGAGGCGCTAAAAGATCAGGCCCCGGGCAAGAAGGATTTCTCGAATAATTCTTTGAACGAAGAGAAACCTTTTGGGCGAGAGCGGCGTCTCTATCCGTTGTAGAGCCCGCGAAAGTGACGCGGCTTATTTAAGTGAAAGGCACCTATATGACAAGAAAGAAGAAAACTGCAATTGTGTTCCTGATTCTCCTGGGAGTGGCTCTCCTGCCCCTACTCTTCCTGAAGGCATGGGCCGCCTACAAGCTGGGAGAGGTGAATGCGCAGCAAACGGCCCAGGGAACGCTCATATCGCAGGAAAACACACCGCCCGAGGGAAAAAACCTTTTTGAGCATCCCCTCTGGTGGGATTTTATTAAAGAGTCGCATACCCTATACTGGGATGAAGGAGGCATAACCGTAGGCGCTGTTCCCGCAGATAAGGCTCCTGCCACGAATGCGCTCTCCCGCTGGTGCGATGAGCAGAGCGATAAAAGTGCTTATTACCAAGATTTTAAGCCACAAGTGGACAAGGATGTGGTGCCGCGGCCGGGAAATTTTGATTCTACCCAGAGGGAATTACTCCCCACCTTTGAAAACCTTCAGAAAGGGCTTAAGAGAGTCCATGACAAAGCGGTGCCTCCGGGGTTGCGCCCAATGGTCGAGAAGTACCTGGAGCGGGAGGATCTCTCAGATGAAGAGAAAGTCCTCGCGGTCTTCCTGGAATACTTCCAGAGCGGAGATCCCGCTACTGAAGCAGAGATAAAAAAGAGCCTTGCAGAGAGCAGCTTTTTCGGATTTTCCGAAGAGATGTACACAAAGCTGGGTGAAAAGGAAGAAGACTTTTTATTGTACCCTGTCAATTCTTTGGCTTCTATGAAAACATTGGCGCGGTACTACGGATATACGGCTCGGTTGCATGCCTATTCGGGGCAAAGAGAGAAGACACTTGAGGAGTTGCAACCTCTGTTGGATATGGCCAGTCTCGAAGGCCATAACTCGACTCTGATAGAGGGTCTTGTCAGAAATGCCATTCGCGCAATGGCCGCAGCCACGGTCCATTCGATTATTCGGGAAAATGTTTTAAGTGAAGAGGATTTGCTCTCCATTCAGACGAGGTTCTCCCGGATGAACATGATGGAAGATTTGCGGCAAACACTTGAAGGCGAGGAAGCCTACTGTGAAAAAATGTTTCGTGTTCAGTTTGATCCCTCCTTAATGAAAGGTTTCTGGCAGCGTGCTTTCATCAGGCTGGTCCATTTTTCCGGATATATGGACCTCAATAAAGCTGCTATTTTTAAGGCGATGAGAGCCTTACGGGCTTCGATCGACACGGAGGGTCAGACTCTGGATTATGCCGCATGGAATAAGGTGGCGGATATGCCCAAGAGTCTGTTCAATATTCTGGCCAGGCAGATGATTCCGGCGATCGGAAAAGCTTCGAATAAATACCTTCAGATTCAATCCCACCGGGATGTTGTAATTCTCGGTTGCGCTCTGGAGCGCTATCGCATGAAAGAGGGTTCCTTCCCCGAGAAGCTCGAAGCGCTTATCCCGGAATACCTGCCGCAGATGCCGACGGGTTCTCTGAGCCAGGGAAGCCTCACCTACAACCGCACTGAGAAGGGTTACGAGCTGATCCTGAACAAATTGCCCGATCTTCCGGCCGATGCACGCATGGAGACGATCTGGAGACGCTAGAATAGGAGGTAAGAATCTGTGCAACACCACTCTCCGGTTATGAACGACCGACATACGGAAATGGACCCAGCCCCCCAGGCCGGAGAGGAATTGATCGTCGAGCGGGTATTGAGAGGAGAGGTTGACGCATTTGCCCTTCTCGTCGAGCGCTATCAGGTGAAGGTGTCCGCAATGGCCCGGCGTTATCTCCGGCGGGAAGAGGATGCCGAGGATGCGATCCAGACCGTCTTTATCAAGGCGTTTCAGAGGTTGAAGGATTGGCGCAGGGAGGCCCCTTTCGAGCACTGGCTCTCACGGATAGCGGTGAGAGTCTGCCTGGATAAATTAAGAAAAGAGAAGAGGCGGCCCGAGGTCCTTTTTTCGGATTTCTCGGCCGAAGAAGAGGATTGGGTGGTTCATTTTCGTATTTCACCCATAGCGGCTTCCTCCCGGAGCGGAGCCGCGCGGGAATTGGTCCGGCGGGCAATGGAGAGTCTCTCGCCGGAGGCACGTCTCATGGTGGATCTCTTTGAGATTCAGGGAAAAACGGCACGGGAAATCTCGGCGCTTACCGGCTGGTCTCCTGCCGGGGTCAAGATGCGTGCCTTCCGGGCACGGCTGCAGCTCAAAAAGGTGTTGAAAAAGCTGATGAATCGGCTAGATTTAGCTTGAGGAAAGCGCGCTTCTCGAGCGATAAGCGACTCATGGAAAAAGAGTATGAATAACAGAGATCAATTTAAGCAGAAGATGATAGAAGCGGCTCAATCCATGCCGGGAGATGAGAGGGTCCCGGCCGGACTGGTTCAAAACGTGATGACCCGCATCTCGGGCCTGGAAATAGAAGAGCGTTCGGAGCGTGGTTTGAGCGTGAAAGGCGTCCTCTTCGGGAGCCTGCTTTCCTTCCTTCTGGGGTGCCTCGTGCTGGCAGTATCCTGCCTTGAGGCGGTGCGTCAGATTCGGGTCGAGCAAGCCAAAATCCTTTTCGAGCAGTCCAAGGCTCTCTCTACCTCTACAAAGAAGTTGGATTTCACCTACAACGCCTCGCCCGCCGACCCTTAGAGGATAAATAAGGCTTCGTATCATCCATTCTGAAAAGGGAAGATAGCTCTTTCTTACGAAGGGGGTTCGTGGTGTTTTGCGCTTGTTGGAAGTGCCAGGAGGACTTGAGGATGAAAAAGGCGAAGATTTTTTTATACATCTTTCTCGGTCTAATCGTAATCGTATTGGTGCCGATTATTTTCCTCAATACGTGGGCGATGTGCCGGCTTTGGCAAACCGGTCGAGTGAAGACGCCCGCGGGTCTCAATCGTCTGGAAGAGATGGCTCGAAAGTACAACGCCGTTCCGGAAGGAATTAATCTCCTGGATATGCCGCTCTGGAAAGCCTGCATGGACGAGGATTTTTCTCGAGGGAGTAATCAGTTCTTTTTTCCGACGGAGCCGTATTCACCCCAGGCAAAGACAAATACTCTTGAGGTCTGGGTGGGAGAGTTGGGATCGAAACATCGTTTTTATGAGGAAACCTGCACCTCCCGAGGCTCCCCAGAAAGGGATTCCCGTGTCATGATGTTGCCGACTCTGGAGAAAATACGGGAGAGAATAGCCGAGTTGAACAAGGTGTCTTTGCGTTCCTTGAAGATGCGTTCCTCGGAGACACCGGAGGAAGGATTGGAGGGAACGGCGAAGGCTGAGACAGAAAAGACCCTCCTCTTGCGGGAGCTTCTTGAGCGCTATGACGTGGAGGAGAGCGTGCTCTCGGAAGATCAAAAGGTGGCTTCCCTCTTTTTGGAGTATATCGACCCGGAAAACGATCCTGTCCGGAAGGAAATACAACAGAATTTAAAGGAGAGCAGCTACTTCGGGATCCCCTGGGAGAAGTATATAAAGGAATATGGAAGAGGCAGCGCCGGCCTCCTCTATTTTATAGGGCAACCCCATTTTCACGCTCTGAAAGTGTTAAGCAAAGACGCCTTGATGAAAGCCCAATGGTATTCCATTCTTGGGGATCGGGAGAAATGTCTTTCTGAACTGGAGAGAGCGTTAGATCTGATTTCTCTGAGGTATTGGAAGCCGACGATAATCAATCATTTGGCTCGAATCAGTGCTGAAAGGACCCTGTTTGACGCAATCCATGAAAACATAGCCAGAAACATTCTGACAGAGGAAGACCTGGCCGGAATTCAGACTCGTCTGGCTCAAGTTAACGTGATAGAAGATTTGCTGTATTGTCTTGAGGGAGAACAGATTTGGTGTGAAAAAATGATCGGAGCCACGACCACACTTTCCAGACCACTCAATGTGCCCTGGTATATATCACTGCTCATTCGGGTGAGCGGCATGGTCCCGTTCAGCAAAGCTGCCGACAGACAGGCGTTATGGAAATACCAGGATGCCCTGAACCCGGAGGCACAAACAGTGGATTACGCAGCCTGGAAAAAAGTTCGAGAGGGTGTTGAAGGCAAATTAAATAGATTAGGCTGGGTTTGGCCGGTTGCCTTTGAAAGGACTCTCTACAGAACCCTCCGGTGCCAATCTGAACGGGATTTAGTGATTCTCGGCTGCGCTCTGGAGCGCTATCGCCTGAAAGAGGGCTCCTTTCCGGAGAAGCTCGAGACGCTTATCCCGGAATACCTGCCGGAGATGCCTCCGGGCTCCGGCCCTCCGGCTATTCTCACTTACCGGTTGAATGAGGAGGGCTACGAACTCAAGGCGACCCGGATGCCCGATTATCAGCCTGACATTCCCTACCCTAACTGCGTAGACAGGTACTCCCCGGAAGCCGTCCGGAAGCGTTCCGGAAAGTGAGGAAAAAACTCCGGGGCCGTCTTCATTTTTGTTGAGAGATGAAAAGGGCGGTCTTTTGATGTCTTTGGGGTTCCATGCTATATTGTAAAGTGAGGGATGGAAAATCGCTCAGGAACCCGGCACGTTCGCTCCCGGCCCTTTTGATGGGGCTCCTGGGAGTGGCGCTTGCCTTCGGAGGGGTGTTTATGATGCATGGATCGACAAAGGAAAAATCCCCCAAGGAAAAGTCTCCCTATGGCGTTTTATCGGCCGAAGAAAGGCGGGTAATCGAGCAGAAAGGGACGGAGCCCGCTTTTTCAGGGAAATATGACCGGCACTTTGAGCTGGGGGTCTATGCCTGCCGGAATTGCGGGGCGCCTCTCTATACTTCGGACGATAAGTTTCACTCCGGCTGCGGCTGGCCCGCTTTTGATGAAGAGATACCGGACGCGGTCCGGCGGCAGATCGATGCCGATGGGCGGCGCGTGGAAATCCTCTGTGCCCGTTGCGAGGGGCATCTGGGCCATGTTTTTACCGGAGAAAAGCTTACCGTGCGCAATACCCGCCATTGCGTGAACTCCGTCTCTCTGGTTTTCGAATCGCAGAAACTGGGCCGGATCAGACGCGCGGTTTTCGCGGGCGGCTGCTTCTGGGGGGTCGAAGAGATGTTGAAGCGTCAGAATGGGGTGCTCTCCGCGGTCAGTGGCTATACGGGCGGCTTCGTGGCGGCTCCGAGTTATGAGCAGGTATGCACCGGCCGGACCGGCCACGCCGAGGCGGTTCAGGTGTTCTACGATCCCCGAAAGACCGATTTTGAAACGCTCTGCAAATATTTCCTCGAGATTCACAACCCGACCCAGAAAGACGGGCAGGGTCCGGACCGGGGGCCTCAATATCGCTCCGGGATTTTTTATCTGGACCCCGAGCAGAAAAAGACCGCCGAGACGCTGCTGGAAGTACTTCGGGGCAAAGGCTATGAGGTCGTGACCGAAGTGAGCGCTTTCGAGCGATTCTGGAATGCCGAGGGGTATCACCAGGATTATTACGAGAAAACCGGCAAGGCTCCTTATTGCCATACCTACCAGAAGCGCTTCTAGGGCTCCGGGCAGGGTGAGAAAAAGAAGAAGAAATTGTCATTTGAGTGAATAAAGTCCGCCGAAAAACGTCTCTAGTCTGTGGACATTAGTCTGTAAACGGGCTCGACAGGAAGTTTGTGTGTGTGGACTGTTCACCGGATGACCGTAGAATTTATATTACGAATAACATATGAAAAGACGTAGTTTCATTAAAGCCGCTGCGCTCGGCACAGCCGCTGTCGCTATGCGTTGGGATAGTGCTCTCTTCGCTCAGAGTGATGAGAAAAACGAAGAGAAGAAGAGCACTGAGAGTTCGGCCAAGCCGCTCGATATTGTCGCTGTATACGGAGGGACCGCTGTCGAGATGTTCGAAAAAGGCATTGCCGAGATGGGCGGCATGGGACGCTTTGTCAAAAAGGGTCAGTCTGTCGTCCTCAAGCCCAATATCGGTTGGGACCGCACCCCGGAATACGGTGCCAATACGGACCCGGATCTGATGGGAGTCGTGACCAGGTATTGCCTGGAAGCTGGAGCCAAAGAGGTTATCTGCTTTGACCGCACTTGCGGCAATGACTGGGAGAACCGCTACAAAATGAGCGGTATTCAGGAAGCCGTGGAAAAGAACGGCGGCAAAATGATCACGGGCCATAACGAATCTCTCTTTGAAGAGCAGGAAATTCCCAAGGGAGTGAAGCTCAAAAAAGCGAAAGTTCATAAGCTGTTGCTGAGTGCCGATGTGTGCATCAACATGCCGGTCCTGAAGCACCACGGCGGAACCAAGATCACCGCCGCGCTCAAGAACTCGATGGGATGTATCTGGGACCGCGGTTTCTGGCATTCCAATGACCTGCCCCAGTGTATTGCCGATTTCAGCACATACTGGAAAACGCAACTCACGATCCTGGATGCTTACCGGGTGATGCTCGAGAACGGACCTCGCGGCTCGAATCCCGACCGCGCCCCGATCGCCAAGTATCAGATTATCTCGACGGATATGGTGGCCGCCGATACTGCAGCGACTCAGATTTTCGCCCAGGTCGCCCGTCAGCACAATATGGGCAGGCCCTATACGCTCGACGAAATTACCTACCTGGCTCTGGCAGAGAAGGCCGGCGTCGGCACGATGGACCTGACCAAACTGAACATGAAGCGGGTTGCGATGGCATAGCCGCGGGTGCAATTCGTTTAAATTAACTTAGGAAAAGCGACCACTCCGGGTCACTCGGGCCCGGACGGTCGCTCTTGTTTTGAATAAGATGAGATTTACCCCTCGAGGAATGCGCCGGGTGCGAATCGTTTTTTCGCTGCTCGTTTTTCTTCTGCTGAGCGCACAGTTTCTGGATATCTTCCACCGCCTGCCCGAGAGCTGGTATACGTACCATCCGACGAAGACTCAGTTCATCCCCTCGCTCCTGAACTTTCTGGGCGGCGGTGGGGTGCTGGCCGGCGCCGCCTTCCTGACCTTTACGGTGACGACGCTCCTTTTTGGCCGTGTCTATTGCTCCTTTTTTTGTCCGCTGGGAATCGGGATGGATATCGTGCGGTGGATCGCAAAGTTCCCGGCCCGAAATCGGTTTCTGAAGAAGAGCACTCTGGGTCGGTATTGTGCCCGTGCGCTGAAGCTCTCCTGGGGGCCTGCCTGGAATAAGCTCCGGCTTGCGGCGGTCATATTTGCGGCGCTCCTGATTGCTTTGGGCTTCACTTCTCTTCTGGGATTTCTGGACCCCTATTCGCTCTTCGGGAAAATTTTCGGGCTCATCGTCTTCCCCGGTCTATCGCTGGCCAATAACGAGTTCAGCAATATCATGATTGAGCGCGGAGTCTACACGTTCAAGGCCGTGAATGGCGACGTGCGGTTTTCGCTGGCGATTTTCGCTATGGCTCTGCTCATTCTGGCAGGCATCTCGGCGCTCTCGATCTGGCGGGGCCGGTTTTATTGCAACACGCTCTGCCCGGTCGGCGGCTTCCTGGGGTGGCTCTCCCGGTATTCGCTCTTCCGCCTGGAGCTGGTCCCGGAGAGCTGTGGAGGCTGCGGACTTTGTGAGCGCGAGTGCAAAGCCCAGTGCATCGATGCCAAAAATCGCAGGCTGGATTTCTCCCGCTGCGTGCTCTGCTTTGACTGTGTGCGGACCTGCCCGCGCGGCGGAGTGCAGTATGTTTTTCATCTTCCTTTTGCCTCCCGCGGCAGGAAGGTCGCAAGTGCCGGTTCACCCGGAGCGGCCCGCTGCTCATTGCCCGAAGCGGCTCAGGTGCAGCCCGGCTCAATGGGACGGCGTGAATTCGTCCGGAGCATTCCCGCCTTCGCGGCGCTTTTCTGCACTGCGGCAAAGTTAAAAGAGGGTCAGCCATTGCCCGCACCGACCGACTCGGATGTGCCCTATGAAATTTTACCCGATGCCACGCCTTACCGGCTCCGGGGTGAGCGTCCGGATAAAAGGCTCCCCGTGCCGCCGGGCGGCGTCGATCTCAAAAACTTTTTCAATAAATGCACCGGCTGTCAGATTTGCGTGGCGACCTGCCCATCGCAGATATTGAAGCCGAGCCTGACCGAGTGGGGCCTGAACGGAATCATGAAGCCCTTCATGGATTTCACCAAAGGCTTCTGCGTCCACGAGTGCAGGGCCTGTACGCTGGTTTGCCCGAGTGACGCCCTGCGTCCCCTGAGCGTGGAAGAGAAAAAGGTGGAGAAGATCGGCACCGCGATCTTCCGCGAAGACCTCTGCGTCGTCAAAACCGATGAAACCGATTGCTCAGCCTGCGGAGAGCATTGCCCGGTGACCGCCATCGAAATGCTCCCCTACAACATGGATAAGCATCTCTACATTCCGCATGTCCATGCCGATATCTGCATCGGCTGCGGCGCTTGCGAAAATGTCTGCCCGGTGCTTCCGCATAAAGCGCTGGTCGTCCAGGGGATCAGGGTGATTAAGAAAGCGAAGGTCTTTGATGAGAGTATGCGCCTCCATCAGCCCGCGCCCGCGCCTGCGGCGGCCGAGCCGCCCCCGGTCATCGATGGGGATAATCCCTTCCCGTTCTGATATAGCGGCTCCCGTATTCTCTTTAATGGATAAAAAAATGAAGGCGGCCTTTCGACCGCCTTCTTGTATCTATTAACTGAGCTTATCTTATTGAGAGCATAAGAATGGAGTTAAAATCCGTCGGCATTCCAGCCGGAGCGCGGGCCTCTGGAGGCCGGCCCCGAGTGGCTGCTTCAGAACCCCCTACCCTGACGCTGCGCTTTCTTGTTGCCGGGAGCCTTGGGGCCCTTGCCCATTCCCTGTCTTGGGCCTGCCGTCATTGCGTTGGCGCCTCTGCGGGCTTTTTGGGGCCCCGGGGTGAAGTTGGATCCGGGAGCCACCAGTGGGCAGTCGCCCTGAGACATTCTTTGTCCCTGGCCTCCCATCATTGGGCCTTTGGCGCCGCCGCGAACTCCCCGCATGTTGGGACCGGTGGCTTGTGAACCGGACATCGGGCAATTTGCCGGCCGCTCAAAACCCATCGGGCATGGAGGGGGTGTATTCTGTGTTGCAGGAGCCGCGTCCTGAGCCTGGGTGTTGAACGCCATCCAGAGGCTTGCGGCCGCGATAACCGAGATTATGGTTGTCAATCTTTTCATACTATCTACTTCGTTTCATTCCTGATGTCACTGTGCCTTTACCTCATGCGCTGCCACATGACGAGCACGTCTATGTAAAAACCGCCCCTCTGAAAAAGTTTCAGAGTTTTTTAGAGATTTTCGATTTTAACTTACCGGACGCAGGTGCCCAGGGCTCCGTTGTCTCCACCTTGCCCGGCCGGAGCCGAGCTTTTCACTTCAGGCGAAAAGAGAAGAGAGGCTCGCGGAGAGATTGCGTGCAGCCAGCCGGGTATTCTCGCCCAGGCGAATCAGCGCCGGGATTTTTCCGGGATGAAAAAGGAGTTCGCTTGCCAGAGCCGGAATGGAAATTTTTCCGTTGGCTTTGGTGAGAGCGCCGAAATCGAGCGGTAAATCTTCATGCGCCGAGTCGGAGATCGCGCGGAGAGTCGCGCAGGCGATTCCCTCTTGCCGGCAGAGTTCGTGAAGGATGCCCGACTCCATCTCCACGGCCCGACAGCCGCTCTCCCGGTAAAGCCGCTCTTTTTCGGCAGCCCGGAGAATGACCTGCTCTGAGCAGAAAAAATCTCCTTCAGGAAATCCGAGTGCAGGGAAAAGAGAATTCCTCCGGCAGAGGATATCCCCTACCTGAAGAGCGGGGTCCAGCGCTCCGGCAAAACCGCAGGTGAGAACGCAGCCGGGCTTTCCTCCGCGGCTGTCTTTAAGCGCATCCTCCCAGGCGGCGCGTGCGCATCGGCTGCCCATGCCGCTGATAAAAATTCGCAGCGAGGCTTCTCCGCGGCTGAAGAGGATTCCCCTGCCCTCCCGGACCTGTTGCCGCTTCCATCCAAGCGCGGGCAACGATTTCAGAAAAACCTGCGCCTCTTCTTTGACCGCAAAGAAGAGCCAGACAGGAGTGGGCAATAACGCAGGGGCAGCCGTCATTTTGACGGCTCCAAGGTAACTCTTCAGCGAGGGTGAAATCAAGAAACAAAAAAGCCCGGCTCATTTGATTTTTTCCGGAAATGTGCTATATTGGTAGTGGCTGAAAAGCGAAAGTTTTTCAGGGGTAGGACTGCGGATGTCTCACACCATGTGAGAAAATGTATGTGCTTTTGAAATGAAAGGCAAAATATGGATAGAGAGCAGTTTTTATTTAAAGTCCAGCCGGGCGCTGGAAGACGGCCGTACCCCGTCGTGAGTCGCCGCCAGGGACAGTGGTGGTTCGATCAGATTCGAAAAAGCATTGAAGAGGCCTGCGACCCCAATGCCCGGCAGAGAAGGCCAGAGCAGCCCAGTTTGCCGCTCAAGATGGGTTAGGTCCTTCTGACGAGCCGCGAGAATGAGGGTCCGAAACGGATCCTCCGGGTGCTGGCGCTTTCTTGGAAAAGCTTCTGAAAAAGAAGCAGCCCGAAAAGCCTCATGGGCTTCAGGGTTGGGGCGAATCCGCCTTGCCGTAGCTCATGAGGGTGATGCCGATTTTTTTGGCGAAGTCGCAGATTTGCGGCTGATCCAGCAGGAGCGTTTTGCGGGCTTCAAAGACAATTCCGATAAATCCCCTACCCTGACAATTTTCCAAAGTTTTCATCCCGATGCACGGGATATCAAAGCGCATATCGTGATTGTGGCGGGCGACCTTGATCACGACGGCGCCCTTGCCTCCGGAAAGCTCAGCGCCGCGGAGGATGCAGGCATCGGTCCCTTCCCAGCCTTCCACGGCCAGTGTGGTTCCTTCCTTGACGACGACGGTCTGGCCGATTTCAAGTTTGGAGATGGCTTTGGCGATCTCGTAGCCGTATTCGGCATCGTCAAAAATCTGTTGGGTCGGTTTGGCGCCGGCCAGAAATCCCTCAGCGGGCATGACCGGAGTGAGCCAGGGAACGGCGGAGATGAGCGTGACGCCCTCTTTGGCCAGTTCATCGCCTATGGCACCGAAAATCGTATGGGCATTGCGTTTTTTGAGGCGCATCAGGGTCATGACGCCGCGCAAATCCGGACGCACTTTGAACAGATTGGAGGGTGCTACCTGCCCGGCCATGACGCAGCGGTCAATTTGGCGATCGGTCAGGGCGTGAATCATTTTGCTGAGCTGGCCGACCTTGATCCAGACGATCTCATCGACCTGCGAGGCAAGAGCCGGATCGGTCTCTCCCTCGAAGGCGACCGCCACCAGATGCTCGACGCCCGCTTTGCGCGCCTGCTCGGCCACTACGAAGGGCAAATTCCTGTTGCCCGCCAAAATTCCCAGTTTCTTTATCTTTTCCATTGCTCCCCGCGCACCTCCTCAGAGAGTAACATTCCCGGGGATTCTTCCAAATAAAAATCTCCACTCCCGGGCGTTTGTGTGCTACCTTGCCTGCCGTTGGAGAACGACAAAATGAAGTGTTCAAAAGATCAGAAAGCACTCTGGGAGAGATTCCGGAAGTATTACAGAGAGTACCCCGAATTGGAATTGGGTCTGGATATCAGCCGGATGAATTTCCCGGACGATTTTTTCGAGGAGATGAAAGGGCCTGTCCGGAAGGCCTTTGACGAAATGGCTCAACTGGAGGCCGGGCAGATCGCCAACCCGGACGAAAACCGAATGGTGGGCCACTATTGGCTGCGTAACGCCAGCCTCGCGCCCAATGAAGAGATCACCAAAGCGATCCGGGAAGCGCGGGCCCGGATCGAAGAATTTGTCGACAGTGTTCACGTGGGTGAAATCGAAGGAGAAGACGGTCCTTTCAAAAACATTCTCCTGATCGGGATTGGCGGCTCGGCGCTGGGACCCCAGTTCGTCTCCCGTGCTTTGAGTAATCCGGGCAGAGACCCGATGCGGCTCTTCTGCTTTGACAATACCGACCCCGAGTCGATGGACGATGTCTTTTGCGAGATTGGCGAGGAGCTGGGCCAGACCCTCTGCGTGGTCATCTCCAAATCCGGCGGCACCAAAGAGACCCGCAACGGGATGCTGGAAGCTCAGGCGGCCTATGAAAAACGGGGACTTTGCTTTGAAGACCATGCCGTGGCAGTGACCATGGAGGGAAGCGCCCTCTCTACCCTGGCGGATGAAAATTTCTGGCTGGAAACCTTCCCGATGTGGGATTGGGTCGGCGGACGCACGAGCCAAACCTCTGCGGTGGGGCTCCTGGTCGCAGCCCTGCAGGGAATCGATATTGATGATTTCCTGGATGGTGCGGCAACGTGCGATGAGCGTACCCGCCAGGCTGATCCGGATAACCCGGCCATGCTGCTGGCCTTGATGTGGCACTATGTCGGGCAGGGCAAGGGGCTCAAGGATATGGTGATTCTGCCCTACAAAGACCGCCTGGAACTCTTTTCGCGTTACCTGCAGCAGCTCATTATGGAGTCGCTGGGCAAGGCGCTGGACCGCGACGGCAAAGAAGTACAGCAGGGAATCGCGGTTTACGGGAATAAGGGCAGTACGGACCAACATGCTTTCGTTCAACAACTTAGAGATGGTATCAATAACTTTTTCGTGACCTTTATTGAGGTTCTGAGAGACCGCCACACGACGAGCATCCAGGTGGAGCCGGGGATTTGCTCCGGGGATTACCTGCAGGGATTCTACCTGGGAACCCGTGAGGCGCTTTATGAGAACGGGCGCGAATCGATCACGCTGACCATTGAAGATGTGACCCCTTTCAGTGTGGGTGTACTCATCGCGCTCTATGAACGTGCGGTCGGATTCTACGCCTCGCTGATTCATATCAATGCCTATCACCAGCCGGGCGTGGAAGCCGGCAAGAAAGCGGCCACGGAGATTTTGAAGCTCAAGGCGAAGGTGCAGGCGTATCTCATTGAGCATCGGGTGAGCAAGCCCGACCCGGAGAAGTCGCGCTCGGCTGAGGAGATTGCCCGGGAAATCGGCGCGCCGGAGAAAGCGGAGCTCGTTTTCAAGGTGTGCGAGCATCTGGCCTCGAATCCGGACCGCTACGTACAGAAATATTTCCGGGATGAGCCGGCGAAAGCGACTTACCAGATTGTCTGCTAAGGAACGCATCCGGCCGCCCGGATAGTGAAGGGCGGCTGAATGAAGAGAATCCCCGGGGTTGAAGAAGGCTCCGGGGATTTTTTGGGTTCGCTTCTCTTGGGTGTTTTTTGGGATGGAGGTTTTACGGAAATTTTGTTCCACGTGGAACAGGGGTTGAGAGTTTGCTCCGGGGTGTCATCTCCCCTCGCCTTTTCTCGATTTGTTTCTATAATATGCTTCATAATTAAATCTTATAATAATCCGATTTTGCGATTAAACGCTCTAAAAGCCTCTTTGAGCCCTCGGAAGGGTTTTGAATAGGACGGTAGCCGAAAAAATGGGTCAAAAAATGACTCCGAACTCCAAAAGGGTTCGATTGAGGGTAACTCCCCTCGCCTGCCGGCTTCCGGTTGACTTCACCCGGGTTTGTGGTGTTGAATTCGGTGCAGAGATTCACTCACACTCCGGAAATCGATCTGCTTTTGTTCCACGTGGAACATTTTCTCGCCCGTTTTTTCCTCTCAACTCCCCTCCTCCGGTTGACTCTTTACAGAATGGGGCTTTCGTTTTACTCTCTTTAGCGGGGTGTTTGTATCCAGTGAATAGATTCCCAGTCGAATACGATATTATTGTGGTAGGTGCCGGTCACGCCGGGATCGAGGCCGCGCTTGCCTCCGCACGGCTGGGAGCGCAGACTCTTTTACTCACCCTGAATCTGGATACCGTGGGCCAGCTTTCCTGCAATCCCGCTATGGGTGGGCTCGCAAAATCGCACCTCGCACGCGAAGTGGACGCTTTGGGCGGCGAAATCGCCAAGCTCGCCGATATGTCGGCCATTCAATATCGGATGCTTAATACCCGCAAGGGACCCTCGGTACGAGCGCAGCGGGCGCAGTGTGACAAAAAAGCCTATCAATTCCTGGCCAAATGGATTTGCGAGCGTGAACCGAACCTGGATTTGAAACAGGCCAAGGTGACCGGCATCATCGTGGAGCAGGGGAGGGCGGTCGGCGTGCGGACCTCTCTGGCGATGGATTTTTACGGGAAAGCGGTGATTGTCACGGCGGGAACCTTCCTGCGCGGCCTGATGCATATCGGTCTAAACCAGATTCAGGGCGGGAGGTTGGGCGACGACGTCTCCAATGAGCTCTCGGCCTCTCTGATCGAAGCGGGGTTGAAACTGGGCCGCCTCAAGACCGGGACCCCATGCCGCCTGAATCGGCGCTCGATTGATTTTACCCGATGCACGGAGCAGCCGGGCGAAGACCCTCCGGTCTGGTTTACCTATTGGCGCGAGGATCTCTTCAGCGGCCGCTATCTCCACGAGGAGGAGGCGGACTCCCGGGAGAAGAATTCAGCCGCAGGGGAGGGGGGCAGCCTCTATCCGCCCGGCTCGGTCCTGGCTCGGGTGGGTCATCAGATTCCCTGCCACATGACCACGACGACACCGGCGACCAAGAAGCTGATTCAGGATAATCTTCATCTCTCGCCCCTCTATGCCGGGGTGATTGAGGGGATCGGGACTCGGTATTGTCCCTCGATCGAGGATAAAATCGTCAAGTTTTCTACCAAGGAGCACCATCAATTATTCCTTGAACCAGAAGGAGTTAGAACGGATGAAATCTATCTTAACGGTCTTTCCACTTCACTGCCTTTCTCCGTGCAGTTGGAGATGCTCCGGACGGTGCCGGGGCTGGAGAATGCCCGGGTAATGCGTCCGGCCTATGCGGTGGAGTATGATTACGCTGACCCGACGCAGCTCCAACTCACACTGGAGACCAAGTGCTGCGAGAATCTCTACCTGGCAGGTCAGGTCAATG
>Ga0116149_1003279_pt1 | contig 16878 bp, 14 predicted proteins | sample AD_UKC057_MetaG_FD_89787 | JGI IMG/M metagenome (GOLD analysis project Ga0116149, IMG submission 89787) | Active sludge microbial communities of municipal wastewater-treating anaerobic digesters from USA - AD_UKC057_MetaG | ecosystem: Engineered > Bioreactor > Anaerobic > Digestate | place: USA... | reverse complement strand
TATTGGTATGGCGGCGACTGTTCCGTGGCGCAGAACCTTGTTGTAGATGGGAGAATCTACAAGGGTACCTGCCCGCCGACCTTTACGAATTAAAGGGAATACCTGTCTTCCTAAGAAAGACCCCTCGTGCCCGTCATTCCGACGAGCGAAGCGACGTGGGAATCTCGTGGTTCGAACGCGATGTCCCGGCCCTTCGACAAGCGAAAGAGCCGGCCCGAAAACTGTGCAGGAATATTCAGCCGGGATCAGTGCAGTTCCCAGCTGGTTACGGGAGTTCCGAATGGATTTGTGAAGATGCGTGCAACGACTTCCGTATTCGTTGCTGCCGGGTCGCGGCCCGGACGGGCGGCATCATGCGAGATGAAGATCGCGGCAGCGTTGCCGAACGCGCCCTGGCCACGGTCGTGTTGGAATGCACCACCGGCTTCCGTTCCGGAATCCATCACGATAAACGAGGAGTCGCCATAGGCCGTGCCATCCGCCGCAACGAATCGTCCGGCTGCGGTGCCGGCAAGTCCCAGGTATCCGGGTTCATGCCAGAACATAAAGATCTCGCCTTTCGGATTCATTGCGCCGTACGAGCGCTGGCCGAGCGGATGCTGGTCCCACACGGTGACCGGAGTGGAGAAAATCCGCTGCCCGCTGGGAATGTCATACACGACAGCGGAAGCCGGGTCCATGTTGGCATCGGTCCGCCCGGTTTTGTACTGTCCATCGGTGAGTAAAGCGCCCTGGTTGCCGTCGCCCGAAATCCGGGTTTCTCCACCGGAAGAGTTGATGCCGTCGAAGTAATGCCATTCTCCGACATTGCCTTCCTGATCCACGGTCGCCCAGCCGTGTTGATTGGCAATGTAAATCACGCATCCATCCGCGTAGGGAATCACGCCACGGCTTGGCGCGACGTTCCAATCATTGGGGCTGGCCAGCGGGTCGTAGCCGTATTGTCTCCCGACGATTTGCGGAGGAGCAATCACCTGGCTGTTGTCGTGGTTGATAATCGTCATGACGCACAGACGTCCCGTCTCGATATGTCCGTTCGCGTCGTTGCGCAGCGCCAAGTCATACTGGTTGTTGCTTCGTGCAATGATGATCAGGCTTCCATTCGGCATGTAGCCCACCGGGAAATACAGGAATCCGGTTTGATCCGGCGTGGGTGCGGTGATCGAACCCGGAAACACCGCAACGGCCTCGCCGACCGGAGAGAGGTCCGAGGTGCGCAAACGCTGGATATAGCAGAAGCCGGGATCGTCGGGATACAGGGCGTTGGTGAAATTTTTGTTCTCCGCGCCCTCGACTGCGAATCCGATGGCCACTTCACTGCCGTCGTGACTGAGGCCCAGGTAGGCATCGCTTGCGTCACAGTTGAAGTCGGTTTCCTCGAAACCGATCGGCCCGTTCGCATCGTGGACTACGGGGCTTGGCCCGGCCACAATGTTGCCCTGAGGATCGAGGACCACCGCAGCCAGGTTCGTTCCCGCGCCGCTGGTGATGATGATAAAGTTTCCGTTCGGCAACGCACCGGCAGATGCGTGACGGGTTCCCGGGCTGACCGGCAGGGTAATGAAGGGATAGATCGCATCGGTGGCGACCAGCCCGGCCTCCTCCATGGTTTCGCACGGCGGGGTGGTTGGGTCGTCAGCGGCCCAGGCTCCGACAGCGGTTAAAGCAAGGAATGTGAAAACCAGCATCTTTTTCATCATTGTTCTCCTGTTCTTCATAGGTGATCTTGAGGCTTCCTTATCCTTGTTCCACAGGCTCTATGGAACACACTGGAAAATGCAGTCGCACGATCCGTCTTGGGGAATTTGTCACCTCCTTTCGGTCTCCGGATTCACCTCTTCATCGAATCGGCTTCTGTCGACCCGCGTCTCGTTCCATTGTGCATGACTTTCCCAAACTGTCAAGGTGGAAGTGACGGTTCGGGTTCTGCGTGCACTTGAGTGTCTTCGATTCGAAAGGTAAAGGAAAAACAAGGTGTGGGAGCTTCTTCGGGGACTCTATCGAGTGAATTCGCAACACAATCGGTGGAGAACAATCTGCTCGCCGAGTCGTCCGGCAGGATTGCATTCCCGATTGCGCCAGGCCGGTGACGCCAAGAGTCCTCTCCCACTTTTCTTGAGGGGATTTATGAGGTATAGTATATTCCGGATGCAGTGGGAATTTGCGGGGATTGCGCTTTCCCCCATCCGGGTCCACTTCGATCGCACGGCTCGTTCGTGGCACGACAGGAATCGAATTCGGATCCAAGGATTCAAGAGACCGACAGTCCTGCTGAAGAACACAAGAAAGGTGATCGATATGTCATACAACAAACGTGGTTTTACCCTGATTGAGTTGCTGATTGTGGTTGCGATTATCGGGATTCTGGCGGCGATTGCGGTGCCGAACTTTATGAATGCGCGTGTGAAGGCGAAAGTTGCCAGAGCCTATTCGGATATTCGGGCCATTGCGATGGCGAACGAGATGTATCGGATGGACAACGGTTTTTATCCAACTGAGTCTGAGGATTACCCGTACGAGCGGGGCTGGATGGAAGCGGGCATATTCCGGCTGACCACTCCGGTGGCGTATTTGTCCTCGATCCCGGCGGACCCGTTCACGCCGAGTACCGAAAAAATGGACCACGTGGGGCCTCGCGTTTATGAGATCGGAACGGGGAAGCGTGGCGTCAAGAATGTGGCCTATTGCATTTTCACCGTGGGGCCGGACGGATCTGAGAATGGAATCGAATCGAACAATCCATTTTTCGGACCGCAGCGGGGAGGTCAGAATACCACATACGCTTCTTCGAATGGTCTTGTAAGTACGGGTGACATTTATTGGTATGGCGGCGACTGTTCCGTGGCGCAGAACCTTGTTGTAGATGGGAGAATCTACAAGGGTACCTGCCCGCCGACCTTTACGAATTGACCGATGCAGGGGCTCACTTCCTGGGGCGATAGAGGTGTGTGCATCGTCCGCTGAAAAGGGCCGCTGATTCCATCAGGGTTTCCGAGAGGGTGGGGTGAGGGTGAATAACCGATTCCAGAACGGTGGCGGTTGCCCCTGTATGGACAGCCAGAGCGCCTTCTGCAATCAGTTCGCCTGCGCCGTATCCGGCCATTCCTACTCCGAGGATGCGCTGTGTTTCCGGATCGATGATGAGTTTGGTGAGTCCATCGGTGCGTCCCAGGGTTACGGCTCTTGCGGAAGCGGCCCAGGGGAAACGGGTGACCGTCACGCTGCGTGCCGCGTGTTTGGCCTCTGTCTCGGTCAGTCCGCACCAGGCGATTTCAGGATCGGTGAACACGACGGCGGGAATGGGTGCGAACTTGCGGGGAGGTTGATCGGCGGCAATGGCCTCGACAGCGACACGACCATCATGGGAAGCCTTGTGGGCCAGCATGGGTCCGCCGGTCAGATCGCCGACGGCAAAAATGGCGGGGTCGGTTGTGCGCTGCTGCGTGTCCACTTCCACAAACCCACGACTATCGAGTTCGACGGAAGTGTGTTCCAGGCCCAAATCGCCCGTGTTCGGTTTCCGACCTGTGCAAAGCAAGACTTTCTCGTACTGGTCTTCAGAAACCGGGCCGTCTTTGTGTTGAATGCGGATCATAAGTCCTATGGGTCCTATATCTGCGCCCATCACAACCGAATTCAGCATCACCTTTTCGAAGACCCGGGTAATCCGCCCACTGAGCACTCGCACCAGGTCGCGGTCTACGCCCGGCAAGAGGCTGTCTGTCATCTCCACCATGGAGACCCGCGTTCCGAGAGAGGCATATACTGTGCCCAGCTCCAGACCGATGAATCCGCCGCCCACAATCAGCATGGAATGCGGGATAGCGGGCAATTCCAAGGCCTGTGTGGAATCCCAGACATGCGGACTACTCCATGCCAATCCGGGGATACCGGCGGAGACCGAGCCGGTTGCGAGGATGGCGTGTTCAAAGGCCAGGAGAGCCTCACCGCCATCCGGCCGTGCGATCCGCAAGGTGTGGGAGTCCGCAAACCGCGCATGGCCGACAACCCGCTCAATGCCGCGCCGTTTGCAGAGATCGGCCAGCCCGTCTGCCAGTTTTCGGACGATTTCCTCTTTCGAGGCCCGGACTTTTTCCAGGTTGATTTGAGGTTCAGGGAAACGGATCCCGAATCGGGCCGCATCGCGGGCTTCCGAGAGGATCTTGGAGACGTGCAGAAGGGCCTTGGAGGGAATACAGCCGTAATGCAGGCAAGTTCCGCCGGGGGTGGGATGACGGTCGATGAGGGCGACCTTCATTCCCAAGTCCGCCGCCAGAAATGCCGCCGCATATCCGCCCGGCCCGGCGCCGATGACTGCAAGGGAAGACATTGTTGAATTAAGAATGAAGAACTAAAAATTAAGAACTGAGAAAAGGTATTATGAAGGACGAAGAGGGAAGGGGAAAGAGCAGGGTTTTGCCATCGCAGGACCGTTTTCAAAGCGTTGCATTTCCCGGCCAAAGGACCCCGGTAAAATGAATCGAGGAAGATTGTTCCGTGACTCTTATTGAAATCCTGATTATGTCAGTCGGGCTGGCCATGGATGCTATGGCGGTCTGTCTGGGGATCGCCGCGGCGGGGCTGAGCGCGGGCGTTCGCGCGCGGTTTCGTCTCGCGTTTCATTTCGGTTTGTTCCAGTTTCTCATGCCGGTGATCGGCTGGTTTGCGGGCACGACCATCGAGCGGTTTATTGCGGTATTCGACCATTGGGTCGCATTTGCCCTGCTGGGTTTTGTAGGCGTGCGCATGATCCGTGCCGGATTGCGCGAGGAAAGCGAGTCATACGCGACCGATCCGACCCGGGGGATCACGCTGGTCATGCTTTCCGTGGCGGTGAGTATCGATGCGCTTGCGGTCGGTCTCAGCCTGGCGATGGTGCACATTTCGATTTGGTACGCCGGTGTGATTGTCGGTGTAGTGACCGGTGCGCTTTCCATGCTGGGACTCCTGCTGGGAGACCGGATCGGCGCCCGATTCGGACATCGCATGGAGATTGCGGGCGGGGTAATTCTGCTTCTGATCGGCATTCGGATTGTGGTTTCCCATGTCTTGTTCTAATATCGTCCGTTATGGCTTGTATGAAGGCAGATGCATCGAACCGGAGCAGGCCGGGTCACGCCCACAGGAGGTAGAAAACATGTCATCACGAAATGCTTTGTCACTCACCCGCATGGCGGTATTCTTCGTCGCTTTCGGGATTCTCTGTGTCATCGGGTGCGCTCAGACACAGACAGCGGATAACAGGACAACATCAGAATCTGCGCTTTTCCAACTGCGTGAAATGGATATGCACCTTCATGCGGGGATGGAACGCCCGGTTCCTCTTGATGAATGGGTGGAGTTGGCCGCGGCGGACGGTCGGAAAGCCTTGCTGCTTCTGGATCACATCGAACTTTACCGAAAGACACAAGCGGAGTATGAGGCTTGGGCCGGGGAAAATGGCTTTCCGTTATGGTATCCGGTCGGTTCGGCGGGGCACAAGGCGCTGATGGCGGATTTCGATCGGGTGGCAAAGAAAAGGAAAAGCGATCTGCTCATATTCAAAGGCTGGGAGATCGACTCACGGGAGCTGGACGGGGACCTGGAAACCGAACCGATGCGCATGGCGGATGTTCTCGGCTGGCATATTTCCCCGAACAACGGCGGAGAGGCGCCCGATGGACAACTCCTGATTAAGCGCGCGAAGCAACTTAAGGCGCTTCAGAAGAGATTTCCGGTCCCGATGATTCTGTGCCATCCTTTCTCGATGCGAATTGAAAATATCGTGAACACCGCCCAGAAACAGGGGCGGGATATCTCCACGATAACCGTGCAGGAGTACCGATTTTTCCAGCCGGGAGAACAGGCACAACTGGCGGAGATCCTGCGGGGGACATCGATTTATGTGGAGATCAACCGGGCTTATGAGGGCTGCTGGAAGAATCCCGTGGTTCGTGAGGCATTCATTGCGGACATCCGTCCGCTGGCGGAGGCGGGAGTACAGTTCACCATTGGGACCGACCACCATGGACTTCGCGAAGCGCGACTGCCGTTTCATCCGGAAGAGTACTGCGGTGAATTGGGCGTCACACCGGAAAACGCGAATGGAATCATCCGGGATCTTTTGTTGAAACGGTAGCGAACAGAGGGATTTGAGTCTGCGGAGTTTCGGCGGGCACAGCGGAACAGGGGTAGAGTACTTGTGTGGCCGGAGGGGAGAGAAGTTCAGTCGAACTTCTTTGTCATGTCGGTAATCACATCGGATGATCGGAAGCCGATGCAAAACAGGGTCATTGTCACGATCAGCACTCCCAGGGCACAAGCCAAACGGAACCAGGTATGGCCGACGAGGCTGCCTCCAAGAAAGACGCAGACTGCGGCATCGGGCAAGCTCCCCAGAAGCGTGCCCCAAAAGAAACTATGCACGGTTACCGGGCTTGCTCCACAAAGGAGATTGGTCAATTGATTATGTCCGACGGGAAACAAGCGAATGAGCAGAACCACGAGAAATCCGTGTTCACGAAATTGTCTGTCCAGGTTGGGGTAGCGGTTGAATTTCCGGCGCACCCAATCGCCCACAACCCAGCGGGCAAATCCGAAGCTGATCAATCCGGAAAGGAGTGTGATCGTCTGAACCCAGAGGATTCCACGAAAAGAGCCGAACAAGGCGCCGGCAATCCCTGCTAATATCCGTCGGGGAACTCCGACGATCAGGATCAGGGTCCCAATCAACAAGAATACCGATTGGGTCCACGCACCGAATGCCTTGAGGTCCTCTCCCCACTTGGGGATCTGCGATACCTGCAGGAACTCGGCCAGCGAGGTATGGCGAATCAGGAGAATGAGGCCAAGCAAAATCCCGACGGCGATGAGCAATCGAACAACAGGCGGGGGGACGGATGATATCTGCGGGTTATTCCTCATGGTTTTTCTGTGTCCGTCCAGAAGAAAATAATCTATATTTAAACCAACGAACGGCCAAACAGTCCAGGATCCCCCGCCATAACCGATTCCCAATTCCGTACTTGGATTTGCCGAATTGGCGCGGTCGATGGTTCACAGGCACCTGTACAACACGAAAGCCCTGGAATCGGGCCAGGGTGGGCAGGAAACGATGCAATCCATTGAATCGCGGCAGTTCATGCACGACCTCGCGTTTCAGAACGCGGAGCGAGCATCCGGCATCCACAATGCTGTCCCCTGTGATGAGATTTCGGAAGGCATTCCCAATCCTGGAGGAGAGCCGCCTGATCCAGGGGTCCTTGCGCCGAGCGCGGATGCCGCACACAACATCCGCATTCGAGAGACACTCCAACAGAATCGGAATGTCGTGAGGATCGTTTTGCAGATCCGCATCCAGGGTTACAAGAATGGCTCCTCGCGCCATCTGAAATCCCGTGGAAATTGCCGCGCTCTGGCCCCAGTTGTTCGTATGACGCACCAGTCGAACAGCGGGAAACTCGGCCCGGATCTCCCACACACGAGCCACCGTCCTGTCCGTGCTGCAATCATCTACAAAAAGGATCTCAAAAGATTTACCAAGCGGAGTCAATACCTCAACTAATTCCCTTACGAGCGGACCGATATTCTCCTCTTCGTTGTAACACGGAACCACAACCGACAGATCGACAGAAGACTCAGTCATTCCAGCATCCTGCATCGCTCACTGTGTAAAGAATCATCTTTGTGGAGAGTCCGCCCACAGTCAATATCTCGTGCGGCGGATATCTCCGATCCGAAGTCCAGTTCCCAAGTTTCTCCGGGAGCCAGGGTCCCATTCTTTACGATTTCCGGCTGTGTATTGCTGATACGGACGCGCAAGGGGCAAGGAGAGTCGGCGACATTGGATAGAATTACTTTTCCGCAAGGTTGTTTGGCCCGAAACAGCAGATTGTTATTGGGCGATTCCTGCAAATCTGCTCGGTCCATTCGAATAAGAACCGGGCCGGCGAAAGTCGCCATGCGACGTGTGTATTCCAGTCGCGGGTGATTACTGATGATCCGCAGATAGGGGGGGTCGGTATCGGGCCGGCGAAGGACTTCATAAAGTGTCGGACCGGCCATACAGCGGAGAGCCTCGACGGTTTCGGTGGCCCTCACAACCAGAAAGGCGGCATAGTCGGATTTCAGGAGCGGCGCGGCTTGTTCCGGCGGAATAACCGGCTTCATTGTGTTGAGTTCGAATTGCAAAGCGTAAGGGGAATCAATGTGGATCAGCGGAAATTCGCTGCCGACTTCTCGGCGGATTACATGAGCCAACTCCTGTGTCCAGCGGGTTCGCTGTACAGGATCGCTGTGCCCTCGAACAACGTGCAGGTAAATGAAAGCAAAAAGTAATGAAACCAATACCAGCATGGCGGTTCCATAAAGAATACGCTTCGCAGGATAATGGCGAAGCGCCTTTGAAACTTCCGGTCCGGCGATCAACGCCGCTGCCGGTAACAGCGGAAAGAGGTGGTCGGGGCGCTGGTGGGGAGAGACCGAAAAGATCAGGAGGCCGAAAAAAAAGAAGCAAAACCAGAAACGCTCGAATCGTCGGATGGTGTCATCCGCCGATGGCCGTTTCACGATCCGCCAGAATCCGAAGCAGGCCACAATGCTCCACGGCGCAAAACGTGCAAGAAAATAGAGCGGGGGGGTGAATAATGCGTGTCCGGGAGGAAGTCGTTGTTTACCGCCGACGAGCGCATGACCGACCAATTCTGTTCCGATCAACCGGTCGATAAGCGCCCGGCCCATCTCGGCATAAGCAAGAAGGAACCATCCTCCCGTTATACAGAAGAAAAGAAGTATGCCGGTAAGATGAGAGCCACGGAGCGGAGGAAACGGCTTTCGATCATACTTTTCCCAGACAATTGCCCACAGTCCGCCAAGGGCAATCACGACTCCGAGCGGGCCTTTCGTGAGAACGGCTGCCGCCGACATGAGCCAGAATCTTGTCCACCCTTTTCCCTCAACCCACGCGGTGTATGCGAACCACGCCGCCGCGAATACGGTTAATGAGAACAGCGGGTCTGTCCGGGCAAGACAGAGTTGTCGGAGACTTGTGGAGGAAAGCAGATACATCACGGCGGCAAGGAATCCGGCCATCCGCCCATAGTACATGCTTCCCAATGCCGTCAATAACCACGAAACGCCCAACACGGACAAGGCGCTGGGAAGGTACAACGTGAATCGACTGATGCGACCGAACGGGAGGGTAACAAGCGCGGCAAGCCAGGTATACAGGGGCGGTTTCGAGGTAACGGCTCCCGACACATCTCTCTGGCAGATCCAATTGCCGTTGCGCAAGACATCCAACACGTAGGCTGCCGGGCGTTGCTGATCTTTGCCTATCAGGTCCGAAGGACTTGAAAGATTCACGGCAAACAACGCCGCCCAGGTAAGGCTGATAAACAGCAGAAGAACGAGAGGAGGCAAAGCGAGGTCCTTTCCGGTTCCATCGCACGGAGAGAAAAAGTGTCCTATCCTCCCTGCCGGAGAGGCAAAACAACGCTTCGGAAACATGCTGACCTTCTTCAGTGAGTTCAAATGCCCGTCGGAGTCCCGACAAAGATGAAAACTCTCCACGGGAGGCCATCTTATTATGCAATTATAGGGAAAGAAAGCGCCCCTCTCCCCGTTCCCCTATATCCCCTTTTGGAATCCGGCGCAAAATACAAACGAATCAGGCCGTGCCCTTCGCGCCTTATGTCTCATTGGCACAATGGAACTGCGGAGGAAACGCCATGTCGAACCATCCGCGGACGCGATTTTCTGAAACCGTTCGCCTTTGGAGGAACGAGCGTCTTTGTTCCACACACGTCGCAGACTGCCATGCCCCGTCATTCCGGCGAAAGATGGAATCCGGGTGGAACGCCGGTAGCCGCTCCATCTCCCGTCATGGCTACACTTCGGGCTTGATCCAGAGGGGGAAGATCCCGCTCAATTATGCGCTCTTCGTCTCTCCCATGGCGGGCGCAACGTCCGCCTGTCGCAAGAAATCTCGCCTGCTATTCTTTAGGCTGGATTTCCTCCTGTGTTGTAATGCGCACAGTTTTCGTCCACACGTCGGAAACCACGCACAGGTCGTTCACTGCGACTGCCTTCAGTGTCACCGTTATCGTTCCCGGTGCACCGCGCGGCACAAATTCCACCATCCCCGTATTCTTCCAAGTTATTTGGGGTTCCGTCAGCTCGGATGGTTGCGTATTCGGTCCCAAGTTCGGCAGGTCGTTTCCCGCAATCCAAACGCTGTGCCAGACCCTGTGTCCGTTGGGATCGCTTGCACTCAACAATGCTTTACCGAATCTCGCCCGGGATATGCTCATCTCGGACGGAAAGTCCACATCTTGAATCATCGGTGGCTCAACTTTTTCTCCCCGCGTTATTCCTTCCGCAGTGTTTTTGAGATCATTGTCAATGGCACGGATTACGGTGGCGGGATCAAGCTGTTCGGCAACCTGGATATTGACAAACACGTTGTCCCGCACAAACACATCCGGTAGTTTCGAGTTCGGATTGATCCAAGTCACGTATCCCGGATCGTCCGTCGAAACAACAGGCGGGTCGTATGTCATTTGGATACTATTCAGAAAGAGATTCGCGGCCAGCAAAGCATCCCGGTGGCTTCGGAAGACGCCGATTTCCAAAGATATGCCTCTCGGATCTATCGGCCAGGCCATGGCGGCCATCGCTCCCTCAGCCGTATTCGCGTGAGTAAGCGAACGTGGCCGTGGAATGCGATAGTCAAACCCGATACCGAAATCCGCTGGTCCAAGCACATCGCGTTCAAATTGCGGAAAATCAGGGACGTGTCGCTTAAGTACGTTGGCCAGATCGACACCGGTGACTGGTAACTCTGGTTCGCTCAACACAGGAACCTCGTGTCTGGCAACCATTACCGAATCGGCCAAAGCAGGATTGCCGACGCACGAAAGAATAAACAACAATTGCGAAATGAGAAATGCGCTCATCGAGAAGTCAATTCGCCTGTTTATTGATGATGGAAAGTGTCTCATTGTTGGTCTCCTTTTTCGGCTTCATGGGCACGTTTGCCTGTCTCACTAGATAGCGCGTATGGAAGCCCATAAATAAAATGCATGTATCATCATTCGCAACGTCGTCCAAAGGGAGATCTCGACTTAATTGTTCAAGATACTCATCCCAACCGATGTCACAGGCGGACCATCACCATTTTCCTGTATATCGCTTTCTTACTGCGGCGTCAAATAATTCTGGATATTTTTTTCAGCCCCTGGGACCGAGGGGGGATTCGAACTTGGATTTGCGCTGCTTGCGAGCCTCATTGAGCAGGGTGCGGATTCGGTGAGTAATTTTCATGCGGGTGGTGTGTTCGAGATGCGCGATTTCATCGCCGAGCATATTCATGCTCTGGGAGTAGATTTCCTGCTCGTACTTGGAGAGATCCTGGACTTTAGCCTTATTGAACAGCCGGCGGATGATTTCGGCGAGTCCAAGCGGGTCCCGTCGTTTGACCTGATCGCGGGCCTGATCGATATCGATCGCGTAGAGTTGCGGAGTTTCATCCTGATCCTCTTCCAGGTAAATCGGTTCCGCGATAGCGCCGAGTACTTGTTCGGCGAGTTCAGGGTCCATGATAGCGCGAAGCCCCCCCGTATGCGCGGCGGAGAGGGGAACCATTACTTTGACCTCCCCGGCCTGAAGGACATACAGTTCGCATTCCTCGCCATTCAGCGACATTTTTTGGACGCCCTTGATTTTGCAGAGGCCTAAACCCGGCTTGACAACTGTATCACCGATCTGGAATGTTCGCACGATTCGATTCCCCCGGGGATTCTTTAGGAGGCGGTTTCCGCCTGGTCTTCATACACGAGGAGCGGTTCCGACTGTCGGGTCACGACCTCACGCGTGATGACACACTTGGTGATTCCGGCCATGGACGGAAGATCATACATGACATTCAGCATGACTTTTTCGAGGATCGCCCGTAATCCACGAGCGCCGGTTTTGCGTTTGAGAGCCTGTTCCGCGATTTCCTCCAGCGCCTCCGGAGTGAATTCGAGCTGGACCCCCTCAAACTCCAACAGCTTCTTGAACTGTTTGCAGACCGCATTTTTCGGTTCGGTTAGAATCTTCAGAAGGATCTCTCGATCCAGTTCCTCCAGGGTGGCCAGGCAGGAGAATCGACCGACGAATTCGGGGATCATGCCGAATTTCAGCAGGTCCTCCGGTTCCACCGCGGCCAGGACATTGTTGTCCAACACGGCAGTCAGTTCGCCATCCTCGGTACCGAATCCGATCACCTTGCGTCCGACGCGGCGTTCGATGATCTTATCCAGTCCGACGAACGCGCCGCCGCAAATAAACAGGATGTCCTGCGTATTGACCTGGATGAATTCCTGGTGCGGGTGTTTTCGTCCGCCCTGCGGCGGCACATTACAGACTGTGCCTTCGATGATTTTCAGAAGAGCCTGTTGTACACCTTCCCCGGATACATCGCGTGTGATGGAGACATTCTGAGTGGTCCGGGCGATTTTGTCGATTTCATCAATGTAGATGATCCCCTTCTCGGCCTTTTCGACATTGTAGCCGGTGACCATGAGAAGGCGGAGAATGATGTTCTCCACGTCCTCGCCCACATATCCGGCCTCGGTGAGGGTGGTCGCGTCCACGATGGTGAACGGAACATTGAGGATTTTCGCCATGGTTTGGGCGATGAGTGTCTTGCCGACGCCGGTGGGACCGATGAGAAGGATATTGCTTTTCTGCAATTCCACATCGCTGGAGATGGCTTCGTGATAGCGCACACGCTTGAAGTGGTTATAGACGGCCACGGAGACAATGCGCTTGGTTTCTTCCTGACCGATGACATATTGGTCCAAGCCCTCTTTGAGTTCCCGAGGTTTGGGAAAATCGCGCATCTCGACTTCGATTTCCTCATCGAGAACACTGTTGCAGAGGAGAACACATTCGTTGCAGATATAGGCCGGCTGCGAGGAGTGTTTCTGAGGCGGGCCTGCAATCAGCTTCTTGACTTCATCTTGATGCTTTCCGCAGAACGAACAATAAAGTGGTTTGCCTCTACCTTTGTAATCCATCGGACTTCCCCGGTCTGGTTTGTGGCTCGGTTATGGTGTTGCGAATTCCGTTCAGGCGTGGAGGACCGTCTTACACGGAACTGCCGCCGTTCTTTTTGGTATCCGGCGCGCCCTTTTTCTTGGGTGTATAAATCGAATCGATCAATCCGTACTCTTTGGCCTCCTCTGCGGACATAAAGAAGTCCCGGTCCGAGTCCTCGATGATCCGCTCGACCGGTTGCCCGGTATGGTGGGCCAGAATATAGTTCAGACGATCCTTGATCTCCAGGATCTCACGCGCCCGGATTTCGATGTCGGCTGCCGGTCCCTGAAACCCGCCCATGGGTTGATGAATCATCACCCGGGCGTTGGGAAGGGCGAACCGTTTTCCCGGTTCGCCGGCCGCCAGGAGAACGGCCGCCATGCTGGCCGCCATTCCCATGCAGGTTGTGGCCACAGCCGGTTTGACATATTGCATTGTATCATAGATGGCCATTCCCGCCGAAACGGAACCCCCCATACTGTTAATATACAGCTGAATGTCCTTATCGGGATCCTCCGCCTGCAAAAAAAGCATTTGGGCGATCACGAGATTGGCAATATGATCCTCGATGGGAGTGCCGAGGAATATGATTCGATCTTTCAGCAACCGGGAGTAAATATCGTAGGCACGTTCACCCCGGTTGCTCTGTTCCACGACCATCGGAACCAGTACCACTTGTCCATCTCCTTACTTCTCATCCCCGGCGGATTCAGGTATTTCGGTTGAGGCCGCCGCCTGGGATTGCTCGGTTTGTCGGTCGGGGGCCGGGGCAGGGGCTCGGTCCTCCGGAGGAATCATGAGGAAATTCATAACCTTTTCTTCCAAGGCGTTCCGCTCATAGTACGCATGGAGATCCTGCTCCTCAATCCGTCGAAAGTACCAGACTGGGTCCACATTCTCCCGGCGAGCCAGGTTGGATACATACACTCGATAATCTTCTTCGGATACTTCCAGATTTTCGCGTTTCGCGATCTCATCCAGAATCAGGGAGAGACGGGTTTCCTCCTCCGCCCGAATCTGATTCTGACCGACAAGATTCTGATTGAGGTGTCTTGCCTCATCCAGCGAGGAGCCTCTGCGACGTAACTCCATATCCTGCACGGCCTGGATATAGTTCAAGCGCGCCCGAACCATGCTGGGAGGCACGTCGAACTGATTGGCATCCAGAAGCTGACGGCGTATGCTTTCCCGAAGGTTCTGCTCTTTTCGGCTTTCCAGGCTCTGTTCCAGTCCCTTGCGAATATGGTCTTTCAAGTCCGCTATTGTTTCGAAATCGCCCATGTCTTTGGCAAAGTCATCGTCCAATTCGGGGAGCTGCTCGACTTTGATCTCATCGACCGTGACACTGAAATGAGCCTGCTTGCCACGGTTTTCCTCCACCGGATAATCATCGGGGAGGACAATATCCAGTTCGCGGGTTTCGCCGACTGTGGCGCCGAGCAGCCCATCCTCAAATCCCCTGATATAGCGTTTGGAGCCGACCTCGATAATGATTTCGGGATGGCTGGCCTCCTCAAACGGCTTGCCTTCAAGGGTGGCTACCACAGAGCAGGTAACAAAGTCGCCGTTCTGCACCGGACGTTCCACCGACCGGTAAAGCGCGGCGCTCTTCCGAAGGCTTTCCAGGGTCTCAACGACTTCTTTTTCGGTGACTTCCAGATTCTGTTCCGCCGGGCGGAGCTGACTGTAATCGGCCAATTCAAACTTGGGAATGAACTCGATTTCACCCGAAAAGGTGATGGGTTCGTCCTCATTGCGGGTGGGATTTTCCAGTCCGTCGAATTCCGGCTCCGTAACAGCCCGAAGCCCCTGTTCTTTCAGGGCTTCCTTGAACCCTTGTTCCGCCGCTTTGCGGATGGCCTCTTTGGTAAAAGCCCTTCCATACCGCATCTGAAGAACATAACGTGGCGCACGTCCTCGTCGGAAGCCGGGAACATCTGCGCTTCGCGAGAACTCCGCATAAATGTCTTCGAGCTCCTTGCTGACCTCGTCGGGCGGGATTTCCACGATCAGTTTCTTCCGACAAGTTCCCACATCCGTTGATTCAAGAATTTTCACCGATTAGCCTCGTCTGCGAATTCCCCAGGATGGTCCCATGCCCCGTCCGGGAATGGCCCATACCTGAGAGATTGATAAGGGCCGACGAAACCGTCGGCCCGCTATGTAATATCTTCTGAAATCTTAATATACAAACAGTGTTCCAGGCAGTCAAGATGCATGGTGCGGCTTAAGAGAATCCGCTGCCAGGACAATCCATAGAATCATTCCCCAGAGGAAGGTGGCATTGACCGATATCCATCCCGTCCACGGCGCCTCCAGGAAACGGTGCAGAATGCCCGCCAAATTCAGCGCTGCCATCCCGAACACCACCCCCCCTGCCATGCCAAGCGCAATCCTCCCCAACCTGCCGGACTCCAGGCATCTCTTGCCTGTATAACCCATCGCGAACAAGGCATAGGTGTATTCGGTCACACGAGACAGGGGCGAAAACAGCGCCAGAGTCAACGCAACCAGTGAGAATGAGGCCACAATCGTTTCCGGTTTGCTCCCCGACCGAAAGGTCACGAAAAGCACAAGACACGCAGCAATCGCGCCGAGACCGGCGGCAAGACGAATTGCGCCACGAATCTCTGTCAGGCTTTCGGGAGTGATCCAGCGTTCCCGATTCTCACTCACGGCCCGGCATAAAACCCCATTGAGGCACTGGTTTGACTCCAGTGTGGAACCCAGGCGGACATGAGGCAGAACCCACCGAAACAGCCGGACATTATGAGTCGGCCCTGCGCACAGCAGGATCAAGAAAACAATCAGGGCCATTCCTGCCGCTCGAAATCGGCGCAGAACCAACAGCCAAGCCACATAAACAACAGGGCCGAGTTTCAACCCCGCCGCCAGTCCAAGCGCACCGGCGGCAAGAAAATCACGCTGGGTCAATACAGCCCAAAGAGTCAGGGAGAGAAACAGAAAAATCCACGGAACCACCTGGCCATGCTGTACCGCTATCAGAAACGGCGGCCAGATCATGGACAGAAACAGCCAGGCGATCTCCCAGGCTCCGGATTGAAATCCGGTCAAACGAACGGATCGGATAAATACCCAGACCCCGATTCCATAAGCAAGAAGGCAAGAGAGATTCCACAGGACCTCTGCTGTCTTGAACGGCAGGAAAGTCAGCGGGACCAGGATATACGCCAGAAGCGCGGGATAGAGATACACATTTTCCGGTTTTGCATGGACGCCGTCTTCGGATTTCCAGGTGTCTCGGAGAACATTCGGCTTCAGCAGCGCGTACGGACCGCTGTTGTGCATGGGAGCGCCCCAGCGTGCCGCAAGAGCCGCCGAGTAATAACATGCAAAATCCACCTCCGGCTTGAGTAAATTAACCAGAAACGCGCGATCCACGAACACGCAGGTCGAATAGAATCCTACCACGGCAAAAAGGACAATGACCAGAAATCGCTTGATAGACATGGTGGCATTTCAGCACATCAGAACTGGATAGGAAACGGTTTCTCTTTTCTTGCAGGAAACGCCTTTTCTGTTCTTGATTTCATAAGAATGTCCTGGCTTCCGCCGGAATGAGAATGGGCGTAAGGATTCGCACACCGGCAGGGGAGCGGGACATCTTGCCCCCGACGATACTCCCTCCCCGTGTACGGGGCCATGTCATTAAGCCAGAGAGGGCGAGGATTCTCCAGGTAGGACAGGCGTCCCTGCCTGTCAGAAGATCATCACCACCACACGAAAAAAAGTTTAAAAACCGCCTTAACAGGAAGTGAGGAGGGGTGATATCATTCCGGATAGTGGTGAGGTTTT
>Ga0116149_1003278_pt1 | contig 16880 bp, 16 predicted proteins | sample AD_UKC057_MetaG_FD_89787 | JGI IMG/M metagenome (GOLD analysis project Ga0116149, IMG submission 89787) | Active sludge microbial communities of municipal wastewater-treating anaerobic digesters from USA - AD_UKC057_MetaG | ecosystem: Engineered > Bioreactor > Anaerobic > Digestate | place: USA... | reverse complement strand
TCTCTTCGATTCTTCCCGACGTTCGGCAGGCGGTCCTCCCGGATGGTCGTGACCCCGCCGAGGCTTCCCGAGCTCATGTCCTCGAATCTCTGGCCTCCTCTTTCGCTCCTAACTTTCGGACTCGATTGAACCTCAAATAAAAGTGTTGACTTCTTGTTTCAGCTCGACGATACTTGTGGAGTCTCTTTGTGGGAGATTCCGATGGAATTGGTCAAGGTAACAGAGGTCGGATTCGGGGCCGCGACCCTGAGGGTGCGGGAGGGGTTGAGGAAGGGGGACCTCCCCTTCGTCCCGAAGTGGGATGAGCTTCGCCAGTTGGACCTCCGGCAGTTGGAAGAGGTCGCTCTCTGCGTGGAGATGGACCTGCCCTGTCTTCTGGTAGGCCCGACCGGGTGTGGAAAGACGACGGGGATTGAGCTCCTCGGGGCTCTGGTCAATCAGCCAGTCCGGAGGATGAACCTGAACGGGGACGTTCGGTCTTCGAGCTTTCTCGGGGAAAAGGTCCTCGACGTGGACCCTGTCTCTGGACAGGCGGTGACGAGATGGAAGGACGGCCTCCTCCCGGATGCGATGAGGAAGGGCCATTGGGTCGTCCTCGACGAGTTCGATGGATGTCCGGCCTCCTTGGGGATGGTCGTTCAGTCTGTCCTTGAACCGGGACATCAATTGACTCTGGCGGACAATCACGGGGAGGTCGTGGACCCGGACCCCTTCTTCCGAATTTTCGCGACGGCGAACACGCTGGGCCGGGGCGACGACTCCGGTCTCTACGAGGGGACGAATGTCATGAACGAGGCGACTCTCGACCGGTTCACGGTGATTGAGTGCGCTTACCTTTCCCCGGCAGACGAGGCGGCCCTTCTGGTCATGAAGGCCGGGGTGACTCTGGGGGCGGCTCAGGGGATGGCCCGGGTTGCGGAGATGGTCCGGGAGGGATTCACCAAGGGGGAGTGCTCTTGCACCCTTTCGACTCGACGTCTTTTGACGTGGGCGACGATGGCCCGGAGGTTCTCCGAGGAGAGTTCGACCCTGTCCGTTCACGCGACAGTGGACCCGGTCGGAAGGGGCTATGAACTGGCCGTCGGCTCGAAGCTCTCCAAGGAAGACCGGAAGTATCTCGCTGGGATAGTTCAGCGGGTGATGGGTGTCGTGGTCCGGAAGGGATAGAAGAAAAGATGTTGACCTTTTGCGGCAGCAGCACGACACTCATGGACCCGGGAGGCTCCGAATGAGAGTTCCGATAGAGTCCCTTGAGAAGGGATATTTCACGAAAATCGCAAGGACATTCAGTCGGAATTGGTCGGTCAGGGTTGTTGTTGAGGGGGCCTCCTGCCCTCGCGCCGACTTGAAGGAGGGGATTATCTACCTCCCCCGGACTGCCGATTACCTGAGCGGTCATCCCCTTTCAGCGATGGAAGGAGTCCTCGACCATGAGACCGCTCATCTGAGGGAACAGGCGGAAGCACCAGAGGGACGGGACCCCCTGTCGGCTCTGGGGATTATCGCCGCCGAGAGGGACCCTCTTCTGAAGAACCTTTTTAATACCTTCGAGGACATTCGCATCGAAAGGAACTCGGGGGCTCGCTGGCCCGGGGTGGCGAAGAATCTTATTGCGTCGAACGAGGCAGCTTCGGAGATGGCCCGGGCCAAGCATGAGAAGACCCCTCTTTCAGCGGATTATCTCTTCGAGGCGGCCATTATCTTTCGGGGGCTAGAACTGGAGAGGCTCTCGGAGTGGATACCGTCGGAGGTGCGGGCTTTTCTGGACTCCCCCGAGATGACCTCGGTTATGGTCCGGGTTCCCTTCATGAAGGACGCCTTTGACGCTTTGGCCTTGGCCCGAATGACCCGGGAAATAATCAGGAAGGAAGCGAACGAAAAGGAAGAGAAGGAGGAAGAGAAGGAGGAAGAAACAGAAGGGTCGGGCGGGGAGCCTGAGGGAGAGTCTGAGCGGGGGGATTCCGGGGACGAGGAAGATGAGTCCCGGGGGAAGAGCGTGTCCGGGGGCGGTGACGAGATAGGGGAAGAGGAGCCTGAGGCTCCCGAGAACTTCGCTCGTTTGATAGAGAGGTCCCCCGCTGGGAGTGATATTAAGTCGGACGCCCGGGAAGGATTGACTCGCTTGGCCCGAATTTATGCGGAGGCGGAGCGGTCCCGATATCTTCCTCATCCGAAGGCAGTGGCCGGGGACCGAGTCCTTCCGATGCCTCGTTCTCCGGCTGTCTTCCGGGCCTTTCTCAACGAGGTCTCCTCTCAGATAGGTGGGGTCGCTCATCGACTCGTCCTCCTCCTGAGAAGTTCGGCGGACAGGACCATCGGGGACCAAGAGTCGGGGCGGATAGACACCCGGGCTCTGGCGTCGGTTCGGATGGGGAATCGGAGGGTCTTCCTTCAGGACCGGAAGGCTCCTGTCGGACGAGTCGCGGTAGAGCTTCTCATTGACCAGTCGGCCTCGATGGGGGAGGCGTTTTTCTCGGGGGGACGTCGGCAGACGAGACAGGCGTTCGCTCTTCGGGGGGCGATTGTTCTGGCTGAGGCTCTGGACCGGGCGAAGGTTCCTTTCGAGGTTATTGGATTCGGACATGACCGACCTCTTCCTCGGACCGACTGGGACCGTATCTACACCCGGGTCGAGTCTAGGAATCTCCGGATATTCAAGGCGTTCGGTGAGAGATACCTCTCGGTTCGAGACCGCTTCGGGTCGGCCAATATACTCGAACAGGATAACGACGACGGGGATGCCCTTCTTGCGGTGGCGTCTCGTCTGGCCGCTCGGTCGGAGAGCAGGAAGATTATCGTGGTCATCTCCGACGGAGACCCCTGTCATCATGGGTCTGACTCCGCTCGGGCTCGGGGGTATCTGAAGGAAGTCATTGAGAGATGCTCGTCGGCTGGGATGGAGGTCGGCGGGCTGGGGGTTCAGACGGAAGGGGTCCGCAGTCTCTATAAGCACTTCGAGGTCGTGCAGGACCTTACGGAGATAGGACCCGCTTTGATTAGGCTAGTAACAAAAATGCTCGGGAGGGCAAGATGAACGGGACAGAGGTTTACAAGGTCGTGGGTTGGGGAGTTCGTTCGCTAGGGACCGGCCTTCCGGACTCAGACAGGGAGGACCTGATTCAGGAAGGAGCCCTCGGGGTGTTGTCCCGGGAGCGGACTCTGGACCCGTCGAGACCGGAACACTCCCGGCAGAAGCGGTCTACGCTCGACGCGAGGGGGGCCGCTATCGACTATCTGAGATGGCGTTCAAGACGTTCGGTCGAGTACGCTCAGGAAGACATGGACCTTCACTCCCTGAAGACCTCCCCCATCGAGGAGCTGGTGGACCGGGAGAGGTTGGTCCGTCGGGTCCTGAAGGCCATCGAGGAAGCCGGTCTGACCGACTGCGAGATGGAGGCTCTTCTCGTCAAGGCGGAACTGGCCGGGACTTCAGAAGAACGGATGAAGGTGACTGCGGCCTCTCGACACGTCGCCCTCAGGCGGGCTCGGGAGAAGGTTCTTCGGACGATGGGGTGGGACGAATGAAGCCGATATCGAATCGCCGGGTTCGGAAGCTGGTCCGGGAACGAGGCGGTCTCCCGGGATGTCTGGGAAGATACGAAGCCGGGAATCCCGAGTGCGACGGCTCCCCGGCTTGTCAATGGAGGATGGGCTGTCGGGTCTATCTGGACTACCTCCGGGCTCTGGACACCTCGGTCGAGCTTCACCGGAAGCTGACCCCTCCCTCGGTCTTGGAGACGCTGGTCTTTCACCTCCTCCATAACTACGTCCCTTCGGAAGGGTCTCCGGACCTTCAGAGGGCGGCTCGGGGTTGGACGCGATTCCTTGAGGCGTTCACCGACACCGTCCCCCTCGGAATCCCGGTGCACGCGGACGGAGGGTTGGCCCTTCCCGGAGAGTTCTACACCGGCCAGTGGGCTGGGAAGTCCGGGGGACTCCCGAGGGCTTACTTCATCCGGGTTCGTGGGTGCGGGACCTCCGCGTCGGATATCCCTCTCGTGCGATACCATCCCCGGTTCGGTCGGATGGTTGAGCCCTCGATAGAGATTCGGGCGGACCTGAAGGAGCTCATCGAGGCATATCCCTTGGCTCGGGAACTGGCGGAGAGGTGGCGGATAAAGTCTCCCGGGGGCGGTGGGGCCTCGGACCTCGGGGCCGTGGCGATTCGGGTCCGGACGGAGCTCATCGAAGACGTGGCTCGTCTGACCACGATGGCCCTGACCGAAGGACACCTGAGGGGGGTGGCTCTCTCCGGAGGTCGAGTGGTTCGGGGTCGTATCGTGGAGCTTTCCGGGGTCGGGAAGGGTGTGCTCAGTCGGACAAGGTCGGGAGGATAAGATGGGATTGACGCTCGCTGAAGCTCGTCTGAAATTTGCGAAGACGACAGTCAAGGTCGAGGAAGGGGCGGAGGACCCTTTGGCGATTGCAGTTCCGGAGAAGCCTCTCGTCCGGACTCCGAAGAAGTCGGAAGGACCTTCGACTGCCGGCCTTGTGGCGGCGGTCCGGGCTGGAAAGGCCGGAGGACAGGAGACTCTCCCCGGGATGGTTTCTCCGGCGGCCGTGAGAGAGACTCACTCGATGGAAGAGAAGTCGAGGAGATTCGCCCAGCGGAAGACTGACGGGGCCGAGGACTTTGAGCTTCTCTTCGGGAAACACAGGAGCCGGAGATTCTCCGAACTCGCGATGGAGGCCGAGGGCAAGTCTTATCTGAACTGGCTCTTGAGCTGGGAAGACCTTCCTCCGAAGGTTCGGGCGGCCGCGACTTACTGGCTGGAGAGATGATGGCAGAAGACTTCGTTCACCTTCACACTCACTCGCACTCCTCGGCCTTCGACGGGCTGGGCTCTGAGAAGGAGTTCATCTCTCGGGCGGTCGAGATGGGGCAGTCCGCGATTGCCTTCACGGAGCACGGCTCGGTCCGGGGGCTCTACGAGGCGACCGTCGCGGCGAAGGAGGCCGGACTCAAGCTGATTCCCGGATGCGAGTTCTACATGGCCGAAGACGCGACCCGGAGGGGTTTGACGGCGGAGGAGAAGGCCGACCTTCACGCTCGGTTCCTCGACCCTCTGGAGTACAGGGAACACGCAAAGGCCCTCGAATCAAGGCTCAGGGTTCGGGACCACGTCACGGTCTGGGCCTTGAACGAGGAGGGGGTTCGGTCTCTCTGTCGTCTGTCCTCGTGGTCGTGGACGAAGGGATACTACTACAAGCCGAGGATTGACCTGACCCGTCTCCTTGAACATCGAGAGGGACTGGCCGTCTCCTCGGGGTGCATGAGCGGAATCGTGGCCTCTCCCCTGAGACACCGGGAGGTCGAGCTGGCTGTCTCCCGGGCGGAGACTCTGGCCGAGGCGTTCGGGGACCGCTTCTATGTCGAGGTCATGCCTCACGTCGTCGACGAGCCCCAGTTAGCTCCGATGCTCTTGAATCTGGCGGACAGGGTCGGGGCCCGGGTTCTGGCGACTCAGGACGCCCACTATCCGAGGAAGGAAGACTCGGTCGCTCACGACGTCTTCCTCTGTATTCAGACTCAGGACCGGATGGACAATCCGGAGAGGAAGTTCCAGTTCTCGACTCGGGACTACTGGCTTCGCTCCCGGGCGGAGATGAGGGACGCTTACCGGGTCAGCTACCCGATGGTCTCCGACCGTCGGGTCGAGGCGATGCTGGATGAGACGGTCGCCTTCTCGGAGAGGTGCTCGGGTGGGCTGGACTTGGCCCCTACCGGGAAGTACCTCGTGGCCCCGACCCTCCCCCCGGACTTCCGGACTTATGACGAGTGGCTCGTTCATCTTTGCCGACAGGGTCTTCGGGACCGGTTCCCCGGGATGGAGGTTCTCCCCGAGGTTTATCGGGACCGCCTCCTTCATGAGCTGAGGACCATCCGGGACCTGAACTTCGCCCCTTACCATATCGCCGTCTGGGATATCCGGAGATGGTCAAGGGAGCAGGGGATAGCCTGTGGTCCGGGCCGAGGTTCTGCGGCGGGTTCCCTCGTCTGTTACCTCCTGAGAATCACTGACCTCGACCCGATAGTCCACGGCCTTATGTTCGAGAGATATCTGGCCCCGGGTCGGAAGGGGCTCCCCGACGTGGACATGGACTTCGAGGCGACCCGTCGAGAGGAGGCCATTGACTACGTCCGTCAACAGTACGGGGAGGACCGGGTGGCCCGCATCTCGACGAGGATGACTCTCGGAGGAAAGGGGGTCCTTCAGGACCTCGCCCGGGTCTATGGGATACCTCCATCGGATGTCCTCCCGGTATCCTCTCAGATTATCTCGGCCAACACGGAAGAAGACTCGGAAGGAGGTAATCTCGGGGACGTCCTTGAGGGGACCGAGGCGGGCCGCGCCTTCACTGCGAAATATCCGGATGTCGTCGCCGTTGCTCGGAGGCTGGAGGGGACCGTTCGAGGTGTCGGTCAACATGCGGCCGGGGTCGTCATCTCCTCGGTTCCTCTGGCCGACGTGGTTCCCGTGGAGTCGACAACTCGCTCGGAGGATGGGGAGAGGGTGGCGATGGTCGCCTTTGACCAGCATGGGGCGGAGAACACCGGTCTCGTGAAGGTGGACTTCCTCGGCCTGAAGGCGATGAGCATGATGGCGAAGGTCGTCGAGTTGACCGGGGTCAAGACTGAAGAGATTCCTCTTGAGGACCCCGAGGTCCTTCAGGCGTTCACCGACCATCGGTTTGTCGGGATATTCCAGTTCGACTCTCCAGCGGCTCACCGGACCTGTCATGGGTTCACATTCAAGCGGTTCGGGGATATCGCGGCGATGACGGCTCTCGACCGTCCGGGCCCCGCCCGGACCGGGTTGGTCAAGCAGTATGTCGATAGGTCCCAGAGGCCGGAGTCTGTCCCCTCGGTCCATCCGATTTATGACGAGGTGTTCAAGGAGACCTACGGGGTTCCCGTTTATCAGGAACAGGTCATCCGTCTGGTCCGGGACCTTTGCGGATATACCCCGGAGCGGGCCGACGAGTTCCGGAAGAAGGTCGCCAAGAAAATCGGTTTGGCCGACGAGCGGACTCCCTTCCTCGAAGGCGCGGAGAAGTCGGGGATGTTCCCAGAGGACGCGGAGAAGCTCTTCGACCGGCTGGTCGGATTCGCTGAGTACGCCTTCAACAAGTCCCACTCCTACTCCTACGCGGTCGTGGCTCAGTGGCAGATGTGGTTCAAGGTGCATCACCCGGTTGAGTTCTTCACGGCTCTTCTGGCGACGGAAACCGATTCCGAGAAGCAGCTCAGAATTGCGGGGGAGGCTCGGCGGTGCGGGATTCAGGTCCTCCCCCCGGATGTCTGTCATTCGGGTGACCGGTTCGAGATGGTCTCGACGCCTGAGGGTCCGGCCATCGTGGGGTCCGTTGCGGACCTGAAGGGAATCGGGCCGGACACGGCTCGGGGAATCGCGGCTCGTCGTCCCTTCAGAGACCTCCTCGACTTCTATCGGAGGACGGCCGGGGACAAGGAGAAGCCGGTCCGATTGACCAGTGGACATTTCGAGATTCTGGCGAAGGCGACGGCCCTTCGTTCGCTCTGTCCCTCCTCCCGTCCCTTGGTCGTCAACGCTCGACTGGTCTGGGAGACACTGAAGGCTGGCATCCTTCCGGAGTTCGACCTCGGGGGAATCCGGGAGTTCTCTGCGGAGGAACGGGCGGAGGTGGCCGGAGAGGTCTATCCGATGTTCCGGGACCTGAAGGGCGTGACGATCTTCGACGCGGTGGAGAAGAGGCTCAGGGAGGCGAGCTCCCGGGTCTCCGTCTATCCTTCGGGGATTGACCTGAATAAGGTCGGCGGAGGGATGGTCCTCGGGCGGCTGGCGAAGGTCAAACTTTTCCCAGAGGAAGGAGGCGGACGCTCGGCCCGGGCACTTCTCGTGGGGCCTGACGGAGGAGAGATAGTTCTTCGGGTCGACGCCGAGGTCCTCGACCGGTGTGGCTCGGCCTTGTCGAAGACGGGGATTATTCTGGCGGCTCTCTATTATGTCGGAGGACAACAGCGGGTTAGCTCCGATGGGCTCTGGCGGGTGGACTCACTCTTGGCCGGAGAGAGCTCTTCCCCGGTCACGGACTTCCTTCTTCATCCGAGCAAGACTCATCCCCGGGACCCGGCCGCTGGTCTTCGGAAGGCTCAGGAGGATGAGACCTTCGTGGTCGAGGGAATGGTCTCTCGGGTTCAGCGGAGGAAGGATAAGTCCGGGGGGAGGATGCTCGTGGTCAGTCTCCTCGGTTCGGCAGGATACGTTCGGTTCTTCGTCTGGGCGTCTCGGGTCGGGAAGGACCTGAGCCTCCTGACTCCGGGGACCGTGGTCAATGTTCAGTTGCAGGGGCTCAGGGGTGGCGATGCCGCCTGTCTGGGAAGAAGAGAGGTCCGGAAGGTCTGACTTCTATCGTCCGGGCCGAATTATCAGGAGAGGTCTTTATGGAGGTTCCAAGGTGAAGGAACAGGGAAAGGTAGTTACACACCTGACGACCGCTGACATCGCAAAGATGGCCGGTCTCACATTCGAGGAGGCGGACCGTTTCCTCAAGGCGATCATTGAGGGACTGAAGAACGTCGGAGAGGTCCACCTCACCGAGTTCGGCCAGTTCAGGGTAAGCGTCCTGCCGGAGAGGAGTTATCCGCCCCCGCAGGACGGCCAGCCTCATCCGGCTCGGAAGGTGATTCGGTTCACGAGGTCGAGGGTCGCCTCGGCCATCCTGAACGGTCAGAGGGAGGGACTGAAGTGAGGATTGAAGGAAGCAGGAAGTTCATTCGGAGAATCGGCGGACGCGACGTGACGACCGAGCTCAGGCTCGAAGACTTGTCCCTCTCGTCGGATGTCTCCCGGGAAGCCTCCTCGGTCGCCGGACTCATGGGTCTGGCCGGGGAGCTCATGGCCTACACGGTCGAACAGTTGACCATTACGGACGCGGGTTATCGCGGCTGGCGGGCGGCCACGGCGAAGAAGGTCCTCGACGTGGACCCGAAGACGGCTGAGTGGAAGGTGAAGCTCGACATCGAGTCCGACTCGAAGTTCATCGAGTGGAAGAACAGCGTCGGCCAGCTCGAAGGGGACCTCGAATATCTGAGGGCTTACATGAGCTCGCTTCAGGTGAAGGCGTCCATGATTCGGGCGACCATCGAACAGTCGAAAATCGGGGACTACGGAGCCGCTCTGGGAATCGAGACAGGCTCCCGGGAGACCCCGTCTGACGAGGAGGAGACTCCTCGGGTTCGCCGGACTCCGATGAGGGCTCCGGCTGGAGGCGGTGACCGGGACGACCGGATTGGCCGCGCAATGTCCAAGGGCAAGGAGGACTAGCCAATGGGACTGAACATTAAAGAATTCAGGGAGCAGCGCAAGGCCGAAGTCGGAGTCCGCAGGGGCGAAGGCGACAAGACGTTCTACAGCTTTCCCGAAGGGGTGACGATTGGCTGGGTCTGCCCGCCGACCTCGGAGATGGAACCTCTCCCCTATGTTCGGGTGCTTCTTCACAACGGCGTCGGCCCGGGCAAGGGGAAGACCGTGGTCTGTCTCTCGGACGACAATCCGGTCCTCCGTCATCCGGCCGTCGTGAAGTACCTCAAGGCGCGGAACATCGTCATTCCGGAAGGGTGTGAATGTCCGGTTTGCTCCCGGCTGAACTCGGAGGAGCCCGACCCGGTCTTCTCGGATGAGAAGCTCAAGAAGATGCAGGCCCGTGAGTCGTGGATTTACCCGTGGACCCCGATGTTCGAGGTCGACGACGAGGGCAACAGGAAGGCCCTTCCCGAGTCGGAAAGGATTCCGGCCTGTCTCATGGCTTCCTACACGGTGCACGAGGCCATCTGCGACACCATCGAGAGCGAGAACCGGGACATCACCGACCCGAACGCGGCAACGCTCATTCGGGTCAAGCGGACCGGGACCGGGATGTTGACCAAATACAAGGCCGGGGATGACAAGGAAACGTCGAGGGAGCCGATGAGAATTCCGAAGCCCCAGCGGTTCGCGGCGGCCGCTCGCGTGGCCCCGGGCAAGGAGGCCGACCCCTTCAAGGTGGTTGCCATCTTTACGAAGACTCCGGAGCAGATTGAGGCCATCCTCAGGGGGGAAGAGGTCTCGAAGAAGAAGGCCCCGGACGAAGACTCCGGGACCCCGGCCTGTTTCGGTCACGATTACTCCGCCGAAGATTCCGAGTGCGCGGCTTGTCCGCACGCCAAGGGGTGTGCCAAGGAGTGCGGAGAGGACTTCACGGAGGCCAAGGCCCCGGCCAAGGTCGCTCCGAAGGTCGCTCCGAAGGAAGCTCCGAAGGAAGCTCCGAAGCCCGCCCCGGCCAAGGTCGCTCTGCCGAAGAAGGCTCCCGAACCGGAGCCCGAGCCGGAGGAAGAAGCTGGTGATGAGCCCGAGTGCTTCGGCCAGTTCGACGCGGACGAGGACGCTTGCGCTCAGTGTGACCTCTGCGAGCGTTGCGGGGGAGCGACGAAGCCCCGTCCGACGACGAGGAAGGCTGCGGTCAAGAAGGTCCCGGCTCCGGAGCCGGAGGAAGACGACGTCCCTTTTGAGTCCAAGTCCGAGGAAGGTTCCGACGACGCGGTGGACGCCTTCGAGCGCGAGCTCAAGGCGAGGAAGACGACGCGCAAGTGATAGCGCGTGAGGAAGGTTGTGATGGTCAAGAGAAGCGCGGCTATTCGGACTCGGTCGACAAGCGTGGCGGCGGCCCTGCGGAAGGTCTCCCCCCTTGGAGGAGTCCGGCTCCATACCGCCTCCGAAGACCTCCATCCGGGAGTCCTGTCCTCCGGGGTTGACTGCATCGACGCAGCAATCGGCGCGGGTGGTTACCCCGAGGGCAGGATTACCATGCTTCACGGGAAGGAGGCTTGCGGGAAGACGACCTTGGCTCTGGAGGCCGTGGTCGAATGTCAGAGGAGAGATGGGATTGCGATTTACGTTGACTGCGAGCGGAAGCTGGACCTGTCCTATGCTCAGAAGCTCGGGGTGGACGTGACGCAGATGATTTACCTGACCCCTCCTCATATCGAGGCGGCTTTCGACACTCTGGCGAAGGCGGCGGCGATTATCCGGAAGGAGGAGTCCGAGCCGGGGAAGGAGAAGACGACCTTCCCGATTCTCTTCGTTTACGATTCGCTTCAGGCGAGCGTGGCGAAGCGGACGGCGGAGGGGGAGTATGATAAGGAGGACTATGCTCCGGAGGCCAAGGCGTTTTCCCGGGCGTTCGCCAAGTTCGTCCCCATCCTCTCCGACACTCGGGCGGTGTTCCTCTGCCTCTCTCAGGTCAGGATGAAGATGGAGAGCTATGGGGCGAGGGAGAAGGTGGGCGTCGGAAAGGCCCCCCTCTTCTACTCCTCGGTCATCCTCTCTCTGGCTCCGAAGAAGGACGAGGCCAAGGGGTCTCTGGCCCGGGGGAAGACCGGGGAGACCATCGAGGTCATCGTCCGGAAGAATCAGGTCGGGACTCCGTTTAAGAAGTGCCTGTTCCCGATTATGTTCGGGAAGGGAGTGGACAAGGCGGCGGCTCTCCTCGAAGCTGCCCGGATGGTCGGTCTCGCCCCGAAGAAGGCTGAGGGGGGAGGCTTCTCTCCCATCACTATTGGCGAGATGACCTACAAGATTCAGGGGGACAGTGGGATGGCAAAGGTCATGACCACGGCCCCGGAGACCTTCGCCCTGATTCGAGAGGCGGTCCGGGCTCGATTCGGAGGCGAGGAAGAGGAAGTCGTTCTTGAAGAAGCGGCCCCGCTGGAGGACCTCGACGATGACCCCGACGCTTGAATTCCTTGCGGTCGGTTCCGACCACTCAATCAATCATGGAGCCTTCGTCGCCCTCGACCCTGAGGGGAAGCTGGCCGATGTATGGGCCTTGGTCTCCTTGGCTCGTCATGCCCGGGAGGGGATGAGTCGGTTCCCCCCCTCGGTGACGAAGGGAGGGGACCCGGACCAGATTCACATGAACCGTCTCTTCTGGCTTCAGGAGTGGTTCGCCGAGGCCCGGTGTCGCATCGGCTCCCGCCTTCCCGACTGCGTCTTCCTCGGCGTCGAGGACTACGCCTATGCGAGGTCTCAGGGGGCACATCAGATAGGGGAGGTCGGCGGGCTTCAGAAGCTCGCCTTCCTGTCCTCTCCCAAGGTCGGCCTGAGGCTCTATTCCCCGGGACAGGTCAAGCTCTTTGCGACGGGGGACGGCGGCGCGGACAAGGACAAGGTCATCGACGCGGTCGAGAAGAGATGGGGGGTCTCCTTCCGGGACTATGGGGAGGACGGAGAGTATCCTCCCGAGGAAGACCTCTGTGACGCCTACGTTCTCGCTCGGATGGTCTGGACCGAGGCTCACCTCCGGGCTGGCCGGATGAGGCTCTCGGACCTTCCCGAGTACGAGAGGAGGGTCTTCCTTCAGGTCGGCTCGCACAAGGTCCCGCTCATCGACCGGGACTGGATAAGGGGGCCCGTAGAATGAGCGGCTCCCTGAAGGCTCTCGCCGAGAAGTGGGCGACTTGTGGATGGTGTCGGCTGGGGATGGAGGGGGCTCGTCTTCCTCTGGGGAGCCCGTGGTCCTCGGGGGTCGAGGGCCCTCTCCTTCTCGTCGTCATGGAATCCCCCAAGGACGAGGACTTCGCCCGGTCAGTCTTGAGGCTGGCCGGAGCCTCGACCGCATGGCTCACCTACCTGACTCTCTGCTCTCCTCCCGGGGGGAAGCCTCCGGATTTGAATTGTGCTCTCAGTTGTAAAGGTCACCTTCAATCTCTCCTGAGCGAGATGGCCCCGGACGGGGTGGTTCTCGTGGGCCGAGCCTCGGTCTCATACTGGCCGAAGCTCTTCGAGGGAGAGGAAGGACTCCCCCCTTCGTGCGGCATCCTTCGGGGGCTGGCCTCTGGCTCGTCTCAAGTGCTCAAGGTTCGTCACTTTCTCGAACGTCTCTCCCCGGGGTCTGAGGAGACCTCCTCTTCTCCGAAGAAGGGGGAAGAGTGTTCGCACGAGATTCAGGGAGTCGTCGGGGCGTGGATACTTCCCAACGGCGATAGGGTGCGAATGACGGCCTGTGAGAAGTGCGGCAGGGTGAATCCCCCTCCCAAAAACAAACGGGCTCAGAAGGCCCATTAGAACGCGCAGGAGAGCCTATTGTGAAAAGACGAATCGCTTTCATCGGTGACCCTCATTTACACGGACCTTGGCTCGACGGTCCCGAGGGGCAGCGGGCTTCTCTCCGGGCTGTGGCGAAGGATATCCGGAAACAGGATGTTGACGGGGTCCTGATAGCGGGGGACCTGACCGGCCATGTGGTTCCTCATCGTTCGACCCCGGAAGAGAGAGGGGCTCTCATGGAGTTCCTCGACGCAATCGACCGGCCTACGATTGTCATTCGAGGGAATCACGATGTCCCGCATGACCACGACTATCTGAACTACTTGAAGGTGGCCGGGGGACGGGTCATCTACTCCGAGACGGTTGACTTCATCGAGACGGACTGGATCCGTTTGGTCACTCTCCCGTGGATATCGGCATCTCAGCTCCCGTCCGGGACGGCTCCGGAGCTGGCCATCGAGGGGATGGTCAGGGAGGTCCTCCTCCGGAAGGAGGTCGAGGACTCCTTCAGGAACTTCGACGGCCCCCGCCTCGTCTTGGCTCATGCGGCCTTCCGGGGTGGACAGGTTCGGACCGGCCAGCCGACGACTCCGACGGCGGACCCGGTGCTGGACCCGAAGGAGATTCTCCGGGACACCTTCGCCGACTGTATTCTGGCCGGACACTATCACGAGCATCAGCTTCTCCCCGGGGCCGGTCTCTATGGGGGGAGTCTTTTCGCGTCTCAGTTCGGGGAGTCTTCGGAGAAGGTCTGGACGCTGGTCCATTACGAATCCGGGGAGGAGCTCACGCTGGAGGACCGTCCGGTCCCTCAGCCGGGGCGAGTTCTCCTTGACTACGACCCGAGCGTCGAAAAGGTCCTCGGGGCCGAGGGACTCCGGGCCGCGTTGAAGGACGTCCTCAAGTTTCCGATGTCCCTCGACTCCTTGACCGAGGAGATGAGCCGCTGGTCCGGCCATCATCTCAAGCTCCGGGTCTGGATGGACGAGAGCGAGGTGGCCCGCCTGACCCCTCGGGTCTCGGAAGTCGTGGCCCGTCTGGGGAGGGGAGCTCTTTCGGTGAAAGTCGAGCCGGTCATCGACCGGGCGGAGAAGGTCAGGACCGGGGCGGACGACGTCGCCAAAGCCACGACTCTCCTTGAGAAGTTCGAGACCTTTGTTCAGGTGGGCGGAGACTTGGCCTCCTCGGGAGTGTCTGATTCTCTCCTCAGTCGTGCGAAGGAGATTCTGGCAGAGGTTGAGCGAACCGTTGATGGGGAGGAAGGATAGGTGATTGTCTGTCGTATCTGTGGAAGGAAGGCCCCCGAGGGGACCCCGGGCTGGCTCCGGGTAAGTACACACATGAAGGACGAGGCGAGCAAGAAGGAACTCGTTGACATATATGATTATTTGTGTCCGATTCACGCCGAGGAAGCCAAGGGGCTCGTCGGCCTCGGACGGGAGGTCAGGGAAGATGTCGGGTAGGGGTGAAGTAACGTCGGCGGTCGTGCGTCGTGGGGAACCGGTCGGGGAGCCGGAGGTTCGCGTCTCGGAGAAGGTGGAAGGTCCGGAGCCTCTCCCGAAGACAAAAAACCCTCTGGCCGAGGTCGAATACAAGGCCGGTTCGACTGTTAACATGGGGAACTACGAGTCTCTCCGGGTGGACGTCGGTATCCGGCTTCCTTGCCGGATGAGTCCGGACAGTCTGGACACGACTTTCGACTTCTGTCGGGAGTGGGTCGAGCAGAAGGTCGAAGAAGAGATTGCCCGCATCATGCAGGAGAGGGACGAGAAGTGATTGAAGTCGTCACGATTCCGGTCAAGGACATCCTCCTCGACCCGAGGTTTCAGCCTCGGTCCTGCGGGGACCGACCTTATCACGAGACCGAAGTTCAGAAGATGAGGGCGGCCGGAGTCGAAGCCGGTCATCCGAACGGCTGGTCCCCGGAGAAGTACGACCTCGCCCGTCTCTGGCGGGATGACGAGACCGGTCTTCTCTACGTCATCGAGGGATTCCATCGGGTCGCTCTGGCCCGGGAGTGCGGTCTCGTGGACCTTCCCGTCTTCCTCATTACTGAGTGTGACGCGGACGAGGCGGTTAAGATTGCGGAGGAGTCGAACCTCAAGACGAATCCTCTTGACCCGGTCGGCGAGGCTCGCGTCTATCGGAAGGCCCGGGAGTCCGGGGCGTCTTGGGAAAGTATCGCTCGGCGGTTTGACCGCCGTCCGACCTCTTACTACCAGCAGAGGGCCTCGCTTGCCTACCTCTCTCCCGGGGCTCAGGACGATGTCCGGAGGGGGCTCATCCCCGTCGGATACGCCGAGGCCATCGGGAACGTGGTCAGGGACGGGGCCTCTCCCGGGCTGGAGAAGACGCTGGTCGAGATGGCCGTCACGACGAAGACCCGCATCGAGGCGTTTCGTCGGCTGGCCGACTCCCTCCTCCGGAAGCAGAAGGGATTCAAGACGACCGAAGAAGATGGGCTTCTCTTTGACGCGGCCGAGATAACGGACCTCGGGGCATCGGCGGCTCGGGATGCTCTGGTCGAGACGACCCTCCTGACCGGGCTCAAGGATGGATGGACGGCCATCACCTCAGCGGCGGAGACTCAGATTCGGAGACTTCGGAAGGCGAAGCTGACGGTCCCTCCCCAGCTCGGGACCCTCATCTCGGAGATTGACCAGTTCCGGGCGACGACCGAGCACGAGCTCGCCCAGCTCCTCGGGGAAGAGACTTCCTCAGGGGCGGTCTCGGTCGGGACCGGTGTCGTTCATTGTCGCCCCTTCCTCCGCTGGGTGGGAGGGAAGGACCTTCTGGCCGGAGTTCTCGCCGGTCTGGTCCGGGAGCGGCTGGCCCCGAGGAAGATGTACCTTGAACCCTTCCTCGGCTCAGGCGCAGTCTTCCTCGCTCTGGCTCCAGAACAGGCTATCCTCGCGGACTCCATCGAGCCTCTCATCGAAACATGGAAGGCGATTCAGAAGGTCCCCGAGAAGGTCTCCGGGGCTCTCGATAGACTGGTCCTTCAGGGAGCCACGGAGGAGAGGTTCAAGGCCGTTCGAGACTCCTCCCCCCGGAAGACCTACGATGTCGCGGCCCGTTTTATCTATTTGAACTGGACCGCCTTCAACGGCCTCTACCGAGTGAACCGGGAAGGGAAGTTCAACGTTTCGTGGGGAAGGACGAGCTCTCCGAAGTTCCCGACTCTGGGGGAACTGACTGCGGCATCCAAGGCCCTCGAAGGGGCGGACCTTGTTCGATGGGACTACCGGCAGACCCTCAAGACGGCGGTCCCCGGGGATTGCGTTTACATCGACCCGCCGAAGGCCGCAGAGGACGGACCCTTGGACCTTTCGACTTTGGTCGGAGAGGTCCTTCGTTTGACGGGGGAAGGAGTCGGGGTGGTCGTCTCTGCGACTGTGGACAGTCCCCTTCGGGAGATGCTCCTTCCCCGGGGATTCGACGAGGTCTTGCTGGCGGACACCCGGGGAAAGGGAGCTCCTCGACAGGTCGCTCTCGTTTCGAGAAGGAGTAACGATGAGACTCGGTAAGCTGACCCTCTCCGGATTCACCCGCTTCGCGGGCCGGACCGTTGAGATAGACTTCGAGGCCATCGGCCCCGGGGTGATTGCCATTTGTGGACCGAACGGAGCGGGGAAGACGACCCTCATGGAATCGACCGGACCCGGGATTCTCTACGGAGAGTTCCCCTCCCGGGCTCCGAAGATGGGGATTCAACACTGGGCCGGACCTTCGGGCGGGTCGATCTCCTTGACGTTTACCCTCGGGGGAGACCGCTACGAGGCCGAGGTCATGGTCGGCAAGGGCGGAACGAAG
>Ga0116149_1003274_pt1 | contig 16896 bp, 9 predicted proteins | sample AD_UKC057_MetaG_FD_89787 | JGI IMG/M metagenome (GOLD analysis project Ga0116149, IMG submission 89787) | Active sludge microbial communities of municipal wastewater-treating anaerobic digesters from USA - AD_UKC057_MetaG | ecosystem: Engineered > Bioreactor > Anaerobic > Digestate | place: USA... | reverse complement strand
GTCGGCAGTACGCACGCGCTCGATCACCGAAACCGGATCTCCGATGGCAATGCCGAGTCGCTGGGCTATGAGACTGTTGGCCGTCTCGCGCCGCCAATCGCGAAATGCGGTTCCCGGTTTCATGCCGGCGCCCTGCACAATCTGGGTAACCGAATTCAGCCTTTCAAGCCCTGCGTCCAGCTTGAGCCGGCTTGCGAGCACAACAGTGCCCACCCTGCGCCGCCTCGCAATGTACCCTTCGGATTCCAGGCGCTGAAGCGCCTCGCGAAGAGCAGTTCGGCTCACCCCAAGCTGCTGGGCCAGAGCTGTTTCCGGGGGTAGCTTGCCGCCCACGATATCGCCTTCAGCGATGAACTCCATGATCCGCTCGTATGCGCGCGACGGGACTGATTGACCGTCTCCGATTCGTGCCAGGGTCTTCATAACAGGTCACCCTTTCAACGTGGCGCGAAAGGTATTACGTAATACCTTTTCGATGCGTGATCGCGATGTCCTTCCGTCATGTCCTGCCATATACGATGATTTTTCATGGGGGCGCAGTATGTCCTGGTGAGCAGTTGTCTGCCGGCAAAAGCCACCTTACACAGGGGCGAGCCCATCGAGCCCATCGAGCCCATGCTTAGCAGGGGTTTGTGCAGCCTGCCGAAAATCCAGCGTTCCCGAGTGAGCACACCTTGGGCGGCATTCCGCGATGCGTTCAGCCTCAGGCTGCCTGCCTACGGTCTGTACATCGTACACACCTATGCGCCCGATTGCGCAGCAGCCAAGCTGCTTGCCTACGGGCTATCTATCCACCGCCGCCACAACCGCATTGAGAAACCTCGGCCTGAGCTCCACTAGCGCCTGGTTCTCTCTTGTCTCGTGCACTCTGTTTGTGAGTAGCACTACGATGAGTTCTCGATCCGGGTCTACCCAAAGGACGGTACCGGTGAACCCGGTGTGGCCGTATGCTCTGTCGGATATCAGGCTCCCGAATGACGTGTTGGGGCCCTTGAGCTGCCAGCCCAAGCCCCGGTTGTCGCCCATGCCGGCAGTGAAATTGTGCGTGGCGAGCTCCACGGTTGCCGGCGACAGCACCCTCACCCCATGGTAGGACCCGTTTCCCAGGTACATCTGCGCGAACTTGGCAATGTCGGCTGCTGTGGAGAAGACCCCCGCGTTGCCGCTCACACCGCCCAGGGCAAGCGCGTTTTCGTCGTGCACGGCCCCCCACGCTACTCGGCGTTCCGTGTGGAGGTCCAGGAACTGCCCGGTCTTGCTAAGCCACGCCCACAGCTCCTCGCCCCTTTCGCACGAAGACCTGCTTTCCGTGGGCGCCACCCGCGCTCGTTCGGCGAATCTCTCTACTGTATAGTAGCCGGTATCCTTCATCCCAAGCTTGTCGAAGACCTCCCTTCGGGCAAACACATCGAGGTTCTCCCCTGTGACCGTTTCGACAAGAAGTGCTAGCAAGATGAAACCCATGCAGCTGTACTCGACCTTGCTTCCTGCCGCATACTCTGGAGGCGCCGAACAAGCAATGCGTACGCAGTCGTCCCTGTTCTCCGCGCCCGCAAATACAGAAATCGAGGGCGGCAAGCCGGACGTGTGGGTGAGCAGGTTCATGATCGTAGTGTCGGCCGCGACCCCGGGAACGTATCGTCCAATCGGATCGTATAGGTTGACCTCGCCCAGCTCAACCAGCCTTAGGACCGCGGTTGCAGTGGCTATAGGCTTGCTCATGGACGCCACGTCGAATATGGTGTCACGCGTCATGGGCAGAGACGACTCATCGTATGACCGGAAGCCGAAGGCTTCATGAACTACCTCGACGCCATGGCGCATTATCAGTACCACGGCTCCCGGGTACGACGGATGATCGCTTTCGCCGGCGCATCGCCTCTTTATGAGGTCTACCGCATGCCGAAGCCTGCGCACATCGAACCCCTGCGCCTCAGCCCGGGCATCGGCATCAGGGCCTGGGTACATCAGATCGGTTGGTATCTGGATTATCCTTTCGCCTCCGTTCGTCGCCTTTCGCCTACCTAGCATTTCCCGCTCTGCTTGATGTGAAATTCGCCGCGCGTGTGGCCTGTTCCTTGAATGTGCGGACTCGGGAAGAAACTGCCACAATGGTTGTGCGAACTCGCAACCTCGTCGCGGCAGACAGGTGTGTTCAGCTCTGCGCCAGCAGCAGGCAGTATGCGCGGTTAGCCGATAACCGCACGCCAGGGTAATCAGAGCGGCAGCCTGACCCCTTGCACCAAGCTCTCGATTTCGAGCCGAACTACCTCTGCCTCTCTGCCTCCCTCGGCCCACACGGCTCGATTGTGGCCACCGGCACGGACGCGCCCGCAAGATCCCAAGATCAGCAGGTGCACGTGGCGCACTGAGCCGGCGGCGTCCGCAATGATGTGCAACCCGTCGTCGTTGGGAGTAAATCGGATCCTTGCGCCTTCATCGTCAGTGAATGCAAACTCCTGGGCCGGGGTGCCGGTGACGAGGAACGAAAGGTTCGCGTATCCAACGCCGCGAATCCCCGTTGGGCTGCCGAGGTGCATGCTGTCACCCAGGTTGATGGGAAGGATCGCGCCTTTCCTGATGAACACCGGTATCCGCTCGATGTCGCTGGGGTAGCTCGGCATCGTGGATGGCCCCGTTCCGATTTCCTCAAGGGTCCAGAAATCGAGCCATCTCCCGGGGGGCAGATGCACAGGACGCTCGCAGGCATGCTCTTGAAGCACGGGCGCCACAAGCAAGTCGCGCCCGAACATGTATTCATCGTCAATGGAGAAGGATGCCGGATCGACAGGGAAGTCAATCATCAGCGCCCTCATGAGAGGTTCGCTCGACTTGGCCGAGCTCACTGCCTCGTTGTAGATGTAGGGCAACATGTTCATCCGCAGGTTCGCGTAGGTTCGATATACGGACACCACGCGCTCGTCGCCGGTTCGCGCCGCGATGTTCCAGGGGGTTCGGTCCCAGGCAGCGGGGCCATCGCTATGGTACTGCATTACGGGCGAGAACGCAGCCAACTCGAGCGCCCGGATGAACAGCTCGGCTGTGGGAATCTCGCCTGAAAGCCCGGCCATGTCAAACCCCCAGAACGGCACGGCGGACATGCCTATGCTAAGTCCGGCAGTCAAAACCGCGCGAGACTCCGCAAACGACGATTCCTGATCGCCCGCCCAGAACAGGCCGGACGACTGGGCGCCGACGTGCCCTGCCCGACTGAACGTTATCCTACCGGGTCCGGCAAAATCGCGGTATGCCTCTATGTAGGTCATCGCATACCTGTTGCGCATTGAAGCGCCGTCGCGCCCGTCCCGGAATGTCACTTCATCATCGAGTATAAACTCCCCGCCGTCGGTCTTGAAGCCATCCACTCCGAGTTGGTCGATGAGATATCGGCGCTTGCTGAACCACCACTCGGTCGCCTTGGGGTTTGTGAAGTCCAGGAGCAGGCTTCCGGCAAACCATCCGTCAGGTATTCGGTATGGTGTGCCGTCGGCGTTTCGGACCACGTAGCCTTGGGCGACGGCATGCTCCTCGTCGCGTTCGTGCTGCGCGCACCGGTGTTCATGCGGGGCGAGTCGTTTCAGGACTGGAATCTGCCACAGTACCAGCTTCATCCCGCTATCGTGAACGCGGTCTACAAGGGTCTTAGGGTCGGGCCACTTGCCCTCGGCGGGAAACGTGAACTCGTCGAGCTGAAATGCGTGATCCCCTGGTTCGGGTGAGTGCTGAGCGTCGTTCCATATGTAGAACGTAGCTTCATCTGACCAAGCCTCGATGACCACAACCGTTGCAGGCAAGCCGAGCTCGTCGCTGAGTCGCAGTTGCCTTTCTACTTCCAGCTGAGCGTTCCACGCGTTTCCCGACATCCAGGGGCCAAAGGCCCACTTGGGCGGAAGCGCAGTCGCGCCAGTAGACTTGGAATACGCCCGGATGATGTCAGCGGGAGTCCCGAGGAAGACCGTCGACTCCAGAACGGGCAGACCGGGGTCGATCTGAGCCTCGATGACCATCGTTCCCGGCAATCTCGGAGCCAGGACAAACCGGACATACCTGTCGGCGGCGACATGCATCCCATAACCGGCCTCGGTGATAAGAAGCGGCATGGGGATATACGTTCTGTTGCCCTGCCTGCAGTACTGATTCACTACACACACGTCAGGAGCGAGCCCGTTTTGGTCCAACGAGTCGAATCGTTCGCCAAAACCGTAGTAATGCGATGCTGAACTGCCCAGGCTCAGCGCGAACTGGAACGCGCCTCCTTCTGGCGCAGCGCGAAATCGGAAATGCGGTTCCCCGGGCACGCTGCATAGCAATGTTCGTCCATCAGCACACACCAGAGCGAAGCGAAACGGGCTGCTTTCGACCTCCAACCTGGCGCCGGTGTCCGGATCAGCGATACCTATGCATGACTTGGGATCACCGACATCCATGGGTTCGGTCGCTAGCGAATGAGTAATATGTAGACACCCATCGCGGAAGGAGAACGCCGCTTGCAGAACGTACTGCCCAACGGTATCGAGCTGCGCCACAAGGACGCCGTCCGTAAGGCGCAACCTGGCGCTGCTTCCACACGCGTACTGGGCACATACTCTGAACTCATCATGATGCGTCATGACGTCCACCTCATGATCCTTGTTGTGAAGCAGGCTCCGCCGTCCGCCATACTGCATGGCCCGGCGGAGCCCTCCGTGTGTGCCATTACGCCTGGGCCTGTGACCCAGGCCTGCGGCCTATAGCTTTATCTTCTGCTCCAGCTCTCTCTGAGCGTCATCCAGCGCCTGCTTAGGGGCCTTCTCCCCATCCCGAGCCTTCTGCAGTTGGAGATCGACTATTTCTGCCATCTCGTTGAACTGCTCGATTACCGGCGGCGTCACCAAGTACTTCAGCGAGTCAAAAACTGCCTTGCGATTGTCCGGCGGTCGCTCGGCAATGTATGCGTCGATGACGCTCTTGTCGGACACGGGCGGGGTCTCCCATCCGGCCTCCAGCCTCAGCATGGACGATTCCTTGCTAGACGCCAGCCATGTTATCCATCTCATCGCTTCCTGCTGTTTCTTGCTGGACTTGTTGATGGCGTAGCCGTTCGAGAAGAAATGGCAGGCCTTCTGCTTGTTCCCGGGCTCCACGGCAATATCCCATCTGAACTTGCACTTGTCCTTCATATACGTGAACGCCCAGTTGCCCGTGATGAGCATTCCGACTTTGCCGGCGGCAAACATGTCCCACTCGCCCTGGTTGGACTTCTGCGCCTGAGTGGGCTCGATGTTGTACTTGATGATCTTGTCCACCATGTACTGCAATGCTTCCACGTTCTCAGGCGAGTTCACGGTGAACTTGGTACGATCGGCGTTGAACAGGCTGCCGCCGTTCTGAGCAATAGTCTTGTAGAACTCCCAGAACTGCACGGTCTGGATGATCCCAAAGGTGTCGTCCCCGAGAGCCCGTATCTTCTTTCCGGCCTCGATTACGTCTTTCCACGTCCAGTTATCGCTGGGATAGGCCACTTTGGCCCGGTCGAAGAGATCCTTGTTGTAAAACAGGAGGACTACGGAGTAACTTCCAGGCACGCCATACTGCTTTCCTTTGTACTTGAAAGCATCAAGAGCATTGGCGTCGTACCCGTCAAAGCTGACTCCGGCCGCCTTGGCCAAGGGGCCGAGGTCCGCCAGGGCGTTCTTGGCGGCGAAGGCAACAAAGTTCTCATAGTTCAACTCATAGCAGTCGGGCGCTGTCCCTCCCGCAACCTGCGTCTGCAAAAGCCTGAAGTACTCGCCGAACCCAGTGCTCTGCAGCTTGACCTCGATGTCTGGGTTGGCCTTCTCGAATGCAGCCTTCATTGCGCTGAGGGTGGGCTCGTTATCGGATCCTGCAGAGAAGTTGCCGTAGGTTATGGTTACCTTCTTTGCGCCAAAGACCGGCATTGCGCACAAAGCAACGAGGGCGACACACACTGCCGCCAGGGCAAGTCTCTTCCTTTGCACTCGTATCCCTCCCTTATGGTGAGTACACAATCGAACGCCGTCACGCCACTATGGTCAGTCAGGCAATACTCGAACGGACTCCACTCGTGCCGCACTGTCGCCAGTTTTCCGCGCTCACCCTCTTTCGATCTCGGCAGTGTTCTAGGATTTGAGTCCACCTACGGAGATTCCGCTTTCGAAGTATTTCTGGGCAAAGACATAAGTGATGATTATCGGCAGCATCGATATGAGATTCCCGGCCATGAGCAGCTCCCACTTCTGACCCCATCTTGAGTTCAGGTTGCCCAGGGCGAGAGTAAGAGTCATCTTCTCAGGGTCAGATATCATGATCAGAGGCCACAGGTAGTCATTCCACGTCCCCATGAACGTGAGCACCCCAAGGGATGCCAGAATCGGCTTCACAAGAGGCAAAACTACATGCCTGTAGACTGCGAACGGCGTCGCCCCGTCGATGATGGCCGCCTCAAAGTACGGTTCCGGAAGTGCCATTATGTTCTGCCTCAGGAGGAACAGCGCCCAGGCGTTGTAGATCGAAGGCAGCACGAGTCCGGTAAAGGTGTTGGTCAGCCGGAGAGTGCGCAGCACCAGGTAGTTCGGAATCATAGTGACAGCCCCCGGGACCATCATCGTGGCCAGGAAGGCGAACAGAACCTTGTCGCGCGCTCCGAAATCGAATTTCGCCAGAGCGAATGCAGCCATCGACGCCGACGCCAGGTTCACAAGGGTAGTGAGCACTGATACTACCAGTGAGTTCAGCGTGGCCCGGTGGAACGGCACTACTGTCGATATCGTGAACAAGTCACGGTACGCCTTTAGGCTGATTCTCTCAGGTATCCACCTTATCGGCAGCACCATAACCGCCTCGCTCTGCTTGAACGACGTGCTGATCATCCATAGAAATGGCAGTATCATAAACAGAGCAACCAGGCTGATAGTCGCGTAGAACACCGCCGTGCGAAATCCGTCCGCTCGCTTAGCCATCGTAGAACACCCACCTCTTCTGCAGACGCCACTGGATCACGGTGATCATGAGTATTATCACGAATAGCACCCACGAGAGGGCCGATGCATAGCCCATCTTGAAGAACTGGAAGGCGTATTTGTAGATTCTCTCCATGATGACCTGGGTGGCGCCGGCGGGCCCCCCATACGTCATGATCTGCACTTGAGCAAACACCTGGAAGGAGTTGATGATGGACGTGATGGTCACGAAGAACGTAGTGGGCGATACGAGCGGGAGGGTAATGTGCCTGAACTTCTTCCAGGGGCTTGCGCCATCGATCTCCGCGGCCTCGTAGTATTCGTGGTTGATGCCCTTGAGCGCGCCCAGGAATATCAGAGCGAAGAACCCTGCGTCCTTCCACACGCTCGCGAGCACAATCCCCGGCATGGCCCAGCACTTATCATCAAGCCACGCTGGGCCCGCGATGCCGATATGCCCTAGCAAGACATTCACAAGGCCGTATTTGTGGTTAAGAATCCATCTCCAGATCAACGAGCCAGCTACCCAAGACGTCAAGACTGGAAGGAAGAACAGTACCTTGTATGCGCCGACCCCAGCGAACCTTCTGTTCAGAAGAGCCGCCAGAGCCAGCGACGATACGAGCATCAGAGGAACATACAGGACTATGTACTCCCCTGTGTTCCTCATCACTCGCCAGAACTCTTCGCTTCTCAGCAGGACTGTGTAGTTTTCCGGTCCCACCCATTCAGCAGGCTGTAGAATGTCCCACGATGTGAAGCTGAGGTAAAGCGAGCGAACTATGGGAATCAGGCTGAAAAGGAGAAACCCTGCCACAGTCGGAGCCAGGAATGCCGCGATAGTGGCCTGCCTTTTCCTCCCCTTGCCGATGTACATGCGCTCTACACCTCCCGCGCGCGATCATCGAGCTCCCTGCGAAGAATGAGATACATGGCATGTGACCAGAGAAGCGGATTCGCCGGCGGTCCCCAGCATACGGTCCACGGTTCATACAGCACGGGATCGACAAGATCCCGGCTTATTTGCTCTGGCAGGCAACCATCCTCGGCCGCCTGACCCTCAACCCATCTGAGGCACGCTGATGCCTTCTCCATCTCTCCAGTCCGGCAATAGTACCAGCCTAGCCAGGCTGTGAGGAGCACCCACTGCCCGCCGCCGTAGTAGGTGTCGGCTGAGTAGCGGCGCACACCGCCTCCCCTTGCCAGGCCCTGCTCGATCGCCCTGACTGTGCTCACCATGCGCGTGTCGACGAGGTCAAGAACTCCATAGGGCACCGCAGCCCAGAGCAGGCTTGCATCGACTGAATCGCCGATGGATGGTCCCTCGTGAGTGCGGCCCTTGGGGGGCCATTGATCCCCGCGACGCTCATCGCTGCAGAACTTCGCAAGACGCCCCTCGAACACTCCGTGACACATGATGTAGTCCTTAATCTGGGCGGCGAGCGAGAGTGCGCAATCGTCTTTCGCCCGTCGACCAATTCTCTCCAGGCCGCCAGCTATGCAGATCAGAGTAGACGTGTGAACCTTGTCGGGGTACTCCTCCCAGCAATCGCTGCTGGGAGTCGACCATACCTGCGACAAGCAGTCCACGACGTACAGAACGGTCTCACGCGACTCGTCCCAGAGGCCAAGGTCGCCGGTGCGCGCAAGATGCTCATCAAGGCCCCATAGCCATGCGCCATACCCGTCTGGCTGGTAGTTCGGCCATTTCGAATCGTCCCGCTCACCGTCCAAAGTCCACCGCGCCCTGAGCCACCGCCTCACCTGCTCGATCGGCTGTGTGCGCGGCCCCCGCATATCGGGCTCTCCGTCTTCCACGATACCGGAGGCGAGTCCCGTGTGGGCTCGGTTTTTCGAGATGGTCGTGTTCACCCATCGAAAGAAGGCCTTCGCGCTCTGATGCTCGCCATACAGATCCATAGCATGAGCGATGTAGGCTCCATCGCGGAGCCAGCAGTACGCGTACGTCGGAAAGCTGGGCGAGGCTATGTATGCCCCGGAAGCGTGCTGACCGTTCTTTATCAGCGAAATGCTCGCGTCTAGTAGCGTGTCGTTCATAGCACATTACCCCTGCATCAAATCTGGAATCGATACCGCCGCCACGTGCTCATGCCGTTCATAGATGGGCGCGCCGAAGAAATCGTCGATAACCAGCGAGGCGGCGCCTACAATCCATATCCTGTCGCCGAGGCTGGACTCGACGACCTCTAGCCTCTGGGCGAGAACGCTCAGAGAACGGCGGCGGATGGAATCACGCATGGGCTCAAGCAGAAGACCGCCAAAGTCCGTGGCAGCCTCGCCCGCCACCACGATCATCTCGGGATTGAGGGTGTTCACCAGTGTCGCCAGACCGACTCCGATGTGCTCGCCGGCCCGCCTCACCACGCACAGGGCCGCATCATCGCCTTCCTTGGCGGCGCGGGCGATCATCGGCCTGTCGATGCTGCGATCCTCCTCCGCGGCAATCCGGGTGATGATGCTATGGCGGCCTGACTCGACCATCTGTTTCATCTCGCGCACAAGAGCCGCGTCGGATGCAAATGCCTCCAGGCACCCGCGGTTCCCGCAAGCGCACACGGGGCCGTCTTCCTGGATTGTGATGTGCCCTATCTCGCCCGCTCCGGCAACAGCTCCCCGGTACAACTTGTTGTCTATGATGATTCCTGCGCCAATACCGATGCCGATTGTCACGCATACAAAGTCCGATACCTGCCGGCCGTGTCCCCTCAGCTTCTCTGCCAAAGTTGCAGCGTTGGCGTCATTGTCGATGAACACGGGCACGCCGAACTCCTCTTCGAGCAGGTTGCGCAATGGCAGGTTCTGCCAGAGAAAGAACCGGGGCGAGATTGACACGCCGGTACGCGAATCTACGATGCCCGGGACAGCCACGCCCACGCCGATGACTCGGTCCATGCTAACTCGGCAGTCGGAAACAACTGCGTATACAGCTTCGGATATCTGCTGCCTTACGGCGCCCTCGCTCAGCCTGGCGCCTATGGATCTTTCGACAAGCCCAACAACGTTGGCGTCAAGATCGGTCACAGCAGCCGTTATCGACTCGGGCGCAAGTTTCACCGCCACCACGAACCTGGAACAAGGGTTGAACTCCAGCATCACGGGAGGCCGGCCAACTATGGGCGAATTGGAGTCGGAATGGCCGCTGCCGGTTTCGTGCACGAACTCCTCCTTGAGCAACAGGCCCACGATTCCCGATACTGTGGATCTGCCCAGCCCGGTCGCGCGCGCCACGTCCACGCGAGATACCGGACCATGCTGCCTTATCTCGTTCACAACCAGCGACATGTTGATATCGCGAATCAGCTGCCTATCACCGGTTCTCAGAGTTCTGCTCTTCAAAAACGACCATGCCTCTCTTCCCATACGTCAGTGTCGTCGCGGTCAGACGGTCAGGATATTGTGGCTCATGGGTGAACTATCAGTGTGATTCCCGATTATCATCGCTGCTACAATGGGTTTTTGATGCATTGGCATTAATTCGTTCACTGACGGTACTAATTCGTCATGGGTTACATTCTACTCATTGGACAGAAATCCTTCTTCGACCAAACAAAGATTTCTCGAGATCCGCTGCCCTGACTCAGATAGCGCACACACCAAGCTGTGGCTCAGCGATATACCCCCGGGGGTATCGGCCGAGGGATACGCTCAAATTCTGACATTAGTTTCGGCCAAAAACACAACTTCTGAGTACATCGATTTGGGCCGGGGGTCCTAGGGGGCAAATCGGCCCTCCAAGGGGAGCTCCCAAGGCCGAAAATCGCCTAGTTATTGGTGAATCTCTGTTACTGTATGCCATGGCTCGCGAGCTACTGCCAACCAGAGCCATATCATGGGACATTACGTCGGCCCGCCTTCCGCGCAGCGGCGTTCGTATCCTGAATCAGCGCAGCGTTACCCCGAGCCCTAGTTACCTTCAATGCCCCCCTTCGACGATGTCCGTCACTGCTGCCCCAGTTGTGGCGCGATCCATGCGCGTCCCCTTCCCGCTCACTATCCCGCCTCGCAATGCCTGCCGGCCTTGCCAACTGCTATTGCCCACAGAACCTACACGCACCCGCTTTGAAGGAGCAATCTCGAGGCAGAGAATCAGATTTCAGATACATCCTCCATCTTCGCGTATGATGGTCTATGATAGTCATGGGCACAGAGCAGTGCATGGCGGCCTCATCCGCAGGACGGCCAATCGCTAACGCACGAGGCCGGAGGGCGGCGGGAGTGCCCGTACCGGACGGCGTAACTGACAGCGTCAGCAACCCCGACGCCGCACGGCCGAGAACGGATACCCGGCAACAGACAACACTACACAGGAGGTACATATGAACCACACCACCTTTCCTCCAGGCTTCCTCTGGGGAGTATCTACATCCGCATATCAGATTGAAGGGGCCACGCAGGCGGACGGACGAGGTGTGTCCATATGGGACACGTTCTGTTCGACGCCCGGCAAAGTCCGAGGCGGCCATTCGGGCGAACCGGCGTGCCAGCACTACCTCAGATATGCCGAGGATGTAGGCATAATGCGCGAGCTTGGCCTGGATTCCTACAGGTTCTCGCTGGCCTGGCCGCGGTTGATGCCGGAGGGGCGCGGCACGCTAAACCGCAAGGGACTTGACTTCTACAGGCGTTTGATCGACTTGCTCCTGGAAAGCGAGATCCGCCCCATGGCCACCCTGTACCACTGGGATCTGCCTGAGGCTCTTCAGGACAAGGGCGGATGGGCGAACATCGACACCGCCAAGCGGTTTGCCGATTACTGCTTCGCCGTCTTTGGAGAGCTGGCAGATGTGGTTCCGATGTGGATCACCATCAACGAACCCGCAGTCATAGCAGTCCTCGGGCACACGATCGGCGAGATGGCGCCCGGCCATCGTGATGCCCAGGAAGGCCTTTCGGCGGCCCATCACCTGCTGCTGGCGCACGGCCTGGCGGTCAGAGCGTTCAGGGATACGTCAGGCCGTAAGCAGACTGCAGGCGCAAACGCCTCTCAGCCAGTCAGCGGAATCGGGATCGCGCTCAGCATCAACCATCAGGAACCTGCGACCGATGATGAACGCGATGTCGCCGCCGCTAAGCGTATGGACGGCTTATGGAACAGGCTCTACCTAGATCCGCTGTTTCGGGGGCATTACCCTGAAGACATCCTAGCATGGCTGGACCAGGCAGGCATATTGCCCGATGCCATCGCCAAACCGCAACCTGAGGAAATGCAGATGATCAGCCAGGAAACGGACTTCCTTGGGATCAACTACTACACCAGGAACCAGGTGGCATGGGATCCCGCCGATCGCCTGCTCAACGCATCAGCAATTACCCCGCGCCTGCCGGTCACCGCCATGGGATGGGAGGTGTACCCCGAGGGACTGTTCAAGGTGCTCAAGAGGGTGAGCGACGACTACACCAGGATCCCTCTGTTCATAACCGAAAACGGGGCCGCTTTCGATGATTCACTCCCGCCGGATGGCTCCATCGTCGATGACAGCGCCCGCGTAGCCTACCTCTCATCACACCTCGATGCGGCGCACAGGGTGTGTGAATGCGGCATCAACCTCAGAGGCTATTACGTGTGGAGCCTTATGGACAACTTCGAATGGGCCCAAGGCTACTCCAAACGGTTCGGGTTGGTGCACGTGGACTTCCAGACACAACGGCGAACGCCGAAGCGCAGCGCCCTGTGGTATCGGGACTTCATCACGTCGCAGCGATGAGTCAATGACAATACTCGGAGTCCGTCACGAGGGATTCTCGTTTTGGCAGAGAACCCCCTATATTGGTATTCCATATTTGGTGTCTATGTGAATATGGTATGTAATGAACCGGGGCTGGTTTCATACAAAGCATACATGGATACCATTGATGGTGTGGCTTTACATATATTGTAAGGAGGGGCTCCCGGTGAAACGGCAGCGTCATGGTCTCTTGCTCACTCTTGCGATTGGAATGCTCTTGGTCATCGCACTGACCGCCACTGGCTGCAACGGCAAGCCCTATTCGGTATCAGGCCGAGTAACCGTCAAGGGCACAGATGTCGGCGTTGCAAACGCGACAGTAGCGTGTGGAATGCACACTGTCCTTACCGATTCGTCCGGCTACTGGCGTATAACCGATATCCATGGTCCAACCGCCATATCTGTAGCTAAGGAAGGATGGAAGTTCGAGCCTGCGTCGATTCGGGTCTTTGGCGACACAACCGACGCCGATTTTCAGGCCATCGAACTCGACTACAGAGGCTTGTGTTCGGACTCGAGTCAATGGTACTACGACGTAGAGGTCACCTCTACCGAACAGCCCGACATGTCCGGATGGATTGCACTGTGCGTAACATCGGTCGAACAAGAGGCGCGCCGGACCCTGTTCCATATGAGCTGGGAGACTGGAAGCGACATGGTTCAGGACTCTCTTCGAGATCTCGCCGCACGGTTCCCAGGCGCCAAGGCCGCTTCGGAGGGCTACGACTACTTCATAGCCCGTCAAGGCATTGCTTACTATCTGCTGCCAGATCGAGGCTCCACACCTATCTTCATGCTGAGTAGACCGCTGTACGAGGGAGCCGCCTATACTGACATTGTGGTGGAAGTGCCCTTCGAGTTCATAGCGCGAAGCAAGGAAGAGGTCACTGTGCCGGCCGGCACTTTCAGCACGTGGTACTGCACCAACTCGCTGACAGATGACGACATGACCTATCTAGTCAGCGCGTGGTTTGCTCCGTACGTCGGGCCTGTAAAGTACATGATAGAGATGACTGATACCAGCGGATCCGGCGCGCATGGCTGCATCGCGGTTACGCTGCGATCATACAGCGAGTAGAATGCTCGAGCATTAGGCATTCTGGTTGTGGAGCCCTTGGCTGCCCCGGCAGGCGGCGCCGAGGGTTCTGCGTTGTCCCGATCTGCCAAATGAAGAGCAACATGGAGGATGGCGAACGAGGTCAGTCACGTTCGCCATCCTCCGTTTGCTGTGCCTACCTATAGGTATCCCAAATCCCACACTTCGCTACCTCTGAACCACCAGCCTGAACGGTTTGCCCATTGCTTTCCCTTCCGAGTGCGTCACCACGAGGTATAGACCATTGGCGAGTGGCGCACCGCTCTTCGTAGTGAGATCCCAGACCAGCTGATGTTCCGAAGCTGGAAGTCGGCATGAGTAGACCATCCGCCCTGCCACATCGTAAACCATCAAGTCAGCATCAGCGCTTAAGGAGTAGTAGACATTGAGCGCCGCATTCGCTGGATTGGGCCCGAACCTCACTTCGCCTTCGGCGAGCTCCGGCCCGCTCTGAGCACCCTCGCCGATGCAGACAACGAAGGCGATGCTCGATGCATCATCTCCGGAGGCTCTCACCTGAAGAATCCATTTCCCCCGAACAGCGTCGGCGACAAACATGGTCACCGGAGCATGTCCCACCTCGGCAGACGCAGCTAATCGGCCCTCGGCGTCGTACGCCGTCATCTCCACCGTTCCGCGGCTGGTTGCCGCCGAAATGGCAAGGGCGCCGCCAGTAGTATGATCGATTTCGTATTCGAGGCAATCGTTTGGCTCTACAGAGTCTATCACCTTGTCAAATGGAGAGCAGCCCCGATTCTCAACGGCCTTTCCGGCCACCAACGCCTCCGAGCCCGTGATGGTCGCCAACGTGTTCCACAAAGCCAGTCTCTCAAGGCTGGTATCGCCGATAGGCATGCGCCCAGGGTCAGCCTGAGGCGCGGCAGTGTACCCCTGAGCGTGCATATGAGGCGACGAGTACATCACGGATCCGCTCCCATATTGGAACGCGACCGTGAGTGGCTTGCCCCGCAGAATCTCCACGCCTTTTGGCACTGCGGCACCCGCCTCGAGCTCTTCGCTCAGGCTTGTGTGCGGCGCCCCCGACGCAGACCCAAATCGAGGGGGGTTCGTCGTATCTACCCGCACATCCCCTGTCAGGCCTACTTCGACATGTTCACTCACCTTATCTATGACAGCCCAGTATCCCAAATCCAGCTCGATTGTCGTCGCCCCGTCGCCCATGTAGCGGGCGAGTGAAGGATCCCGCGCGTCCAAGGAGGTTATCTGGCCAGCGACGCCAATCCGGGGATCGTCGCCCAGGAACGTGACGTAGCCCGGAAATGCCTGCTGGATCACTGGGTAAGCCCAGTCCGTCGCCATGAGCATGCCCCCATTCCCGACGAATGTCCTGAGGGCACTGGCCATCGCCGGGGTCACAGTCAGGTCGTCAGTACAGTTGATGAACACGCCTCCGAACAAGCCCAGGAACTCGGAATCTGCCAGCCTGGAGTAGTCCCTTCGTAGGTCGAAGTAATCCTCGTCCAGCGACCACAGAAATCGCCCAATGTCATCATATGACGGACCTGTACACGCACAGTTCAGCGAGACATCGGCAGTCATCACAGGTCCGGCGTCGCTGATGTTCCGTATGCTGCATCCAGTGTTCCGGTAATCATGCCACCAGTTGTCCGGGATAGTCAGATCGCCGAATCTGCGGTTATTTGAGGAGCCGGGATATAGATCTCCCGCGTCGCCGCGGTTTCGCTTCCAATCAAGATCGTCCTTCCCGTCGGCCTCCTCCAAGTCCACAAGCTTGTGGTACTCGTCCGCGTTGTTACCCTGGCGTTCGTCTATGTGCCATATGGCCAGCCCCGACCCGGGAAGTCCTGCATCAAAACCTGCCTTGTACCTGTTCTCAACGAGAAAGTATTCCCCGACGCCGTCTCCCCATCGGTCCCAGTCGGAAGGGCCGTTGGGGTTGGGAAGCAGTTGCACGACATCGCCAGCGTACGCTGTGGCGTCGAACTTTCTGCGCGCATAGCTGCCCCGTACAAGGGTAGGGCTAACCCACCCCAGGAACGATTTGCACCAGGCGGACATGTGGGCAGGCGAGTCTCCACTCGTGTTCGTGCGGTTCCAGTTTCCTCCGCCCATGAGGCACCAGTTGCCCACGCCCTCTGAAGAGTCGTCAATATCGTACAGATCTGGAAGGCCAAGCGCGTGACCGTACTCATGGGCGAATATGCCTATCGAGCTGATCGACTGCTGGCATTTTTCAGGCTGGATCGTGTATGTGTTGATCCAGACACCATCAGCGTACACCGCCCCCACGCCGGCTCCGGAAAGAGACCATTTGTGTGACCATATGTCAGTGCTGTCACGGCTTTCTTCGGCGCCTCGCCCCTGGTGTACTATCATCACCGTATCGACGATCCCGTCATGGTCATTATCGTACTTGCTGAAATCGACATACGGGTCTGCGGCAAGGACAGCTTCCTTGACTAGCTCTGCAGCTCGCACCTTGCCATGCGTATCGCCGTAGTAGTCATGCACTCTTGTGGCAGCGAACCACCCAACAACCCCTGCCGGCCCTGGTGATACCGAGAACGCTCCGTACGATACTTCGTTGTAGTAGTCCTTCATACTGCCGGGACCGGTAGCGATCGCTGGATGGTCACCAAAGAGAAGGTCCTCAAACTGGGCTGTAGAATAGGTATGCGAGCGGTCGCTGAATTCGATGAGTATCACAGGCAGGTTCGCCGTGCCAATGGACGGGACGACCTTAGCCGAGACCTCCGGTTCACATGAGCGTCTTTGCAGCATGACTTCGCGCGACGGCCGCACGTGCAGCTTCATGCTGTCGCTCAGCGCCTGAACCCCAACCCGCATCCCGGAAGGCTCAAGCTCCCCGCTTAGTGAGACGCGAGCATACTCCCAGAACCCTGTGGACTCACTAAGTACTATGGTATACCCTTCGGACGTCTCCAATCCATGAAGCCGTTCGTCTCCCCACTGTATTGCTTCGAATGAAGTGCCGTCGGGCTGAGTCAGGATATGTACATCAGGCGACGCCGGCACAGCCAATGCACTTGCGGACATCAGAAACGCGACGATTGCCACGAGATATGTAATGACCGAGGTACGACTGAATCGT
>Ga0116149_1003271_pt1 | contig 16906 bp, 8 predicted proteins | sample AD_UKC057_MetaG_FD_89787 | JGI IMG/M metagenome (GOLD analysis project Ga0116149, IMG submission 89787) | Active sludge microbial communities of municipal wastewater-treating anaerobic digesters from USA - AD_UKC057_MetaG | ecosystem: Engineered > Bioreactor > Anaerobic > Digestate | place: USA... | reverse complement strand
TGGGCATCGCGCAGAGCGTCGCCCCGGCCGGCTCCCATTGAAATCGAATCCCGTCAAGCACCGAACGCGTTTTCAGACCGGTTCAAACGTCCAAAGAGCTCTCCGCGGTGCTTATCGCTGGATTCGGGAAATTATGGAACCTGAAATCAGCAACCAAGCGGATTTATTCAAACCTTAACCGGACAGCACTGAGAACAGGTAACGTATATTTTACGCAATCCATAAGTTACCAACGTCCCTGGTCACTTTTTCTTCTCCTTGGCCTCGTCCCACAGGGCGTCCATCTCCTCCAGGGTGGCCGAGGCGGGGCTCTTGCCCCGTTCCCTGAGCCTCTCTTCAATATAGAGGAAGCGTTCCTCGAATTTCCGGTTCGCGGCGCGCAGGGCCTCCTCGGCATTGACCTTCAGGTGCCGGCTGAGGTTGACGATCGAGAAGAGGAGGTCCCCGATCTCGTCGCGGACGCGGTCCGGGTCCGCCCCGGTGAGGGCCTCGCGGCACTCCCCCAGTTCCTCTTCGATCTTGGCGATGACGCCCTGCGCCGAGTCCCAGTCGAAGCCCGCCTTCGCCGCCTCGGCGGCGAGCTTCTGGGCCCTCGGCAGCGCTGTCATCGCCCGGGGCACCCTTGCCAGGATCGAGGCGTCCCCTTCGCCCCGCTTCTCCACGTCCCGCTTGATCCGGTCCCAGTTGCGCTTGACCTCGTCGGCGTCCTCGACCTTCGCCTCGCCGAAGACGTGGGGATGGCGGCGGATCATCTTGGCCGAGATATCGTCCAGGACCTCCTCGATTCCAAAGAGCTTTTCCTCTTCGGCGATGCGGGCGAGAAAGAGGATCATGAAGAGCAGATCGCCCAGCTCTTCCCTCATCGCCGCGGGCGAGTCCCGGTCGACGGCATCGAGGACCTCGCAGGTTTCTTCCAGGAGGTAGCGGCCCACGTCCCGCTTCGTCTGGCGGATGTCCCAGGGGCAGCCGCCTTCGGGGTTGCGAAGCGTCTCGATGAGGGCCAGCAGCTCTCGGAAGCGCTCTTCGGCCTTCGAGGGGGGAACGTCCGGCATGGGATTCAGCGGCCTTCGCGGATCAGGATGAGCCTGATTATCACAATCGCCGTTCGCTGTCAAAAAACGAACAGCCCCCCGGACAAAAATGACCCGCCCGCCCTTCGATTTCTCTTGATTTTAGCGGCGTTCAATGATAAGCAGACGCGGTTTGAAGCTCTGACCGGGCGGGCCTGCAGAACCCGTCCGGGAGACACGTCGAGAATCACCCAACCATCCGTTCTTTCACATCTTTTGCCGACTACAGACATTCGACGTCTGTCGTTCTATTCAAGGAGAGAGGAGGAGTCATATGGCAGAAGAGAAGAAAATGACGAGGGCCGAGAGGCTTGCAGCGGAGCGGGAGAGCAACCTGAAGCACTGGGAAGAGCAGGATGCAATCCTCATGAAGCACCGCGAGGAAGCGTACACCATCGGCGGCGAGGAGCAGGTCGCGCGCCTCGCCAAGCAGGGCAAGAAGCCCATGCGCGACCTGATCAAGCAGCTCATCGACCCCGGCACGGAGTTCTTCGAGGTCGGGATCGATGCGGGCTACAACATCGGCAAGATCAAGCTCTACGGCGGCGAGATCTACGAGTCCGAGAAGCGCGGCCACATCCCCGGCGGCGGCCTGGTGACGGGCGTCGGCACGATCCAGGGCCGTGACTGCATGATCTTCGCCAACGAGAACCGCTACGCCGCGGGAACCTACTTCCCCATCACCCTGAAGAAGCACATGCGGGCCCAGGCCATCGCCGAGCGCCTGCGGCTGCCCTGCGTCTACATCGCCGACTCCGGCGGAATCAACCTGCCCCTGCAGCTGGGCTGCTTCGCCGACGACGGCCACTTCGGCAGCATGTTCTACAACATGTGCCGCATGTCCGCGATGGGCATCCGCCAGTACACGCTCTCCACGGGCGGCAACACGGCGGGCGGGGCCTACATCGTCTACCTGGCCTCCGAGTCCATCATGATCGAGAAGCTGGCCTTCGCCTTCCTGGCCGGCCCCCCCATGGTCAAGTCGGCCATCGGCGAGACCGTCTCCCCCGAGGATCTCGGCGGGGCCTACGTGCACACCCAGCACTCCGGCGGCTGCGACCACTTCGTCCGCAGTCAGGACGAGGGGATCAAGAAGCTGCGCGACATCATCGATTTCGAGCCGCCCCAGTCCCTCTACGCCGACCGGCGCAAGCCCGCCGAGCCCAAGTTCGACTTCAAGGAGATGATGCGCGACACGCCCATCAACACCTACCACTTCATCGACATCCGCAAGACCCTGAAGTGCCTGGCCGACGACAGCTACGTCCACGAGTATAAGCCCACCTACGGGCTGAACCGCGGCGACACGATCGTGGCCGGCAAGATGTGGCTCAAGGGCCTGCCCGTGGGCTTCATCGCCTCCAACGCCAACGGCGTCATCTACATCGAGGCGGCCCGCAAGGCCACCGAGTGGATGATCCGCTGCGGCAACCAGGGCCTCCCGGTCCTGTTCCTGCAGGGCTCGCCCGGCTACATGGTCGGCAAGGCCGAGGAGTGGGGCGGCATCGGCAAGTACGGATCCGACATGGTCCGCACCTGCTCCGTGCTCAACGTCCCCAAGATCCAGTACGTCATCGGCCCCGACCACGGCGCCGCCAACTACGGCATGTGCGGCCGGGCCTTCCGGCCGGTCTTCTGCTTCACCAACATGCGCGGCCGCACGACGGTCATGTCCGGCGACACGGCGGGCTTCATCGTCGAGTCCGTGCGCCGCAAGAACATCATCGACAAGGGCGGGCAGGTCAACGAGGAAGAGATGGCCAAGTTCCGCCAGATGATGCGCGACCGCTACGACGCGGAAGGCCACCCCTTCCTCACCGGCTCGCTGCTGTTCCACGACGGCGTCGTGGCCTTCAGCGAGGTCCGCGACAAGCTGGCCCGGGCCCTGGAGCTGTGCTACCGCGTGCCCGCCGGCAAGACCGATTGGGGTGATCTGAAGGTCTGATCCCGGCAATCCGACATGTCCGGAAGGAAGCCCCGGCCCGACGAGCCGGGGCCCCTTCCTGCCTTGCGAACGAGAAGAAAAGGGAACGAGATAGAGAGGGAGGTAGTCATGTCCGACATTCTGCTGCAGCAAAGAACCGATGACGGCATCCTGATCCTGACCCTGAACCGTCCGGATGCCATGAACTGCTTCAACTTCGACCTGCTGTCCGTCCTGGCGGACGTCATCCGCGAGGCCAACTTCGATCTGAGCCTCCGCTGCATCATCATCACGGGCGCCAAGGCCGGCGACGACCCCAAGAAGTGGTCCTTCTCCACGGGCGCCGACCTGAAGGAGAGGCGCACGCTCACGCAGGACCAGGTCCGCCGCTTCATCTTCACGATCCGCAACACCTTCACGGCCGTCGAAAACGTCCGCGTGCCGGTCATCGCCGCGATCAACGGCTTCGCCTTCGGCGGCGGCACGGAGCTGGCGCTGGCCTGCGACATCCGCATCTGCTCGTCGAACGTCATGATGGGACTCACCGAGACGAGCCTCGCCATCATCCCCGGCGCGGGCGGCACGCAGCGGCTGCCCCGGATCGTGGGCGTCGCGAAGGCCAAGGAGCTCATTTACACGGCCCGCCGCTTCGACGCGAAGACGGCCCTCGAGATCGGCCTGGTGAGCAAGGTCGTCGAGCCCGACAAGCTGATGGACGCGGCCCTCGAGCTGGCCCGCGAGATCGCGAAGAACGGCCCCATCGGCGTGGCGCAGGCGAAGTTCGCCATCAACTACGGCTCCGAGGCGAGCCTCGGCGTGGCGCTGCCGCTCGAGTCGAAGGCATACGAAGTGACGATCCCCACGAAGGACCGCCTGGAAGCCTTGGCAGCCTTCGCGGAGAAGAGAAAACCGAACTTCACGGGTGAGTAGGGACAGACCGCTCCGCCGCGACGGCGGAAGGGAGCGAATCGAACTTAACGGGAGAGTGAGACGGACTGCAATCGGCCCGACGTGCCCGCACCGCCGGGAGGCGGCGTGGGAGTCGCCGAGCCGTTCGGCTTGCCCCGAGAGGTAAAGCCGCCCCTGAGGGTGTGCGAAACAACATCGTGTTGCAGAGTCTAATCTTTGAGGAGGTAGGAGTTTTATGACGGAATACGATTACAAGAAAATTTTCCCCCGCTGGCCGAAGAAGGTCACCATCGGCGACATCACGATCCGCGACGGTTTCCAGCACGAGGAGAAGTATATCTCCGCGGCTGCCAAGATCTTCTACGGTCAGGAGAGCATCCTGGCGGGCTGCAGGGAGCTCGAGGTGACCAACCTGGGGAGCCCCGAGGGGATCCCTCAGTTCCGTGACGCCGACCAGGTCATGCAGGCCATGCGCAGCGACAGCTTCAAGAAGCGCTGCGCCCGGGCGAAGATCGACATCGAGAAGGACGTCACCCTGACCTGCGTGACGATCCGCGAGCCCGCCGTGGACCGCGCCATCGAGATGAAGAAGAAGGGCTACGGCCCCGACCGCATCCTGATGATGGTCTCGACGGACCCCGAGCACCACTTCGCCAACTCCGGCACCACGCTGACGCAGTACTGGCGCGAGGCCGAGCGCTGCATCAAGAAGGCGGCCGACGCGGGGATCAAGATGTGCGGCACCGTCTCGACGATCTGGGGCAGCCCCATCAGCGGCGCCACGAAGCTCGAGGATGCCGTGGAGTTCACGAAGCGCTGGTTCTCCATCGGCGCCTTCGACATCGAGCACGCCGACCACGACGGCTCGGCCAACGCCTTCGACGTGTACCGCTACTTCTCGATGATCCTCGACGAGATGCCGAACCCCGAGGCGCACCTGTGCCACCTGCACGAGACCAAGCGAATCGCGTCGCAGTCGGTGCTGGCGGCTCTGCAGGCGGGGGTCTGCCGCTTCGAGGGGACCTTCGGCGGCCTGGGCGGCCAGCCGGCCAACTTCCTCGATGACTGCCCTGTGCGGGGTACCGGGGAGTACTACTACAAGGATCCCCGCTACGTGGGTCTGGTCTGCCTCGAGGACCTGATCGTGCAGATCGACGAGCTGGGCATCGAGCACGGCTACGACGTGGACCGCATGCTTTGGCTCGGCTCCAAGATGGAGAAGACCATCGGCCGCAGGCTGCGCAGCGAGGCGGTCATCAACGGCCGCACGGCGAAGGGCGGCAATCCGCAGTTCGGCCGTCCCGGTCTCAAGAAGCTCATCGAGAAGGAAGGCGAGAAGCCCGGTCAGCGCGTTCCGCCCGACTGGCCCGAAAAGGCCGTTCTTCCGAAGCCCTGGGGCCCGGAAGCCTGGAAGAAGTAAGTCGGTAACCCGGCGGCAGGGGAAGATTTTTTCTTCCCCTGCCGCACATTATCTGCTAAAGCCCGTCACGGTTCCCCGGAACCGTGACGACTTTTACCTATAGAAATAAGAGGAGGATTGTGAAATGGCAGATGTCGTAGCCCCCATGCCCGGGACGATCAAGGAGATCATTGTGAAGGTGGGCGATGCCGTGAAGGAAGACGAGGAGCTCGTCATCCTCGAGGCCATGAAGATGGAAAACCCCATCGTGGCCCCCTCGAACGGCACCGTTAAGGAAATCAAGGTAGCGGAAGGCGACAAGGTCAACACGAACCAGGTTCTCGTGGTTCTCGGCTAAACGCGCCCCGAAATGCAAAGAAATGCCGAGCCGACTTTCGTGGTTGGTTCGGCATTTCTTTGTCTGCGCCATAAGAGGGGTCCAGGGAAGGGAAAATGAATTTCTTGACGGGAAATTCGTTACAAGTAACGGTCAAGTCTGACATGTAACGTTATTTTTCTTTCATTATTCACCCGCAACCTGTAACCTGTCACCTGATACCTGACGAGGCTGCAGACTTCCATTTTCTTGAGACCAAGCATGAAACTGAGTCTACCGAAAAAGGTTGAAATTCATGAGGTCGTCCTGCGCGACGGCATCCAGAACGAGAAGAAGATCGTGCCGACGGAGGAAAAGCTGCGGCTGATCGGGGATCTGGTTGCCTGCGGGGTTCGGCGCATCGAGGTCTCGTCCTTCGTGAACCCGAAGCTCGTCCCGCAGATGGCGGATGCCGAAGAGCTCTGGGAGAGGATCGAGCGCAAACGAGGGGTGCTCTACTCGGCCCTCATCCTCAGCGAGGGCGGCCTGGAAAGGGCCATCCGTTTCCGGGTCCCCCACGTGGGCGTCTTCGTGTCGGCCAGCGAGACCCACAGCCGGAAGAACAGCAACAAGTCCGTCTCCGAAGCGCTGAAGGAGGCCGTCCGCCTCGTCGGCCGGGCGCAGGATGCCGGCATGAAGGTTCGGGCCGGCGTCATGAACGCCTTCGGCTGCGCCTACGAGGGTGCCGTGCCCGTATCCCGTGTCCTGAAGCTGGTGAAGGTTTTCAAGAAGAGCGGGGCAGACGAGATCTGCCTTGCCGATTCCTCGGGCCTTGCCAATCCCCTGCAGATGGAAGGTGTGATCCATCGCGTTCGGGCCTTGACAGGAGAGACCGCTCTTTCCCTGCACCTTCACAACACGCGGGGCTTGGGGCTGGCGAATGTCTACGCGGCGCTCGAACAGGGCGTCTCGATCTTCGACACCTCCCTGGGCGGTCTCGGCGGCTGTCCCTTCATCCCGGGCGCCCGGGGCAACATCGCTACGGAGGACACGATCGGAATGCTCCACGGGATGGGCATCAGGACCGGCATCGATCTATGCCGCTTGATCGAAACGAGCCGCCGCTTCGAGGTCTTCATGGGGCGGGCATTTCCCGCCCTGCTTTCGCACATCCAATCACCTCCCTGCTGAGTTCCGTCCCGCCACATCAATTTGCGAATTGACAGGTTTGCCGGATTGCCCTATAAAGTTTCGCGACCTGAGGGATGGACATTTCACAGGGCCGCCGGGACCTAAGTTTGCATGCTTTTTCGAGTGAATGAAGCCGGTGGGAGGAAAGATGCATCGACGCGAGCGGACCCCATCCGTCCTTTTTCTCTTCCTGTGTCTGACCCTCCTCTTATCCTGTTCCCCTGCCTATTTCGACCCCATCCGGACGCCTCCCGAACCCCTCAACGTCAAGAGCCTGGACAAACTGTCCTGGAATGAGCTTTGGGCGGGGATCGTGTTCAACGGCGAAAAAGTGGGGTTCTCCCGCCTGAAGATCGTGCCGCTTCCCGATGAGAAGCTCTTCCGCCTCGAGTCGGAGGCGCACCTGCGGATCCGGTTCCTCGGCCTCAGCAAGGCGATCTCCATGAAGAGCGAGGACCTCGTCCGGGCCGACCTGCAGTCCGTCTCCCTGCGGCACGAGATGGTCCTGGACGGCAAGACCCTTCGGATCGAGGGCAGCGTGCGGGACGGGGTCCTGCATACTGTCCAGACATCGGGTGCCGAGGTCAAGCGGTCGGAGACGAAGCTTCAGGGTCCCCTGTACCCGGCGGCGGCGATCAATCTCTACCCCGTTCTCAGCGGCCTGGCCGTCGGCCTGAAATACCGCTATGACGTCTACGAACCGCAGACCCAGTCCGTCACGGCGGTGTCGCAGGCCGTCGACGCGTTTGAAAGCAGCCGGTCCCTCGGCGTCGAGCCTTCGTGGAAAGTGAAAACCTCCATGCTCGGCCAGGACGTGGAAACGTGGATCAACCGCAAGGGCGAGGCCGTCTTCGAACTGGGGATGAAGGGGGTCCTCATTACCCACCGGGAGACGGAAAACGAGGCCCGCCGCTACCTCTCCGAGGCGAGCCTCAACAAGAAGGACCTGATCCTCGATTTCAGCGTCGTCAAGACGGAGAAGCCCCTTGCCTGCCCCCGGGAGGCCACCCTGCTGGATGTTTCCCTTGCGGGCATCGCCGGGGAGCTGCCGCTGCTGCAGGGCCCCGGCCAGGAGGCGTTGCAGGGTGCGGGGGACGGGGCCGCCGTGACGTACCGCATCCGCCGCAACCCCGGCCCGCCCGCGAAGATATCCGGCCCCCGGTACGACGTGGACAGCTACCGGTGGCTCCTGCCGGCAAGCCAGGTGGAGAGCGACCACCCGGAGATCGTCAACACGGCCCGGGAGGTGACGAAAGGCCTCTCCGATTCCCTGGCGAAGGTGAGAAAGCTCGCAGCGTGGGTGGCCGACACCGTGAAGGACGAGCCCGTGGACAGCTTTTCCGCCCTCGAGGTGCTCCGCACGAAAAGGGGCGAGTGCCAGGCCCACACGATGCTCTACACGGCGCTGGCCCGTGCCGTCGGGATCCCGACCCGCATGGCGGGCGGGCTCGTCTATTTGGAAGGCGTGGGCTTTCTCTACCACGCGTGGGCGGAGAGCGACGTGGGCGGCTGGGTTTCCGTGGACCCGACCTTCGACCAGGTGGGAGTGGACGCGACGCACATCAAGCTCGTCGAGGGGCCCGGCTGGCTTGCCATCGTGCCGCTGGGACGCGTCGTGGGCCGCGTGACGGCCACGGTCATGGACTACAAGGCGGCCTGCCGCCCGTAACCCCATCGAGGTGACATCGCATTCATGGAACTGTGGCGCCGGGTCATCCTGCTGGGCTCCATCTTCGCGGCGATCCTCGTCGCGCTTTTCGCGAGCCTGTCCCCCGTCGTGATCGTCCAGCACGTCGACTTCCGGGACAAGCAGAAACGGGAGGGGTCCTACATGGGATTCCGCCTGATGACGGAGCGTGCGAAACACCTCGCCGGGTTGCCGCTGCATGATTACATTGCCGAGGTCACCAAGTGGCGGCTCTTCGCCGTCGGCGGACCGGCCTGGGAGGCCGTCGCGATCAACGCCGTCGCCGCTCAACAGAAACAGCCGCTCGGAAAGGAGTGGCAGCGGCGTCTGCCCTCGGACAAGTACCCCGCGGGCGTTCTTTTTTTCAGGCCCGGCGAGCCTCCCGTCCATGAGCTCGCCTCCCTGTTTGCCGGGTCCCGCGAGTCGGCCTACCTTCGTCTCGAGACCAACGGCCCGCCCCTCTTCCTGAAGGCGGAGCACCGCGCCTATTCCAACGAGGATTTCCACCTCGGCGGCGGGTTTTCGAGCGCCCCCACGCCCCCGACGGACTTCCTCTTCCCCGGCCGCAGGTGGAGCCCCTGGGTCGCCGCGGCCGGCCTTGCCCTCTACGTGCTGCTTCCCTGGCCGAAGCGCCCCCCCGGCGCGCAGGCCTTCCGCCGCTGGCGGGTCGTCGCAACGGATGCCGTCGCCCTGCTGATGACGGTGCCGTTCTTCGCCTTTCCCTTCTTCATCACCGGCGGGACCGTGCAGGCCTTCACCGAGGGCTGGCCCCTCTTTTTCTTCTTCTGGCCGATCCTGCTGATCGGCCTTGTCCTCGTGTGGCTCGCCGCCTGGGTTTCCGCCTTCGCCCTGCAGGTCACGCCCGAGGGGCTGCGCATCTGGACAGACCGCGGCGAGCGGGCTTTCGCATACGGCGAGATGGAGTGCTTTCAGCCCGTCGTGACCCGGCCGCCGAAATGGCTCATCGCCCTCACCTGGCTTGCGGCGCTTTCGGGAAAAGGCTCTTCGCGGATCGGCGCCACGGGTCGGGCGATGATCCTCGGCTCGTCGGCGTGGGGGAGCCTGGCGATCCGACTCAAAAACGGCAAAGAACTCTTCCTCGGCATCACCGACCAACTCGGGACGGACATGATCGGCGCGGATGCGATCGTCGACGCGCTGAGGAAGGCCGGCGTCCGGGAAGTGGACGACGTCAGAGAAGTGCGCAGCCTGGGCCTCGAGATGGTCCGGCTGCCGGAAGCGTAAACGAATAGCCCATCGGCCCTCGCGGCCGCGCGAATAACGTTGCTGAAAAGCGAATCGAGTCACAACTCACCCACGCTGTCGGAGGTTCCTATGCGCCGTCTCATTACGGTCATCGCCGCCCTCGTCCTGATCGTTTCCGCATCGCCCGCATCCGCCCAGAATCAGCAAGTCCTCCAAGCCCTGAAGGCGTTGAACGGCATGCCCGAGAGCTTCAGCACTCCGGCGAAGGCGGAGGCGACGGCCAAGGCGTTCTTCGAGATGGTCCAGAGCACCTCGGGCAGCGAGAACGCGATCGAGGTCCTCAAGCAAATCAAACGGGCCACTCCCAAGGCGGAATGGAACGAGGGCTGCCGGCGCGCCGAGAACCTTCTCATGCACACCGTCCAGCAGACCCTGGACGGCACCATCGTAGAGACCATCCAGACCCGCGCCGGGGGCAAGAAACTGGGATCGATCCACGGCTACGGCTACAGCGGCAAGTGGCCCATCAAGCCCGAGACGCAGCTCACCTTCGACGGCGACTTCGACGCGTCGTTCTTCGGCACCGAACTGGCCGACACGAGCCCGGAGAACAGAGAGGGCATCATCCAGGACGTCAGCAAGCGGCTGAAAGCGAAGCTCGGCACGGGGCCCGCGGGCCTCGGCATCGTCCTGAACGGCTACGGCTGGGAAGGAAGGGCGGACGTCTACGTGACCTCCGCGGGCAAGCAGTGGGCCATCCGCCAGTCCATGACGCGGCTCTACCTCATCGACCCGGTGACGGGACGGCCCGTCAACATCACGGCCACCCCCGGTGCCCTCTTCGCCGAGACGCAGCTTCGGCTTCTCAACAAGTACTATCCCGGTCTTTTCGAAAACGGCAGGCTCCGCGAAAATTTAACGAGCGAGCAGATCCGCCGGATCCTCATGGACGACCCCCGCATGGGCGAACTCTGGAAATTCTGGCTTTCGGGCACGCGGTACGGCACCGGCCAGGCCGCCGCGGGCGTCATCGACTTCACGTGCCACGTCTCGGAGGTCGCCGAGGCGACCACCACGCTCGAGCAGCGCACCAAGGTGGCCAAGCAGGTGGCCCGCGCCGCCAACGTGTTCGTCAACGCCATGGACGGAGCCAAGCTGCCTTGGCGGGAGTTCTTCTCGGAGGGCGAGATGCAGTTCATGCGGGACTGCGCCACCCTCGACCGTGCGAAGATCACCTACGCCGAGGCGGCCGAGCGGCGTGTCAACCTGCTCAAACGGCTCAAGGGCCGCGACTGGAGCGCCGCCGACATCGAGGCCTACGACCGGGCCGTGACGGAATCGCAGAGTGCGCTCAACGACCTGAGGGCGGCCGAGGGACGGGTGATGGCCCAGGCCGGCGGGGAGTCGGCTTTCGTCGAGAACGCCGTCAAGATCATGCGCCGCCAGGCGCAGGTCGCCCACCGCGAGTTCGTGCTCGACGTCATGGGCAGGCCTCCGGCAGAGAGGGCGCGGCTGCTGCAGCAGTACGAGTCGGACCTGCGGGCCCTGCTCGATCACTACAGCAAGAAGAAGGACGTGCCCCAGGAGGCCATCCAGTGGGCCAGAGAGGCCCTCGAATCCGTGAAGGAGCTCAACCGAATCTCCAACGAGCGGTCGGCGGCGCTGGAGGGCTTCGGCACGAAGATCCGGCGCGTCTGGGAGATGTTCAACGAACCCGTCAACACCCGCGAAAACGTCCGCAAGCTCCTGGGCGAAACGCCGATCGGCGAGGCCCTCCTGAACCGGATTCCCGAGTGGGCCTTTGCCTCCACGCGCCCGCCGGCCATCACCGACATCGCCTTCGCGAGCCCCTCGAAGCTGGTCGCCGAGACGGTCTGGACCCAGCTGAATCAACCCGTCAACGCCCTCATGATGCTCGATTTACTCTGGCAGCTCACGGACATCTGGCGCGACAACACGACCACGGAGGTGCAAAAGCTGACCTCCACGGGAGGGGTGGTGGCCATGCTCGTGGTCCCTCACCTTTATCTCGTGCCCATGGTCTACCACGCGAGCCTCCAGGGCGACCCCAGGCAGCTGACCTACGTCATGGCCTGCTACATCTGCCCGCCTGCCATGCTTCCCATGCTGGTGGAATCGATGGGCGGCCGCATCGTCGCGGGCGCCAAGCAGGCGCTCTTCCAGAATGAGCTGGAGGCCATGTTCCAGGCATCGAGCTTCAAGCCCGAGCCGGGCACGGAGCCGAAGGACTGGGCGGAAAACCGCGATGCGATCCGCTACACCTGGGTTGCCCTGAACACGGAGCTCGACTCCTACGGTCGCGAGGGCGAAAGAAACCTGGCCGCCTACATCCGCATCCTCGCCTCCGACACACGCTCGGAGATCCCCCTGTCCCAGCCGAAGAAGATGTCGGGCCTGCAGGCGATCTATCTGCCGGGCGGCGTGGCCAAATCGTTCCGGGCCATGATCCAGGACGGCGACCACAAGCTGTTCCGGGAGAACGCCGCGCTCGGCAACGCGCTGGCGGAGCTGCAGAAGTTCAACTGCGACCGCCTCGTCCCCTACATGGACAAGCCCCCCGCCTACTGCCGGTATGCATGGGCCGAGAGCAAGAGCGGCATCCAGCTCGACCTCATCAACAACGCGTTCAAACCGGGCGAAGCCGAACGACTGCAGGCCGAGGGAAAGTCGGGGGAGAACATCGTCCGCATCGTGAACGCCATGCTTGCCCAGCGCGCGAAGCTCCAGGACGCGGTGATCACGCAGCTGGCCGAGGCCATCATCCTCTCCTTCGAGGAGGAGAAGCGAGCGCGCAAGATCGTCGAGCTGGGCCTGCTGGACGAGATCCTGAAGGAGCTTCTCGCCGTCGGCGAGGAACTCGGCATCAAGGAGGAATTGCTGGCGGCCTTCCAGGAAGCGCTGCGCAAGCAGGAGGGCGTGAAGGTCGGCACCGACGAGCTGAAAAAGCCGGAAGGCCCCGCGAGCCAGACCGCAAAGGCCAAGGAGCAGATCGCGATGCTCGCCGACACTTGGCTCAAGAGCTACCGGCAGGTCAACACGACCCGCCGCTTCCTCGTCGGGCTGGCCGGTGGTTACGGCGTTCCGCAGTCCGACCTGGACCGCTTCATGCACGGCAAGCCGCCCCTTGCCGTGGAACCCGCCAAGGACGCGGAAATCGCGCGGGTGAGCCAGGAAGTCATCACGGCGACCTCCAAGGACGTATCAGCGATCCTGTTCAACTTCAAGGGCCAGTCCCGCGCGCCGAATTCGCTGGACGCGGAGGCGGAGGGCACCCTCCTGCAGTATCTTTACACCGCACGCATGATCGAGCTCACGGCGGGAATCACCTACGGAATGGTCTCCCTGTGGACCGGCGGGCCGGGCGAGAAGGAGACCCCGTCGGCATTTGCCGACCGCGCCCGAGCGGAGCTGAAGCGGCAGCTCGACATGAAGTACAAAACGCCGCTGGGCAGTCCGCCGGACTTCACCCCTGTCCTGGACCGTTACTGGACACTGGCCCGCGGCTACGCGGAGAAATTTGCCGCCCTTCGGGAGGCCTACGGCGGCTCCTTCCAGGTCTCCATCGAGGGGCCGACCGAAGTGGAGGCGATGAAGGATGTTACCCTGAAGATCGCAGCGAAGCGCCAGGGCAAACCTGCGGACGAAGTGCTGCGGGACGCGAGGGTCGAGTGGACGGTGGACAGGGCGCTCAGGAACACCGGCGCGATCTGGTGGTTCTCCCCCGTGGAGGAGACCGTGATGAACATCACCGTCACGGTCACCCGGGAAGTGGCGGGCAAGAAAGTGTCGGCGAGCGCGACGCACCGGCTCACGGTCAAGAAACCCAAGGACGACAAGAAGGACGACAAGAAGGACGACAAGGGAGGCGACAAGAAAGACGACACCAAGTACGTTGCATCCTGCTCGTTCGAGTACACCGACTGGGGCGAGTGCGTCCGGGCGACGAAGAAGCAGACCCGGACCGTGAAGGTGAAAACGCCGGCGGGCTGCGTTGAGCGTTACAAGCCCGTTCTGGAGCGGGACTGCACGCCGCCCCCGACGGAGCAGGAAAAACGCCACCAGTACTTCAACTGCCTCTGCCGCTGTTCCAGCGGGTGGGCGGGGCACATCGGCGTCTGGTACGACCCCGAGGGCAAGTCGGTGCCGGAATGCAAGAGCAGCGGCCCCTGCTTCGGGGGGGCCGGCGCGTTCGGCTGCACGAGAAGGCACTTCTTCGTCGGGCCCAACGACTGCGCGAAGGGCTGCTGGGAGGCTGCCTTCGGCAAGGGGACCTACGACCCGGCCAAGGCGGACAAGATGCGCAAGGACGAGAACAAGAAGTACAAGAAGCCCCTCAAGGTCACGATCAAGGCCTCCAAGAACCCCGCCGACTTCGGGGACATCGTCGAGCTGACGGCGGAGACGACGGAAGGCTCCGGCGGCTACAAGTGGACGTGGGGCGGCTGCGCCCAGGACGCCAAGGACGATCGGGCCAAGGTGCTCAACTCCAGGGACTGCAAGCCCTGCACGGCGAGTGTCACGGCGACGGACATGGACGGCGACAGCGCCTCGGCCTCGCTCGAGGTGAAGTGCACCGCGCTGCGGGTGAAGCTGACCAAGGAGACCCCGAAGGAGAGCACCATCCCCATCGGCGGCAAGGCCACGTTCCTCGCCGAGGTGTTCTCCGGGGACAAGCCGGCCTCCGGGAGCTTCTCGTACCTCTGGGAGCACAACCCCGACGCCCTGTTCGGCGACCCGAAGAACCCGACCTATGAAACGAAGGGCGGCTCGCAGTCCCGCAACACGGCCACGTTCAAGAAGATTGGGACCACGCCCGTCTGGGTGTCCGTCCTCAAGGAGGTCGACGGCCGCAAGATGACCGTCGGCGAGTCGGAGCAGATCCCCATCCAGGCCGTGAGCCCGAAGCTCAAGCTGAGCGTCAGCAAGAAGGAGCCCCTCATCGGCGAGAAGGTGGTGCTCACCGTGCACGAGGAGCCCGCCATGAGCAACGACCTCATCGCGTTCTGGTGGGAGATCAAGGGCGACGCGGCCAACGCCGGCCCCGAGCCCAACATCCCGAACCAGCGCTCTTACTCCTTCAAGCCGAAGAACGTGAAACCCGTGTCGGTCACCGTCCACGCCAAGGCAAAGGAGGACGGGAGCGACCTCGGCCAGGCGGATGCCTCCGTCACCGCCAAGGGCTACACCGTCGCGATCGGCGAGCCGCGCTACCTCGGCCCCAAGCCGAAAATCTGGAAGTGCGACACCCAGCTCGGAGGTGCCTGCCCCGGCCTCGTGGACGTGGGGGACCAGCAGTTCGCCGTCCACCACGACGTGTTCATGAAGGCCACGGTCACCCCGGCGCTCTCCGGCGCCCGGTACCGCTGGGCGATCGACCCGGCGGGCAGCTGCGGCCTGCCGGGCGCGGGCGACGAGATCAAGATGAACTGCAGCGAGACGGGGACCTACACGGTCACGCTCAAGGTCGCCAACGGCGACGGCGACCAGGTCGGCGAGGCATCCCGCCCGGTGACCATCAGCGTCTCGCAGAAGGACCTCGACGGCTCGAAGAAGGCCAAGGAGGCCAGCGACAAGCTGCAGAAGGCCAAGGGCCTCGTGGCCGAGGGGAAGCTCGACGAGGCCATCGCCCTGGCCAACGAAGCCGCAAGCCTCGACCCCAAGAACGCCGAGGCGAAGAGTCTGGCGCAGAAATGGGGCGGCGAGAAGCAGACGATCACGCAGCAGCTGGACAAGACGAAGAAACTGATCGCCGAGAACCGTTTCGACCAGGCCGAGGAGGAGTTCGCGCCGGTCCGGAATCTCCACCCCAAGTACCCTCCCGTCGTCGAGACGGAGAAGCTGCTCCGGACGAAGAAGGACGAGTACAAGAAGAACGTCACCGACAAGCTTGCCGGCGCCAAGGCGAAGGCCCGCAAGGGGGACTACGACGGGGCGATCAAGGACGCCGAGGACGCGGCGAAGCTCGACCCGGCCAACAGGGATGCGGCCGCCACGGCCCAGACGCTCCGAAAGGAGAAGGAGACGATCCACCAGCAGATCGACAAGGCGAAGAAGTGGATGGGCGAGAACAAGTTTGCCGACGCCCAGAAGGAGCTGATCGTCGCCTCGAATATCAACAGCTACTACCCGCCGGTCCAGCAGGCCAACCAGGAGCTGGGGACGCGCTGGAACAAGTACAACGCCGAAGTTCGCGACAAGGTCTACGAGGTCCGCTCGGCCAACGAGAAGAAGGACTTCGACAAGGCGCTGGCCGTGGCGGCGGCGTGGCGGGCCTCGACGAAGCTCGATCCCTACGCGGAGAAGGAGCTCAAGCAGCAGGAGGACTGGGCGAGGCAGTGGAAGGCCCGGAAGGACAGCCAGATTGCGATCCTGAAGTCCGCCGGAGAGAAGGTGAAGGCCTACGACTACGCCGGGGCCCTGAAGCTCTACGACGAGGGGTTTGCCAACGGGCAGAACATCTACAACGGCGCCGAGCCCGAGTACAAGGAGGCCGTGGAGCTTCGGAGCCAGGCCTACACGAAGAACAAGCGCCTCGGAGAGCTCACGCCGCATATCAGGAACGCCGCCGAGAACAAGGATTCCTACTATGGCCAGACTCACGTCCTCGACGGCGCCCTGAAGAACACCGACGAGGCCATCGCCCTGCAGCCGACGAACGAGCAGTTGAAGACGTGGCGCGCGCAGATCGTGGCGCGGGCCGAGAGGACGAAGGCGGACAACGAGCGCATCGCGGCGGGGAGGAAGCATCTCGACGCGGCAGGCGGCGCGGAGAGGGCTTACCTCACGAACGAATCCTCCATCCAGGCGCGGCAGCTCCAGTGGGGCGAGAAGCTCGAGGAGCAGCAGCAGATCTACCTCACGACGGCGATCGAGAACTACCGGGCGAGCCTGCAGTACATCCCCGACGCGAACGTCGAGAGGAAGATCAAGGAACTGGAGGCCACGCTCGAGGGCCGGAAGAAGGTCCTGGAAAACTACCGGCTCTCGGTCGCGCTCAAGAACGAGGCCGACGCACTCGCCCAGCAGGCGACGAAGGACCCGGACATCCAGTCCGCGGCCCCGAAGTACGACGAGGCCGCTGCAAAGTACCGCAAGAGCCTCTCGCTTTATCGGCCCTCCAACGCCGAGATGATCGAGCGCCAGGCGTGGAACCTCGAGTATGGGAAGCACGACCGCTGGGTCA
>Ga0116149_1003263_pt1 | contig 16932 bp, 8 predicted proteins | sample AD_UKC057_MetaG_FD_89787 | JGI IMG/M metagenome (GOLD analysis project Ga0116149, IMG submission 89787) | Active sludge microbial communities of municipal wastewater-treating anaerobic digesters from USA - AD_UKC057_MetaG | ecosystem: Engineered > Bioreactor > Anaerobic > Digestate | place: USA... | reverse complement strand
GGGTTATCTATTGAAGAACAACTAATATATCCGCTACTGGAAATGGAGAGGGTAGGCTTTAACATAGACCAAGAATATCTTGAGCAGTCCAGATTAAGACTAAAGAATTATATAAAACAACAGCGGGAAGTTTTATATGAAGTCTTAGGAGAGCATATCACCATAGGACAACACGCTAAAATAAAAGAACTCCTAAGAACATTATTTAATCTTAATCTGGCCAGCACAGGCTCTGACCAACTGAAACTGGAACTAACAAAACTGGACAATCCTGATACAGCAAAAGTAATCAATCTGATACTTGAACTCAGGACCCTGGAAAAATGGTATTCTACTTATATCCTAAGATTTCAGAATGAATTAAAAAGATGTAATAAATTATATCCCAAAATAAACCAAGTAGGAACAGTATCTGGCAGAGTATCCAGTGACTTCCAGCAATTCCCGAAACAAGCAATTCTAGATAAAGATGGTAACGAATTATTCCATCCTCGTAAAATGATAACACCCACACCAGGTAAAAAGTTAGTCTGTATAGACTACTCTCAAATAGAACTAAGAATACAGGCTATGTACACTATTCTCGTAGGTAACCCTGACATCAATCTATGCAGGGCATATATGCCCTACCAAATGGACCCGGAAGACTGGAGCCCTGTAGATGTACATGGAGCAACCACAACCGAAGCTACTGGTCTGAAGCCAGGAGATCCTGAATTCAAAAGAGCCAGAGCTGAGATAGGTAAAAGAGTGAACTTCGCTAAAAACTATGGAGCCCAACTCAATCGTATAAAGCAGATGTTCCCCGATAAGACTCATGAAGAATGTGTACGAATAGACCAGGCTTATTATAAAACCTTTCCAGGAATTAAAAGTTACCACACCTACTGTGCTCAGAGAGCCCAGAAGTATAGTAACACAGAGAATCTCTTTGGAGTAAGGTATTATAATGTCTCAGGACATAAACTAAAGAATCTGCTGATACAGGGTAGTGCAGCATATCTATTAAAGACAAAGATAATTGAAATTTATCATTATCTCAAATTGCATAATTACGATATGAAGCTCCAGATGCAAATACATGATGAACTGGTATTTGAATATGGTGAAACAGATGATAAGGCTGTACAGGAGATCCGGGCAATCATGGAAGACTGGGAAGACTCTCTGATACCAATAGTCGCAGACGTAGAATACAGCTCAACTAATTGGGCTGAGAAAGGAGACTAAATGTACAAACATATCATTGGTATAGATCCTTCAGGTAACTTCAAAGAAGGTAAAGGAACTACAGGAATAGTACGACTCAGAGGTAAACAACTATTAGAGCATAAAGCTATTACTGCCAAAAACTTTAACGACAACGTCAGCTATTGGGCTGGAGTAATACAAGGTTTAAAGTATTGGTGTATTCCAAATACAATAGTCGTAATAGAAGATTATATACTTTATCCTGATAAAACATCAGCACAATCATATTCTAAACTAGAGACTCCAAGACTCATAGGTGTGCTGGAATACTATCTCTGGAGTAGAGGTATTCCTTATGTCTTTCAAAATGCCAGTCTGGTAAAGAAACGCTGGACAGATGAAATCCTGAAGAAACAATTTCCACAGAAGCTTAATGGACATGAAAGAGATGCGTTAAGACACGCTATCCATTATGCTACATTTAAGAATAAAGACAAAACAAAACAAGATAAACCTAAAGAAGTTATAACCTTTACAAATTATAAGGAGGACAAATGATGAGTATCATGCCCCCAGTCCCCAGTGATGAGGAAGAAAAATATGTTATCAGTTACACTAAAGGTTTTGATTTTGATAATACTAACGCTGGCGTTCTGGATTTATCACAACTACCACTCGAAATAGACGTAGCTGAAATAGACCAATATCCTAATGAAACTTATGCACTAATGAGAAAGAATGGTCTAGGAACATCAGACAGTTCAGCATTATTGAATGTCAATCCATACACAACAAGGTCCGAACTAATTGCTGAAAAATGCAGAAACTACCTTACACAAGAAGAACTTGAAGTAGGAGATAAAGCAGCAGTTCGGAAAGGCAGAGACCTCGAACCTCTGATTATTTCAAAGTCAGAACAGATGTTCGGTACAAGGATAATCAAACCTGTAGACATGTACCGACATAAGGAATACCCATGGATCAAATTCAACTTTGATGGCGTTATGGATAAAACTTATTATGAAAATGATAAATACCAATATATCCCAAACGAAATAAAAGTTATAACACTTTATGGACAAAAGCATTATAACTTTAAAAAAGCCTGGATGCAGGAAGGTATAGGCTGGACACCTCTTCCTGACGATCATTCAAAAGCAAACAACAGCATTGAGACCAAAGCTGCACAGTATGGTATCCCAGGATACTATTACACTCAGTTACAGCAACAGATAATGGGATTAAATGCTCCGTTTGGTTATCTGACCACCATGTTGGATTCATCATGGCAGGTCAACACCTTCTTTATCTGGAGAGATAATGCAGTTATCAATGCTCTGGTTACAGAAGGTTATAAAGTATGGACTGAAATTACTAACCGTAGAGGTCCTAACTGGTCCATACCTGTTCTTACTGAACAAACCAGTACATCGCCTTAATTCGAGCTATCTTTTGTTCAGTAGATAACCCAGCAAGATTCTGATAAGTATGAATTCCATACTTAGCAGATAATCTCCTTTCACGGATTAACTGCGTAGCTTTGTAATCATTTTCAAACTTACGCCGCCTCGTAGGAAATCCATAATGGGTAGCTCTGGCTACAGGTACGTATTGATAACTACTATCTGTAGCCATCTTCAACCCTGTGTAATTACCATCACTAACAGTGTAGGTTCTACCAGCACTCTTAACGGTGGTTTTTCTTTTTGGTAAAGTACTCGTAATGATTGACGGTTTTGGTGAAATGCCCTGAACTCTATAGCCACCATAGAATTCTGAACGATATTTAGTATAAGAGTTCTCTGCATTACGATTATTCCAGACATACCCTTTTCCAGCTACATAATGTCCTGAGGTAGACTTTCCAAGTTCTACCCAATTCTTAGTATTGCTATCCCATTCCAATCCAAACAATTCTGCGTTATACTGACAGACTTCCGGCCATGAGAGATTAGGTTTGTTCAGCATAACATCTCCGCTGTATTCTTCAGCAGGTACAAACTTTTTTACATTCGCATCCCAAACTTCATCATGATAAAGTTCTCTATAAAATTTCACCTCATCCCAGGATAAGTCTGTTCTATTCAATCCACCTTCAGTCTGATGTCCTATCTTAACATACTTTCTGAGATTAGCATCATAGACTTCACCTCTCCATTTTCTTCGGGCTTTATTATATGCTTCAAAGTCATCACCATAATCCAGATTAAGTCCTACAAGTCTAAACTCACTGAATGGTACAAACGACTGACTATTCGCATCCCAGACTTTTCCTTTAGTCAAGAACATATCTACCTCTAAGGAATTCATAAGTGTGCCCGTATATTCTTTTTCTGCAGGATCATAAAACCGACTATTAAGATGAATTCTCAATGCGTCTCGTTCCTTTTTACCTGGAGTAAACCCAATCATCTTCCAAGCTATAATCTGTGCTTTATATGCAGCTGTTACTTTTTTAGCACGACTATTATCAAAAACATTATATTTAGGATTATTTAAACCAGCATAGTTCTTTTCATTTAATGACTTAACTTCTCCTGTATTTGAATCAAACCATTTACCTTGTTGTTTAAGGTTATTCTGAAAACCTTCAAAAGAATCTGAGGTCAAATTATTACTCCCAGCATACCTTGATTTTTCTACTCCAAACACATCAGGAAATGCTGCCACTATTTCATCCCAAGAACTATTTTCATTATACCCTAAATCATGTGCACGTTGTCTGGCTTCAGGAGACATAGATGTATATCTATGTATCCAATTGCCGAATGGGAATAACTGAGTAACATCTTCAGCTGTAAATCCTTCTTCATATCCCCAGGCAACTGTTTTATCAAATAACATCGAATTACATAATCCTGTATGATATAACCCAAATCCCATAGCTGCTTTTCCAGGAGCCCAAAGTTTATCTAATAATTGAGTAGCTGGATTTGCTATAGTATTATACGCATCCAACATGGAAGGATTTAATTTTAATCGTATATCGTCATTTATTGATATGTTTCCTGAAAGTATATGATATTTTAATGATTCATCATATATCAATTCTTCAGGAGTCCTGTTTGCAAAATCCCATGATGCTACATTAAAGAACTCTGTTAAAGCCTTCATCCAGTTGGGGTGGGCTGAAAGCATTTCTGCCCAGAACTCTATATTTAATTTTGTAAAGTTTGCAAATGGTAGTACTAATTCACCATATTTAGTTCCGACTGTTTTTAAATCGTAGTCAAAATGTGTGTTCGCAACTCTGGACAATGCTGTATTTCTACCTACACCCTGTTCAGCAAGTGTCAGGTAATGCCCAAGACGCACACTATTTTCAACAACATTTGTTGGGGTAAGTACAGCATTAGAAAATGTCTCAAGATAATCTGAGAATGTCTTTGGATGTTCCACACCATGTTCAAGCATTGATGCGTACATTCTGGATACAACTTCAGAACATTCATCATAACCCAGTTTTCCAGTGTACTGTTTATTTAAGAACTCCATGAAATTTTTAAAAGTAAAACCTGGAGGATGTTCTATTGTATTAAAGAAATCTTCTAAAGTAGCTTCTGGAACTTGTAACAACAAATTGTCCCTCTGGCCTACAACATGGAATCCTGTGTAGTCACTGAGGTTCTGTTTAGTTGCATGTTCTTCTGCTTCTTTTTTCATTATTCTTAAGATACTTCTGGCTTCGTTACTACTGCCTTGCTGGAATATCCCATATAATTCCAGGAATTGATCTTTAGTTAAATCTGTCATATGAGCTATTTGATCATACATATAACCTGCTTGTCTGATATCAAAAGTGTTACCTTTATTTAATTTAGCTAAATAATTTATAGCTTGATTATATTGCCGGGTTAGTTTTGCAGCTTTAATTGTATTTACTACTATTCTATCGGGGTGTTCTGTGTCCATAGATGCCTTTAATAATGAGTCAACTAAATTACGTGCAACAGTTCCTGGCGATGCTAAATATCCTATCTTTGTAAGTTGAACTAATCCAGACCATATCTTAAGGAATTGTGAGTCATATACAGGTCTTGTAACAGATTTAAATGTTTTGGAAAATGTTGCGTAAGGCATTACTACAGCATTTCTTGCTATAGCTGTTTTTATATCTGTTTTATTTTCGAGCTTATGTTGTCTTACTACATAACCATTCTTTTTGCTTTCTAATGAAACTACTGCCCAACCTGGTTCATTTTTAAAGAATTTTATTATTTCTTTAGGATTGTTCACTTCATCAACAAATTGTTTTATAGAAAAATTATCTTGAGTATTAAACCATGAATCTACAAGTACCATTTCTGCTTTAGCATCATTAAGTGTTCTATAAAGAGTATTGTTTAATGACATTAATAAATGAGAATCTTTAGGAATATTGAATTGTGTTTCAACCTCTCCGACTCTGATAGTATCAAAGAATTGTTCAAAGTCCATATTAGTAGAACTGTTTTCAAATTCACCGTAAGCTTGTTTAACTTCATATGGAAGTCTGTCATAAACATAAGTTTTGAACTGATCTCGAGTAAGCATATTGTATGCTGAACCACTGGATCTTGAAGTTCTATACACATCTTTTTTTACAAGGTCATATTCCGCAGAATATTTTTTAATACCTTTTAAAACTTTATTAGTTGCTTCAATTACATCTTTATATTTTCCCCCTAAAGCATCTGGATGTAATTCTATATCTTTAAGTATTGGACGAGAATATTTTACATTTGGCTCATCCATAAAAACTCTATGTTGTTTGTCTAAAGTTGCCCCATGCCTTTTGTTCTTATCAATAAAGATATAAGTATAATTATCTCCATGAGGACGCATAACTTTAATTGGACTGTCTGGATGGTCAATTATATATTTATTTAATTTCTGATAGAATCTTTCAATATCTTCAATGCCTGATTTATTAGGGACTATTAATAATCCAGATTGCCAAAGTAATAATTGTTTAAGTTTAAATCCAAAGGGGGCTATATTTGAAGGATCTTGAATTGTTAAAAATTTCATTACAGATCTTGTTTTATTAATTTCAAGATTATTTCTAACTTTTGTAAAAATTTTCTTTTGTTCTTTTTTAGGTAGCTTAATCATTATTTCTAACAGGTCTCTGTAATCTCCCATACAATTAGCAATAGCCCAAGTATGTTCTGTAAATAATTTTTCATTATCAAATACCATAGCCATGACTCTAAGTGACTCTAAGCTCTGGTCTGTGGTTCTTATCAAATTACTAACTCGGTGATTGTCTCCAAACAACAATTCCGTATTTCCAGCGTTTACTAAACTTCTGGGATCATCTGGGTCTATACTATAGGCTGTTTCAAGTCTATGATCTTCCAAATGAAGATCCCGTGCTTTCTGTGCAAGAGTTTTATTATTTGTAAGTACTTCAAAATCCTGTGAAATAAGCCAAAGAGCCATTCCATATCTTGAATGATTGCTATTAGGAGGTATCATGGTTTTAGGAACTTTGTTAGATTTTTCTACAAACTCTTCAATAAACTTTCCAAGTGCATCATGTTTTTTTATAAGTTCATTTTTTAAACGTATTTCTTTACTAAGTAATCTGTCTACATATCTTTGTAAATGTGTATAGCTATAAGTATCTTTTACAGACATTTGTTTTATACCAGGCTGCCCAAAATTTTTAATATCCTCCATTTTTATTACATACTTCGGCATTAAATTGGAACCTTCTAAAGCATTTATAATATTAATTTGTCTCCCAAATCTTGCTTTAATAAAATCATCTATTACTTCTTGTCCTGCTTCAAAAACACTTTTGCCACCTGCAATATATATTAATGCAGCCTCTCTAAAAAATTTATCTTTGTAAATTTGACTTGTACCTTTGTAATGTGTATTAACATAAGATAATCTAAATAAATCATACAGTTCTCGGTTCTGAGTTTTGATATAAGCTTCTGTAATTTCATCAGGATTCAAAAGTAATTCTCGTTGAAGTAATTTATTATATCTTCTACTATCATCTACATAATCTTCTACTTGAGAAACTAAAACTCGTAGTTTATCTATAAAGTCTACACCTTCGTCAATATCAAAAACTTCATTAAGAATTTTATAATGTGTAGCACTTATTATATTATCCATAACAAAAGTATTTTCAGATGTTACTAATTTAGATTCACTTAGAGATTTAATAAAATTATTAAGAGTTCTCATACATTTATCAGCACTGAAAAATTTAGTTTCGCCAGAAGACCCATATGTTTTACGATTCCTTAATATATCTTCCAGAGCACTTCGTTTTTTCTGGTCTAGTCTACAGTTTTCAGGAAGAGCAAGTGTTAAAGAATTCATTGAATTTTTTCGGATCTTAGCAAAATCATCACCTAATTTAGTATTAGTTTTTATAAGCTGCATATCAAATCCACTAAGACTATGGGTTATTATAGTGATATTATTTTGAACACAGTTATCTAAAATTTTATCATACTGTGTCATTAATTCATCAGGAGATAAAGTAGCATTTGGATCATTGGTCATATAGCGGGCTTTAAATTGAGCATCTGTAAGATTGCCCATAACCTCAGGATTTGTACCTTCATCAAACCCTATTTCATTTATAGCAGAATCTGTTCTATGATATTTAACTTCGATTACTTTTCCTTGCTTGGCGTTTGCTCTTGCTTTTTCGATCATCTGAGCTATAGTATCAGTTTCGTCAAAGTCATCCAGATTTAAATCTTTTACAGCAACACTTCTAACTGTTGCACTTCTTGGAGATGTAGATGAAGTTTCCCAGTCGTGTAACTGTATACGAGTCTTTGGGTTCTTTTTTAGAATTTCCTTAATTTGTTGAGCACAATATTTTCTAATAAAAACATCCTGTATGATAACGTCAAACATAGGATTAAGATGCTGAGGGCCATAATCTTTTTCCAATTTTTTAAAAGCTTTCTGAGCAGCTTTAATATCTTCAGGGGTTGCACCCAGCTCCTTATAAAGAGGGCTCTCACTATTTTGAATATCAAGAGCAAGAGTATCTAAACTCAGACTTGGTTTATCACCTTTATTAAAGTACATGCTTGCCTCTACTTTATTAGCAAACGCTGCAGCTAATGCAGGGTTTTTATCTGGGCTTGTCAGGTCTTCAAAATTTGCTCTTTGGAAATTAGGAAAGACATTTTCAATAATTTGAATATCTGTGGCATCAAAAACATTTGGATAATTAGTTCGAAGCAAATGCACAAAATTATGGTAATCGTCCACACCTAAGAATTGGTAATATATATCATCTAATAAATGTTTTAAATCATCAAGTACAGCTATTTGGGAATCGTCTAAGTTCGCTCTTAGTTTTGGGTCATTCAGTTTGTCTCTATTAGTTACCATGTAACCTAGTTGATCTGCAACTCCATCTTTTTTCGTATAATCTTTTTTAAAGAGTCCATGATAAAGTCTTTTAAATTCAGTATTTCTTAAATAGGTTTCAATAACATGCTGAGTTTTAATTTTAGCATTCATCCAGGAATGACCAATAGGAAAGATATTTTCTGTGGTTACTCTTGGAAAAAAATCTACTTCTAAAATATCTGAGACTTCTTTGCAGTATTCTAAAAGGTCAAGTTCCTCTTGTTTGAGATTTTCTCTTCTTTCTGTAAGGTCTATAATTTTATGTTGAAGTTTTATATAAAAAATCCTTACCTGATCATAGAATCTAGCTTGAGCATCTTTAAGATGGTGTTTAGTATTTAATAAACCTTCTAATTCTTCAATTAGATTTAATACATCATATTGTAAGTGCGGAGCACCTAATCCTCCAAATCCTAAAACAAGCCAAGGTACTTCACTATATTCATGCTGTCTTCTTAAATCATCCATTAGACCTTTTTCAAACTCTACTTTTGTCTGATATTTTTTCATAGTTTTTAGTACGTCTTGCATTCTTTTATAAAAACTATAGTCTACAATTTCTTCATATTCTTCTATAAGTTTCTTTTTATCGTCTATTGGATCAGGAACTTTTGCAGAATTGCCGTTAAGTTTAGAAGCACTGTTAGCATTACTTCCACTTTCACTCGCAAGGTTTGAACCAAATATTGCTTTTTCTATTTCTTCTAAAGTCTCTTGTTCAATAGCTATAGTTGATTTTTTTAGTTCCTTTAAATTTTGAGATATATTCATAGGGTCTAAAGCTAATTTGAGAAATTTAGTTCTCTGAGCTGGGCTTAAATTTTCTTGATTAAAAATTCTTATAATGTCAGCTCTACCTTGTGTATATACAGGAAGTTTTTTAAGAACCTCAATAATGCTGTCCATTGAATATATTGAAGTTGCTTCAGGTTCAAGTTTTAAAACAGCCTTGTATAGTTGTTCTGTTGTAAGATTTGGATTCTCAGCAACTTTAATAAATTCATTTATGGCTTTCTCGTCAGTCCCAAGTTCTTTAAAATATGCTGTAACTCGTTTTCTAAGTCTGGGGCGTTCTGGGGAAGCATTAAATAACTTTTGATATTTTGTGAGTAACTTTTCAAGTTTATCAAAAGTTAAATCTGTTAAGTACGGTCTATTAATACTCCGTGCTTTACTTAAAATTTTTATACTTTCTGGATTTATGATATTAGTTATAAATGTTCTTATCTTATATTCTGGTACACCACCATCTTCAAGAACTTGTAGAATTCTTTTCCGAAGTATAAACCTATCATTTGGGCTATTTATATATGCTTGTCTTAATCCTGAAACTTCTTGAAAAACTTTTTGTGAGACGGCTGGATGAACAGGATCTAAAAGGTCAAGTAGTTTTCCTGAAACTGTGGTTATATTACGAGGGTCTTCTAATAGTTCCATAATTTTTATTATGTTTGCTTTATCTATTGAAGCTCTTTCTAGAATTTCTTCAATCTGTTCTCTAATTTTAACATAGTCTTTTCTACTGTAAAGAACATTGTAATAATCTCCAAGTATTTCTGAAAGATCTGCTAGAATTTTTTCCATATCGAAATCAACTTGAACTAATTTGAGCCCTTTTGGAGTATTGACTAATTTCATTGTCCCTGTGCCTTTAACAACTATAGGGTATTCCCAAAAGGCTCTTGTCCACCCAGACAAAATATTTTCAATATTATTGTAAGCTACTTCTGAAAGAATTGGTTTTTGATATATCTTTTCTAGTTTATCGTTTATGTCAAATTTAGATTTTTGAAGTACATCAGCTAAATCTTGTTTAGCTTTAGTATTATATTTTTTGTATACACGATTTTCTAATTCCGTTTTATTCATTTTTCTAGTTTTATAATTAACTGTTTCTACAGTTTCAGTAAGGTCATCAAAGATTTTAAAGAACTCTTGGTATTCAACAGAGTTTTTATTAAAACCATTTTGTTTAAATAATTGTTTAAAAACTTGTCTTACAGAATGGGTCTGCGTAACAGTTATTTTCTTTTCATTTTGTCTCTTATAAAAATATTCAAGAAAAAAATCTCCACTATACACTACATCTTTTTCTATTAAGTCAGATACAGGTTTGTTAGATTCTTTAGCTATTTCAAGGGCAGCTTCAACATTTTTATATTGAACTTGTACAGCATTAATGTTTTTTAAATTATCACTAGTCCAAACCATTCTATGAGTTGTCGTATTTAAGTATTCTAAGTAATCCTCAAAATTAGAAGCTATTTTGGGATTTCCAAAAGATTTGATAATATTATCTACATATTCTTTAAATTCTTCTAAACTATACTTACCATCAATGTTAAGTTTTTCAAATTTAAGTATTGCTTCTGTAAGAATGTTTAGTTCAGATGTAAGACCTTTATTAACTTGAGTAGCAAGTGTTTTAGAAATTTCTGTATCAGTTCCTACAACTTTAGATTCTTCAGCTAATTCTAAAGCTTTCTTTATTTTATCATCAAGAGTTAGAGGAGATGTCATAGTAGTATAACCATTGTTCATATCGAGGTCTATTTTTTTATTATCTCCGAATCTTCTGGCACGTTGAGCATTCCAGTAACTTACTTTTGATTTGCCTAGTTTAAAGAGTTTCCATCCACCAACCATTGGAAGAAAGACCCCTTGAGTAACTTTAGTGTCAATCCAATTAGTTAGAGCGTTAGCTTTATGAAGAGACTCTAATATCTCCCAACCTTGATCTAATTGTTTGGTGCTGACAACAGACTTTAGACTTCTTTTTAAATATAATTTTGTTTCCTCTTTTGCAGTATTAATAACTTGTTCAGGAAAAATATTACTTTTAGGTTTTGTAAATCTACTTTCAACAAAGGCTTCTACATATTCATCAATCGCTTTATATTTATTAATTTTAGGATCTCTAGTAATTTGCCTAAAAAATTTCTTAACATCCTTATTTAAAGTATAGCTGAAATCGTCAAAGCCCCCAGTAACTTTATAAAAATCTTTTGTTGTATCACTGAGGGTTTTACTTCGTAATAGAACTTTAGGATTCATAAGGTTTGTAAAAGCTTTTTCAACGCCAGGACGCAGTCCTTTTTTAAGAGCACTTTTACCAGCAGCTTTAGCACCACCTGTGCCAGCACTGAGTACAAAAGTTGGGTCAGACAACATTTCTAAAGTAAAATCTAGTACACTATGGCCTGTATCATATTGATAATTTTCATTACTTACAAAGCTTCTTTTAAATCTATCAATACTTTCATCACTATATTTTTTATGAATTTCTTTATATTCTTTAAACCACTCTTTAGCTTTTAAATAAAGATCGTAATCATATTTTTTTAACTCAGCCCAGCCTTCTTTTGCTTTATCTCCTCCTTCAAGTAATCTTTTTTCTTTTATAGAAGTATCACCACTAGCCAGACTTGCTATTAATTTCTGACCTCCATGTGCTAGTATTTGTTTAACTTCTTTTTTATTAACAGATTTATAAGTAGGAGCATTATACGCATCGGGATTATCCATATTTACAGCAGGTACTGTAATAGCTTTAATATTCCTAGCTCCTGTAAGGGTATCAAAACTATCTACCAACCACGAAAATGAATTAAGTGCTAAAGTTCTCCATTCTTTTTCCTGAATAGGAAGTATAACTTTATATGCAATAAACTCTCCCAAATGTGTTTGTAAAGATTCTAAAACAGGTGCTCCTTTCATAGTATCATGTATAGTGTTTCTAAGGGCATAGAAAATTGTTTCATCATCAGTACTGTTTAAATTCGAAGTCATTAAATATTGTTTTTTAAGTTTACGATGTTCTTTTAAAGCTTTTATATAAGTCTCTTCACTTTGTTTGCACATTTTTTCCCAAAGTTTTTGATCAACTTTAAGAGGGCATTTGTCTTCTTGCATGACTGAAATTACTTGCCTAGCCCCACCAGGATAAGCAGGAGGTATATAATATGTTTTAGACATTGTTTCATACCATTCCTGCAGTTCTGCGATACTATTAAAAGACTTTGGGATATCCTCAAGCATAGCTTTTTGTGCGTCTTTTCTATACTGGAGCTCCTCGGTAGGGTCAGTTGAATTTCCGTTTATATCCGTAAAACCCATCTGATATTTTTGTTGATTAATAAGTAAGTTATAGTTACTTTCAGAATATTTGGTATTTGATAAAATTGCAGGATGCATAAATAAATCTAGACTTGGCGGAATTCCTAAAGTAGCAGAAATTGTAAGACGTTTTTCAAAATCTTTTTGGTGTTTTTCTCGTTCTTTTCTTTCAGCCCTTTTACGTTGAGTGTCAATCAGTACTTTATTAGGAGTTATTTTTTTAGGTACAGAAACATCAGGCCTAGTATATCCTTGGACTAACGTATTTGGTTTGTGACTACTTTTAAATTGAATATGTTTAATATAATCAACTGGTGCTTTATTTTTAGTAATTATAGGTGTTTCAACCTTAGGTTTATATTTAGGCTTAGTAACAGCAGGGGCAGTCTTTCTCTTCTGAGGTCCAACTACCCCGTTGGGTCTTTTAGGTTTTCTTTTTGTAGGTCTTCTTGCCATACTTATTTCCTATTACTATTAATTTTAGCTACCTTTACATTAGCTTTATTTGTAGCTTTTGTCTGCCTTTCATTGGACGCATTAGTCTCTCTTGCAATATTCATATTGGCTCTACTGTCATATATACCCTGTGCAAAATCAGCCAGGGCTGCTGCTGCAGTTGAGTCATAAGTCAGATCTGAAGCAAATTTCTCATTGGAAAGATTTCCTGCCTGACCTAATGCAGTATTAGATTTATCAATAGCCAGGGCTGCATTTTCAGCCATTGACGCACGTTCTTCAGAAGATAGATTCTGAAGATTCTGAAGTGCTGCCGTATTAGCTTCTGCATTTTTCTGTCCGAGCCCAAGCAGAGCCTGAAGTGCTGAAGCATTGGCTGCACCCTGAGATCCGCCCGCTGCTGCGGAACCTGCAAGGGACTGTCGTAATGCCTGTACATTGGCATTACGATCAGCCACTAAAGTATTCTCAGCTCTGGACATATCCTGTTTCGCCTGGTTTCTCTGATTGATATAAGCTGCCCGGGTAGCTTCATCCATAGCTCCCTGAATTTTATCCCGGTCAGTGAGCAATCCCCAAGAGTTCGGATCTTTGAATTTTGATTTGACAGCAGCCTTACCCAGAGCTGCTGCAACAGCATCGGGGTCAGTATTGTTTTTACTTTTAGATCCTGTCCATTTACCATTGACTGTAGCTATATCCCCCAGAGTAGAATTTTTTATTTTGGCCAAGGCTGCCGCAGCTTTGTTATAAGACGTTGCCATAATTCTCCTCCTTCTTATACAGTAGTATCTTCTACAGTAACAGTGTATGTATTTGGAACATCGTCCAGTATTACAGACAATGCTACATCTCCAACAGATAAATTGGCTAGGTATTCTTTTTTGAGGGTTACTACATTGTCTGCGAGTGTATAGTCTGTATTAAGAGGAAGTGTGTACGCACCATTTTTAACAACCAGAGTTGTGTGGGCTTTAACTGTTGTTGCTTTATCTTCGTAGTTTTCCCCTGCAGGATTTTTATCGAATGTGTCATTAGCTGGTATAAGAGCAGTTTCTGTCACTGTTACAGTAAATGTAAAATCTGACCCATTAAGAGTTAAAGTCAACTCAGTATCTCCTACTGGAAGCGTATCTAAGTACGCTTGTTTTAAGGTAATAACTTGTACACGAAGATCTGGATAGTCTTCAGAATATCCATCATTTATAGTATAGTGCGTACTAAAAGTTAACTCCGTTTCTCCGTTTTTAATACTTTCTATAGAGTCACACCCACCTATTAATTGTATATCTCTATAATTTACACTTGCCATATTTTTATCATAAATATTTTGTGTTGGAGTCATTGATAGAGGATATACAAAAACAGTTATTGGATTTGATTCGTCTATTTCACCTGTAATTTTACCTGTGACTACACATTTGTAGTTATATTCTCCTGGGTCTAGTTCAGCTAAGTCTGATTGAAGGAAATATGTATTAGCATATTCTTGCTGTTCTTCTGGCAGTATACTAGCTATATAGGCTGAATCTGGATCTGAAGCTTTTTTTCTATACCATTGATATGTATAGTTTGATCTCGAACTAGGAACATCAACATAAACGTAGTTATTGCTATTCTGTGAATCAACATACACATGTCTACTATAATCCGTTTGTTCATCTATACACTGTTGTTCTGCAAGAAACGCTGTTACCTTAGCTGCTTTACCAACTGCTGAAGCAACTGTAGTATATCCTCTACCAACAGCTATTGCTTCGATTTCTGATACAGTGAGAGCATTGAGGGTAGTACTGTTATACTTTGTATAAGTAAGCGTTCTGGTAACTATATTGGAAGATGAACCTATAATATTCTCTGCAGTAAACGCTTTAGCCTGTACACTGAATCCTCTGGTACTTCCAAAGACTTTCATAGGTTCCCCGAGGTAGTTGTTCAAATCAAAGTTATCATCAATTTCGTTGGCAACTTTGTTATGATTCACATACCAGTTATATCTGATAGGTTTTTCAGAAGCTGCGACACTTGCATCTACTTTGAAAGCTGTAAAAGGCAACCCCCATTCTTTGACCTCAGTCAGAGTGGTAAAATTCACCAGAGTTATTCCATAATGGACTCTTCCCCTGGTAGCTCTCCACCTTTCCAATCTGGTCGGCATTGTGCCGTCCTGTTTTCGTGTTATTATGCGAGACATTATTTAACCCCCTTGTTCGCAGCTTTCATAGCGTCTATGTCCTTCTGAGCATCTTTAGCTTCTTTGGTGACATTCCAGTTTTTCCAGGACGTCCAGAGAATCATTCCCATAGCTGCCAGGTTAGATACAGTTTCTGTTATTACGTCTGGATCAATAGCTATAGGATTCATGCCTTTGGCCATGAGTACTGCATTAATAAATGCAAGAAAAGCGATTAGTATTCTTATTATTGATTTAGTCATATTATTTACCTCTTTCTTTTACATATCCATAACTGTGTTTATACACAGCTCTTTTTTCTATCAATTTTTTTAGTAGGTAGTTCGTATACCATTTGCATCCGAGATTTCATGTCACCATTCCATCCGTTGGCTTTGTAAGCTTCAAACAGGATCTCCAGATCCTTGCGGGATTCTGGTGTAGCATAATCCTGGTCAAGAAGTTTCTCAATTGTACTGGAGAGTAGATGATATGAAACTGCTCTTATTAAACTGCGTATGGAACCTTTTCGATTTATCATGCATACTACGACTGCCCAGATACCGTTACTACCTATAAGGGTTATGATTATTGCTGTTATACTGTCCATCATCTATCTCCTATAAAGCTTAGCCTCACCTCTGGTGATGCTCCCAACACTACCATCTGCAACAACGCCCAGTTTTCTCTGGAATGCTTTGGTCTTTCTCAGTGTATCAGGACCAAACAAGCCATCAACTTTAGTTTTAAATCCGGCCCAACATAATATTTTCTGCCATCTTTTGATATCAGTTTTTGAACCAACATCTTTATTTACGGTCTTGGTCGGAAATCGTCCGAGATATCTTTCACCCTCCGAAGGCATTTTGGTAATTGCATTCCTGAAATCTTCCCATCTTTTATTGTCAATCAAGGTCGTTTTGAAGTTATCTTCGGTATAACAGTTCGGGCATTTCTTACCTTTTACGTCATAGTGCCTGACTATGTTTTCTTTTGGCACATTGAATTTTTTCATAAGGTACGGTACTAATTCATTCAGCCGTGCCACCGTGTCGTTGGTTACATAGTACTTGCCGTCTTTACGCTTTATGCACATTTCAATTCCAATGGAGTTATAGTTCTTGACTTCGCCATAAAGTTTTCCGCCTGATGTACCACGCTTTGCCCCGCCACAGTGCCAACTTGCCCTTGATAGTTTTGTACCTTGCCAGATTTCATGGTCTACATAATAGTGTGCCGACGCTTGTCTGTCGCCACCTGCAAAATAAATCGCATTGTTCTTGGCACTTGATACTGCCCCGATATAGTGCATAACGATATACCTAAATTCGCCTCGCTCTGAATTGTTGTATGCTGATATTTTTTTATGTATCTTCATGCTTTCTCCTTTCTGCCCTCATGGGCAATTAAAAATCCTTGCTGACCTTTATGAAATAAATAAGCTCCCCATTAAAGGCAAGGGACAGGGCAAGTCAGTGGCCGATAATGCCGTGTAGATTTTGTAGATCAGCAACCAATTCATTGATTGCATCCGTCAAATTGGTTGCCTGCGTATCAAGTTCCATGTCTCCAATATCAGTTTCATGTTCATTGATTGCATCCGTCAAATTGGTTGC
>Ga0116149_1003262_pt1 | contig 16939 bp, 12 predicted proteins | sample AD_UKC057_MetaG_FD_89787 | JGI IMG/M metagenome (GOLD analysis project Ga0116149, IMG submission 89787) | Active sludge microbial communities of municipal wastewater-treating anaerobic digesters from USA - AD_UKC057_MetaG | ecosystem: Engineered > Bioreactor > Anaerobic > Digestate | place: USA... | reverse complement strand
GGGCGGCCCATGAAACGGCTCTGGGCGGTCTCGTCGCGGGACAGCCTGGGCCTGTTCTTCCAGGTGCTGGCCGAGGCCTTCGGCTTCGTGTCCTGCCGGGATGAAGGCAAGATTACCGGACTGGCCGCGGGCGGCGTCGCCGAAAACGTGACCGTGCCCTTCCCGTTCCACTATCAGGACGGGCATCTGGAATTTACGGGCGGATTCGGGTTTGGCCAACGCGGTATTGACTGGGCAAAACGCACGCTGGCAGACCAGTTTCGCCGGGAAGACCTGGCCGCCTGGGCGCAGGAGAACCTGGAAAAGTATGTCGTGGAAATCGCGCGGACCTACCTGCAACAGACCGGACTGCGCCATCTCGCCGTGGCCGGAGGCGTGGTGGCCAACGTAAAACTGAACCAGCGCCTCCACGAATTGCCCGAAGTTGAGCGCCTCTTTGTCCTGCCGAACATGGGGGACGGGGGACTCGGCCTGGGAGCGCTGTGCGCCCACGACGGCATCGCCCCGCAGCGGGTCCGCGATGTGTTCTGGGGGGAATCCTACACGGATGCGGAAATCGAGCCAGTCCTGCGCAACGCCGGGCTCCAGTACCGCCGTGTCGAAGATATCGAGGCGGAGACGGCGGCCCTGCTCGCACAGGGGGATATCGTTGCCCGGTTCTCCGGGCGCATGGAGTGGGGGCCCCGCGCCCTCGGTAACCGGTCCATCCTGGTGCGCACCACGGACCGGGCGGTGGTCAACCGCCTGAACCACCTGCTGAAACGCAGCGATTTCATGCCCTTCGCGCCCGCCATCCTGCGGGAGGACGCCGCCCTGTACTGCATCCACCCGGAGCCGGCGTATCACGCCGCCGAATTCATGACCGTGTGCTTTGACTGTACGGACAAAATGAAAGGGGAGAACCCGGCCATCGTCCATCTCGACGGCACCGCCCGCGCCCAGCTCGTTTGCCGCGAAAACAACCCCGGCTTCCACAAAATATTGACCTTGTTCAAGGAAAAGACCGGGAGCAGCGTCGTGCTGAATACCAGCTTCAACGTCCACGAAGAGCCCATCATTCGCACGCCCCAGGAAGCGGTGACCGCCTTCCTGAAAGCCCGCCTGGATTACCTGGCCATCGGGGAGTTCCTGGTCAACGGCGTGGATGGAAACGATCTGATTCGTCCCGCTTGCGATTGTGTCGCACCCGAAGCACTATGATATAGTCTTTCCGCAACAATGCTCCCTGGTTATACAAGATCGGTGTAGGTGGCTGTTGCCTTGTCCTTATCTTCGGGTGACAGGCCGAAATCAATAAACCCCGTTCTCTTGACCAATACAATTCCCAAGGGTATGCCTATGAAAGCAAAAAAACAGAACGTGCAGGAACGGATAAGACGTTTGAATCTTCCCGCGGAAGCGGCGGCCCTGCTGGCGGCGGCGCCGAACGTGATTGTCGCCGGTTCGGCGGCGGAGCTTGTTGATCTTGCCTGCGGCGGCAAGGACAGCGACGCTTTCGAGGTCGCGTACGAAGTGCCCGGTCTGGGGCGCGTCGTCGAGGCCACGGTGGCCCGGGTGCGTAATGGTGTTTCGGCGAATTACCGCGATATCTATATGCGCCGGCGCGACCCGGATTGTATGGTGATGGGGGATACGTTTCCCACGGACAAGCCCACGTTTGAAGAACGCTTCGGCAAATCCTTTGAATCGCTGCGGGAGAAGACGGTCGCATGGCTGAAGGAACAGGATCTGGCCGTGTTCGCCTTTATCGCCGGAAGGCGCAAGATGGGCATGGACGCCGTGGTGATAGCGCCGGCGAACGCCGGATTCTTCGCGTTGGGCCTGGCCATGCTCCAGGGCATTATCGCCCCGGAAGAACTCCCGGCGAAGTTCAACCCCAAGTTATTCATCTATGTCGCGCCGCCCTTCCGCCACACCGATTTTGACGGAAAGCAGGTAGTGGTTCATCAGCGCGGCACCAATACCCACGAGATTTTCGCCTATAACCTGTATCCAGGGCCGAGCGCCAAGAAAGGGGTCTATGGCAGCCTGCTGGGCCTTGGCGAGCGCGAGGGCTGGGTGACCGCCCACTGCTCCGTCGTACAGGTGATAACACCCTATGACAACACGCTGAACATCATGCACGAAGGGGCCAGCGGCGGCGGCAAGAGCGAAATGCTGGAGGTGGCCCATCGCGAGCCGGACGGCAGGCTCCTGCTGGGGGTCAACCTGATCACGGGGGAACAGCGCCACGTGGTGATTCCGCGCGGGTGCGCATTGCGTCCGGCGGCCGACGATATGGCGCTGTGCCATCCGTCGCTGCAGAAAGGCGACGGGAAGTTGACCATTGTGGATGCGGAAACGTCCTGGTTCGTGCGGGTGAACCACATCACCCACTATGCGACCGACCCGCTTTTTGAAGGCCTGACCGCCCAGCCGTCGGAACCGCTGTTGTTCTTGAACATTGACGCCGTTCCGAACAGCCGCGCCCTCATCTGGGAACACATCGAAGATGCGCCGCAGCAGCCGTGCCCCAATCCCAGGGTCATTGTACCCCGCCATATCATGCCGGATGTCATTGATGAGCCCATTGCCGTGGATATTCGGAGCCTGGGCGTCCGCACGCCTCCGTGCACGGCGGAGCACCCCTCGTACGGCATTATCGGGATCTTTCATCTATTGCCGCCGGCGCTGTCCTGGTTGTGGCGTCTCGTGGCGCCGCGGGGATATGCGAATCCCAGTATCCTGGATTCTTCCGGCATGACCAGCGAAGGCGTCGGGTCTTATTGGCCTTTTGCGCCCGGACTCAAAGTAGAGCATGCCAACCTGTTGCTCAACCAGATTGTCGCGACCCCGAAAGTCGTTCATATTTTGTGCCCCAACCAGCACATCGGCGCGTGGAAAACCGGTTTCATGCCCCAATGGGTCACCCGTGAATATCTGGCACGCCGGGGAATCGCCAAATTCAAGACGGACCAGATCGCGCCCGCCAGGTGCCCGCTCCTGGGTCATGCATTGCAGCACCTGACGGTCGAGGGCAGTTCCGTGTCCCGTGAACTGTTGCAGGTGAATACGCAACCGGAAGTGGGAGAGGCTGCCTATGAGGAAGGCGCGGAGATATTGACGGCCTTTTTTCACAAGTATCTGCGGGAGTTCATGGTGCCCGATCTGCATCCCTTGGGGAAAACCATTATTGAATGCTGTCTGGACGGCGGGCAGGTCGCGGATTACCAGGGCCTCATCGCCACCAATTACATCATGCCGGTGCAGTCCTGAGTGCGTGTCGCCCGGAATGCCGGGCGGATGGAAACCATGTCAAAGCAAGAGATCATCTTACGAATCGAGCCGGGCGGACATGTCGTTCGGGTCCGTCCGGGCATGCGCCTGCTGGAAGCGGCCGCCCGGGCCGGCTTGATTGTGGACACCCCGTGCGGCGGCGCAGGCACCTGCGGCAAGTGCCGGGTGCGGTTCTTTGAAAATGCACCGGAACCCGGAGAAGCGGACCTCCGCCTGCTTGACCCGTCGGATATCGGCTCGGGATGGCGGTTGGGCTGCCAGGCCCGTCTCGAAGAGGATGCCGTAATCGAAATTCCCCAGGCGTCGGTCTTCGGTGGGTATCATCAAATCCAGACTACCAGCACTGCGGGGAACAACCGGCGGGCGGAGGCGGATATCCGCAAGCAGTTCCTGACCCTGCCGCCGCCGACGTTGACCGATGATCTTCCCGACCTCATGCGTGTGGAACGCGCTCTTGCCGCCGAAACGGCGGAACCGGTGGTTCTGGAGGCGCCGGCCGGCGTCCTGCAATTTCTGGGGAAACATCTGCGCGGATGCGCGTTTTCCGGGACCGTAACGGTGCGGGGGACCTCCTTGCTGGACTTCGAGCCGGGCAACACCGTGGAGGACGCGTACGGGCTGGCTTTCGACATCGGCACCACCACCCTGGTCGGCGTCCTGATGCACCTGGTATCCGGCGCGGAAATGGGCGTGGTTTCCGACATGAATCCGCAGACGGTCTTTGGTGACGATGTGGTATCCCGTATCGCTTTCGCGTCCCGGGGCGCGGCGGAACTTTCCAATATCCGCGCCTGCCTGCTGGGCCGCCTGCGGGTGATGGTTCGGCAACTTTGTGAAGAAGCCGGCATATCCACGCAGCACATTTATGCGGCCGCCTTTGCGGGGAACACCACCATGCAACACCTGCTTGTGGGGTGTGATCCCGCTTCGCTGGGAATGATGCCCTTTGTGCCTGTCTTCGGAAGGGGACTGACCCTGCCCACGGAAGAATTCAACCTGGGCATCCACCCCCACGCGCAGGCCCGCGTATTCCCGGTCATTGGCGGGTTTGTGGGCGGCGACACTGTCGCGGGCATGCTGGCCACGGAGGTGTGTTCGATGGAAGGCCCCGTGTTACTGGTAGATATCGGCACGAATGGTGAAATCGTGCTGGTCCATGACGGGCGTATCCGCGCCGCGAGCACGGCGGCCGGTCCCGCCTTTGAAGGCGCGCGTATTTCCTGCGGCATGCGCGCCGCGGAAGGCGCCATCGAAAAAGTGTGGATTGACGCGGACGTGGAACTGGGCGTCATCGGCAATGTGACACCGCGGGGACTGTGCGGCAGCGGCCTGATAGACGTCTGTGGCCAGTTGCTCAAGGCGGGCATGCTCGCGCCGGACGGGCGCCTCTTGACGGATGATGCCCTTGACGCCGGGCTGCCACCGCCTTTGCGCCGGCGGATGCGCCTTGACCGTGAGGGCAAACCCGAATGTGTGCTCTATGAAAACGGGGGCCGCGGCATTTGTCTGACCCAGCAGGATGTGCGGGAAGTACAATTGGGTGTGGGTGCTATTCGTGCCGGCATTTCGATTTTGTTAAAGCAGGAGGGACTGGTTCCCGCCGACCTGGCCCATGTTCTTATCGCCGGCGGGTTCGGCAGTTTCATACGCAGGGATAATGCCCAGCGCATCGGGTTGATTCCGCACGAGGTTCCCCACGAAAAGATTCGTTTTGTCGGTAATGTCGCCTTGAGCGGCGCGAAGTGGGCGGTGATTTCCGGCGATGCCTGGCGTGAGGCGGAACATCTGGCGCGATTGGCGGACCATGTGGAACTCAGTCAGGACCCGGACTTCGCATTGGAATTCGCCATGGCCATGCGGTTTCCCGGGGATATGCCGGACTGAGGCCTATTCCGCTTGGGATTGCGGAAGCCATTGAAGCGTAGCGTCCAGCAGGGCCGGTTTGGGTGCTTTTCTGTTCAGGTACAGGTTCGTCAGGAACCAGACGACAGTGATGCCGGCAATAACGGCCGGAAGCGTAACCGAATGCTGAAAACGAACCAGGGCGATGCACAGCAGCAACATGGAAATCAGGGGGAGATGACGGTGGTTCCAGAGGCAGTGGTACAGGACGGAGGTGACCATGACGGCGAAGAAGGTGGCCATAATCACGCAATAAGGGAAATGGGCGGCGGTGTAAAGGCGGGTATACCCGTGAAACACGCCCAGCGCCAGGAGCGGCGCGCGGAACCGCCAGGATTTTATCAGCCAGAAGAAGATAAAGGTTTGCGCCCAGAAACTTGAGGTATGCCCGGATATGTACGAGTAACTGCCGCGCACGACTTCGTCGGGCAGTTGGCGTATGGCCCCGTTCCAGGCGGCATTGGCCTCGTTCAAGGGGCGGGGCCGCCCTATCCACTGCTTGATGGTGTCTTCGCCGATTATATTCACAAAGAACAAAGCCACCAGGGTCAGCCAGAACGCATGGGCGAGTTTGCGTTGATTTTCATCATCAAGCTGAATATAGAGATTGCCCGCGAAATAAAATCCCGTAAACAGGATGAGCCCCAGGAGCGGGAAAACGGCCGGATACGCGTATTCATTCCAGTAAAAGATGCCTTTGTCATGAAAGACCACGCCCAGGCCGTACCAAATACCGAAGAGGACTCCCAGCACATGCAGGATGCGACGTGCCTTTCTTTTCGCGGCCGGACGGTTTCGGGTGGCGTGATAGCCGATGACCCAGGCCAGTGAAATGAGGAGCAGGCAGACCATGGCAAAATCGGTTTGCAGGATGATGAGTTCATCCAGTACAGGAATGTAATGGTCCGGGTTCAACCAGAGCAGGGCCTGAATATCCCAGGAGGCGTCCACAAATTTTCCGAAGAACAGGGTTATTCCAAATACGGCCGCATAGGCGGCGAGAAACACCAGCCAGGCCTGGATATGTTCGCGAAGGGTTCCGGTTTTAATCATCATGGCATAGAAATGCTCCAAGGACGGTTTCGGGTTTGAAGGAGTATAAACGCGTTACTTGTGCGCGTCAATAACCGCCTTCATTTTGTCAGGCTGGTCTGCAAAGCCGCCGTCAATATCGTATTTGAAAAGAAAGGCGTCCATTTCTTCTTCCACGTTGGCATAGGGTTTCGGAACGAACTCCTTCCGGAAAGTATACGGATGTACTTTCAGCCCGGCCTGGTGCGCCCGCGTCACCAGCGAGGGGTCTTTCTCAATGCATTTTTTCTCCGGGCCGATGCCCTGGGCATATCCGGCTATTTTTTCGAAACCCAATTCTTCCAGCATTGCATTGTCAGAAATCAACTGTATCATGGGAAGGGTGGATTTTAATTCTTCACGCAGATAAACCAGCGTCGACGGGGAAAAACACTGAATATAGATATTCGCTTCCGGGCCTTCATAGCCGTACTTGGCCAATACGGTAAGCATCGTTTCCACGAAAGGAAGATTGGCCTCTTTGTAAAAAGAGGGATCCTTCAACTCGGGATAGATACCTACATCGCGTCCCGTGGAGGCATTCAGGCCCTGCACCAGTTGAATCGCTTCCTCAAAGGTCGGAATCTGAAAAAGTTGTGTCTCTCGAGGGAACCGCCTGGGAAGTCGCTCGCGTGTGCGCAGCCTGCGAATTTCCTCCAGCGTAAAATCCGCCGGGTAATACTTGCCGTCCTCTCGTTTCCGATCCGGGAAGACTTCCGCCACATTGGTGGTGGCGTCCAGGGTGGTGTCATGCAGGCAAATCAGAACATGGTCGCTGGTCATGGCCAGGTCCTGCTCGATATAATCGGCGCCCATGGCATAGGCCATGGCGTAAGCGGCAAGTGTATGCTCCGGCAAGTAGCCGCTGGCGCCGCGATGGGCGATGATAACCTTTTCCGCCCCGACCGCGTTTATGCACATACCGCACGCAACCGCAAGCACAACTACGCACAAGAGTCGATATGAATTCATGTCAAGGGGCTCCCTGTTTTTTCTTCGGTGAACAGGTGGGGTTCCCCGGCACGATGCCGGGGAACCCCACTACGGTCAATAGAACCTGGCGGACTTGATAAAACGCGTGACTAGAACGGTTGTCACGTCCTCTCCGCCGCGGGAAACCTTCGAGGGACATCCGCCTGTTGCACGCCGGTTGTCCTTCGGTGGAGGTTTTTAAGAAAGCCGTTCAGATAACCTGCTGTTGGCTCATGGTTTTGACGCCGAGCTCATCCCAGTCATCCCAGTCATCTCCGCCGGCGGCGGCGGCGGCTTCTACGGTGAATTCTTTGACCCCGATAACCATGGCGTCTTTATACAGAAGCCCTTTTACGGTTACTCCTTTGCCGGCGTTTTCTTCCCCGGCCATAAGCTTCGATGCCGTGGCAAGCGGCAGGTAATGGAGCATCTTGCCGGCCATCCCTTCGATCGCCTTGCCATCCGCGTCCAGCGCTTCTTTGACGATCAGGGCGTTCAATCCACCATAGGTGGCATCCAGTTCCGGGGCTTCTTCCCCGCAAAGCGTCTTGGAAAGATTCACGTTCATCCCGGTGACTTGAACCGACACGGGTTTGGCCGCATCGTCAGCAGTGGAAATGGTCCAGGTGAATCCGGCGACCACAAGGGTGATTGCGGTGATTACAAGCATTTTTTTCATTCGAGGTTCCTTTCTCTGTTTTAAATGGTTCTGGCTTACTTGTTTCTTTACTTAAATCACACCCAATACACAAGACGAAATTCCGCCCTGCTCTATTCAGCGCGCGGAACAGGGTTACGTTTATTTCACGGTCGTATTTCTTACTGTTCTTCAGGCCACAAGCCGCAATATACCTCGGTGGCGGGCCCTTCCTGGTAAACGGAACCTTCTTCCGCCCACTCGACGTTCAGTATCCCATATACCAGATGGACGGCTACCCGCCGGTTAACCCGGCCAGTGATCATGGAAGCCAGGGCCGCGCCACAGGAGCCGCTGCCGCTTGCCATGGTAATGCCGCTGCCGCGTTCCCAGATGCGCATGACAATGTTGTCCCGGTCAAGAACGGATACGAATTCAACATTAGTACGCTCGGGAAAGGCGGGATGGTTTTCAATTTTCGGCCCCAGGTCGGTCAAATCCACCTTGGTGGCATCTTCTACAAAACTAACGGCATGGGGATTGCCGATGTTGGCGCAGGTGATTTTTACCTCACGCCCATCGCCCAGGCGCAGCGGCTCTTCCAGTACTTGTCCGGGCGCCCCGGTCATGGGAATTTGGCTGCGGTCAAATTTTGGCGCTCCCATGTTGGAGCGTACCGAAACCACACGGCGGTTGTTTACTGTCAATTGGACGCGGTTGGGTCCCGCCAAGGTTTCAATAATAAACTCCGTAGCCCGGGTCATGCCCCGCTCATAGACATATTTGGCAAAACAGCGTATGCCATTGCCGCAGGTTTCCGCTTCGCTGCCGTCCGCATTGAAAATGCGCATCCGGAAGGGATGGTCCTCTCCCTGCATTACGAGGATGATACCGTCCGCGCCCGCGCCCAGATGGCGATGGCTCATGGCGCGCGATAATGCCCCGGGGTCCGCTATGGGATGGCGCGCCGTGTCTATGAACAGGTAATCGTTTCCAAGGCCGTGGAGTTTGGCGTATTCGATGGTCATGATTTGCCGTCCGTTCCAGTTGCCCTTTTATGGCGTTCAATGGCGTCTTCGGTTAGAAGAACAATCAAATCGTTATAGGATATGCCCGCAACCGCCGCCGCCTGGGGGAACAGGGACGTTTCCGTCAATCCTGGAAGCGTATTCACTTCCAGCCATACCGGGCCGTCTTCTCCCAGAATAAAATCGCTTCGGCTCCAACTGCTGCATCCCAGCGCCTGGTGGGCGGTCAGGGACAGTTCCTGGACCCGCTTTGTCAGCGTAGCGCCTATGTGGGCCGGGGTAATTTCGGCGGTCGCGCCCGGCGTATATTTGGAGTAATAATCAAAATACGCGGACTGGGCGGGACGTATTTCCGTTACCGGAAGCGCACGTGGATGCTCTTCCGATATTGTATCAAGTACGGAACAGGTGACTTCAAGCCCGTGCACGAAGGCTTCCACCATGACCATGCCATCCAATGGCAGGATCTCATTCAAGTCCCGTATAAAATCATGAGTCGAATGAGGGATGGCCATGCCGCAGCTGGAGCCCTGACAGGGGGATTTCAGGACTACCGGCAGGCCCATGACATCAAGGGTGTGATTGACGATGTCTTTCTGATGCTGCCGCCAGTGCGCCATGGAAACGCAGAACTTCGGGGCGGTGGGTACCCCCGCCGCACTGACGACATCTTTGGCGCGCGGCTTGTCTATGGAAAGGGCGCTCGCCGCGCAACCGGAACCCGTGTAAGGGTACCTCAGCACATCAAAGAGTCCCTGCAGCCGTCCGTCCTCGCCGTTGGGGCCGTGCAAGGCGATGAAGATACAATCCAGGCGGAAATCCCGGATTTTGATCAGTGCGTCAAATACGGGCCTTGGCGGGTCATCGGCGATTTGCCACAAACCATCCTTGAGGATAGTTATGGACAGGGTTTCATATCCTGACGCGTCCAGGGCGCGCGCCACGCCTTCTCCCGAGCGCAAAGACACCTCATGTTCCAGACTGCAGCCCCCCTTTAATACGCCTACGCGAGTGCGGGTATTACCCATATCTACGGGTTCCTTTTTCTGTTGATAGCGTACCGCATCGGACGAACCCGGAAACCGTCTTTTAAGTAACAGGCGAACCGGTGTCGCTTTGCTTTACGGTGCGCAGGGATAAGGCCAACGCTTTTTTTTAAACAATTCGTTTTGGTACGGGAAAGGCAAACGCCTTTATTTCCCGACACGTTGCACGGTATTCCGGGATTTGCTACACTGAAGTCACACTATATCACGTGCGAGTATTCTTGTCCATCATACGGCTGCACACGGGCCACCTGGGGCGTCCGTTGTTGTGCTGGAAAACTGAGAACAGGCGGTGCGGTTTTGTTATTCCTTGGCATTGGACAGGCGAAAGTTACCCCGGCGCCGATTGAAGGAGCGAATATTATCCTATGAACACAGCCTTTGCCGCAAATGGGTCTACCACCGCGCCCCCGGAAAACAGTTTGCGCGTATTGTTTACGGCAGGGCTGTTCGTGGTGGCCATGGCGGCATTCATGCTGCACGTGATGCTTATCTACGCGCCTTTGCAGGGCAAGGATCTTCAACGCTATTTTCAGAATGACGTTTTTTCAAGACCGGCGACTTCCTTGGACGGGGAAGAACCGCCTCCCGTTGCGGCGATGCCGGTTTATGTGCATTCCTTTTTAGGGAAGGTGTTCGGAGGTCCATCTGTGCTGCGGGTCGCCTCGCTGTTCCTGCATGTGGCGGCTTCAACCCTGGTGTTTTATTTGCTGCTGTTTTGGTTGAAGCGCCGTGAAACAATATTGGTCCCATTACTGGGCGGTTTGCTGATGGCGATCACGCCCGCCGGCGCTGCCGCCATGACGCAGTCGGACGGGTGGGCCATGGTTCTTGCCACGGTTTTGGCGTTGGGCGGCGCCGTGTGTTTCCTGTCGGGAACCGGCACCACTTCTCCGGGTGACCTTGTAAAGGTATTCGTATCCGCATGGTTCGCCGCGGCGGCTGCGGCGGCATATCCTGCCCTGGTGATTGTATCGGTACTCTATGTTGCCCTGGACTTGTCCCGTGCCCGGGGCGGCCATATCCTTTCTTCATGTGTTGACTGGACTTCTTATGGCATCCTGTTAGCCTCGGGAATCCTGGTGTTCTTCTTGCTTTACAGGAATCCCGGCTCCGTGTCTTTTCAGGCGCCTTTTGTCTGGTACCTGGTATCGCCGGTGATCATCCTGATGGTTTGCCGTTTTGTGGACGTTGTGCCGATGGGCCTGGCAAAACGTGTTCTTGTGTGCCTGCTAGCCCTGTCGCTGATCGCCGGGGCCGCCGTCGCGTTCATGCAGTCTCTCCGATATGCCGACCCGGTGTGGCAGTTGGAAGAACAGATTTCCAGCAACGAGGGCGCCCCGTTCCGCCGCCAACTTGCGTTACACTACTATTACACGGCTGAACAACAAAAGAACGGAGATGAGAAGCGTGCGCGGATTGGGGAAGCACTATCCCTGTGGCCGCTATCTGAAGGGATGGCCGAGTCTCTGCCCTGGGAGCGGCTGCTTTGGGGAAAAGCGCTGTTGCAGGTGAATGACAGGGGAAACGCTGTTGCGATGATTGCCCCGCTCTTGAACCAGACGCCGCTCAGCCCGGCAGGGTGCCTTGCGGCCCGACTGATGGCGACTGCGCTGGATGAGAAGGAAAAAGCGCCTGAAACTGCCGCCTTGCTGGATTTTGCGTCCAGGCAGGGTAATCTCTCCGAGGAAGAAAAACTGAGATATGCCCGTTCCCTGTTCCTTTTGGGAGATATGAACGGGGCGGCCGGCGTGTTCGCCTCGTTACCGGAATATCCTGAAGATGGTCCTGATGGAAACGTGCAGCGTCAGGCGCTTGCGGCGGTCGATACTGCCGGGAAGTTTCAGGAAAGCTATCGCAAACAGATTATGGAAAACCCGCAATCCATTTCGGGCTATGTGGCATTGGCGGAATCCTGTGTCGCTTCCGGTAACTTGTTGCGCGCGTTTTATTGGCTGGAACTGGTATTGCGGCGAGCGCCCGACACAGAGGGCGCATGGGAGTTACTGGGAACGATTTTCGCCCTGCAGCGCCAACAGGACTACTTTATCCGCCAATGGGGCGCGATGAAGACGGCCGCCCCGGAAGCATGGGTGCGTCTCGCGCGCCGCACGGCTCATGGGGGGGCATGGGATGCCGCTTTCGAGTATGTCAAGTATCCCGGGATTACCGCCGGAGTTTCCGCCGAAGAATATATGGCGGTGTTCGCCGTTGAAACAAAAGACTTTGACCGTGCGGAACAATGGTTGACGCGCGCCGTGGAGGCGCATCCTCTTTCTTATGGTCCGCGCTTGTTCAAAGCGGATTTGGCGATCGCCGGAAATGCGCCAAATGACGCGCGCAGGTATCTGGACGAGGCGCGCCTGTTGCAGGCGCCCGAGTCTGAAATTGAAAAGAGAGCGGCGCGGCTTCGACAGGGCAGGGATGCGGCAAAACCGTCCTCTCGGCCCCAAATGCCGGTTCGTTCCTACATCCAATAGCCTCCCATGGTATACTCTGTATATGAACATGTTACATGCCGCCCTCCAGCAAATGGGGGCCCATATAAGCAACGAAAACGCTTTTGAGATTTTCGCCAAGTTTTTCATCGCCTTGGTGCTGTCCGGCGCAGTAGGCATGGAGCGCCAGCGCAAAGGACGGGGAGCGGGGCTGCGGACGCATATTCTGGTGTGCCTGGGCTCTACCCTGCTGATACTGATTAGTGAGTATATTTTCAGGGAGGCGGGCAACGAGCACGGCCCCCTGGATCGTGCCCGTATCGCGGCGGGTATTATTACCGGCATCGGGTTTCTTGGCGCGGGAACCATCATGAAGTCCGGACAGGAAAAAGTGGGGTTGACCACGGCCGCCACGGTCTGGTTTTCCGCGGCCCAGGGGATTGCCATCGGCGCCGGATATCTTATTACCACGCTGGTTGCCACCGCCTTTGTCCTGGCGGTGGTGATTGGGTTGTCCGCTTTGGAACAAATCCTGCCCCAGCGAGGCTATTTTCTGCTGTCCATGCAACTGCCCGCATCGGATGCGGATGTGGGCCAGATCCTGGCTAATATCGAGGCGGCCGGGCCTTTTGAAGTGTTTACCTCGGCGATAAAAGGTTCTGAAGAAAGCAACCGGCTGCAAATCAGTTTTCAAATCCACAGCCGGTCCACCAGCGACTTCGCGCTGCTGGCTGAGGTGTTGAGGACCCGGTACGCCCACGCCCAGAAAATCAGCCTGGAAAGGCTGCAAACCTGATCCCGGCATGCGCTTAAAGTTTTAAATTAGTGTACGGGATAGCCTTTTCTGTTATAATTCGCTCTCTGAAATCCCGTGTATTGGATAGGTGCGGCTGCAACCGCCAACAGAAATGAAAGGACCCAGCCGTGGTGGTCAAATATTATTGTCCCAAGTGCGGACGGCGTTTTGTGGATTGGGGAGCGGAAAAGCTTGGTTTTAAATGTCCTTCAGATACCTGTGAAGAAGCCGAACTGGTTATCCTCGGTTCCAAATCATCCGAAACTTCCGGTTCTTCCCAAAAAGTGAAGCGTTCCAAGAAACGTAAATCCATAGTGCCAAATATCTCCAGTGATATCGATATCTCGGAAATGGATGATGCCGGATTCGTTGAAGACGTGGACTTGGATGAAGAGGTAGAAGGGCTCGAGGAAGAGGATGAGGAGTTGGAGGAGGATGCCGTCCTGCCCGTTATTGCGGATGTGGACGAGGCGGTGGTTGAGGTCATTATTGACACCGATGATGACGAAGTTGTTGACGATGAAGACGCCTTCAGCGATGCCTTGGACATCGAAGATGTCGATTTGGAAGCGGAAGAGGATTAGGACGCTGGACACCGGCACGGGGGCCAGTCCCGCCGCCAACGCTGATGGCAAAGGGGGAGTATTCCTTTAGTCCGAGCCGATGCGGGGGCAGACTGTGTAGCGTTCCCCTTTTTTCACACCATGCCTGCCCGGGAAATTTATGCATGAATGCAATCTATGATTCCCTTTTTTGGCGTGCCGTGCGGGGTGAGGTTACCGCACGGCCGCCTGTCTGGTTCATGAGACAGGCGGGTCGGAGCGACCCCCGGTATCGTGCCCTGCGTGCGTCAGTACCCCTGGACCTTGAGCAACTTTTTCAAACACCGGATATTGCTGCGGAGATATCTTTGTTGCCTGCCCTGTGGGGGGTGGATGCGCTGATAATCTTTCTCGACATCCTGAGTCCCCTGGGGCCCATGGGCGCTCCCTTCGTTTTCCGGCCGGGACCGCAACTGGAGGCGTCACTTGCCTCTGTAGGGGACTTTCTGGCCCTGCACAATTTCGACATGGCCCGGGAAATGCCTTATGTGGCGGAGACCTTTGCGCGGATGCGCAACGCAACCTCATCCACGGTACCTTTGATCGGATTCGCGGGCGCTCCGCTTACCTTGCTTGCGTTTATGGCGGAAGGGGGCAGTCCCGGCGCCGGCCTGAAAAGGACACGGGAACTTCTTCAGCGGCATCCCCGGGAAATGCGCCGGGTTCTGGATACGATTACGGTAATGATTATCGACTACCTGAAGTACCAATGTGCCTGCGGCGCTCACATTGTGCAACTTTTCGAATCCGCCGCGTATCTGTTTACCCGCGCTGAATATCTGGAATATGCCCTGCCTTGCCAGCAGCAAATTTTTGAAGCGTTGCGCGGAACGGCGCCGGGCGTATTCTTCGCCCGGGTACTGGATGAGCAACTCGCTGTGACAGACTTGGGCGCCGCAGGCGCCGATATCGTGTCACTGTCCACCACCCGTTCCATCCGGGAGGTCCGTGAGGTGCTCGGAACTTCCGCCGTAGTTCAGGGAAACCTTGACAACCAACTGCTCGCAAAGGGTCCGCTGGAGGCAATAGCCGAAGCGGCCAGGGCTTGTATCGAGGCCGGGGAATGCCGTGGACACATTTTTAACTTGAACCATGGTATTCTTCCACACACGCCTCATGACCATGTTACGTTCCTGGTGGACTATGTAAAACGATACACGAAGAACAGTTGAGTATTTAATGAGCGCGTGCGCACGAACAGGCACATTGTTGTAAGGAGCAACTGTCGTATTTTCCCGGCGACAGGGCGCATCCTGCTGTTTGTCCGCATCAATTTTGTATAATAGGACCTGTCAGATAAACGATATTTTCAGGAGGTTGACCATGCGAAATCTTATAGTTACTCTCTTCGTACTGCTGTTTGCCGGATTCCTGGCTGCCCAGGCGCCCGACCTCACAGCGTTGGATATTGTGGAACGGTCGGTACCGGACGGCCCCGTCGCCCTTGTCGATGGCACGGCCATTGATGGCAGCGACTTTGTACGGGAGTACCGGCGGCATCTACATAATGTCATGAATATGGTGCAGGACCCCGATTTGAACGACCAATTCCGCGTCCGGGCGGGATTGACTATTCTCGGGGACATGATACGCTCCGAGATTCTGCTGAAAGAGGCGCAGCGACGTAACATCACTGTTTCCGATGCCGATGTGCAGGCGGAATATAAGAAGAAAATGGATTTCTTTTCCAAACGGCTGGAGCAAGAGATAAACGCCGTGCCCACGGAGGAACAGGTGCTGCAGAAAGCGGGCCAAACACGGGAAGAAGCCCTTGCCAGCATACGAAATCAACTCCTGGTGGAAAAAATATCCGACACTATCGCCGGGGAGAAAGGGTCCTCCGTGACCACGGAAGACGCCCGCACCTATTACGAAAAGAACCCGAACCTTTTTCAGAAGCCGGGCGGCCTCCATCTGAACCAGATGCTGGCCATTCCCAAACCCAATCCGGCCAAGGCGGAAAAAGCCGCCTGGCAAAAGGCGGAAGAGCAAATGACACGCGCACGGGCGCGGGTTCTGGCGGGGGAACAGTTCGCCGCCGTGGCGCGGGATATGTCCGAGGCGCCGGACGCCTCGAAAGGCGGGGATATGGGCATGATTCCCGCCGCAGGCCTGCCGCCCTTCTTTGTGGAACGGGCCTCCAAGATGAAGCCGGGGGATATCAGTGATGTTTTTCGAAGTGAGTACGGTGTGCATGTCATTCAGCTCGTGGCGACGGAGGCCTCAGAGGTCGTTTCCTTTGAAGACGCCCAGGAAAAAATCAAGCAAGTTCTGGAAAAGGTGAAGATGGAAGAAGCAGTGCTCCAATTTTGTGAACCTGTCGTCAATGATGGAAATCGCACCAAGATATTCATTCAGCTCGAACGGTCCCTGGCGGTTCTCGACGAAAAGAAAGATTCATAAACGGTTCCCTGTCTCTTCTCCCGGAACCTGCGTGGCCTGTCCGGTTCCCCGGGGTCGCGGCCAGACCTGTCGGGAAAGCTGATGGTAGGGGCTTGTTCTTCCGAGCAGGGTTCCTCGCCGGGGCGGTATTGCCCCAGGGGAACAGTGATTGGCGTTTCTTCCCGAAACTTGTTCTGGTACAGGGGTTTTCATGAAACGGGTGTTGCTTATAGGTCTTGACGGTTTTTCGCCGGACTTGGTCAATCGGTGGATGAACGAAGGAAGACTGCCGCGACTGGCCGCGTTGAAGGAAATGGGGTGTGTGGGGCCCCTGGAAGGGGTGCTGCCGCCGGTAACCTATCCGGCGTGGACCAGTTGTGTAACCGGTGTAAATCCGGGCCGCCATGGCATCGTGGATTTTACCGAGGTGGTTCCCGGCCGTTATGCGTTGCGATTTCTGAACAGTACCGACCGAAAAGCGCCTGCCTTGTGGAATATCCTCTCCCGGGCGGGTCGGCGGGTTTGTGTGTTGGGGGTACCGGGAACCTATCCGCCGGAAGCGGTCAATGGCGTCCTTATGGCCGGGTTCGATTCACCTGTGGCCGATTCCATCGACCCTTCTTTCGTGTACCCCTCCTCGGCCTATCCCCTGGTGCGGGGCTGGCGCTTTGCGGAGTTCCAGGAGCACCGGATCACAACCGGCTGGTACGGCAAGGCCCTGCAGTCCCTCGAACGTAAGATCGCCATGAAGGAGGCGCTGGCGCTTGACCTCTTTTCGCGGGAATCATG
>Ga0116149_1003261_pt1 | contig 16945 bp, 19 predicted proteins | sample AD_UKC057_MetaG_FD_89787 | JGI IMG/M metagenome (GOLD analysis project Ga0116149, IMG submission 89787) | Active sludge microbial communities of municipal wastewater-treating anaerobic digesters from USA - AD_UKC057_MetaG | ecosystem: Engineered > Bioreactor > Anaerobic > Digestate | place: USA... | reverse complement strand
TGGTGGGAGGGTCACCAATGCCGAGCTGGTGACCGTAAAGTCGGTTCGTGCTGATGGCAGCATTGAGCTCACGGATGGCCGGGTGCTGGACAGGGAATTCCGGGAATTCCTGCCTGGCTACGCCGTCACGTCCTACGGGTCGCAGGGCAAGACGGTGGACTACGTGTTGTTCTCGGACTCGACCATCAAAGCGGCGACCAACGCGCAGCAATGGTATGTGACCATTTCACGGGGGCGGCGCGGCATCCGCATCTTCACGCCGGACAAGGAACAACTGCGTGAGAACGTGACACGATCCGGCCATCGCTCGCTGGCTCTGGATTTCCTAACCGACTTCCGGCGCCAAAAGGGCGTATTGCTGTGGGAGAAACTTCGGGGCTATCTCCTGCGCTTTGGGCGGACCACAGCCGACATGATTTGCCGATTACGGCGATTCGACCAGATTCGAAATCAACCCAGACAAAAACATGAGCACAAAATCACCGGAATGTTGGGGCGATAATCCGCAGGCGCGGGGACTTCGCATCGAACTTGCACCAGGCCACACACTCACACTGCCATTCAGCCACTTCGTGCTGTCTGAACTCACCACCGACGATAAGGAGCAGCATCTCCGATTCGTCTTCGCCACCCACGAGGTCTTGATCCACGGCCACAGCCTGCGCCGAATCGACATGGCCATGCAGCGGCTTGAGTTGGGCTTCATCGCGAAAACAGCCAACAGTAAGCGTGGCGTCGAAGAAACACAGCCTGTCGTTTGCGAGATCATTGTGAGGGCATTTAACCTGTCAGAAAGACAACCTGATTCCCTCAACCCGTGATCTGGTACGAGTATCAGTCGACGTTTGCTTTCTTGAAGACTGGATCGGAGGGGAAGGCGCGCTTGGCTATCTGTGCGAAAGCGTCCACGTTCTCGTCGAAGTCAAAACCCACACTGCCTGTCGTTTTCCCGGAGGCATCCCGGAACTGGATCATCGCGGAATTGCAGTCGAAGCAAACGAGCACAGTGATCGTTTGTTTGTTGTCGGTGACTCGGAATGCCACGCGAGGCGCCCAGATGCAGCCTTTGATGACTCCCCCGCCGCCGAACCAGTTATTTTCATTCAGAATCACTTCAGCGAACTGCTTTGCGAAGTCCGGGCCAAGCTGCTTACGGTTGATGATTTCGTGGCCGTCCACATTCGGCTTGCCTGGAACGCTCCAATCTTCCGGCGTGTTTGATTTGATACGGATGGCTTCGATCCGCTGCGCCTGCTGGAACAAGCGAATTGTCTGAATTCCCAGCCGATCAAACAGTTCCTGCATCGGATGCGGGCCGAAGCTGTCAGCGAGGTCGGTTATCGGTTGAGAAACCTCCCAGCTGATCAGCCGTTTCGGAGGGGCGCGCCTCAAAAGACTGGCCGAGTCCAATGTCAGCGGGAGGAAACCGCTGATGACCAAGAGCACAGGTGCATTTGTGAACGCATGGCCATTCAGATACGTAGCGTTCGCGCTTCCCGAGGATGTACTCAGGCCGTAACACGGGAAGACTTCCCCCAGTCCCTGCATGCGGGAGCGAAGCTGACCATCTATCGCGCGTGAAATTGAATCGCCGGTCGGAGCCAACAGAAAGACAGCATGATCTGGAAACCCCTTTGGGAAAGGCATGCGTCCCAGACACTCGTCAACCAACGGGGCAAGAGTATTCTCAGCCTTCCGGCTGGCTGCAGAATCATTAGATGCACGAGCGTCGATGTTCTGAATCTGTATTTCGACCCCGCCGCTGATGGCAAGAATGCTAATGCCCCGTTTGTCGCGCGCCAAACGCTCCATCTTTGCGGGATCGAATGGAAGGTCCTGGCACCAACGGCGCGAGATTCCCGCCCATTGCGCATTACGTGCAAGTTTGTTGACCTCCGCAGCCACAACTGAAGGTGCATTCAAGTTATCACAAATCAGATAACAGCGCGGCTGTTTGGTGCCGACCTTTGCCGCCAGCTCGCGCCATGTCTCCTCGACCAAGGTCGTTACGTCTTTCCCGGGGATCTGCTGGCGCGCAGTGGCAAGCCTTCGGGATGCAGAGAAGAAGACTGGGGGAGTGAAATCGTCTGTTCCTTCGATCGAGAGGGCGTCCGGCTGCCGAACCCCCAACTCGGCAAGCGCATCCGGTGGCGCCAAGCGTACATTCAGCAATTCTCCCGTCGTTGCGAGGAAATCAATGCGGAGATTTCCCCCGAATCGATAAACCGCCGGTCCCTTTGTGTCGATCGGGGTGAACTCGACCGAGATCTTTATCTTCTTCCTGGAAATCAATTCACCGAAGAAATGTAGATCTTTCGGGAACCCCGGGCCGCCATTGCGAACTGGATAGGCATCCATCAGATCGTCCGTAACCTTGATATCGTAGACTTTCCTCACCTTCGCGACATCGAAGGACAGGCACTTCAATACGTCCAAGGCGCGGCTGGCGGCATCTTGTGTCTTCAGCGTCAACACTTCATTCGTGAGGTGACGCAAAATCAGGCTGTCCGGTCCTTTGTCTTCGAACAAGTCGATCCGCGCGATTCCATTAAGGGAGCCGAAGCGAAACGCGAAATCACAACGGCTCCCGCGCACGCTGCCCCAAGGTCGAACCGATTCGCCTTCGAGCCTTGTCGTTGCGTCGGCAAAGGATTCTTCTGGGATGTAATTGCCGGCCCTGAGAGAAGCGGAAATCTGTTGTGCCCGGTCCAGAAGAAGTCGTGAGGCTGCCTGATCGTAACTGCCCGGTATTGATTCAGCCACCACGGTGCTTAGACCCCACATTGACAGCAATGCAATGGCCGGAATTGAAAGAAGGTCAATTCTCACTGCTCACCTGGTTGCCTTTCTTTCGCGTGCTTCTCGTTCAGTGCGCTGGGAAAGACTCCGAACTCGCCGGCGTCATGCGACGGTTTGCTCAACCCCTCAGCGATGACCGGGGAAAACAGGCAAAAGCTTTCTGCATCGTCGGCGCTGATTTGAGCCTCGGCTTCGAGGACCGCATATGGATACAGGTAGTCCGCTGGCCTTTCGTCTCCATCTTTGTCGATGGAAGTGCCCGCTGAATAACAAAGCTCGATGTCTTTGATCGTGAGTTGTTTGATCTCGGAAACTTTGACCCAACGGGTTCCGGTCGTTTCCCTCGACTGGACCCTTGCTCGGCCCTCTTTGATCCAGTCCATGATCTGGTCGGGGCTGGCGACGGAACATTGCTTGGCGACCTGGGCACCCTGCCACCGAAGCTTCAATTGGGTGATCCTCTCCCCTCCCTCAAATTGAATGTTTAGAGATTGTTGGTCAGAAGGAAGTCCATCGAGGACACGTCGGAATTCAACCCCCATGGAGGATGGTTCCGTTATCATTTTGCGTTGTCCTTTATCGAAGTGGGTCCGGGTGCCGGGATAAAACCAGGCCCGTGGGTGGCCATTTTGATCGCTCTGCAATTCCTTGGTCGGCAGCCCCAGCGCGGCAATGATATTGGTCCCGAGCTCATAGGCGCGGGCCTGGGTCGGGACTCCCTCCAGCGTTGCAGAGAAATCGGGCGAATAAAGGTGGACCTTTCCCTCGGAAGGGGAAATGAATAGCGACCGCGACTGGTCGGGGCTTCGAAACAAAATGTTGCCTTCGGCTGACCATCTTCCATGCAACTCGGATGACGGGACTCGGTTCGATTCCGAGAACCTCGCCATTTGGATGAGGTTGGAAATGGCATGCTGCGAGAAAGCCGGTGAGACGACTTTGAAGATGGCCGCACGAGCGGGAAGGGGATTCGTTGCGACGTCCCACTTGACTTGGAGCGTCTTCGAATAAAACGGTTCTCCCATTTTATCGAGGGGGACTTCCGCCCCCGGCAATGGCGCCACGAACGCGAACTGCATCGCGATTATGAGCAACGTGCCTCTCATTTCGTTCGGAGACGAACATTGGAACGAATTGCGGTGCTGTCAACGCTAAAGGAAAAGCGACCACCAAGGAGAATTCTCGGGGTGTAAATGGGTGTTGTTTGCGCCGCCAAGCAATTGAATTGCATTTCAGGCAAGAATATGATTCGCTTCTTCGGTGAGGATAAAGTGGCAGGCAGGACGAAGCGTGATTGTGCTGCTATTGTTTGCCTGTCTGTTCACCTCACGGCACCTCAACGCGCAAGGGACCGCCTTTACCTATCAGGGACGGCTGCAGAGCGGGACAAACTTCGCCACTGGAAGCTATGACCTCGTATTCAGCGTTTGGACGTCAGCTAGCGGCTCCTCGCAAGTCGGCGGCACCTTCACGAACATTGCCACGAGCGTTACAAACGGCTTGTTCACCGTCATGATGGATTTCGGAGATGTGTTCGACGGCGCTCCGCGCTGGCTCGAAATTGGAGTTCGCACGAATGGCAACGATGCTTTCACGGGCCTTTCACCCCGCCAGCTATTGACCGCGACCCCCTACGCAATGTATGCGGGCGGCGTTAACGCGACAGGGATCAGTGGGACGATCCCCACTGGCAGCATCGCGAATGGGATGATCACCTCCAACATGCTTGCGGCAGGGGCGGCTTCGGCGAATCTGGTTGCCGGTGGTCAAAGCAGCGTCCCCGGCGGTGCAATGGTTCTTTCATCGAGTCAATACGCGACAAATTTGCTTGCGCAGGGGTACGCGCGTTTTGGTGGCCCTTTGGAGTTATCATGGCAAGACACGGCAGGCTCTGAGTCACTCGTCGCGCGCGGTTCTCACACGGCAGTCTGGACGGGAAGCAAGATGATTGTGTGGGGCGGCATTGACAACAACGGCTTAAACCCAAAGAACACGGGCAATATCTTCGATCCAACCGCCAACATGTGGTCGCCTGTCACAACCAACAACGCCCCCGCGCCGAGGTCCCAACACACAGCGGTGTGGACCGGGAGCGAGATGATCATCTGGGGAGGATATGGGGATGGATACTTGAACGACGGCGGACGCTACAATCCCGCAACGGGTGTTTGGTCGCCTTTGACGACCAGTAACTCGCCAGCTGCACGCCGGAATCACACTGCAGTTTGGACCGGGAGCGAGATGATTGTCTGGGGAGGAAACGGAGTCGGTGATGTGGTCTTGAATAACGGTGCTCGCTACAGTCCAGCGACGGACACTTGGTTCCCATTGAATATTACGAACGCTCCCACTCCGAGAATGTTACACACAGCGGTCTGGACGGGAAATGAGATGGTCGTTTGGGGCGGACTTTCCAGCGTCGTTATGCTTTTCAACGATGGAGGCCGCTATGATCCGGCCACGGACACATGGTCTCCAATATCAACAAACGGCGCACCTGCAGCACGAGCCTATCACGTCGCGCTGTGGACGGGTAACGAGATGATCGTGTACGGCGGTCAAGGTGGGAGCATTTACGGCGACGTTTACCGGTATGAGCCCTTAATGGACACATGGTCGCAAGCGACAAAGATCAACGGACCGAGTCCGCGATATTCGCCAAGTGCTGTTTGGACAGGAATCGAGATGATTGTCTGGGGCGGCACATCGGGATCTGGGTATTTGAATGACGGCGGACGCTATAATCCCGCGAGCGACTCCTGGTCTGTTGTGACCACGACTGGAGCGCCGGGCGCGCGACAAGGGCATTCAGCGGTGTGGACTGGAAACGAGATGATCGTTTTTGGGGGTTACAATAATGTGACAACTCTCAATGACTGCTACTCCTATGCGCCATCCCGTGTGATGTATCTTTATCTGCGGCCATGAAGCTGAGCTTTCGGGGATTGGCTTTCCATTTGTTGGCGGTGACATCGTGCGCCATCATGCCGCAGGCGTTCGCCCAAACTCACAGGATCGACTGGTTTACGGTAGACGGGGGCGGTGGGACGAGCACTGGAGGCGTCTATTGTGTCAGCGGAATTGTCGGTCAGCCGGACCCGACAGGGCCAATGGCTGGCGGCGGTTTCGCAGTGACTGGCGGATTTTGGAGTTTGCTTTCGGTGGTGCAGACACCTGGCGCTCCTCTGCTAACAATCTCTCTCACTTCGACCAATTCAGCCTTGATCTCGTGGCCTTCCTGTTCGGCGGGATTTGTGCTGAAACAGAACACGAACCTGACCACGACGAATTGGATTTCGGTGTCTGGACCTTTGAACGACAATGGCACCGTCAAATTCCTCGTGGTGACCCAACCAACAGGCACTCGGTACTTCCGTTTGTTTAAGCCATAGAATACGGCTGGGCGGCTGGATTCGCAGTCGCGGTGGATGAAGTATTTGCTGTTAAGCAGTCGATGTTCAATTCACAAAGCGCGACGACAGCAATGAGCGCGCCCTGTGAATTAAACACAAGGCGCTGGCTGCGCTATTAGCTGTAGAAAAAGCCCAATTGGCGAAGAGATGAAAAGGTGGGATTACCCATGATAACGTGGTCGAGTACTTCGATTTTAAGCAGCTGGCCTGCGCGAATGAGATCGCGAGTGATTTTGATGTCCGCCTCGGACGGAGCCGGATCGCCACTCGGATGATTGTGGGTGACGATGATTGCGGCTGCACCGGCCATAACCGCCAATCGGAAGATTTCCCTGGGATGACAAAGGATTGTATCCATTGTGCCAACTGAAACCAAATAGTGACCGCGGATGCGCCGTCGCGTGTTCAAAATCAAAACCACCAGGCATTCGCACTCAGCATTGAAGTAAGGATGAGTTGGGACGTGCTCTTTCCAGTAGGCTGCTGCCTCCTCCGGTGTTTCGCAACGTTGCATATTTTCAGGTGTACGACATTCCCGAAGTGATACGATTTTCCATTCCTGCGGTTGCGGTGGGAATTTGATTGGCTTGACGATCTTGTTTTCCGGTTGCGGAGCATTTGCGGGGCATCCTGTGGAGATGAGGTTTTCAGTCGTGTTCATGTTTTGCGTTTCGTTTTGAAGGAGCGGGACTGCTCTCTTCGCCTTTGCCCCGGGAGAGCAGGACCGCTCCGGACGAAACGCACCCGCCTGTGCCCGCGCCGCCGGGCAGCGGAGCATCAGCAACCGAGTGACGGCAGGCGCAAACCCTCCTTCCCCCCTTCGCCGGCCGGCGCGAGGTTGCGCGGAGCAACCAGAGGCGCGGGCACAGGCGGGTGAACACGACAAGAACCACATCGGCGGATGCACACAAATGCGTCCACCACCGGTAGTAGTGGATTCAGCAAATTGCGTTGAAGCTGTTCAGTTTTTCGGAATACTGTCAGTGATGGCGCCGCGATTCTCCGAAATGAACAAAGTCCGTGTAATTCGCGAAGGATTTGGGAATTGCGAGGGCTATGTGATCGCGTCGCTGTTTCGCGAAGGACGGTGGATCTACAAGATTTCAATATCGGAAGACCCTGCCAGTGCAGATCCGGATGACACCTTCGACAATTGGATTCCCGAGGAATGGCTTGAGTTCGCCAAATGACGAGTGTCTACACAGCCGATTTGCGCTGCCAGAAGGATTATTCTGGCAACAGGCTCAACAGATTGGCTTTGACATACCTCCCGGCCAACTGCGGGTCATAGTTGATTCCACTACGCAGCAGGGGTTCTGTATCGGAACAAAATCCACGATCTTTGAGGTGAGCATCGAGAATCGCGACAAACTCCGCGCGGCCTGCCCTTGTGCCTTCCTGTTTCATGTAGTGTTGAAACGATTCGATGATCGCCGCCGGCTCAACAGACTTGGCAGACTTAGTCAGCGCCCAATACAGATCGAACAGGTCACGTCCGCGTTTGCGCTGAAACATCGCACGCATTTTCGTGCCGAGCATTTCGTGAATGTCGTAGCCTTTGATGCGTGTTTGGACGGGCTGGTCGCGAAACGGAAAGCCGAAGGGAATCTCCACAACCGCCCGATGCGGTGTGCGCTCGGTCACATTCGCCTCAACCACGATGTCCAACGTCCGCGCGGGTTCGATGATCGAAGGCAAAGAATAGGTCGTTCGCAGAACTCGCGAGGGCCGGACAACATTGCGTAATGCGAGCGTGAGAGTGCCCCACGCTGATGTTGTTGGCTCTCCCAATACATCCGCCAACACACGGCGAATGGCCCGGCGAATGTGACCTTCGGGGCGAGTCCCTACAGCGACCAAATCAATGTCTTCGCTATAACGAGCGGGGGGAGCGAGATGGACCTTGTGCAGAAGCGTGCCGCCGCGCATCGCGATTTGAGAACTCAAGAATTTGTCGTCGAACAACGCGATCATCGAGCGGCACAGCAGAAGGTCTTGCTCCACCTGATACTGCGCAGCCCACGGCACAACGGCTTGATGCGCCAGAATATCCTGGCGGGTGATCGGGGTCATAATGCCAATTCGCGGGAATTATTGAGAACCTGCCAGCGTTCAACAAGTGGCAGGTTCTTCCGTTCTCCCTTTGAAGGAGACAAGAGGACTACGGTCAGCTTTTCTGGAAGCCACTCATAAATGACTTGCGCCAGCTTCATCGCACGAGCGGCTTGGACGATGAACCCCAATCTCTGTGCAACGGCTGGCTCATTCTCCGCCGCCAGCACGCGCTTGAGCTCGCGTTCACGCAGGCTCGGCAGGAGGGGGCGGATGGTTTCCGCCGCGCGCTCGATTCCGCCAATGCTGGTCGCATAACGGACGAGATCGAAGGCGGTAGCCTCTGGTGTGCTGATGCAAAGCGGGGCCGCAGCTTGCGCCAGTTGTTGTGTCGGGGTTCGTTCAATCCCGCGCTTCACAAAAAATCGGACCTGAATTCTCCCCACCTTGATTGGGCGGCAAGGCCGGTCGGTCATGACTTGCGTGACTTGGAGCGCCTGTGGATTTGAACCATAGGAACTAGCCGCTGATTGAAGCGCCAAGTAGTAGGGGCGACTCAGCCAGTCGAAATAGGCTTGAAGCCACCAAGTCGCGGGCGGCGCGCCCATGCTGCGGTGCTCCGGGCCGACAATCAGGAAGAATGGCTGTCTCGGCGATACCCGCACGACCTTGCCGCGAAGCCTCAGTAACTGAAACTTTGCAGCAATGGCTGACAACCCCGATTCTTTGGTCAATTCCTTCAGCGAAAAGGCGACGCGCCCCAAAGCAATGCGCGCTTCGATAAAAGCTTCCGCCGCACCGATCAGGCGGGTTTCTTGAGTGCGAGTTGGAGTTTTCATCGTTTGCGTAGCGTAGCGTCTGACGCTCCGTTGTGCAAACGGATAAAAGCTGGTAAAAATGAGAAAGCGGTCGGTGCGGCTGGACGGCGCGACAAGCGGAACGATCGCATAGTCGTTCCCGCTGGCGCGACGGACAGCGGCACGGACCGCCGATGCCCCCGACCGTCGCGGCGCGGGCGGTGGGTTGGCGGAGCGAAATGAGCGTAGCCAACCGCCCGCACGGGCCAGCGTGGAATCCTGCTTGGGTGAATCAGGGAGCATGTCTCACCCCTTTTCCATTTTGCGTTTGAATGGATGATTGGCGGTTTTGTTGCGAGTTCTCCGAAGGTACGCTTTCGCATCCATCAGAAAATAGATTGCCAATGGGCAACGCCGCGCGCTGGCGCGGGTCGGTGTAGTGGCTCGCGGTCATTTGGATCGTCGAATGTCGCAATTGCGCGCTGCCGGCAAAAATTCCATGTCGCTTGACGATGGCGTCGCCAAAGAGTTTCCGCAGTTCATGGACCTTCTTCCGCGCGTTGATGCCGTTGCTCTCCAGCCAGCCGATGAGTGTTCGCCAGTGCGGTTCGCAGCGATAGCGGCGATACGTCGTCGCCTTCCAACCCAACGGGGAATTGACCACAAAACCGTCCTGCTCCGGCTCTTTGAAACTGAGCAGTTCTTTCATCAATGACGGGTCAACATACACAGTGCCGCCAGATCCGTGCTTGGGTTCGATGTATTGGTTCGCTTCGAGTCGAATCGAGTTGTCCTCGGCGTTCAGTTGCGACCAGAGGCAGACATCCGCCTCGCCCCGGCGAAGACCGGCGCAAAGGCAAAGCAGGAACAATTTGTAGACTTCGGGACTTGCCGCGCGCAAATCCTGGCGCGCGTTGGTCACGAGCGCCTCATACGTGATCCCGGTCGGCGCTTGGAACTTCATCGAGCCTTGGCGCTCAAAGCTCACCGTTTCAAACCAGTAAACGTCGCGTTCCCCGCGCTGACCGTCGCGCACTTTGAATCTGGGAACTTTGACGCGGAAATTCGGTTTGCAGATGATCGCTTCGCTGAAGAGGCTTTTTGCGCAGCGCAGCCAACTGTTGAAGGATCGGTTCACTTCGAGCTTCCGTCGCGGATCGTTGCCCGCCTTCTTGAGACGGAGCATTTTATAGTCAGCGGCGGCGGCAGGCGTCAGCGCTGAAAGGGGAGTCGCGTCAACCTGTTGCCGCCATGCCCTGAACCCACCTTTGCGGTAGTCAAACCGTGAGGCATCTGATTTTCCCCCTTGAACATAGGCAGCGAGCTGTCGCAGACATGAACCGTAATAGCGAAATGTCCTCGGCTTCAAATTCGCTGTTCTTTCCACTTCGGTTAGGAACTCGCCAACGGTGGCGGAGTCACTGTCGATCTCGGTCACCGCTACTGGCGACGGCGCGAGTTCATTGACCGTGGCCGACCAGCCCTTCGCCACGAGAGACAGATAGATGTCGCGCGCCTTTGTGGCCGCTTCCTCCCTGTTGGCGGTTTCCAGATCGAAACTCTTACGGATGCCCTTGAAGTGGATGCGGACCGACCATTCGGCAACCTCGAATGTTTTCCCATCACGCGAATATGAGCGGTGTTCGAGTCGTGATTTCCAATAGTTGGCGTGCGTCCTGGGATAAAATCGCTTCGTTGCGGATTCGGCGACTTCGGCATCCGGACCGTTTGAATCGTCAGCGATGTTTTCGGCGCTCATGCGCCGATACCATCAGAAAAGCGGAGCGTGTTGGTGTATCAGCTACACGAGACGCGCACGGTGCTGCCTCACAAGCCGGAATTGCTTGGCCAATGCTTGGCCAATTTTTCGGTTTTGGGCGGTTGTGCTGAGTTGCATTGAGTCTTGCCATCTGACGAGGAATGCCTTGATAATGTTGAGGTTTTGCAACTTGGTGCAACTGGTGACGACTGGACAAAACCCTTCTGGCCCGAACTTCGGATCAGAAGGTTGCAGGTTCGAGTCCTGCCGGACGCGCCATTCATTTTGATCATTTTTTACAGTGGTTTGCTTCACTTCTCAATTCTCCATTCGAGGACAGAGAATTCTTCACGCTGCCACTTTGCTGCCACTTTTCAGGTTCCCGTTTGCCCCGATGCCGCCCGCTCGACCCCGCCAACCGGCCCCGGCCCGCATGTCACCCCGTTGTCGCGGGATTGCTGAACGTGAATTCCTCGGTGACATGGAACATGTTCGCCGCCACGTTGGCCGGATCGAGGAACCGCACGTTCCGCTCCCGCTTCTCGCCCTCGACGAACACCGTCTTCAGCCCCTTGAGAAACTCCCAGGCATCCAGGTTGCCTTCGATGCTGGGCCGCACCCGCACGAGCCGCTTGATGAGTTCCGCCGCCTTCGCGGCATCGAGCACCTTGGGATTGAGCTTCACCAACTGCGGCGCAAGCACCGCATCGAGCACCGGGCCGGTCAGGCCACCGTTGCGCAGCGCCAGCGCATCGTCGGGCGACAGATACGTCCACCCCGCCGCGATCGCATACCGGACAAACGGGCGCTGCACGGAACTGGATTCAGAGCCGAGGGGCATGCGAACCAATCAAATAACCGTCAAATGAAGTTGTTGACGCCAACACCAGCGATTTCCGCGGGGTTTGCTCGCGTTTCAGCTTCGCCAAACCGGTACCACGTGGACTTCCAGTCAAATAAGATTCACAGCCAGAAGGGCACATGCTTGGTGTGTTTTTGGGGCTTGCCTGGGGGCGCCCATTCATGTATGTATTCTCCGGCTTTGGAATGGGACTACCCGTTCGGCGGTGGGCCACTGGGACTACCCGGTGGCCCTCCGTTTTTCTCAGGGAAACACTTCAACCCGTAGCCTTCCGTCTGCCCGTCTGGCCCGCGCCAGAGTTTGCCCTCCAGAACTGCCATCGCCCGATTCGGCTGGCCGGGCCGCAAGACCGAGAGCGCCACCGGGCGCGCCACCATGTCGGCGATTTGCAGCCCTTCGGAATTGGTTCGCTTGTCCGCCAGCACCAGCCGGAAGGGCAACGGCTGGCCCAGACTGTTGCCGCCTTCGCAAATTCGCCGGAACTCCAACTCCAATTCCGTGTCCTCGCGTTTGCCGCGTGCTTCCACGACAAAATGCGTCAGCCGTTCAGCCTGCCCTTGCTCGGCCAGCAAGCGGAACACGCGCTCCAAGCCAAACTGCAAGGCCAGATGATACGGATTAGCCGTCGCAGGGTCTTCCATCCGCAACGCGCGCTTGTCAATCACCACCGCTATGAGCGTGAATTGTGCGCTTTCGATGACGCGGCTCAAGGCGTCAAGAAAAGCCTCACGCGGCTCGCGGCTCATCATTGCAAACGCCCCCTCCTTCTTGCGGAGATCATGTTCGTGCAACACCACCAAGTCGTGCCCAAACGTCGCCACCTTCAGCCTCCGAAGTGCGGGCGTCATCTCGTCCACATAAGCCGCTTTCGGGAAAACGCAGAAGGCCAGCGCGAACAGCGGGAAGTCACGGTTGACTGCCGCCAAGCCGTGGTCGCCGCTCTCGTCCACGAAGACGATGTGGCTGCTGAACGGGATGGCTTGGGCTGAAGAGTTCATCTGGCAAACTCCGGCAGGCCTGCCTGCGCCGCGCCAGCCCGCATCGCGGCAGGCAGGCGGACCTGGCCGGTCATCAGGTGGTGGAGCAGCGAGGCGAAGAGCGATGCCAGCGCAGCCCGGCGCCCCTCCAACGCCGCCAACTGTCGCGCAATCTCCCGCTGCTTGGAAAGGGGAGGAAGGGGAACGAGGAAAGCCTTCAAGAATGCACAGGTCAACGCGCCTTTGGTGCTCCCGCCGCCTCGACTCGCCGCTTGGAGTTGGTCGTAGCGCGACCGAAGAAATGCAAGCGCAAACTCAGGAAACAATCGCCCGTCACGAAAGTTGATGTAGGCCAAGTGCTGACTCACACAAGCATCCAGCGCAAGAAGCGCCACGTTGCCGAGGGTCTTGCCTTGCCCTGTGATGGCAAGTACCAGACTGCCCTTGGGGATCATTGGCAGATGACACTCCCGCCGAGCAGCCTCTGTGACAGATTCGTCGGCAGCGCCGATTGTTCCTTCGTGGACCTTCCCGCTGGTCAGCCACGGAATCGTCCCGCCTTCCCAGTATCGTGGTTCGGTGCGTTTTGGCGTTGAACCGTTGCCAATGACGGCGTGATCCCCAAGTGTGTCCGTGTTCCAGTTCTTCGGCATCGGACCGACCGCCGTCTCCTTCACTCGCACCTGGTCGGCTTGGGGGAACGGGACGGGGCCGTAGGTGAAGAGGTGGTGGAGGAGGCTGGCCTTGAGTTGGCGCGTGGCGGCCAGGACCTGCTCGCACGCCTCCTTCGCCCGCTGCACCGTCCGCAACACCCCCGCAATTGCCCGCTGCTCGGGGAGGGGAGGAAGCGACAGACGAACACCTTTCAGCCGATCCAGGTTTATGCTGGCTTGATTCACATGCCGGCGGCAAAGCAACCCGCGCTTCGCCCGTCATCCATTTCCTGTGAAGTGCTCGGGCAAGGAAGGATGGCTCAAGGCAATGTCGGTTGAGCACCCGGAGAATCGTCATGTGGTTGGAAAGCACAAAGTCGCCGGCCTGGTCAAAGAGGGCGGTCTTGCCCACCAACTCCTCGCTGTTCGTGTTGTTAAAGATCACGTCGCTGCGGTGTAGCCAGTGTGGGTCGTCGACCGACGGGGGCCTTACGCTCTTGATTTGTGTGAGGTCAATTGCTCCGGCATCCGATATGTTGAATGTGCGAAGATGTGGCACACCTAAGCCCTCAATATTGAATCGTCCATCGGCGTAGCCATTCTTCACCCACAGTTGCCCTGAGTCGATCAACTCACCAATGCCTGCTGCTCCCCATCCCTCCGGCAACTGGCTTTCTTCCGCCCCTTCAAGGCTTGGCAGACTCTGATTGACCGGCGCCCCAGGGCGTTGCCTGCCTGCGCCGAGGCTCCCGCCTTCGACAGGACTTTGGCGGACAGGTCGGCAGGCAGGCCCTGGGCTGTTGTCTTTCGCCCCTTCGGAGCTGGGGGATGGCTGCACGTGGGCAGACGCATCCAAGGTCGTTCTGCTCGACGTCTGCCGCGTTGTCGGAGGCATGGCGGGCATTGCGGCGCTGGTTGCGGGCCGCGTCGCTGATTTGACGGCGTCGCGCCCGTCCAACGCCGATACGGCAGGGCGCGCATGCGTACCAAACTCGATCTGGCATTGCGCCTCGGCGTCACGGCGTCCGCGGGCTTGTCGAGCGGGTCTTTGCATTCGTTTCCGACTCATGCGTGGTTCCTGGGTAGTGCCCTGCTGCGTTGGCCCGCGCGCCGAAGGAGATCATGGTTCTTCGCCGCCACGGATGCGGACTCGCGTTTCCTCGACAATCCACAGGCGGTTGGCGAGCGGGGTGGTGTTCAGGAGCGGGAGGATGCTTTGGAGAGCGGCGATCTGCTGCGGTCTGGCCTGGCGCCGAAGCCGCAGGACAATGAAACCAGGATGCCGAGCGGGTGGATACTGGCGCAGGTCTGACAAATCGAGGTCGGCAGTGATGAGCATCCGGCCTTCGCGCTGGCAGACCGCTACGATTTGTGGATCGGGAGCCCCGCCGAGTGCCTGGTCGAACACTGTGAGGGCGTCATGGCCTGCCTGCCGGAGGATCGGAGCGAACTCGGTCGGCAGGTTCTGGTCAACCTTGAACTTCATGCGGGCGCGAGGTCTGACAGCAGCATGACCTCCTCATGGGCGAGATCGGCGGCATAGGCGATGCAAGCCCGAATGTCTTCCTCGGTCAGCGGGGGGTAGCTGTGTCGGATGTCCTCCCAGTCGAGCCCGGCGGCCAGGTTATCCAACACGACCGAGACGAGGATGCGTGTGCCAGCCACGCAGGCGCGGCCTTTGCACACGTCCGGCCCGATTGAGATGCGTTCTCTCCAGTTCATGGTCCTCATGTTAGTCGATTGCACGACGGATTGCACGCCGTGCGCGCTTTCGTTCTTCAGTCATCCGCCCAGCCCCAGTTTCTTCAGCACCTTCTCGAGTTCGCGATTGGCGGTCTCCATTTCTTCCTCGGCCTCGCGCAGTTGGACCACCGCTTCGTCCAGCGGCAGCACTTCGGCGTGTTCGCCCACCGAAACGTAGCGGCTCGGCGAGAGGTTGAAGTCGTTCCTGGCCGCGTCGGCGTTGCTGACGATGGCCGAGAGGCCGTCCACGGCGCGCCATTTCAGGTACGCATCGGCCAGCGCCGTGATGTGCGCGTCTTCGAGGTAGTTCTTGGGCCGGCCTTTGCTGAATTGCTTCGACCCGTTGATGAGCGCGATCTGGCCGGCGTGTCTCTTGCGTCGGTTGAGCACGAGGATGATGCCCGGCGCGGTGGTGTTGTAGAAGAGGTTCTCGGGCAGCAGCACCACCGCCTCGATGAGATCGGCCTCGACGAACGCCCTGCGGATGTCGCGCTCCTTGTTCGAGCCCTGGTTGCCGCTCCCGCGGCTGACGGCGCCGGTATCGAGCACGACCGTCATGCGCCCCGCGTCGCCAAGCGAGGCCGCCATGTGCTGAATCCAGCCCCAGTCGGCGCTGGACGTGGGCGGCAGGCCGCGCGTGAACCGGCCCCAGGTGTCGGCCTCGTAGGTCCTGGCCTCGAACTTCTGGTTCCACATCGGGTTGGCGGTGACCAGGTCGAAGCGGCGGAGGGAGCCGTCGGGGCCGGTGAACTTGGGTGAGCCCATCGTGTCGCCGAACTGAATGTCGGCCTCCATGTCATGGATGAAGGCGTTCATGCGGGCCATGGCGAAGGTGGCGGGGTTGATCTCCTGCCCGAAGAGCCGCAGCGGGGCGACTTTCGCGGGGAGTTTCTTCGAGCCGTTGGCCTTGACGCCGAACTTCTCGATCAGGCGCTGATCGAGCTTGATCAGCAGGCCCGCGGTGCCGCAGTTGCTGTCGTAGGCGGTCTGGCCGGGCTGCGGATCAAGGAGGATCGCCATGAGGCGTCCGACTTCGGGCGGGGTGAGAAACTCGCCTGCGCTGCTGCCCTGCCCTTCGGCGAGCTTGAGGGCCTTCTGGTGGCTGCCGAAGTCCTGTTCCAGCGCCTGGATCTCGTCCTCGAACACGTCCGAGAGGCGCTTGAGGAAGATCAGCGGCAAGATGTAGTCCTTGAACTTGGGCGCGTCCACGGGGCCGCGGATGACGCAGGCGGCTTCCCAGAGCCAGGATTCGAGCGCAGGAAGGTCAAGAGGCATAGGCAATACCGGGCCGGATGTTAATTGCGGCGGGCGGCGGCGTATAGCGCGAAATGCCGCCGTGTTCGATGCGGTGGCCCGGGAGACTTTTTGACCTGTGTTGCCTGCGATTGCACCGCGTGGCATCGCGGAGCTCAGGCGCGAGCCGCGAGCAAGCAGCACGGAAACACGGAAATCTGGGCGGGTTGGCGGGGGCTTGGTGTTTCGGAGGGCTCCGTTTCCGCATGGCCCCGGCTGGATTGGCGTCGCGTCGCCGCTCGAGGGGCGAGAAATCGGAGGGAGACTCCGCCGTGTGGTCGTCATACAGGGCGACTTGTAGGTGATGCTCCCCTCGAAGACCGTGTCGCTGCTGCCGCGCATGGCGCTCACTGGATTGTTGAAACCCTTGGGGAACTCCGCGCACGTGGTCCGGCTGCAATAGAAAAGCCCGTCGTCGCCGGTGAAGAACAGATGCACGTGTTCGCCGTCGCCGATGCGATGGTAGTCGAACGGTGCACACTGGTAGGTCCGCCCGAATCGGGAATCTGGACATCCAAGTGCATCTGGACTGGAGTGGACACCGCCCAATGACCTCGCCGACGGGACGCTTCTCTGCTCGGGTGGGATCTCATCAAC
>Ga0116149_1003259_pt1 | contig 16947 bp, 10 predicted proteins | sample AD_UKC057_MetaG_FD_89787 | JGI IMG/M metagenome (GOLD analysis project Ga0116149, IMG submission 89787) | Active sludge microbial communities of municipal wastewater-treating anaerobic digesters from USA - AD_UKC057_MetaG | ecosystem: Engineered > Bioreactor > Anaerobic > Digestate | place: USA... | reverse complement strand
GAATTCGAGGCCGTTGCCCGCCGGAGCGCGGAGCGACACGTAGGCGTTCTTCACGGCAAAGTCGGAGGTGGCGTAGTTCTCCCCAGCCGCCAGGGCGCCCAGTGTATTGGCCGAGGTCGTGGCCACAGTGTTTGCGTCCGGCCCGAATAACAAGCCGACGCGATATCCGGCGGCCCACCGGCCCTCGTCGAGCGGCTTCTCGATCTGCACCTTCGCCACGTTCAGATTGAACCCATTCTGTTTCGCATCGCCGTCGAACGAACGCCCGACAGTCCCGTTGCCACTGCCGAACTTCAGAATGGCCGACGTGTCGACGTAGCCGCTCAGGGTCGTCGAGGACAGCGCGGCGGAGAGGGGCTGCTGACTCTCCGCCTCGTCGGCCCACACGCCGCCCGGCAGGGCAAGCGTCCCGACAGCCGCCAATCCCAGCGTCCAAACCTGCCGTCGTTGTCTGTTGAACTCCCTAAGGTCCGATCTTCGCACGCGATGCTTCATTTCAGGTGTCTTCCGTTGATTCGTTGAGTTTGAGGTTCTCTCACCAACCCTCGCGAACGCGGGGCAGAGTCGCGCTTCGGTTGTTCCGGTGTATAGGGTCTGGCCCAGCACGAGCCAGGGCGGGCACAGCATGTCCCAGCCCTGGGGGGGGACGGAGCCGCCCCCTCCCAGGTTCAGGCAAAACCACGGTGTCTGGACCCAACCCCTTGCAGCGCCCAGCGTCAGACGTCGTAATAGAGGAAGAACTCGTACGGATGCGGGCGCAGACGCAGGGCATCATACTCCTTGCGCTTGGCGCTGATCCATGTCTCGAGAAAATCCCGCGTGAACACGTCGCCCTTCAACAGGAACTCGTGGTCGCGTCCAAGGGCATCGAGCGCCTCGGGCAGGCTTCCGGGCACCTGCGGGACCTTGGCCAGTTCTTCGGGCGGCAGTTCGTAGAGGTTCTTGTCCATCGGCTCGCCCGGATCCACCTTATTGAGGACGCCGTCCAAACCCGCCATCAGGATGGCCGTGTAGCAGAGGTAGGGGTTGGCGCTGGGGTCCGGCGGACGATACTCGATGCGTTTGGCCTTCGGGCTGTCGCTGAAGGTCGGGATCCGGATGGCCGCCGAGCGGTTGCGGGCCGAGTAGGCCAGGTTGACGGGCGCTTCGTATCCCGGCACCAGGCGCTTGTAGCTGTTGGTTGTGGGACTGCACAGGGCGCTGAGCGCTTTGGCGTGCTGGAGAATGCCGCCGATGAAGTAGAGCGCCATCCGCGAGAGGCCGGCGTATTCCGGACCTGCGAACAACGGCTTGCCCTTCTTCCAGAGACTGACGTGTGTATGCATGCCCGAGCCGTTGTCGCCGAACAGAGGCTTGGGCATGAACGTCACGGTCTTGCCGTGCCGGCGCGCGACGTTCTTGATCACGTACTTGAAAACCATCATGTTGTCGGCCGTCTTCACCAGCGTGTCGAACCGGAAGTCGATTTCCGCCTGGCCCGCGGTGGCCACCTCGTGATGCTGGCGCTCGACATTGAGCCCCAGCTCCTGCATGACAAGGGACATCTCCGTGCGGATATCCTGTTGGGTGTCGGCCGGAGCGACCGGGAAGTAACCCTCCTTGTGGCGGATCTTGTAGCCCAGGTTGGGCGCCTCGTCCCGGGCGGTATTCCAGACCGCCTCCTCGCTGTCCACGGTGTAGAATGTGCCGTTGCTCTTCGCGTCGAACTGCACATTGTCGAAGATGAAGAACTCGGCTTCCGGACCGAAGACCGCGGTGTCGGCCAGGCCGGTCGACGCGAGGTACTTCTCGCCCTTCTGAGCGATGCCGCGGGGATCCCGGCTGTACGGCTCCTTCGTGCCGGTCTCGGCAATCGTGTTGGTCAGGGAGAGGGTGGGCACCGCGCAGAAGGGGTCGATGAATGCCGTGGCGGGGTCCGGCATGGCCAGCATGTCGGAGGCCTCGATCGACTTCCAGCCGCGGATCGAGGATCCGTCGAAGCCGAGACCCTCGGTGAAGATCTCTTCGGTGAGTTCTCCGATCGGACAGGAGAAGTGCTGCCAGGTGCCAAACGTGTCGACGAATTTGAAGTCGATCATCTTGGCCCCGGCCTTGGTTGCCATTTCAATAACCTGTTTGGGTGTGCTCATCTCAATGTGATGCTCGTTTTGGTGTTGTTCTGACAGTTGGTGTTGTTCGGACAATAATCTGTTGCGCTAGGCCCCGTGGTAACCCTCTTCCCCATGCTCGGCCAAATCGAGTCCAAGCGTCTCAGTCTCCTCGCTGGGGCGCAAGCCCATGACCGCCTGCACGATCGAGGCAATGAGTGTCGTCATGACCACCGCCAGCACAATGGTGAGCAGGATCGCCTGCACCTGATGCCACCAGAGGGTCTTGCCCACGATGTCCGCAAGGTTGATTTCCAGGTTGGCGTTGACTCGAGGGGTCGCGAGCAGGCCGGTCAGCAAGGCGCCCAAGGTCCCGCCCACCGCGTGCACCCCGAACGTATCGAGCGCATCGTCGTAGCCCAATTTGGACTTGAGGTAAGCCACCGCCAGGAACGGGATGATGCCAGCCAGCACCCCGATGAGAACCGCGCCGCCCGTCGTCACGAATCCGGCAGCCGGAGTGATCACGACCAGGCCGGCCACGATCCCGGAACAGAAGCCGAGCACGCTGGGTTTGCCTTTGAACGCGTATTCGATCATCGCCCAGACAAAGGAAGCCACGGCGGCGGCGATGGTCGTGGTGGCGAAGGCATTGGCCGCAACGCCATCGGCCGCGACGGCGCTGCCGGCGTTGAACCCGTACCATCCGACCCACAGCATGCCCGTGCCGACCATGCAGAGGACCATGCTGTGCGGCGGCATGGGCTCCTTGGGGAAGCCGAGGCGCTTGCCCAGAATGATGCAGAGAATCAGCGCCGACCAGCCGGACGACATGTGCACCACGGTCCCGCCCGCAAAATCGATGGCCTTGATCTTCGCGTCCGCGTTCCATACCCCGTTCATCAGTCCGTTCGCCCCCCACACCATGTGCGCCAGAGGAAAATAGACAAGGAGCATCCAGAGGCCCACGAAGACAAGCACGGCCGCGAATCGCATCCGCTCGGCGATGGCGCCGATGATCAGCGCCGGCGTGATGATCGCGAACATCATCTGGTACATCGAAAAGACATTGTGCGACACCCAGTACGAGTAGTTGGTGTTGGGCGCCGAATCCACGCCCTTCAGAAACGCGAACTTCAGGTTGCCGACAATCGGCCCCGTGCCGTCCGCAAACACCAGGCTGTAACCGCAGAGCCACCACAGAATCGTCACCAGCCCGGCAATCCCCAGACATTGCGCAAGGACCGAGAGGACGTTCTTGCGCCGGACCAGGCCCCCATAAAACAGCGCCAGGCCCGGCAGCGTCATGAATAGCACCAACGCCGCGCAGACCATCATCCACCCGTTGTGCCCCGGACCGGGCTTCCCCGAGGTCGGAGTGGCCAAGCCGGCCGGGACCTTGCCGTCCTGGTCTTTCAGGGCCGCCGTGGGATCGCCGTTATTGACGTAGGCTTCCAGACTGGCAATTCGTTGTTCGAGCGTGGGGGCAACCGGTGCCGCGGATTCCGCCGCGAGGAGGCTTCGCACGGACGGCACCAGGCAAACAAGAAAGGCTGCAAGCAAAAGAAGTCTCTTCATAGTCGGCACGTTGTGAAACAGATCGGTTCCTAGACGGCGTTTTCCCCGGTCTCGGCGGTGCGGATCCGGACAGCCTGCTCGATGTTCGAAACGAAGACCTTCCCATCGCCGATCTTCCCGGTGCGCGCAGTCTTCAGAATCACCTGCACGGCAGCGTCGGCCTGTTCGTCAGACAGAACCAAATCGAGCTTGAACTTGGGAAGGAAATCGACCGTGTACTCGCTCCCCCGGTAGATCTCGGTGTGGCCTCTCTGACGACCGAATCCCTTCACTTCGGTCACCGTCATTCCCTCGATCCCAATCTCGCTGAGGGCGTCCTTCACCTCTTCCAACTTGAACGGTTTGATGATCGCTTCGATCTTCTTCATGCTCTGCTTTTGGCGAATTGAATAGTCGCAACACCCGCTAAAGCACCCGGAATGCCAAGTTGTATTCGACTCTCTCGGTCATTCTATAAAGTGTTGGTCTTAAATATTATACGAGAATTAAGAATGCTGAATCGAGTTGGCTGCTAAGGAATAATGGCGCATCAGGTGTCTCTATTTGAACAGTGAGGTCAAATCACCGCACAGAGCAGACGCTCTGGGTTGTGTCGGAGCCGATGCCACAGCATCCGTTCCTTGCCTGCACCCGATTCAATAGACGCATTGGCGGGCCGCCTCGGCCAGGACGCGGAGGTTCTCCGGTGGGGCGTCAAAGAAATGGTCGCACGCAGACAGGATGTAGCCGCCGCCCTCCCCGAAGCCTGCGAACAAACGCTCGACCTCGACGCGAATATCGTCCGGACGGCCTCGCGTGAGGATGTTGAATTGGTCGAGCCCGCCAATCAGCGCGATCTTGCCGCCAAACGCACGGCGGACCTCGGCTGGATCGGTCACGTTGCCGCCCACTCCGGGAGGCGCCAGGGTCTCCGAGACATCCGTCTCGTTGGCCAGGATCGCATCGAGGATGTGCATCATCCCGCCACAGGTATGGTACGTCGACTTGAGCCCTGCGGCATGAAGGGCGCGGTGCAGGATACGGTCGTAGGGCAGGCAGAACTCGGCATGCATCCTGGGCGAAACGACCGTGTCACTGGCAGCACCACCGCCAGTCTCGATCAGGTCGAATCTCGCCCCTCGCAGAGATTGATCGATGAACTGTAGTTTCTTTTCTAGTAATATTCCAAGTAATGCATGCACCCAGGCAGGATCGTCCATTGCCTTGAGGATCAGTTCCTGGGTGTCCATGAGGCAGCAGGCGTGCTGCCAGCATCCGGACTGGTCGCCCCAGAGAAAGCCCCGCAGGATTCCGGCGTCGCCCAACTGGTCGTAGGCAGCCGCTATGCGGCGCCGGTCCAGGCGCGGCACCGGCATGAACATGCGGATGGTCTCGATGTCCTCGGGGTGCTTGATCAGGTATTCGGTGATCCAAACGGTCTCGGCGTTGGCACCTGTGGCATACTCGAGGACTCCGGCCGGGGTCTCGATTGAATGGCGGACGATCCTGGTTTCCGGATCGGACTGGTGGATTCGGATTGTCTCGCGCCATTGGGGCGTGTGCTCGATGAGACCCTCGACGTACGGAGCCCAGAACTGGCCGCCGGGTTCCCAGTACTGAATCGAGGCGTCGAGTCCGCACCACGCGAAGGCTTCGAGCGCGCTCCTGCCCGCCATGTAACGCCGCAGATGGACATCCTGCCACTGATGAATCGTTGCAGGCAGGCGATCGGGCTTCTGCCGATCGATGGCTCGCAGCATGCGTTCCTTTGATGTCATGGGCGGATTGGCCGGGAAGGCATGGGGATTGTGCTCGACGCTCAGGAATGGCATGGGTCTGAGGGGCGACTCCCTGGCCCGGACATTTCACGCCGCTGCGCTTGATCGGATGTCCGGCCTTCGCCCGTCATCGGCGCCTCGTGCCAGGGGCCGCCGCGCTCGATCCGGAGGGTCTTGATCTCCCAGGGCTGAAGTTCGAGCGGAATGACCGGAGAGCCGTCGACATCGAGTTCGCCGCGGGTGGTCTCGCCGGCAGTCTCCTGAACGCGCACCACCAGTCCCGAGCCGCCCCGTGCCGGTTTGCAGGCCAGGAGTCGGATGTGCCCGGGTGTCAGGCTGAGGAACGGGCGCGCGGCGACGTTGGTGCCGATGGGCAGATGGGCATAAACAGGCGGGGGGGCGCTGAGCCAGTCGGCGAGACCGGACACGCGGCGCCGGACGGAACCCGGCTCACCGACCGTCACCAGCAGACGAATGTCGTGGACGCCCTGGTCCATGAAGCTGCGCGAAGGGACCGGACCGATCTGGAAGCCTTGCTCGTGGCAATAGGCGGCGCTGCGCACCACCGAGAGACGCACCTCGCTGTCGGCGAAGTCGTATCCGTTCTGTCCGTTGTTGATCACGGCAAGGCTAATCGCGCGGCCATCGAGCCGGCCGGTCAGGACAAGCCAGCGGCGATGCACATGCTCCTGGCCGTCGGCGGGCCGCCGGATGGCGCCGCCCGGCACCTCGCATTCGAGCAAGGGATCGGCCAGGCGCGTGGGCACGGCCAGTTTGAGCCGCCGGCGCTCCTCGTTCCAATGCACGCGCATCCGAAACTCGAGGACGGGCCACCGGGCGTAGGCGATTGTGTGAGAGACAATCCGGCTTCGGCCGAATTCGAGAACTGCCTCGGTGATGTTGCGCACCGGGCCCTGCTCGATCATCCGGACACTTCCCGGCACGCATGCGAACCGGCCCAACTCGACGCGGTAACTCCAGCGATCGGTCCCCCAGGCGTCCCCGTCGTCGTCCACCACCCGAGGTTCGAGCAGGGGCCCAGCGAGGCACTCGAGCCCGTCTCCGGCGTCGAGGCGCCTGATGAGCCCCGTGTGCGGATCGAGTTCGTGGGACAGGCAGGGGACGCACGGCTGTTGAGCGCGCGCGCCCTCGAACATGCGCAGTTCGTAATGCGCCGCGCCGACGTGGGGCAGGGCGTCGAGGAAGCTGACCTTCCGCCGCCAGCCGTTGAAGGGCAGCAACGCCTCAGGCTGTTCCTCCTGGGACGCGATCTCGGCGCCGTCGAGACGGAAAAGGCGCAGATGCCATTGGCCGGTCCACATCGGCCGCCAATCGAGCATGGCCTCGAACTCGACCGGCGCCACGGGGCAGGACGGATTCGCATTCAGCACGGTCACAGGGATCGGGATCTGGCGGGGCGACCCTTGATTCAAGGAAACGGCTGCAGCCAGGCGCAGGCGGCGGACCTCGTTTTCGACCTCGCCGTACAGTTTGCGCGCATCCTGCTCGGCCGATCGCACGCACGACCCCGGGAGAATGTCGTGGAAATCGTTGAACAGATGCTTGCGCCAGACGTCGTCGAAGACCTCCGCCGGGTAGGGTTGGGAGTGCTGCCACCAGGTGGCGGCGCGCCAGGCCTCGGCCTGGGTCAGACCGACAAGGCTCGACTGCGAAAGGCGCTTCAACCGCGCCAGGGAGGTGTAGCAGCCTGTGAACACGCGCCCGAGTTCGCCCTCGATTCGAGGCGCGGAGGCCAGCCCGGCCTCGAGCGCGTCATAGAGCCGTTCGGTGGTGCTGTGCCGGATTTCAACGCGTGTTTCCTGACGGGCAAAGTCGTCGATCACCCGCAGATCCTCCCGCGTGGGACCGCCGCCGTGATCGCCGAGCCCCCAGAAGACCGGCACATCGCGTTCGAGTCGCAGCGCGAGAGCGACCCCTTCCTCGAGCCGTTGGCGCAGGGTGTGGCGCTCGGTATGATAAAGCCCCACGACAATCCGCAGCGCCCCGACCTCCGAGCCGTCCAAACCCCGCCAGCGATACAAGTCGGACGGCAGCTTCAGATCCGGTTCCTGCGGTCTCATGTGGATGTAGAACTCGTAGCCCGCGCGCCTCAACAGTTGGGGCAGTCCGGCGCTGTGGCCGAACGAATCGAAATTGTAGGCGACACGCGGCTCGACCCCGAATTCCTCGCGGAAAAACCGGCGCCCCTCCTCGATCCCGCGAATCAGCGATTCGGTGTCCGGCAGGTTGACGTCCGGTTGAAGGTACCAGCCGCCGCTCACACACCAGCGTCCGGTCGCGGTCAGGTCTTGGATCTCGCGGTATAGCCCCGGGGCGTGGTCCTTGACCCAGCGGTAGAGGACCGCTTCGTTGTGATTGAAGACGAGCGCGGGATGCTCCTCGAGGATCTCGACCGCCGTCGCGAAGGTGGACAGCGCCGCGGCGCAACCCTCTTCCCAGCGCCATTGCCAGACAGGATCAAGGTGCGCGTTGCAGATCAGATGGACGACAGGCTTCGTCATGGGTGAAGGCAGGGCTCAGGTTTCATCGGCGGCAGGCAGGTTGCGGTACCAGGTGAAGTAAAGCCCAATGCCAAGACCGATGAGCGCGGCTATCCACAAGGCCATCTCCGGCCAGCGGCGCAGAAACAAATAGAACGGAACCAACGCCAGCGCCATCTGAAACAGCGCAGTCAGGACGCCATTCAGCAGATCGATCCGCGGCATCGGGTCCCGCGCGGGCACCAACCCTCGCTTGACGGCCTCGGCGCGCACCGGCGCCCAGTATCCGAACGGGCGCACCCTGGCATAGAACGCCACCAGGACATCCATGTCCGCCGGCTTGAACAGCATGCCGAAACCGAGGCTGAGCGCCACGCTCGCCAGAACGTCCACCGTCAGTGTGAGACTGATGTTCCAGTGCGGGACCAGGAGTTTTTGGAGCAGAATGAACGCCGCGGACGCGGCCATGCTCCAGACAAAGGCTCTGGCGCCGAAACGCCACCAGTGCCACCGCATCGTGGCCGGCGCCAGGATCATGGTCACCACCACAAAGATCATCGTCTCCCACGCGGAGACGACGTCTTGAAACGCCAGGCTGAAGAGGAACCCGAGCGTGATCGCGCCGAGCGAAGCCGCCTGCCCCATCCGCACCAGCCGCTTCTCGGGGAAGTGCCGGGCGAAATAGCGCCGGAGAAAGTCGTTGAGCACGACGGAGCTGGTGACGTTGATCATGGCGCTGAGGGTCGACATCAGGGCCGCCAACAAGACCGCCATGAACACCCCGCGCAGGCCCGCGGGCAGACGATCCAACACCAGCGGCATGATCTTTTCCGCGTCGAACGCGGCCTGCGACCCCAACAGCCCGATGCCGAGCACCAGGAAAGCGAGCCCGAGAAACCACCGGAGCGTGTAGCCGACGGTCCACAAGCCCGCGGCCAGCGACGCGTCGCGCGGGCTCCGCGTGCTGAGAAAGAACTGGAAATCCCAGACGTTGGGCCCGGCCAGGAGGCGAAAGATCATCCAGAGAAACCCGGCCATCAGGACCGGTCCAAAGGCCGCATAATGCCTGTAGCTGGCCGGCACCTCCTGAGCGTAGCCCGACCACAGCGACCACGTGGGAGCCAGGGCGAGCCAGTCTGCGCCCTTCGCTTCGAGCGCGGCGGAGCCAAGGTCGCTGTGAAAGGCCAGGAGCGTCAGCACCACCGCCCCCAGCGCGATCAGGACGGTCTGGAGCACATCGGTCAGGATCACCCCGAAAAAGCCACCCAGCGTGACATAGAGGCCCACCACGCCGAAGACGATCAGTGTCGAATGCCAGCGCGGCAGCGGAACAAACTCCTCGACGAACTTGCCGGTCCCGACCGCCATGTACATCAGGTTGCAGATCATGAGCACCAGGAGAAACAGGGCGGCCGCGATGCGCGCCGCCTCGGCCTCGCGCGTCGCTCCAAAACGCGTCTCGTTCCATTCGGCGAACGTCATGACGCCCGAACGCCGGATATATTTGGCCTGAAACGCCATGTAGAGGCTGATCATGAACCAGCCCCAGAAGACGTGCGTGATCCAGACGGACTTGAGCCCCAGGTAGAACAGGACCCCCACCATCGCCATCGTCCCGCCGACGTCGATGTAGCTCGAACAGCCCGAGAGCCCAAGCATCCACCACGGAACGGCCCGATCGGCCAGGTAATAGGAATCGAGCTTCCGGGTGGCGCGCCGGCGGACAACAAACCCGATCAGCACCAGCGCGGCCAGATAGGAGCCGACGATGCCGAGATCCAGAGCGCCCCAGTCACGTTGCGCGGCAGGCATGACGCAGGTTGAGAAATATCCCGCCCCGGTCAAGGGAAGTTTTCAACGGACGGTCCCAGCCGGCACGCGCAGTGAGGTCAGCCACGGGAGCCAACCGCCGAGGACGTTCCATCTGCCCGCGGGTCGAGCGGCCGGCCCGAGGTGGCCGCACCGAGTTGAACGATTCTCATGTCGTCGCTGTCGTTGCTCCATGAAACCCGCGCCCAGCAAGGAGAATTGGCTCATCGGTTCAGCAATGCCGGTTCAGAAGACCAGCCATCCGGTGGTCATGCTTTCTTCTTCGCCAAAGACCGCCACGATTTCGCCGGTATCCTGTCGAATCCAATCTGGGTATTTGAGTTCAGGATAATTGCTTGCCCCGGGGTCGTCTCTTACCAAATGCTCCGGATAATGCTCTGGAACATGTGTTGGGTGCCTTTGGCTGTACGGCGGAGTCATTGTTCTTTCTGCCGGCTTCTACTCATAGCCGTGACGGTTGCTGGCTTTGCGGGTGTCGTCTCGAGTCGTGAAGCACTTGCACAGGGTCTTTCGTTGCCCAAACCCATCGTGCTTGAGGATTTCGAGAATGTTGCCGAGGGTGCCATTCCGGTCGGTTGGCGCCGGGAGCATCACTCGACGGTTTCCCAATCCACGACCTCCTTGCAGGATTTGAACTCGGTGTCTTACGCAAACTGGCTGGTGGTGAACGCGTCGCGCTTCCGCACCGCTTTCCAGACCTACTCGAGCCACACGCCGGTCGATTATTCGCGTGTGCTGACCTCCAACCCCGAGAACGTGGTCAATGGCCGGCTGGTGACCGAACTGGCGCGGGGGCGAATGCTGTTCAGCGATTCCGGTTATCGGGATGGTGTGCAGGTCATGTACCTCGACACCTCGGATTATGATCTTACCGGCAGGACGAACGTTCATGTCGCGATGAACAGCCTTTACGAACAGAACCAGGATAACATCGCGGCCCTCGAGTACTCGATCGACCGCGGCGCGAACTGGCTGCCGGTCGTCTACTATCTGGACTCCAAAGACATTCTCACCACGGCCGGCCAAATCGATGCCGTCAGGACTTTCAACACCCGCTACTCCGACGTGGCGACCTATCGCGACCCTGCGACCGGCGCCACGGTCGGCGGCTACTATGGCGCGTTTATCAAAGCCCCTGTTTCGCAGGCTCTCGCGCCGTTCATTGCTGGGCGGACCGACGATGACCCCGTCAGTTCAAAGCGGGTGGAGCTCTTCCGCCTGGCGGCGGCGGACAACCAGGCTGCCGTCCGCTTCCGTTTTGCTCATGCGGGCACGGATAGCTGGTATTGGGGCATCGACAACTTCGGCCTGTACAGCATTACCCCGGGGCAGATGCCGGTCATTGTGGCCGCTCCAGCCGATCTGGAAGTGACGGCTGGGCTCGAGGCAACCTTCCGGGTGGTCGCCGCGGGTGTGGAGCCGCTGGCGTATCAGTGGCTGTTCAACGGCACAAACATCGCGGGCGCCACCAATGCGATCCTGACCCTGACGCCGGCGGACAACCCGCGGCAGGGAGACTACACCGTGGTCATTTCCAACCTGTTTGGCGTCATCGAGAGCGGCCCGGCCCGGCTGACGCTGTCGCACCCCAGGGTGACCGGGCAGTGGGACTTCGATCAGGGCGACCTCCGAGCGACCGTAGGCGCCGACCTCGAGTTCGTTGCCGACACCGCTTCGGTCGTCTCGTTCGCGCCGGCGGAGTTCCAAGGCGGGGTTGCGGGCGTTATGGAGTATGGCCCGTTTTCACCCCGGCAAGGGCTCTACATGCGCCACGGCGCAAACCCGAACGGGGGCGGCCGTTTCGTGAATCGTTACACGCTGCTCATGGATGTCAGGTGTGATTTCGAGAGCAGCGGCTCGCTCCGCGCCGTTCTGCAAACCGATCCCTTCAACCACGACGGGAACGAAGCCGACTTTCTCATCGGCGCCGCCAACGGTCTGGGCGGCCCGAACGGCCTGGGCGCGGACAGCCAATTTCACGGATCGGCTGCGCCTGACCAGTGGCACCGCATCGCCTTCGCGGCGGACCTTGCCGCCGAACCGGGCCGCCAACTCTCGAAGTACATCGATGGGGTCCTGGTCGGCCAGCAATCGCTGCCCGGGGGAATCGACGGCCGCTATGCGCTGGGCCCCACGGCATTGCTGTTCACTGGCGGGCTCGCCGCGGAGGCTGCCGCATCGGGCGCCGTGAACAGCATCCAATTCGTCGACACCTGGCTCACGCCCGCCGCGATTGCCGAGCTGGGCAACCCGACAGCCCAGGGCCTTCCGTCGGGCGAACATGCTCTGACGCTCACCCTGGCCGCGTTCGAAGGCGAGGCGCTGCGACTGCAATGGACCGGACCCGCCGGCTGGTACGAGGTGCAGAAGGCCACGAAGCTCACTCCGCCCGATTGGGAGGTCTGTTCAAACCCGACCAGCAACCACACCATCGTCCTGCAGGGAACTGGGGAAGCCGCCTTCTACCGCGTCCGCCAATCCGAAGCGAACATGACCGTTGGCCAACTGCCTGGCGGCGCCCAGTCTCTGCCCAGCATGCAACTGGTCCGCCCCGCGGGTGATTCGCTGCAATTCTCCGGGCGCCCGGTCGACCTGGCCCTCTCTCCGGACCGGCAAACCGTCTACGTCAAAAACATCAACAACCTGCTGGTGATCGATGCGAACGCCTGGAGAGTGCGGCAAACACTGCCATACCCGGCTGGCGGCGCCTCGATGCATGGCATCGCCGTGTCCCCGGATGGCCGGCGGGTTTACGTCACAGGCGCCGGCAACGAGCTTTACGAGTGGGGAGTGGATGCCGAGGGCGTGGTGACATTCTCCCGGACCATTGGTCTGCCCGCCGGTTCCTACCCCTGCGGCATTGCGTTGTTTGGGAGCGGCGACCGCGCCGCCGTATGTCTTTCCATTCCCAATCGGCTGGCCATTGTGAATCTCACCACCGGCACGCTCCTTTCCAGCGTCCGTGTCGGCATTGCCCCGTGGGACGTCGTGCTTTCGCCTGACGAATCCACGGCGTTCGTTTCGGACTGGGGCGGTCGCTGGCCGGACGCAAACGACCTCAAGGCGCCTTCCGCGGGAACGCCGGTCGTGGTGGACGAGCGCGGAATTGGGGCGAGCGGCGTGGTGTCCTTTGTCAACCTGGCGGTAAGCCGCGAAACGGGCCAGGTCCCCACCGGTCTGCATCCGTCAGACCTCGAGCTGTCTCCGGACGGCCGCGCGCTGTATGTCGCCAACGCGAATTCCGATACCGTCACCATCATCGATACCACGACCCGCTCCGTGAGGGAGAATGTCCTGGTGCGTCCTGATGACGACTTTCCCTATGGCAGCGCGCCCACCGGGCTCGCGCTGAGCGCGGATGGCTCGCGCCTGTTTGTCGCGCTCGGGGGAAATAATTGCATCGCCGTCGTGGCCCTCTCTGCCACGCCGGGCGAGAGCGCGGTCACGGGTTTTCTGCCCACCGACTGGTATCCTGGCGCGGTGGCCGCCGTCCAGGACCGCCTCTACGTGGCAAGCGTGAAGGGACTCGGCTCGCGACTCGGGCAACCCACTGCCACCAGCTACCAGATCGGCGCTCACCTCGGAACGGCGAATCGGATCACCATCCCCGACCAGGAAACCCTGAGCAAACTGAGCGCGCGCTCTTTCGAGGACGGGCGGGTGCCGGCCATCCGCCGCGCTCATGAACGAGGCGTCCCGACCCGCCCGCCCGTGCCGGTGCCCGCTCGGCTTGGAGAACCCTCCGTGTTCGAGCACGTGCTCTATATCCTGAAGGAGAACAAGACCTACGACCAAATGTTCGGGGACATCAAGGAAGGCAACGGCGACCCCAACCTGTGCATCTACCCGGAATTGGTCTCTCCGAATCACCATGCCCTCGCCCGGCAGTACGTTCTGCTGGATAATTTCTACTGCAACGGCGTGGTTTCGGCCGATGGACATTCCTGGTCCACCGAAGCCAATGTCACGGACCATCTCGAGAAGGCGTTTGGCGGGTTTGCCCGCAGCTATACCTTCGGCGACGACCCGCTCACCTATTCTTCGAGCGGGTTTATCTGGGACAATGTCCTCCGCCACGGCCTCAGCTTCCGCAATTATGGCGAGATGGACTACGCTTCGCCGTCCGGAAACGAGACCTGGCTGCAGATCTACGACGATTTTGTGAGCGGCCGCAGGTCGGTCCGCTACCTTCAAAACATCGGCATCGAGAACCTTCGGCGCTGCAGCTCGACGAACGTTCCCGGCTGGAACATGGGGATCCCGGATATCGTCCGGGCCGACGGTTTCCTCCGCGAGTTGCGCGAGGCTGAGGCCCGGGGCGCCTGGGAGAACTTCAGCTTTCTTTACCTGCCCAACGATCACACCGGCGGTCCGCCAACCCCCCGCGCCCAGGTGGCGGATAATGACCTCGCCCTTGGGCGGGTGGTCGAAGCCGTCACTCGCAGTCGCTTCGCCACCAACACGGTCATCTTCGTCATCGAAGACGATCCCCAGAGCGGCTACGATCACGTGGACGCGCACCGCTCTCTCTGTTTGGTGATCAGTCCCTACACCCGGCGTGAGGCGGTCATCAGCACGTTCTACAATCAGGCTGGGGTCGTCCACACCATGGAGCGCATCCTCGGTCTGCCTCCCATGAACCAGCAGGATGCCATGGCCCCGCTGATGTTCGATTGTTTCACGAACGTGCCCGACTTCGCGCCCTACACCGCCCGCGCCAACAACATTCCGCTCGACGAGGGTGCTCGGAAGGTGGGTTCCCTTACCCCCGCACAACTCCACTGGGCGGCGCAGTTGAAGACAATGGACTTCTCGAAACCCGACCGCATCGATGACGACCTCTTCAATCGGTACATCTGGTTTGCGAACAAGGGCGATGCTCCCTATCCCGTGGAGTTTGTGGGAGCGCACGGGAAGGGCCTGAAACAGCTCGGCCTGGTCCTCGCGGCCGGAAGGGCGGATGAGGAGGAGGACTAAGGGTCTGTGGAGAACCGGATGCAACGGAACAGTGGTGTGCCTGGGTCGCCTGCCGGCGGGGGCGGGCGGCCGGCGGGGGCGGCGTTTACGCTGGTCGAACTTCTGGTGGTCATCGCGATCATTGCGCTTTTGGCTTCGATGCTGCTCCCGGCGTTGTCCAGGGCCAAAGGCAAAGGCCAACAGATCTACTGCCTGAACAACCACAAACAGCTCACTCTGGCTGCTCAGCTTTATGCGGACGATTACCAGCAGTGGCTGCCGCCGATCCAGGAGCGGCTTTCGGGGAGCGTCGAGACGAGTTGGCGCCCCTACTTGTTCAAGTACCTCGGTCGCAGCGCCAAGACATTCGACTGCCCCGTCGAGAAGGTTGAAGTCTACGCCAGCGGCAAGCCCTCGAACTCGAAGACGCCAAGTCCTTGGGTCATCGGTCAGCCGGTGGCCGGCGAGATCCAAATCCCGAGCGGTATCGGCGCGGTGAACGTCCATTGGCTGGCCGGGGGCGCGCCGCCACCGTTCGGCCGGCCAGCCGGTTACGAGAACAACCTCTGCCGCACCGGCGACATCGAGTCGCCCTCGAGCTTGATCTTCTTCGGTGATGGCCACAGCGACGTCTTCGGGGTGTGGCCGAGCGATCGGTGGTGGATTTGGAAGGAGGTGGGCAATGCCAATTCGCCTGGCTTCAACCGGCTCGCCCAAGGTGACAAAGGCGCCGTCCGGCACAACCGAAAGTCGAATTACGCCATGGCGGATGGAAGCGGTTCACTCCTGGACCCCGGACGCATCCCGTGCAACACCGCCGAGTGTTGGTGGTCCGCGAAAGCAGACCCGCATTAAGTCATGCGGCGCCACCGCCCCGCCTCCCATGAACCTCGAGTTGGTAGGGCGGCCAGTCCCTGGCCGCCGTCGGCGCGCAGAGGACTGCACGCCCTACCTGCGGCACCAGGTTCATGGTCCCCATTCGCATTAACACGTTGAATGTCAACGCTCTCCATGAACCTATGGTCCCAATGCGTTCTAAAAAAGAAACGCCCCTCCCACGCGCCGGCAAAGATGCCGGCGCTCCCAGTCGCTCCCCGGCCCGGATCGTCTACTGTCGTCCATTCCACGGTTTCCTCAGTATAAGCTGGAAGTTGAGCGTTGAACGTTTTTAGGGTCCTGTTCGCTGGGCAGTTCAAAGCGGAACAAGCCTTCTCCCATGACACGCGCGACCGCCGTCAAATTGCTCGTTATCGGAGTCCTGTTGGCCCTGGCCGGCCTGCAGGTGTGGCGTTGGGTCCGAGCCGAGAGGGGCGTGTCCGAGAAGGCCTTCTTCTATGACCTCAGCGAGCAGAAGTTGTTTGCGGGGCCTCGCGATGCGGTGCCGCCGATTCGAGGAGTCAACGATGCTCAGGTTGACGCGGTGCGTGCCGTGGTGATTTCGACGACCGCCAATCCCCAGGACAAGCGTTCCCGGCAGATCGCTTATCTGGAAATGTACTCGCCGGAACTCAAACAACAGATGGAAGCCGCCCAGGCGACGGGGACCTCGCCGGCGATGGGCCGCGCCCTCGCCCAGCAGCACCGGTTCGTCCGCCGCCTCGAGGACGCGCAGTGGTTTTCTCTGGACTCGCCGGAAGGGGAACAGATCGTCACCCAATGGGCGACGCCCGGCACCAACGGAATCACGCCGGTGGTCTGTGCGCCGTGAGGCTCGACTCCGCGACGAGTTCGCGATGCCCCGCGGCTTGCAGAGGGTGCGCCCGCGGTCGAGTCGGGATTCAGCTTCTTTGACCGACACATTGCGATCAGGATGAACGCATTGAACCAAGAACAGCGACTCACGTGAAAAGCAACCCTGTCTGCCACCCCCATCACGCTCGGCACCCTCACCGCTGCCCAGGGCCAAATCACCTTTGCCTGGACCGGCGGCGTCGGGCCTTTCCAGGTCCAGAAGAAGCCCTCGCTGTCCTCAGCGGCGTGGCAGGACCTGGGCGCGCCCACTATGGAAAGGACGGTGACCGATCCGGCTGGCGGTTCGGCGGCCTTTTATCGGGTTCTGGGACAATAATAGTTGGCGGCCAAAACGGCATCGGAATCGGGATCGGCGCCACCCAACTGCAGGTCGTGATCGGCACGCCGCAGGGGGCCATCGCGAACGATTCCGGTGCGAGGCCGATCCGGCGCCGGGTGCCGCCGCGATTCGGGAACATGTCCGGCAGACGATGGCCGACCTTTGCG
>Ga0116149_1003255_pt1 | contig 16970 bp, 4 predicted proteins | sample AD_UKC057_MetaG_FD_89787 | JGI IMG/M metagenome (GOLD analysis project Ga0116149, IMG submission 89787) | Active sludge microbial communities of municipal wastewater-treating anaerobic digesters from USA - AD_UKC057_MetaG | ecosystem: Engineered > Bioreactor > Anaerobic > Digestate | place: USA... | reverse complement strand
TTTATGCAGCAATCAGTGGAAATCTTTTGTCTGTTGGAATTTCTAAAGAAAAAGGAAATCCAGATAGATTAATGGAGATTATAAAATATTGTTTAATATTATTAGGCATTTCTTTGGTTTTCTTAATAATTGGTGGTTTTGCAGAAGTTTATGTTTTTGATATTTTACAAAATTTCTTTTTTAGTTTTTTATAATATTTAATTTATTCACTTTAAAAAAAGATGATGTTTTTAAATATATCTGCACAAAATATATTTTGAGAGATTATGGCAGAAAATAATTTAGATGGGAAAAAAAGAGTTTCATGGTGGATTATTATTGTTATTATTATTGTTTTTATAATTGCATTTATTTATCTAATAAGCACACCACGAACTATTGGAAAGTCAGATACAATTTTGCAACAAGATTCTTTTGTTTCTTCTCAAAACGATTTAAATATTGATTATTTATATGACCCATCTTGTTCTGATGGTGTTCAAAATAATGATGAATTAGGTATAGATTGTGGTGGATCTTGCCCTGTTCAAGATTGTTGTGATAATGGTTGGTGGGATGAAAATAATGGGGAAGATGGTGTAGATTGTGGTGGTTCTTGTTCTCTAAAAGATTGTTGTAAAAATGGATATTGGGATGTTTATTTAGGAGAATATGCAAATGATTGTGGTCCAGTTTGTAATAAAGACTGTTGTAAAAATGGTTTTTGGGATGCACATTTAGGGGAAGATGGTGCAGATTGTGGTGGTTCTTGTCAAAAATGCCCTGAACCAAGTTGTAATGATGGTCTTATAAATCAAGGGGAAGATGAAATTGATTGCGGTGGCCCTTGCCCACCATGTAAGTATATTTAAATTTCTTTTTTTGTTATTTTGTTATTATTTTATTTAAATGTTAAAAGGGAAAAAATGGATAAAAATAATAAAAAAGATTTATCTGAGAAACAAATGGTCTATCAAAAAACTGTTTCTCCAAAAGAAAATAGTTTTTCACAATCAAAAACTGTTTTTTTAATTTTATTTTGTGTTTTAATAATTTTTTTAATTTTATTTTTAACAAATACATTTGATCATGTAAGCACCACTGGGCAAGGTGCAATTCCAATTTCTAAAGGGTCTAAAAGTAGTATAGCTAATAACGTTGTTGTTCCTGATTCTATGTCTCAAGATGATCTTTATTCTCAACAGCCATCTCAACAAGTTTCTGATCTTGTTGTTACTGTTGAAAGATGCCCACAATGTACAAATCGAACAAAGGATTGTGGTGAGACTGGTGTAGATTGTGGAGGTCCTTGTCCCTCATGTGATAATTCTAATACTTTGGATAATGTTGTAGAGCCAATCCCAATTAATGATAATAGTATTAATATTTCTGATAACTCTGTTAGTGTTGATATTTCTACATCTCTTTTAGAACAACAATGCACTAATAAAGAAAAAGATGGAGACGAAATAGGAATAGATTGTGGTGGTTCTTGTCCTGTTCAAGATTGTTGTACTAATGGTGAAAAAGATGAAAGTTTACATGTTTTAATTAACTTGCCTGGCAATAACTCTCCAATATCTATTATATTACCAGCAGAAGAAGGTGTAGATTGTGGGGGATCTTGTTCTTCTCAATGTATTGTTTCACAACCTATGCCAAAATGTGATTTTTTTACTATTTATACGATTAATGATTTAAATTATATAAAAATAAATAGTTGTAAATGTTTACAAGAAATTGGAAAAAATGCAAATTTATCTAAAAATTATATTTTGACGAATGACATAGATTGTTCTGATACAATCAATTGGGATAATGGAAAAGGTTTTAAGCCAATAGGAAATGATGCTAATAAATTTAAAGGAATCTTTGATGGAAATGGATATACTATTTCTAATTTGTATATAAATAGACCTATAGAAAATTATGTTGGTTTATTTGGTTATATTTTAAATGGAAATATTTATAATCTTAAAATTATAGATGCAAATATAAATGGAAACAATTATGTTGGAGTTTTATCAGGGGTAGCTAATGCCTCAAATGTGACTACATCAACATTAAAGCAAATTTACATCTCTGGAAATGTAAAAGGTAATAATTATGTTGGTGGATTGATAGGAGATATAAATAATTATATAGTTTCATGTTCTTCATCATATATTAATATAAAAGGTACAGATTATGTTGGTGGTTTGTTTGGAAATTTATCTACTTCACGTATTTCTAAATCTTTTTCTAAACCATATGTAGTAGCACATTATAGGCAATTACCAAATACAGGAAACCAACAACTACCAGGAAAGGTTTCAGGTAGGGAATATGTGGGTGGATTAATAGGTAGTGCTAATAAATTGCAAATAGATAATTCATATTCACAAATTGATGTATATGGCACCAAATATGTTGGTAGATTAATTGGATCTCTTACAAATGGTGAAATTTCAAAGTGTTATTTTTCTGGTAGTTTAACCTCTGGAGATTCAGATAAATCTGGGTTAGTACATGCATTAACATCATCTACTGTTTCTAATTCATTTTGGGTTACTACAGATGCTACTACCTCTTTGACAAAAGAAAAAGGAATTGGCTTAACTTCACAAAAAATGGAAGAAATATCTACATATTCAGATTCTAATTGGAATATTTCCTCAAATCAAAATGATTTAACAACAATCTGGTATATGCCTACCGATGGATATCCAAAATTACATTGGGAATTAAGTGGAATTTGTGAGCCAATTTCTCCAGTGATTACTATCTCTGATTGTAATTATAATGTTTGTTATCATACTCTAGATTCAAATGGGTTTTATGATATAAACAATTGTTGTTGTTTACAATATATAGATAACAATTTGTCTGGGAAATACAGATTAACACAAGATATTAATTGTTTGGTTACAAACACCTGGAATGATGGGAAAGGATTTAAACCAATTGGTGATTACAATTGGGGTAATGAACCTACACCATTTACTGGAACTTTTGATGGAAATGGTTATACTATTTCTAATTTGTATATAAACAGACCAGATAAAGAAGGTGTTGGTTTATTTGGTTATATTTTAAATGGAAATATTAATAATGTTACAATTAAAGATGCAAATATAGATGGAAACAATTATGTTGGTGTTTTAGCAGGAATTGCCATAGGTGCAAATATAAAGAACATTCATACATCTGGTGTTGTTTCTGGTGTTGATGTTGTTGGTGGTATTGTCGGTAATGCTGCATATTCAAATATTTCTTGTTCTTCATCATCTGCATCTGTTGATGGAAATGATACAGTTGGTGGTATTGCAGGATATTTAATTGCTTCAAATCTTTCTAAATCTTTTTCAAAATCTTTTGTAAAAGGTAATTATTCTGTTGGAGGATTAGTTGGTCTTTCAGATGATGGATATATTTCAGATTGTTATGCAGAAGGAAATGTTTCTTGTGATATTAATTATGCAGGTGGATTGGTAGGCTATCTAGATAGTAATTCTTCTATTTCTTCAATATCTAGTGTTTCTAAATCCTATTCTACAGGAAAAATAATTGGTGGTGCAACAAACAAAGGTGGATTAGTTGGTTATTCTAAACCCTCTTCAATTATAGAAAAGAGTTATTGGGATATTAATACTTCAGATCAAAATTTATCTCCAAATTTTGGTGCACTTGGAAAAACAACAGCAGATATGAAAAAATCAACAACATTTTCTAATTGGAGTATTTCCACAACAAGTGGTGATAAATCTAAAATTTGGTATATAAACCAAGGCAATAATTATCCAAGATTACAATGGGAAGTTGGAGGTTTATGTATTCCACAAGATCATTGTTCAAATGGTGTTATGGATGAAGATGAAACAGGAAAAGATTGTGGTGGAAATGATTGCATAAAATGTTATTCTGGATCATCAGGAGGAAACACACAACAATTAGGTATTTCTAATCTCCAAACAGAAGTTTATACTTCCCCTGAATTTATAATTACTAGAAAAATATATAATTACAAATATTTAGATAAAAAAAATATAAAAACAATAACAAAAGTTGATATAGATATTTCTCCAAAACAAAATGTTGATATTTCAAAAATACAAAAAATAGTTATTACAGATAAAGTTCCAAAATCATTTTCTGTAAAAGCATCAGACATAAGTGTACCATCAAATGTAGATTACAGAATAATTCAAGATGATCCTATTGTTGAATACTATACAGACCCTGATGGTAATATTAATTATTCTGTTTCTGGTGATAAAAACACAATGCAATTAAAAGATGAATTTAATTCCCCAATTATAGATATTGTGTATGTACCCTCTACATCTGTACCAACCTGTTGGGATGGAATACAAAATCAAGGAGAAACAGATGTAGATTGTGGCGGTTCTAATTGCCCATCATGTACTGCCCCTGCAACCTGTTGGGACAGAATACAAAATCAAGGAGAAACTGGTGTAGATTGTGGGGGCCCATGTGGTTCTTGTGGTCCTTATTCAAGTTGCCATGATGGTATTAAAAACCAAGGAGAAACTGGTGTAGATTGTGGAGGTCCATGTGGTTCTTGTCCAAGTTGTGAAGATAATGTTCAAAATCAAGGAGAGACAGGTGTAGATTGCGGAGGTCCATGTGGTGCTTGTCCAAGTTGTGAAGACAACGTTCAAAATCAAGGAGAGACAGGTGTAGATTGTGGAGGTCCATGTGGTGCTTGTCCAAGTTGTGAAGACAACGTTCAAAATCAAGGAGAGACAGGTGTAGATTGCGGGGGTCCATGTGAGCCTTGTATAAATTTTAATAAAATATATTGGTTAATTGGAATAATTGTAATTTCAGCAATCTTAGGAATAGTTTTAAGTATTTCTTCTAAAAAGAAAAAATCAAAAAAACCAAAAGAACCAATTCCTCCTGTTACTTCCACGCCTCAAGAAGCTCAAGAGGCTTTAGAAGCTATAAAAAAAGGTTTGGAACAATAAATTCATATTGTTTTTCCAAACATTTTCTGTTATTTTTCTTAATTTTTTAAACCAATTATTTTTATATATAATACTATACCATAATATATCACGAGATTCTCAATCCCCTTTTCTTGTAGGTAGATTGGTTAAAATAAATTTTTAACCAACCACTTACAACTTTTTTAAGCTTATATAAAATTTTAAAAGAAAACATTTATGGATGAAGATTATACCCAAGAATTTGATATTTCTCAAGAAGATAAAACATCAGATCTTGCACTTGATCAATATGTTGATTTGTTAGTTGAATTTTTGGAAACAAATTATAAAAGAGAAATTGATTATTTGGCTTCTAATTATCCAAACAAAAAAAGTTTAAATATTGATTATAAAAAACTAGAAGATTTTGATTTAGATATTGCAGAAACATTGTTAGAGCATCCGAATATTATTATAAATGCAGCTAATCTTGCAATTAAAAGATTAGATATTGGTATTTTAGATTCGGAGTTAGAATCTAAGTTTGAACCAATAGTTAGATTTTATAATCTCCCAAAAGAGAATTTGATTGATATAAGGAATATAGGTAATGAACATATTTCTAAATTTATTTCTGTGGAGGGAACAGTTAGATTAATTACAGAAAGATTAGAAAAAATGACTGAAGCATATTTTATTTGTAAACAATGTGGAACTGGTGTTTATGTTGAACAAAAAAGCCAAATTTTGCAAAAACCATTAGCTTGTAGAAACTGTAGAAAAAGAGAGTTTAATTTAGATATTGATCAAAGTAAATACATTGATTATCAAAAAGTACAAATTCAAGAACCTCTTGAAAATTTAAAAGGAAGTGAGCAAGCAAATTCTTTAGATATTTATCTTTCTGAGGATTTAGTAAATGTTTGTTCTCCTGGGGATAAAATAAAAATTACTGGTACAATTAAATTGAGACCTCCAAAAGGTGAAACAAATATTTATAGTAAATATATGGTTGCAAATCATATAGAAAAAGAAGAACAAGAATATGAAGAGTTAATTATTTATCCAGAAGAAGAACAAGAGATTAAAGAACTTGCAAAAAAAGAGAATATTTATGAAATTTTAGCATCTTCTGTTGCCCCGCATATTTATGGTCAGGAAATAGTTAAACAAGCAATTGTTTTACAACTGTTTGGTGGTGTAAACAAAAATCTTGCAAATCAACCATTTAGAGGGAATATACATATCCTTTTGGTTGGTGATCCATCAACAGGTAAATCTGCAATCCTTGAATATTGTGCACAATTAGCTCCAAAAAGTATTTATGTTGCAGGGAAAACTACATCTGGTGCAGGATTAACAGTTAGTGCAGTTAAAGATGAATTTGGAGAAGGTGGTTGGACATTAAAGGCAGGTGCTGTTGTTCTTGCAAGTGGTGGAGTTGCAATGATTGATGAGTTTGATAAAATGTCTACAGAAGACAGAAGTGCATTACACGAAGCAATGGCACAAGGAACTGTTTCTGTTTCTAAAGCTGGTCTCTATAGTAAATTTAAAGCAAATACTTCTATATTGGCTGCTGCAAATCCAAAATATAGTAGATTTGATTCTTTTAAAAGTCCATTGGAACAAATAGATCTTCCATTTTCTTTAATTTCAAGGTTTGATTTATATTTTTTAATACATGATTTATTAGATAGAAAATTAGACAAAGAAATAGGTGAACATATTTTAAAAACACAACAGATTGCACAAAAAATATCAAGTGAAGGTTCTTTATCTAAAGAAGAAATAGATGATGCTGCAAAAAAGATATTGCCTATTGTAAGTCCAAATTTATTTAAAAAATATGTGGCTTATGCAAGACAAAATGTAAAACCTGTCTTAACAAAAGAAGCATCAGATAAACTTTTAGAATATTATGTTTCATTAAGAGATATTGGGAGAAATACAAAAAGTTATTCTGCAACAATTAGGCAATTAAATGGTTTAATTAAATTGGCAGAGGCAAGTGCTAAAATTAAATTAAAAAAAGAAATTGATGCAGATGATGCAGAAAGGGCAATACTTGTTTTTAAAACTTCATTAGAACAAGTTGCTATTGACAAAGATTCAGGAAAAATAGATATTGATATTTTAACAACTGGGCAATCTCAGTCAGAAAGAAATGTTCTTAAAAATTTATTAAAATTAATAAAAGATCTTTCAGGAGGAGATGAAACAGGTGCAGGTTCAACACCTGTTGCAATTTCTGATATTGTAAGAGCAGCAGAAACAGAAACATTACCAAAAGATAAAATTATTGATGCTATAAAAAAGTTGAAAAAGATTGGTGACATTTATGAACCAACAAATGGGTTTGTAAAATTAACTAATCCAGAGTATTATTAATTATTTCCTTTTAATTTTAAAAAATATCAATTCTTGGGTGCGATTATTTTGATTATTTCTATTTTCTATATATTATTTTGTATAATAAAATTTTAAGAAAATAATATTTGTTTTTTAAAAACCTTTTTTAAAGTTTTTTATACTTAATTATTATATTAGTTTTCTAATTTTTTTAAAAAAGTATCATTATGTGGAAATATAAAAATTCATTTGCTGAAGATATAGAAGGGGTTGTTCATATTTATCTTAATGAAAATACATATTATAAAAATGGTTATGCTTATGGTAAATTATTGAAACAAGCAGATCCCCAAATAATAAATATTTGTAAAAGTTGGCAAATGAGATTTATTGCATCTGGCCTTTATTTTTTTAAAAAAAAATCTCTTAACAAAATTAAAGTTCCAAAAGAATATTTGGATGAAATTAAAGGATATTCTGATGCAACTGGTGTTTCTTTTAAATTTATTTGGGTTGCAAATTTTGCATATGATATTTTTGTAAAAATGGCAATGAGATGTTCCACTTTTTCTTTTTTTAATAAATCAAATACAATTGTTGGTCATAATACAGATATGATCCCACTTTTTACTAAACTTTGTTTAAAATATACAAAACCACTTGTTGTAGAAACTTGTGTTCCTGGTAAAAATAAATTTGTAAATTTTTCTCTTCCATTTATGGTTGGTTCAGTAAATGGTTTTAATGAATATGGTATGTCTATAAATACCCAACAAGTTATGCATCTAAAACCAGAAGGTGCCTTTGATAAATGGCCAACTTCTATTTTTATAAGAAGATTATTAGAAGTTACACAAACACTTAATGATGCAGAAAATTTTATGTTGTTAAATAAACCAAATAGAGCATTAAATATTATGGTAATATCGAGTTCTGAAAAAGCAAGTCAATTATATCAAATTAATGCTTTTGAAGTTGATTGTGTATCTTATACAAATTCAAAATATTCTTTTTGTACTACTTTTTTTATAACACCAATTATGCAACGATATCTTTTATATATTCTAAAACCACCGCATATGAGATACGCGAGTTTAGATAATATGTTGCAAAAAAAAGATACATCTTCTGTCTTTTCTATAAAAGATGGAATTTCAATTCTAAAAGACACAAGTAATGGCTTAAAAAGAGGATATTCAATGTCTAATGTTGGCACTTGGCAAAGTTTTATTTATGATTTAAACAATTTTAGTATTTATATTTCTAATGCAAAAGAAAATCCTGCGTCTTTAAATGGAAAATTTATAAAATTAAATCCAAAATTTAAATTGAAACAAAAACAATTTGTTAATAGTTTTAACAATATTGATAATTCATCAATTGTTTTTTTATCTTATTTAGAGTATAAATCTAATTTTTAAAATTAATTTTTACATTTTAAAAATATTAATTTTTGGACACTTTTACAAATCTATTAATTTGTTTAAAATTTTAAAATTAAATATAATTATATAATATTTTCAATTTTTACCAGTGTTTTTTCCCAAATTATAAATATTACCTGTAATTAGTTAATTCTTAGAAATTCTTAGATTAACAGTTATATTTATATTTGTTTACTTATTTATTATATTTATATTCATATAGTTATTTTATAATTATAATATGTCATTAACATACATATACATTTATTGTGCATAAAAGTAAATTTAAATATAAAAACAAATTTAAAAAAGACAAATATGTCAAAAGAGAAAGGACTTAAAGATATTGAGGAGATAGAAGACTCCTTTAAAGAAACAAAAAAATCTAAACCTAAATCTATTCCAAAAGATTCTGTAGAATTAAAACCACAAGAATCGTCTGGTAAAAAAAATATTTTTCAAAAAGCATATCAAGGTTTAGAAAGTTCATATTTTAAAACCTGTGATTGGTTTTCTAGTAAAGGTATTAATTTAAATAAATTGAATGAAAAATTAGAATCAAAAGGAATTCCTGCTTTTGCATTTATGGGCTCTTTGTTTTTAATAATTATTTTTTTAATTATATTTTTTGTATTTTTTGGTGGAATTAAATCAAATATTTCTGGGTCATTTTCTTTAAAAGATTCAGGATCATTTGATCCAATTAATGGTGTATCATTTACAATTACTGATTCTCAAAATAAAGAAGTGTTTTATGGTACAATTAATAATGGTGATATAACAAAGTTGCCATTGAAAATTGGGAAAACATATACTTTTTTATTGAAGAAATCAGGGTATAATGATCTTAAAAAAGAGATAACAATTTCTTCTAAGGATCAACAGTTTTCATTTAATTTGGGTAAAAAATATGATACGGGCCTTTTGACTGTTAAAGTTTTAGATAAACAATATGGTACAGGCATAGCAAACGCAACAATTACATTAGAATATATAGAAAATGGAGAAACAAAAACTCCAGAGCAAAAAACTTCTGCTGAAAATGACTATATGGTGACATTTAGTGTGCCAATAGGTGTTTCTATAGATATTGAAGCCACTGCAGATTCTTATCAAACAACCCAACGAACTAGTTATAAATTAAATGAAAAAGAACAATTAATTGAAATAGAAATGGATGCTTCAACAGTAAGCCTTCAGGGAAAAAGCACAATAACATTTATGGTTATTGATAAAGACACATCTATCCCATTAGATGATGCACTTGTTCAAGTGTATCATTTAAATTCAACAATCTTACTTGGCGAAGATACAACACAAGCAGGTAGTGCTCAAATACAAATAGACTCTGGTACTCCTGTTTCTTATATTGTGTCTAAAGAAGGTTATAGATCAATTGATGGAAATTATACTGTCAGAACAGATTATACAATTAGTGTTGTTTTAGAACTTGGTGGTTCAACATTAGATGTAACAGTTTTGGATGGAATAACAAATAATCCATTAAATAATGTTCAAGTAAATATTTTTTCTCAATCTAAAAATAAATTAGATGGGAATTTAACTGATGTTTCTGGAAATGTAAAATTTAATGGCCTCCCAGAAGATGATGTTGTTTATGTTTCTGCATGTTATACACAGCAAGATTTTTCTTATTTTTGTAAAACAGATATTGTTGATTTAAAAACAACTAATCAAAAAACAATTACATTAGAAAGAAGAATCCAACAAAATACTAGACTTTTATATGTTTTTATAAATGATTTTTTTAATAATCCACTTCCTGATGCACAAGTAAATATTTACCAAATTGTTGGAGATAAAGAATTACCATATGGTGATACATATTATTTAGATTCTAGTGGTGCTACAATTGTTCCATTAAAGATTGGTGATAAATTTCTTGTTGTAGGCACGTATAAGGATGTAAATGCTTCAAAGGTAATAACAATAACTGATGAAACTGAAAATAAAGTAATTTTGGTTATTGACACAAAATCAAGATTATTAAATTTACAAATTATAAATATTAATGGTACAAAAGTAACAGAAGGAAATGTTTTGGTTAAATCAAAAGATGATGTTGTTTTGTACTCTGAACCTCTAACTACTGAAGATATTTTTTTTGAAAGTAAAGGGTATACAGAGTTCTTGACAGAATACACTGATCAAAATGGGAATACTTTTTCATCCGTTCTCACCCCTTCTCCAGACAATATTTTATTGTTTGTTATTAGACCACAAGTAATTGGGAACTATCCAGTAATTGATTTTGTAGGAATAGAAGATTCTTATGGGAAAAGAGTGCCCTATATTTCTGTTGACCAAGATTATTTTTTAATTTTTAATGTTCTTTTTCCAGAAGGCTCTACAAATGGAGGCGTACATATACGGGTGGGGGAAGATAATGAAACAGATATAGAAAATATGAGTTATGGAATTACTGGTTATGTTGCAGACAAAGCTAAGGCAAGGTATGGTACAACATATTTACCTCCAACAAATGCATCTATTGATTATTTGAATGTAGGTGAACCTGGTAAATTAAATAAATTTTTAGAATTAACATTTAGTGATAAATATTCTATTGGGAATAGGCAAATTAAGGTAAGAGTAAAAGCTCTTGATCTTTCACAGTATAAGCTTAAATTTAATTATAGAGCATGGGTTTCTTTAGATTCAAATGTTTATAGATATCCAAAAGATACCACATTGGGTGATCGTCTTAACTCTATAGAAAAACAAGGTCTTTATGCACAAACAAATTCTGTAGAAATTGATTTGTTTGAAAATCCTGCAAATTGTATGAATGAATTTTGTATTTCTTATCAATTTATAGATGAAGAAATGTTTAATTATCCTAAAGATAAGTTTTTTGGGATACAAGGAAATGTTTATGCATTAGAAGCAGTGTTGTATAGTTTAAAAAATACATCTGTTGATCTTTATGCAGAAACTTCTCCAACAAACCCATTAATTTCATTTGTTTCAGTTTCAAATAATTTAAATTTTCCTATAATATCTAATTCAGATATTTCTCCTCAACTAGATATTTCACAAACTGGAATTTCTTTGTCTTCTTTTCAGAGACAAAAAGTTTATTTGTTTTTTATATCTCAAACACCTGGTGTTTCTTATATTGATCTAAGTTGGAAGATTGGTGGAACACAGACAATTAATGAAAAATTTAGTTTTAATATTTATGAAAAAAAAGAAATGCAAGCAGTGTTTGATCCAAATTTTATTTTGCCATATGGTTCTAAATTAAATATTACACTTACTGATTTGAATACAAATAAACCAATAGAGGATGCTTTTATTAAAATATATGATAATAAAGATAATTTAGTTTATAGTTTAAAAGGTAATAAACTAAATGGTGCAAATGGTAAGTATGTAATTGATCAAGAATTTGTTTCACCAAAATTAAATATTGTAGTTTCAAAATTTGGATATATTCCTATTACAAAACAACTAATTGTTCAAGATAACACCTATCTTAAAGCACCTGATCAAGTTATTATACATGTTGGTGAAGGAGAATTAACATCTGCACAAGCATTCCAAGTTACAAACACTGGTAAGCAATTAATTACAGGTATTACTGTTTCTGACCCAATCTGGGTAGAACAAGTTGATGGTTTGGAGTTTGCTATAGATCACCCATCATCACTTCCACCAAATAAATCTTTTAGTTTTGTAGCAAATGCAACAATTTCTTCTGAGACTCAATTTGATAGTGCTCAAGCAAATTTTATAATTTCTGGGATGGTTGGTACAAAAGAAGTAGCAAGAGTTGTTTCTGTAATCATAAACAGAAAAAAATTAGTTGATAATTGTTTATCTATAAAACCAAAGGAATTGAATACATATATAGGAATGATAGTAGATTCAGAAAATACATCTAGTTTTATAATAACTAATTCTTGCCAAAAAGATATTATGATTAACCCACAGGTTTTAAATTTAAGTTCTGCAACAAATAATGGTTTAGAAATATTACTTGAGGGTGTAACCATTAATGCAGGAGAGGAAAAATCTATAGATGTTACAATTAAAAATTTAATAGAAAGAAAGCAAGTTAAACAATATAGTTATGATATTGTATGGAGCAATCCATATTATATTCTTCCAACAACAAAGCTTAATGTTTCTATAATTGACGTAAGCAAGGCATTGATTGCAACTCCACCTGTTGTTTATGTTCCAATGTCTCAATTAGATACAGAACAACAGGCAATTACTACTGCTCAGTTTTTTGTTAAAAATATAGGCACTGTGCCAATATATAATATTGAAATTGCACATGATCCTGAATATAAAACATCATATATTGGTGTTCAAGAATATCCAAGAGTAATTAATTCATTAGCTCCTGGTCAGCAATTGCCAATTACTTTAAAATTTCAAGCAATGTTAAAGACAACTACCTTAGATGATTTATATTATACAGTTAAAGGTAATGTTCCTGGTTTAAAAGAAGCAGTAAGTTCTAAAACTTCAATTATTTTTACAATTTCTACTCCTGGTTGTATTAAAGTTGAACAAACAAAGTTAAAGTATGATATAAAGATTGGAGAATCTAAGGCAAAAACAGTCACGTTTGTTAATCAATGTGCAGAGCCTGTAATTATTGAAGGAATTGATAAAAGAGAAATGACTTATTTCCAAACATTTGGTTATAATCCTGTATTCCTTACACCAATCTATATGCAAGGAGTTACTGTTCCTAATGTTGGTGTCCAGGCTCCAATAGTTTCCCCATATAATGTTTCTACATCTTCAAGTGTAGGTTTAGGGGTTATTCCTGTGGGTGGCACAGCAAGTTATTCTTTAAAGATTCAAGGTGTAACTTATGGTGGAACGCCAGGTGCAGATATGCCAATTAAATTTATTGGGAAATTAGCTAATTCTGGGTTATATGCAAGTTCTCAAAGTATATTAATTAATTTAAATATTTATGAACCTGATAAAGAGAAACAAAATGATTTAAGACAAACAAATCAAGGTATTCCTATTCCTGTTTGTGGAAATGAAGATGAAGTAAGGTATTATAATGTTCCAAAAGTAAATGAAGGAACGTGTACTGGTACAAATGGTTATTGTGATGCACAAGAGGCAGGAAAGTTGTTAATTAAAAAGGTGGAAGAACTTCATACAAAGGTTCTTCAAGCAGCAGCACAATCTAATTATAATGTGGAAAAATCAGGATGTTCAAGAGAGTTTGCATCAAAAGGATATTGTTCTATTTCACAGTTAGGTTCTGGAACAATTGAGTCTATTGAGTTTACTTTATATCTACAAAATGATGCAATTACTCCTGATTTGATTTCAAAACTTTTAGAAAAAACAAATTATAAGATTAAAGATTTTTTAATAGTTCCAAGTTCTTTAAAGCAAATGCCAAGTGAAGTGTATGGATTATCAGTTATTGGTAATCAATTATATCTTTCAGAAAATTTATCTGGATGTGGTAGATATAAAATTACAATAGATGGATTTATTGGTTCAACGCCAACACAGCTTCTTCCACAAAAGGCAAATTATTATATTATTGTAGAAGATTATAATAGAACAGAACAATGTACCAAACAAATAACGAATTATCTAAACTTCATGCCAAAAGATACAGAGTTTAAAAAATTACAAAACCCTAATACTTGGTTAACTGTATTTATTGGTGACAAAAATATAGGAAAAGCAGTAGCAAAATCTTTTTTAGATGAGGATAGATATTCTGAATCTAAATCTTTAGTTTCTAAAAATAATATTATTAATATAGATACTGAAGAATTACTTATAAATGGTGAAAAAACCGATGCTTTAGCAAAAATTATTTTTAATGATCCTGTATTGAATACAGTTTCTGAACCTCAGCAATTAAATATTATAATCAATAATGTTTATCAAACCAAAAAAGATACAGACACAGAAGAAGCAGTTTTACCAGAAAAGGTTGTTTCCCAAGCAACTAGTTTGATAACTTCATTTTTATTAGGCCAAGATATTACAAAAGTGTGTATCTCAGAAGATGAAACATATCTTCTCATTTTAAATGTTTTGAAAGCAGGAGAATTAAAGATTACCCCTAAGGAGCAATCTGTTGCTATTAATTTGGATAATCCTTCTTGCAAATCATATAATATTAATTCTGGAATTGATGAATCTGTTTTATTAACACTTGGAAATGTTCCTGACCATTTAGATGCATGGTTTGTTTATAATGACAAAGCAATAAGAGAAAAATTACCATTAGATTTAAAATCAGGAATAGATTCCAATTTTGATGTGTGTATAAAACCACAAAAAGGATATTTAGATGTTTATTCTTTTGTAGGGCATGAAATAGACATTACAGCAAACAGTGTTTATATAACAGAACAAATAGGGTCAATAAGTAAAAGAAAGGCAGATGCAAAACTTATTATTGAAAGTTGTGGAGTTACTCCATTAGAATTAATTACAGAAATATATAAACGCACAAGTCAGGGTATTTCTACTAATTCAAAAGATAGTAGTTTTTCAGGATTTACAGCATATGCTTTAGTTAGTTGGGATAATAAATATAATGCTCAAGACGAGATCCCATTTTGTGATGTTTTACAAGAATTTATAAATAATAATCAAAATGCATCAATGTTTTTTGATTACAAAAATTCAGGTTGTTCAATGCCAACTGCACAAATAGAAAAGAAAGAAAGAAACAAAATTGCTCGTGAAAAAGCAGCAATTTATGAAGGTGCATGCCTTGCTGGATGTGGTGCAGCTCAATTTGGTGTTTCTTATTTTATACCAGTATTAGGGCAAGCTAAGTACATGACTGATTTTATATTTAATTGTGGTCTTGGATGTACTATTCCTGCAGCTGCAATCTACTTAGGTAATGGTGGAAGTTTGTTTGGTGCAACTGCTGATTCTGGATTTATAGAAACAATATCAGAGGGATTTTCAAAATTTGGGAGTGCAGTAAGTAGTGCTTGGGAAGGGGTGATAGGTGCATTTTCTGGTACTCGCCTTGCTAGAAAAGATCGTTTAACTGTATATTCAGAAAAAGGATTTGATACATTAGAGAATGTTAATGTTAAAAAAGGGGTAAGCAATATAGATTTGGATGCATTAGATAAAGAGATAGAAGATAAAAAAACAAAAATTAATCAGAGTTTAGAAAATATTAAAACTCAAAAAAAGAATACAACTGCAAAAACGCAAATTAACAAATTAGATGATCTCGCTAAAAAAGAAAATGATAAATTAGCGGAACTAGAAAAGATACAACAAAATATTAAAAATATTACAGATACAAAAAAATCAGATCTTACTAAAATAACTAATCAAATAGAAGAGACTCAAAAAAAAATAGCTGATATTGATAGTAAGCTATCTAAAACTACATTAGAAACTACAGGAGGAATATTAACTCCTGAAAGTGTCGCAGAACATGCACCATTAGCTAATGAAAGAACAGCAGCACAGAAGACATTAAATGAATTAAAACAACAGTCAAAAACTATACAATCAGAAATAGATGCTGCTGTTAAGGATAATGTTGCAGAATTAAAAAAATATAAAGTAAAAACAGCAACTATTCCTTCAAATTCTTTACCAGCACCAACAAAATGGGGTAGAATGAAAACTTCTAAATTAGGTACATTTGGATTTGGAATGTTAAAAGGTATAGCAAGTACAGCTGCTGGAAACAGTGCAGGTGTCCTTGCATTAAATTTAATTTTTTCTGACAAGCAATTGTCAAATTCATTAGTGATTCCTACAACTGATGAATTTGGTAGTTTTGAAAAAAATGTGTTGTATACAATTAAAGTAATATCTTCTGATTCTAAAGACCACACAAAATATATGTTAACTATAGAAAAATATCAACCAGGATCTGTTTCTTCTATTAAAGAAGAACAAAGGTTAGATAATTGTTGTAAGGCCATCAAAGGGAGTGAGAAAATACCAATTCCTGAATCTGAAGATATAGATTATGCAGATTCCTCTGAAAATATAGGAATTAAGTTATCTGAAGAATGTCCGGATGAATATAAACAAGTAGATCCATTATTATGTAATTTTACTTTATATAAATTAACACCAGAGCTTCTTCAATATATTGATGATTATAAACAAGAGGCTAAAACATTTTTAAATGATCCAAATTCTAATTTTAATAAGTATTTTAATAACAAAAATAAATATATTCCTAACTCAAATAATTTATTTGATAAGGTTACAGACACTTTAGGTTTAAAAGAAAGAGAAAAAGCCATTGTTTTTGCAAATAATA
>Ga0116149_1003254_pt1 | contig 16970 bp, 12 predicted proteins | sample AD_UKC057_MetaG_FD_89787 | JGI IMG/M metagenome (GOLD analysis project Ga0116149, IMG submission 89787) | Active sludge microbial communities of municipal wastewater-treating anaerobic digesters from USA - AD_UKC057_MetaG | ecosystem: Engineered > Bioreactor > Anaerobic > Digestate | place: USA... | reverse complement strand
GTAGTCTTTGTGCATGTTGCACCCACTTGCTACCAAGCTCAACAGACCAAGCGGGAGAATGAACAAAAGTCTGATCATACTACATAGTTTTTATTTTAGAAAACCCTCAGAAAACTTTATTTCTTCTTTCCACTGTCGGATGCATTCGCCACCGCTGTGGCAACTTCGCGTATCTTAGACTCATAGATTTTCACTCCGGAACGGCCATCCGCTATAAAAGCGTAACGCCCCAGGAAAAAGACCCCCCGGGCGTCTCCTGACGTTTCGTAGTTGCCAGCCAAAAAAGGTGTCGCAGAGTCCGTTATATTTACGACCTGAAAGCCTTTCTCGAAATCAGCGACATAAGCATAGTTTCCCGAAACCCAAACCCCACGCGGATATCCGGGTGTTTTACACACGGAGCTTACTTTGGGTCTCTGAAGTTTGGAAATATCGACGATCACCAAACCTCTTTCATAGTCGGCTAAATAGGCGTGGTCTCCCAAAACGAAAACATCCATGAAGTTGCCCAAAATTTCGTTCTTGTTCACTTTCGTCAGGTTCCGCGGATTGCTTGCATTGAGAATCAAAAGCTCTCTGTCGGTCGCCACAAAAAGATATTTATCTTTTAAAAACAGTTTACGCGTATCCCTTGCCCCGGTATTAAAGACCGTAGAAAGGATCGGAGAGTCTGGATGTTCAATGTGAACCGCCTGAATACCGTTGCTCCCATCTGCTATGAAAGCGAACTTTTTATAAACGCAAACGCTCCGTGCTTCACCCGGCGTTTCAATCTCTCCGACGAGCTCCGGTTCTTTCGGATTGGCTGCATCCAGCACTGCGAGCCCCCTGTAATCTGCAACATACAGCGTCCTTCCCATGGGGAGAACCTGCAGTGGCATACCCTTGGTATTTGTTTCGGAAATAAGCGCAGGCCGATACGGGTCCTTCGGATCCAGTATCTTGACGCCACCCATCCCATCCGCTATAAAGAGCTTCTCGCCCTGCATCACAACAGATTCACTGGAACCGGGGATACCCAGTTCTCCAATGACCTCAAAATTTCTTCCCGGACGCACATCCACTACACGCATACCTTCATCAAAACAGGCTGTATAAAGATAATCTCCGTCTAGACTCAAGGCCACACCCCTGGTGCTGCCCGAAAGCTCTACCTGTTGGCTTAACTTAGGAGCCTTTATGTCGGTAATATCCAATACGAATACTCCGGAAATACCTGTCGCCACGTAGATATGCCCCCGGCGAGGATGAGCGCATACATCTGTGACATCGGCCGAGCAATCGTAGTTAGCCATAATTTGAGGCGCTTCCGGTTTTGAAATATCGACTATTTGGACCCCTTTCCTAAAATCAGCCACGACAAGAACATCTTGAATAATGCAAGATGCAAGAGCAAAACCAGGAGTATCCAAAGACGACATCAAAACCGGCTGCTCCGGGGTCTTGATATCTATCAAATGAACACCATCACTGCCACTTGCAACGGCCGCTATGTTTCCGGAAACGGTTATTCCCATCGCTTCACCCGATAACTGTAACTCCGCAAGTTTGCGCGGTGAACTCGCATCTTTTACATCTAATGCCACGAGGCCGAAGGAGGTGTCTGTCAGATAAGCAATCCCCTCTTTGACCGCTACAGCCGATGTAAAAACCCGTGCGGGATACTCGCCAACTTTGACCGGAAAGGCTATGTTAGTAATGCAGCTGATTTGCAGCCCATGCGCTCCATCGGCAATAAAAAGATAGGGTGCACTCACACAGCAATTATAGGCCCTGCCGGGAGTGTTAATCGTTGTACACATCTTAGGCAACCATGGATCGCTGATATCAACCACCAGCACTCCGGAGCGCTCCGCTGAAATGAAGCCGTAATTACCCACTAAAGTTTGAGCCACGTGGACAGCGCGCATATCGCCGCGAGCGTCCGATGGATACTGACTGCGAAAAGACATCTCATTAGTGGTCAAAGACTGAGCTGAAAGGAGCAGCGTAGATAAAGAGACAAAAACGAGAACCAGAAAAGACCTTATCAAATTCGGAATAAACATATTATTGATATTAAATTGTTTCCCTTATGCCGGTGGTAGCTAACACGCCGCCCGGAAACCCTCCGTTTCCGTGCAGAATGCATCAATGCCGCCAGCAGGGTGGTAGTATTTATTATTCATATTGCCACCAACACATTCACTCTAGCAAACACTGCGCCTGAAGTATAGGAGTATGGGAAAAGTCTTCAGATTTTTCTTTTGAACCACATGAACTATGAAACAATCGACCCCGAAGGCACCTTAATTCCCCATTTACGGGTTTACTGGGAGGCTTTTTGAGAATAAAATACACGCCATGTTTACGGGAATCGTAGAAGAAACTGGCATCGTAAAGCAAATCAAACAGGGAGATAAATCTATTGAGCTTGCGATTACTGCCGAGCTTTGTGCTCAAGACATCCAGGTGGGCGCCAGTTTAGCTATCAACGGCTGCTGCCTGACACTTGTCCGAAAAACCGAGCAGGGCGATCAGAAGTGGCTTTGGTTTGATCTGTTGCGCGAGACCTGGGTTCGCACCAATCTTCAATACGCCAAAGAAGGCTCGCTGGTTAATTTAGAGCGCCCACTGCGTGCAAATGCTGAAATGGGAGGTCATTTTGTTACCGGACACATTGATAACCTCGGCAAAATCATTAAGCTGGAAAGGTCCGGCCAGGATTGGCTTTTGGATATAGAAGCTCCCGAAGAATTCATGAAGTACATTGTTTTTAAAGGCAGTGTTTCCGTGGACGGGATCAGTTTGACCGTTGCTGCTGTAGAAGAAACTTTTTTCCGTATCTGGATTATTCCGCACACCATGAAAGTAACTGCCCTCAAAGAACGCACCCTGGGTTCCTATGTAAACCTGGAAGCGGACATTTTGGGCAAATACGTCGAGAAATTCGTCTCACTGAGAAAATAGTTTTGTTTGAAATATGATAAGACGAGTGATCAGCAGCTACCTGTTACTATTGGCATGTGTGCTCGTCATGGCAGCACAGGAGCCGCAGGATAATTCACCCGAGCCCCAAGCCCCCATCCCCGCCGAGCCATCCGCTGATCCATTGAAGCAAGAGGCTCTCCCGGCACCTGTCGAGGAAACCCCTAAGCTTCCGGATGAGCTTTCGGTATTTAATGCTGCTGTTATCTCCTACAATGACAATCTATTCGAACGTGCGGAAAAAGAGTTTAAAGATTTCCAGGCCAATTACCCTACTTCCACTAACTTGTCTCAGGCTATCGTCTACCAGGGGCTCTCTCTCTATCGTCAGGAAAAATTTACCGAAACACGAGGTTTCTTTTCCTCCCTGCTGACTCAGACTAACTCAGCCACCCTTTCCGTTAATAAAGACCAGTATCATTATTGGATAGGAATGGCTTCACTCAAACTGGCGGATTATCCGGGCGCAATAACTTCTTTCAGTGAACTACTTAAAGAGCACTCCAACTCCAGCCTGGTCCCCAATGCCCTTTATCACACGGGTGACGCTTGGAAAATGTTGGGTAACACCAAACGCGCCATTGAGCTCTTTGATGCAGAAGACAGCCTTTTTCTCACCGTGGCCGAAAAAGAACCTAACAATATTTATGTCATTCAGGGACGACTCCTCCTGGCAGAACTTTTTCTTTCGCAGAATGAACTCGATAAAGCCCGCGGCATTTTAGAAAAGGTGGCAACCAGCAATCTTCCGCCCGAATTGCAATGGAAACGGCTTTTCCTCCTTGCCCGAATGAATCTGGCGCAGAAGGATTCAGCCGCGGCCGCCTTGAACATAAATAGCCTCTTGACCCTAACCACCAATGCGGGCCTGCTCAGCCTGGATTATCAGGCTTTAGCTTTGCAGGGCGATTTACTGCGGCAGGAAAACAAAATTGAGGAGGCAGCCGCTATATATGAAAGAAACGTTGCCAACAAGTTGATTCCTCTCTCAGACCGTTGGCAGGCTTTGATGAATACCGTCCGCATTAAGCTCGAAATGGGCAAACGCGATGATGCCATTCGATTGCTCAAAAGCTTTAATGAAGAGCCCGGCAATAAACCCTTTGGTGATGAGTTGCTGGCCACGCTGGGGAACTTGCAGATGCAGGATTATTATCAGGCAATTCCAAAATTGGGAGTGCTTGAGCCTGGGCGTGGATTAGAAAACGAGACGATACAGGCCGCTTATGCCAATTATACCAATTTGATTACAACCTTTCCCAAAAGCGTTTTTTTACCAAAGGCACATTTAAACTTGGGGCTTTGCCACTGGGAACTCTCCCGCCCCTCGGATGCCATGGTTTGCTTTTCAAACGCTATTGCATCGCTGCCCGTCTCTGAAGACAACGCTTTCGCAAGGATTAAGCTGGCTGAGGGGCAGTTCTATCAAAAAGATTTTGCGGCTGTCGCCCTCACCATAGCTGCTTATATGGACACCTATGCCAATGCGCCGGGTATTCCTGTCGAAATACAAGAGCAGGCACTTCATCTGCAGCTCTGCACAGCCGTTGAAAATAATGATGAAGAGCTCGCTAAAAGCAGCATGGCCACGGCGCTTACGAAATATCCTAATGCTTCTTTTACTGAACGCGACTTGATCTATTTAGGCAACTATCTTTGCGAAATCGGCAAACCAGCGGAGGCCCGAATACAATTCCAGGAAGCCCTGAAGCTCTTTCCTGAAAGCGCCATGAAGCCCGAGGTATCCTGGTTATTGGCGCGGACCTGGCTCTACGAGAAAAAATTCCCGGACGCTATCAAGGCGAGCCAGAGCTGGTTGGAAACTTTCCCAAAAGAACTGCCTCTTTATCCCATGGTTGAGTTCGAACTGGCTTGGGCCTATGCGCAAAATGGCGATTATGATTTGGCGATGAGCCGTTTCTCTCTTTATCTGAATGAACATCCCAAAGGAGCCAACGCTATCCTGGCAAGAAAATGGGTGGCCGACTACTATTATAATCGTAAGGATTTCTTTTCTGCGGAAAAAAACTACCAGCTCATTTTTGAACAAACCGGCACGGATAATCCTTTGGACGACCTGGTTCTGGATGCTCGCATGATGGCAGCCCGCTCTGCCTTCGCACGAAGCTCGGTCAAAGATGCAGGGAAACATCTGCTGGATCTGGTAAACCTTCTGCTTTCCAAGCAAATCACCTCGGGAGATCGACTTGACGAGGCGTTATTGCTGCTGGGAGATACTCTCACCGGCGAAATGAGTCCCACTGAAGATGCACAGGTAAAACTCGCCCGTTTTGCTGAAGCAATTAACGCTTACTCAAGAATTCCTCAAACAAATCGGCTCGGGGCCGTTGCCATGAGCCGCATTGCTAACTGTCACTTTCAACTGGCCGGGGGTGACCCGCCGGATACAAACCGCATCAGTCAATCAATTCTGTTTTATAATCTGGCTATGACCGCGCCACAAGCCTCGGTTCAGACACGCTCAATGGCAGAACTGGGTCTGGCGACTCTCTATCAATATCTCTCCTCACTTGAATCCCTCTCTCAAGAGGCACGTGAAGAACGGTTAAAAAGTGCCATCGAGCACTACCTGAATGTTTTCCAAGGAAGGAATAACACCCCGGAGGAATATGATCCTTTTTGCGTTCAACGGGCCGGGATGGAGGTTGCCCGCATACTGGAAGACCAAAAAAGGTGGACTGAAGCGCTTAGTATTTACGAACGGCTGTTGAAACTTATTCCCTCTCTCCAACCTTTGCTGAAATTGAAAATGGAATATGTTCAAAGCCATATTCCGCCTGGCGAAACCACCCCATCAACTATTTCGCTACCATGAATACAAAAAAAACGCGGGTCCATTTAGGAGACAGGTCTTACACAATTTTGATCGGCTCCAAAATTCTGCCACGTATGGGCGAACTCTGTAAAGAGGTGCTCCCTCCCCAAAACTGTGTTATTGTCGGCGATTCCAACACGTTGCCTCTATTCGGAAAAGAATGCGAATCTTCACTAACACAAGCAGGCTATCAGGCTCGCTCTTGGCAACTCCCTGCGGGCGAGTCATCGAAAAACCTGGATAGTTTGGGCCGCCTTTTTGATTTCCTCGTGGAGAGCAAGCTGGAGAGAAAATCTTTTTTGGTCGCCCTGGGAGGAGGTGTTGTGGGAGATTTGACCGGTTTTGCCGCGGCCACCTATATGCGAGGAATCCCTTTTGTTCAAGTACCGACGACTCTTTTATCTCAGGTGGATAGCTCGGTGGGTGGCAAAACAGCGGTAAATTTGCCAGGCGGAAAAAATCTGGTTGGTGCCTTTTATCAGCCCAAATTGGTCCTTTGCGATATGAATCTGCTGAACTCTCTGCCTCAAAAAGAGCTCAGCGGCGGTCTCTCTGAAGTCATCAAATACGGAGTCATTCTCGATCCCGAATTTTTCGGGTGGCTGGAAAATCATTTGCAGGATATATTGAACTTGGATGCGGAGCTGATGGCTGAAGCCGTCCGCCGCTGCTGTGAGTTAAAAGCCGCCGTGACGAGTGACGATGAGCGTGAAACGGGCCGACGGGCAATTCTAAATTTTGGCCATACAGTGGCCCATGCCATTGAGCAAGTATACCACTACGGAACTTATTCTCATGGCGAAGCTGTGGCCATAGGGCAATTGGTAGCTTGCAGACTCTCAGAAAGCCTATTAGGATTTCCAAAGATGGAGACCGAAAGAATTGCCAATATGCTGAAAAAAGCGAATCTTCCTGTAGCGGTCCCGTCTGAGGATGTGCAGACAACCGTTGATCAGCTAATTTTAGCCACCCAACGCGATAAAAAAACTTTGGCGGGAGACCCCAAGTTCGTTCTGGCTGAGAAAATAGGTAAGGTTGTTTTCGGATACAGTGTTCCTCAGAAACTACTGCGGGAGATACTTGCCAAATTTGTGCGAAAGATTGAAAAATAGTTTAATGAATAACCAAATAAAAATATACGACACCACTCTAAGAGATGGCAGTCAAGGCGAGGGAATCAATTTTTCGGTTAATGACAAACTGAGAATCGCGGAAAGGTTGGATGCATTTGGTGTTCATTTTATCGAGGGAGGTTGGCCGGGCTCCAATCCCCGTGACGTTGAATTTTTTAAAGAGGCCTCTCAGCGCACCTTAAAAAATGCCCTTTTAACCGCATTCGGCTCTACGCGCCGCAAGAAAACTCTTGTTCAGGAAGATGTGCAGGTTCGCCTTTTAGTGGAAGCCCATACGCCTGCCATCGCGATCTTCGGTAAAAGTTGGCTATTACATGTCAAAGAGGTATTGAAAACGACACCAGCGGAAAATTTGGCCATGGTTGCTGATACTGTCGCCTATTTAAAAGCTCAGGGCCGCTGCGTTATTTTTGATGCTGAGCATGCTATTGATGGATTCAAGGATGATCCCGAGTATGCGTTATCGGTTTTTAAAGCTGCCGCCGAAGCCGGTGCTGATTGGGTTGTCCTTTGTGATACCAATGGAGGCTCACTTCCAAGCGAAATTTCAGAAATTGTCAGCAAAGTTTTACCGCACTTGGGCAAAAGCAAGCTGGGGATACATACTCACAATGACGCAGGCCTTGCTGTGGCCAATGCACTGGCGGCTGTGGAAAAGGGCGCCAGAATGGTTCAAGGGACAATCAATGGATACGGTGAGAGAACCGGTAACTGCAACTTGACCAGCGTCATCCCTTCTCTCTCATTCAAAATGAACTTCGAGAGCGTCCCCGCAGAGTCGCTGCCCAAACTAAAACAAATTTCACAATTTGTGGATGAAATAGCCAACATGCGCCCAGACCCCCGTCAGCCTTGGGTCGGTGCCTCCGCTTTTGCGCATAAAGGTGGGATGCACGTAAATGCGGTACAAAAACTGGCCAGTACTTTTGAACATATTGACCCTGCCTGTGTTGGCAACAGTCGCCGCGTTCTCGTCAGCGACCTGGCCGGGAAGAGCAATATCGTCATGAAGGCCAACGAACTGGGTATCCATCTGGACAACTCAGCGCCAGAGCTTGAAACGATTCTGGCTCGTGTCAAACAAATGGAGCAACAGGGCTTTGAGTTCGAATCCGCAGAAGCTTCCTTAATTCTCCTGATTCAAAAAACATGTAAGAAAATCACGCCTCCATTCATTGTGGGCTCTTACCATGTCTCTATGCGCTCGGACGGGCAGAACGGTATTTGCGAAGCAACTGTGAAAGTCAAAGTTGGCGACAAGGTAGGGCACACCGTGGCAGACGGAGAAGGACCTGTTAATGCGCTGGATGGAGCCTTGCGTGCGGCCCTTTTGGATTTCTACCCTGCTTTAAAGAACGTTCAACTCCTGGACTATAAGGTCCGCATCCTCCAAAGCTCTTCCGGAACTGCCGCACGGACTCGTGTTCTCATTGATTCCACGAACGGTGTTCGCAGTTGGGGCACGGTGGGTGTGAGCGAAAATATCATCGAAGCCAGCTTGCAAGCCTTGGTGGACAGTCTCGAGTATTGGCTTCTGCGTGAGCGGGGGGACCTTTAGTATCATCTGCAAAACCGAGTGTTTTTAGTAAAACTGAATTGGCTGTATTCCCTTCATTTTCTCTTCTGCATCAGATGAGGGAACACGGCGCGATGCCTTTCACCTCATTTGAAGGTTTTTTTTTGACCCAAGGGGCTGTTTTTGGCATCCTGTTGGGCGGTGTGGATGTTTCCATGTTGCGGATTAGCCGTACTCGGCTAAAAGGCCTAGTTCGTTCATCAGAGAAAGTAAGCTCAATTTTATATGTCTGAAATTATTGGTAATCTGTTAGTAGCTCAGTCGGGTGGCCCGACTTGTGCCATCAATGCAAGCATCGCCGGCGTCATTCTGGAAGCTGGCAAGCACGAATGTATTGTAGAAATCTATGGGGGTCTCAATGGAATTTATGGGATTCTGAACGAAGACCTTTCTGATCTTAATGAAGAGAAGGAGCGTGCCATCAAAGGGCTCAAATACACTCCCGCCGCGGCATTGGGCACCTGCCGCTACAAAATTGATTTTAAGAAGAAACCGCAGAAGGCTGCCGAGGATATGGATCGCCTTTTTGAAGTTTTTAAGGCCCATGATATTCGTTACTTTTTCTATGCGGGAGGTAATGACTCTCAAGATACCTCACATAAAATTCACCTTGAGGCCTTGAAGAGAGGTTATGACATGCGTGTTATCGGCGTGCCAAAAACGATTGATAACGATTTGCCCGAGACTGACCACTGCCCTGGCTACGGCTCGGTCATCAAATACAATGCGGTCACCACCATGGAAGTGGGTATCGACGTTGGTTCGATGGCTACTGACGATGGCTCCTGCTGCATCGTTGAGGTTATGGGCCGCTCTGCCGGCTGGATCGCCGCAGGCACTGTGCTGGCCAAACATTGCGAGGCCGATGCCCCGCACATTATCCTCCTGCCTGAAGTTCCCTTCGACCAAGAGGCTTTCCTGGCTAAAATCAAAGAAACGGTCAGTCGGTACAAGTATTGCGTCGTGGTCGTAGGCGAAGGCCTTAAAGATAAGGATGGTGAAGAGCTGGGCGCTGATAAAAACAATCTGGACGCCTTTGGTCATCCGGTTCTTTCCGGTTCGGCCGAAGCGCTGGCTAAAATCGTTCAAGGCAAATTAGGAACCAAGACTCGTACCGTAAAACTGGGATATGCTCAACGCGCTGCTTCCCATTTTTCCAGCCAGACCGATGTGGATGAAGCTTATGCCTGTGGCGTTGCTGCAGTGAAAGCCGCCGTTGAAGGTAAATCCGGCTTTATGGTCAAAATCGTCCGGACGGGAGACAATCCCTACACTTGGACGACGGACCTGCACCCCCTGGAAGAGATTGCTAATGTGGAGCACTTCCTTCCTCGCGATTGGATCACTGAGGACGGATTCATGCCCAATGAGAAATTCATTAATTACGCACGTCCGCTGATCGAAGGTGAAGTTCAGCCTCCTATGGAAGGCGGTTTGCCCAAATACGTGAAATTGGAAGCTATCCGTGTGGAGAAGAAATTACCTCCTCGCATCTAGACTCCAATGTAACTTAAAAAATGGAGAGTTGAGACTGGGGTATATTCTCAATTCTCCGTTCTTTTTTACTTAATTGCTCCAACTTTTCAGATAATGAAACATACGGATATTGTCAAAATTTTAAAAGGGAAAGACCTCTTTTTGGGCCAAAACATCACTCTTTGTGGGTGGGTTCGTACTGTTAGAAGTTCCAAAGGTATCTGCTTTATTGAGCTCAACGACGGAAGCTCTTTCCGGGGGATTCAGTTGGTCGTGGATGAAGCTACTTGTCCTGATTACTCCTTGGCTCAAAAACAGGGGGTTGGGGCCGCGCTGAAAGCAACCGGGACCGTGGTTTGCTCCTACAATAATAAAGAGATACCCGAAATCAATATCGATACTTTGGAGGTACTCGGAGAAGCTCCCGGCGATTATCCTCTGCAAAAGAAAAGACATACGCTGGAGTTCCTGCGGACAATCGCTCATCTCCGTGCTCGCACCAACACCTTCAATGCGATGTTCCGCATCCGTTCCACGCTCTCGGCAGCCATTCATCATTTCTTTGCAGGGCGCGGTTTCGTTTATGTACATACTCCCATTCTGACGGCCAGCGACTGTGAAGGTGCCGGTGAAATGTTCCGAGTAACCACCTTGGATCCCGCCAAGCCAAAACGCCCCGAAATATCGGAAGCTGATTTCTATAAAGATGATTTTTTTGGATGTAAGGCCGGATTGACTGTTTCCGGACAATTGGAAGGCGAAACTCTTGCAATGGCTCTCGGGAAAATTTACACTTTCGGGCCGACTTTCCGTGCTGAAAACTCCAATACAGCCCGCCATGCCGCTGAATTCTGGCAGATAGAGCCGGAAATTGCTTTTGCGGAACTCGAAGACCTTATTGAGTTGGCAGAAGCTATGATTAAAAGTCTCATCTCAGACGTCCTGAAAAAATGCCCCGAGGAAATGGCGTTCTTTGATAAGCATTACGAAAACGGCCTTGTCGAAAAACTCAGATCCATTGTCCAACAGAATTTTGTCATTTTGGAATACACTGAGGCTATTCGTATTTTAAAAGAATCCAAAGTTCAATTTGAATATCCGGTCGAGTGGGGGTGCGACCTGCAGACTGAGCACGAACGCTATATCACTGAAAAGGTTTACAATAAACCGGTTTTCGTCATTAACTATCCTATCGAACTCAAATCCTTCTACATGAAGCAAAATCCGGACGGTAAGACTGTGGCGGCCACTGATTTGCTTCTGCCCGGAGTTGGTGAAATTATCGGAGGCAGCCAACGCGAAGATAATTTGGAAAAACTCGAACGCCGCATGAAAGAACTTAATATGAAACGGGAGGACTACTGGTGGTATTTAGATTTAAGGCGTTTTGGTACTGCTCCGCACAGCGGTTTTGGTCTGGGTTTGGAGAGGCTCCTGCTTTACATCACCGGAATTGGCAACATCCGCGATGTTGCCATATTCCCCAGAACAAAGGGAAATCTCCAGTTCTAGTAGAAGATTGAACCGGATTTAAAGGCACCAAAATAAATTTTGGTGCCTTTGTTTATGCCGGATAAAGCTCTCTTTACTGCACAGATACCCGATAAAATTGGGTCACAGGTTTTACCGGCGGAAGTGTTGGCGGAAATACATATTGAAAATGCCCAGCCTCAACTTGATCCAAGTCCCCCAAAACTCTCCACTCTTCCATGTTATCTGAGACCCAAAGTGTATATTGAGCCGTGGCTGCGCCTTTCAAGCTGATAACATGACTCTCCGGGGTGAACTGTATCTCAAGTGTGGGTGATCCCAGCGGGAGAGGAAAATTCACTTCAATTTGCTGTTGAGCTACCGTTTGAACGCTATATGTGGATACCTTATAACCGGGACAGGTCACTGTCAAAATAGCCAACCCGGCAGGAACGTTATTGAGCCTGAAGAAGCCATCCTCACCGGTAGGTGCGCTGGTAGCAGGCCCTATGGAAACAATGGCACCGGGTAAGGGCACCTGATTGCGCTGGTCCCGAATAAAACCGCTCACGATAGAAGTTTGAGAAAACTCTACCGGATTCACCAAGATTTTGATGAAATCAATGGCATAACCATCCCCTGCACCGGTCACCGGATCGTCAACAAATATCGCAACCTCTCCGGAACGGATTATATCCAAAAATTCACCCGGAATTTGAACTGTTATAAGTTTGCCGATCGGGCCTGTCTGTACCAGTGGATTCAGGACATTTTCCAAGAAAGAAGCTCGCACGCCATTGAGCGTGACCTGAAAATTTGCCCCCCACATAGGCGCTTGGAAATCATCCACAAAGAGCTGCATCGCAGCCGAAGAAACCTCCATTTCTTTTAATTCAGGAACGTTATAGGAAACCACGACGGCCTGAGGCAAATTGGCGGGGCGAGAAGTGGTACTCGTATAGCCATCTTTACCATGAGGCGGACTCCCTGCATAACTGGAAAGAACCATGATGCGGTCTGTACCGGCAGGATCGCTCGGGTCGATGACCCAGGGAAAAGCGTGCATGGGAGTGTTATTTCCTGAAAAAGGGTTAAACCCACTGGGCCATCCGAATCCAAGATTGTCTATATCACCGGTTCTTGCCATGAGCGCTGCTTCCGGCGTGTTGAGCATCACTACGTTCTTTTCAGTCCATACTCCATCTTCCGGAGTGGATTGCCCCGAGACAAAGACAGGGCAGATAAAAGGAAATACTCCTACACAGAAGCACAATATCCTTCCTACATCAAAAAAACTTTTAAGAAGTTTAGTATCCATTTTTCTACTTGATCGATAAAATTTAATAAGGTTGAAACTGTTCTAAAACCACCGTGTTTATCAATAACACGACGCAGCTAGAATCTAGTCCTACTTAACACTGAAGTCAAATCTAAAACAAAAAAGGCACAGACTCTAAATCTGCACCTTTCTAAAGCGCGTGTAAAAATGAATTAACCTTCGAACTTCTTGCAAACTAAAGTCGCATTGTGACCGCCAAAACCAAAAGAGTTACTCATGGCAACTTTGACGTTCAGCTCTCGAGCCACGTTGGGAACGCAGTCCAGATCGCATTCCGGGTCCTTAGTTTCATAGTTAATTGTAGGTGGAACCACATTATTTGAAACCGCCATGGCACAAATAGCCATCTCAACGGCTCCGGCGGCACCTAACATATGTGCATGAGCGCCCTTAGTCGAGCTGACAGGCAGTTTTGTTGCCCTCGAGCCAAAAACAGATTTAATTGCTTGCACCTCAGCAATATCCCCTGCCTTAGTGGCTGTAGCATGAGCGTTGATATAGCTTACGTCCTCCGGGTTCAATCCGGCAGAACGAAGTGCCATTCTCATACAGCGCGCAGCCCCTTCACCCCCGACAGACGGTAAGGTGATATGGTAGGCATCCGCCGTATTTCCATACCCGACCAACTCTGCATAAATCTTCGCATTCCGGGCTTTGGCATGTTCCAGCTCTTCCAACAGCAAAACGCCTGCACCCTCACCCATCACGAAACCTCCACGGTTTGCATCAAAAGGACGGGAGGCTTTCTTAGGCTCATCGTTGTAGGTGCTCAGAGCCTTCATGGAGCTGAATCCACCGATCCCCAAACAGGTAATCGCCGCTTCAGAACCACCGGCGAACATAGCAGTTGCGTTACCAAGCTTAATAGTCTGCCAAGCTTCGCCAATGGCATGAGTAGACGTAGCACAGGCAGAACAAGTCGCCATATTGGGGCCTTTCAACCCGTAGATAATCGAGAAGAGTCCCGAGCCCATGTTCAAAATCAACATGGGAATCATAAAAGGAGAAAGCCTGCCCGGGCCTCTCTCCACCAAGATACGGCATTGCTCCTCCGTGGTAGCCAACCCGCCAATACCGGAGCCAAAAAAGCATCCGATCTCTTCCAGATTCTCTTTGCTCAGATCCAACCCTGAATCTTTCAATGCGCTCCAACCGGCATAAACAACGAATTGGCAGTAACGATCCGACCTTCTCACCTCTTTGGGAGAGGGAAAGGCTGGCGTAGGATCAAAGTCACGAACCTCGGAAGCAATTTGAGAAGTAAAAGGGGAGGGGTCTATCAAGCTGATACGGTCAATCCCACAATCCCCATTAACAGCCTTCCTCCAAAACGTTTCGGCATCATGTCCCAAAGAGGAAACGACCCCCAAGCCGGTGATAACCACCCGACGATTATTTCTACAATCTACCATTCAATAAAAAACTTACTCCCCTGACGAACCGAAACGGCTAGACAAAAGCACCCTCCGCTGACTACCAAGATGACCGCCATCCCCCATAGCAGACGAGCCCGCAGTTGCCTGTTGACAACTGCGTGTTGTCACGGTTTACCCAAGGCAACAATCACCTTGGGAGGAAAAATAGTTACCTCTGATTTCCCTCAATATACTTAATCACGTCGCCAACACTCTGAAGTTTCTCAGCTTCATCGTCAGGCACTTCCAAGCCAAACTCTTCCTCCAGAGCCATAATCAACTCCACATTATCCAGAGAGTCAGCCCCCAGGTCTTCTACAAACTTAGCATCAGGAGTTACCTGATCCGGATTAACGGTCAATTGTTCGACAATGATTTTTTTGACCTTCTCTTCAATTGTGTTATCAGCCATAAATTATAATTCAATATCTAAATGCCAAGCCTATTGTACACATACGATGCGAAAACGTCCAGACAGTTTTTTATAACTCTCAAGCAAGCGGCCGCCCGCCGAATGACTGAGGTATTATCTACATTGCCACGCCGCCGTCAACCACTAAAACGTGCCCCGTGATGTAACGAGCCTCTTTGCTGGCCAAAAACAACACCGGACCAGCAATATCTTCCGGAGTTCCCACCTCGCCCAGCGGGATCTCTTTTAGAAGCGCTTCTTTGACACTATCCGGCAAAACGGAAGTCATATCTGTACCGATAAAGCCGGGTGCAACAACATTGACCGTAATATTACGGCTGGCCACTTCACGTGCCAATGATTTTGAAAATCCGATCAAAGCCGCCTTGCTGGCAGCATAGTTGCACTGCCCTGCATTGCCCTTAATACCCACTATTGAGGCGATATTGATAATTCTCCCCGAACGTTGTTTGATAAAAGAACGTATAAAAGCCTTGCAGAGCAGGAACACACCTTTCAGATTCGTATCAATTACGGTATCCCACTCCTCTTCGCTCATACGCATGAAAAGGTTGTCGCGTGTGACTCCGGCGTTATTTACCAGCACATCCACTTTCCCAGCCTCCTTCAAAATGGAAGCGCAGGTTTCGTCAACCGCAGCCGTATCGCCCACATCCAGCGCATAAGCCCAGGCTTTCCGACCGAGCTCATGAATCTCAGCAGCTACTTTATCTGAATTAGCCTGAGTGCGAGAAATGCAGACCACGTCGGCTCCCTGTTGTGCAAATGCCAAAGCAATCCCACGACCAATGCCACGACCGGCTCCGGTTACAACTACAATCTGTCCTTCGAATTTATTCATGTTTTTCTGTTGTTTTGTTATATACCTTGAGTGCCGAAATCGTCTTCTCCAAACTAGCCATATCCGACACGTTTAAAATTTCCACTTCCTTTGTAATTCTCCTCAAAAAACCGCTTAAAACCGTCCCGGGTCCTACTTCGATAAAACGGGTAAATCCGTTATTTGTCAAGTACCGAAGTGAATCTTCAAAAAGAACCGAGGAAGTCACCTGCTTAACCAGCGTCTCTGCAATAGTCTCCGCTCCCATTTCGTGTGGCAGGGCGGTGACATTAGAAATAACGTCAATTCGGGGAGACGCCGTTTTCGTCTCTGCAAGAGCCTCCCTGAGCTTGGGTTGAGCACCCGCCATTAGTGGGGAATGATAGGCCCCGGCCACTGCCAGTGGCAAAGCGCGTTTTGCCCCCTTAGCACGAGCCAACGCACAGGCATTTATAACTTTTTGCGTTTCTCCGGAAATCACCAGTTGCCCCGGGCAATTCAAGTTGGCAATCTGGACACCTGCCTGTTCACATACTTCCCTGACAAGCTCGGTGTCTAAACCGATCACGGCCGCCATTCTCCCTTGAGTTTCTTCACATGCCTCCTGCATGTAAACGCCTCTCTTGCGCACCAGCGTTAAACCACTTTCAAAAGAAAAAACATCCGCAGCGGTTAGAGCAGTCAATTCCCCCAGACTCAAACCGGCTGTAGCCTCATAGCACAACTGGGGAACAAGTTCCTTCAATAATGAAAAAGCAACCCAGCTTATCAGAAAAATGGCCGGTTGGGCATGTTCTGTACGAGTCAGCTCTTCCTCCGGCCCTTCAAAAATTATTTTGCTCAGATCATACCCCAGGATATCGTCTGCTTTTTGGAAAAGAGCCTGGGCCATCGGAAATTTCTCGGAGAAGTCTTTTCCCATCCCGACAACTTGAGCTCCTTGGCCTGCAAAAAGTATTGCTGTTTTTCCCATGACTAATTTTTATTCTCTTCTAAATGTTTTACCAATATGCGGGAGCGTCTCTTACTTTGATGGTATTTCTCCAGACGCTCCGGAGTGAGATCCTCTTGACTTCCCTCGACAAAACCGCCCTTGGATTTGAAATAAGTATAGGTTTGAGTCGAAAGCACAATTATTTTTTTAAGCTTCAAAGCGCGTGCCCGCTCCTCAATAAAGCCAATCAATTTTCGCCCGATACCTCTGTTTTCGTAATGGCAAGTCACGAAAAGGCAAGCCAATTCTCCCGAGCTCTTATCCTCAGATAAATGAAGAGCAACACATCCTACGGCGTGCCCGTCAATCTCAAACAGATAGTAATCTTGTATTCGGGATTCTACATCCTGATAAGTACGCATACTCAGTTCTTCAGTCTTTATCGCCTGCCGAATCAACACCATGATCGTCCGTATATCTTTTCGAGTCGCCCGTCGGATCTGTTGGTATTCGTTGGCATAAATAAGCGTACCCACACCCTCGTTGCTGAAAACCTCCGTAATGAGCGATT
>Ga0116149_1003251_pt1 | contig 16974 bp, 10 predicted proteins | sample AD_UKC057_MetaG_FD_89787 | JGI IMG/M metagenome (GOLD analysis project Ga0116149, IMG submission 89787) | Active sludge microbial communities of municipal wastewater-treating anaerobic digesters from USA - AD_UKC057_MetaG | ecosystem: Engineered > Bioreactor > Anaerobic > Digestate | place: USA... | reverse complement strand
GAAAGATGTGGGTAATGACAAGAAGAGAATTTGGGAACGAGCGGATCACGGTCCCTGATAGTAAGGCGAAACACCGGGACCGCCGCCCCGGCGCAGGGGAGCGAAGTGCAACTTCGCTTACAACTGCGTTACGAAATGCAATTTCGTAACGAGCCCTGTTTAAACTGGTTAAACTGATTCCCAAATTCCTATTTGGGAACCGGCGTAAAAGGCCTGTTTCTTTTCGCGTGTGGTTCGCGTAAAGAGAAAAAATTCTTCAAGATATTTGAACAAAACAAGAAAAAATATGGTAGACTAAATTCGATACAATTCAGTTTGTCCGCCGTTGGACTAAACGGCTTCGCCGTGGAGCTTAAACTAGAAATTGAATCTGTAAGCATCTGGCGACTACCGTCATTGCGAGGTAACGAAGCAATCTCATTGTGCATCTGATCGTAGCCTTTGAGCGCCACCAGATTGCTTCGTTACCTCGCAATGACGGTGCTTGGCCTTATACAGCATCTGCGTTTGCGTTTAGTCCAACAAAGTTTTTCAGTTGGCACGGCAACTGAAAAAGCTTATTCGTTTTGCGGGGTTCCGGGGAACTCCCCGGGCACCGACAGGAGACGAGACGTTTTATGGGCGCTGACGCAGACACGCCTCAAGAACAGGACCTGGAATACACCTTCTTCCGCAGTCATGGGCCCGGGGGCCAGAAGAAGAATACCACCGACTCGGCCGTGCGCCTGCGGCATTTGCCTACCGGCATTGTGGTGGTGCAGACCGGTTCCCGTTCGCAGTTGAAGAATAAAGAAGCGGCCTACGAAGAACTGTTGCGGCGGCTGGAAGTCTTGCGGCATGTCCCGGAACCACGCATCGCCACGCGGCCGAGCCGATCGGCAAAGGCCAAGCGCCTGCAAACAAAGCAATTACGCAGCAGGATAAAACAGCTCCGCAGGCCCCCGAGGGAGGAATAAGGGGGTACCGCGCCTCACCGCCTTGCTACAGCCTGCGAATCCAGATGTTGCGGAACGCTACCGGGCTGCCGTGGCCCTGAAGCATCAGGGGCAAGGCCGCCGCGTGCGGCGCATAGGGTTCAACGGCCCTGTGGGTGGTCGGGCCCAGTATTCGGGTGTGGTTGTGGACCAGTACGCCGTTGTGCAGCACCGTAATCCATCCCGGTTCCACGAGATTCTCTTTCTCAAATACCGGCGCCGTGAACACGATATCGAAGCTTTGCCATGCGCCCGGCTTGCGGCTTGCGTTTACCAGGGGCGGCGTCTGGCCATAAATGGCGGCCGCCGACCCGTCCGCGTAAATCCTTGACGCGTAGGAATCGTAAATCTGTACTTCATACAGGCCCATGAAGAAGATGCCGCTGTTGCCCATGTTGACCGGTTTGTCTTCGGGCGGATTCGGGGTGCGCCATTCGATGTGCATCTGGCAGTTGCCGAAGCTTTCCCTGGTGCACAGGTTGCCGTCCCCGGCGATCAGGATGCCGTCCGCAACCTCCCATGACGTTTCCTCGAACTGTTGGAGGGAAGCGCCGTTGAACAGCACCATCGCATCCGAAGGCGGTGCGCCCCCCGGGGATGCCTCCGTTTCCGGCGGGACCACGCGGGGCGGTTGGGGACGGTCCTGCTGGTGTACCCGGAACCCGGAACCCGGGATCAGAGGCGTGTCCGTATAGCCGGGGAATTCGTACGCGAACCACCCCGCCTCTTGTGCCGTTGCATTCAAAACAGCCGCTACCGCCGCCAGTATAAGCAGCATGCTCTTCATGATGGTACTCTCCCTTGGTGCTCCACGTGTCCGCCGGGTGTACTGTTTCAGACTTCCTGACCTCGATAGAGTTTTGACGTGGTTTTTGGGAAAACAGTATCGTAAAGAGGGACAGACTACCAAATAGCAAGCATGAAAAACAGGATTATACGCTGTACTCAGGGGCTATTTGGCAGTCAGTCCCTTCTTTACTTAGTCTGTGTGTTTTCACAAAAAGTGCCATTGTATATTCCAACGAGTTCAGGAAGCCTGTATTTACGGCCTAACCGGTTCCATGGTACAGCAAACGGTTCCGTGCGCTCAATTCGGAATCCCGGAATCCCGGAAGTCTAAACGAACGCGAGTGTTGGCCACAACCCAAGATAAATAGCGGTACCCGAGCAAAAAATGGGACTGCTTCCGGCGCGCCTAGTAACCAGAAACGGTGTTTTTAATCCTGAATAGCGCCGGAGGCGGTCCCGAATTTTTTGCGGACGTGGTGTACAAGACCGAAAAAAGTGGGACAGTTCCCATCGCTGGGTCAGGTGTAAACCCAAAGGATAAATCGTATGGCAATGCGTATGTATAAACGGACATTCCCCTATATGCCGCGGAGGGAACAGTCCTCTTCTTTTTCAGTACTGGGAACGCTGGCATCCTTGCCGGCAGGATAATCTTACAGTCTATCTTGCCCGCGCTTGCCGCCAAGGATGGCAGCGATCCCAGTATTGTCAGAACTCCTAATAAATTTTCAGCGAAATTGCCCTAAGCGCCTAAAAGGTGCGCCGCCCCTTGTTAAACAATTAAAATAATAAAGAGGCACAAATGAAATGCTTGATACTCAGGAAAAATCACCGGAGCCTTGGTTATCCATGAAATGCCTTTCAAACAAACGGGTTAAGATTGTATTGGTTTCAATGCTTGCCCTAGTCGTGATCCCGGCGGTCTTATTTGTCATGATGATCGGTCCGTGGCCGGTATATCATGATTCGCAGTACGCCGGCAGTGCCTTTTTCAAGACCACCTTGCAGCGCATCGACCAACATCTGGTGCAGACGGAAGTGACCGACGCGCCGGGGCCTCTTCAGGCGGGATGGGCCGAACGCGATATGACGCCGCCTGTGGGCACGCCGATGGCGGGATTCTCGGGCCGTCCCAATGAGAAACGGTGCACGGCGGTTCATGACCCTGTTTTCAGCCGGGCAATCGTGTTGAGCGACGGCCATGACACGGTGGCGCTGGTCGGTTCGGACCTGTTGATGACGACGGAAAACCTCGCCCGAAAGGTGTGGGAAAAGGTTGCGGACGCGACCGGCCTCACCAGCGATTCCATTCTGTTCACCACCTCGCACACCCATTCCGGTCCGGGCGCATTTGCGCCGGGCCTGCTGCCGGAATTCAGTTATGGCAAGTATGATCCCGGGATTGAAGAGAGGATCGCATCGGCCATGGCGGACGCCATCCTGGACGCGTTTAACGCGATGCGTCCGGCACGAATGGCCCATGGCATGGTGGAAGCGCCCGAGTTCATCGAAAACCGTACGGGCATGCCCGGCAAGGATGGGTCCCTGCGGTATCTGGTGCTGGAGGACGACTCCGGACAGCGCTGCTATGGCGTCCGCTATTCGGCGCATCCCACCGTGCTGCCCCAGGAATCGTTGGACCTGTCCGCGGAATATCCCGGCGCGTTATGTGGGCGGATCCGAGAGAAAACCGGGGCCATGACCGTATTTCTTGGCGGCGCCGTGGGCGCCATGGGGCCTGTGCCGCCCGAGGGCGCGCCGCCGATGGAAGGCATGCGGCGCATGGGGGAGGCCCTGGCGGATCGCCTCCTCGCGGACCCTGCCGGGCTCGCCTTTACAAGCCATCTTGATATCGCCTCCATAGGCGTGCCTGTGGACCTGCCGCCGATGCAGGTCCGGCCGGTTTCAACGCGATGGCGCCTGTCCCCCCGGCTGGCGCGGGTGGTCGGCCTGCCGCCCGGCGGATGGATGCAGGCGGTCCGCGCGGGTGACCTGCTGTTTTTGGGATTACCCCACGATGCGGGTGGGGAGATTGCCCTGGAATGGGCCCGGGCGGCCGCGGAAAAAGGGATTGACCTCTGGGTCAGCAGTCATTGTATCGCCTATTGCGGCTATCTCTCGCCTGACCGGTATTACAAGAGTCCAACGAACGGCTATGACCAGGAATACGAATGGCGCCTCATGAACTGGTACGGCCCCGACCAGGAAGCCCTGTACCGTGACCTCAAGGATCACGTTTTGGACGCGTTCTTTGACCTGAAGGAATCCTAAACGTGCGAGGCTTGAACCGACGCCTCTGACAACGCGGGCGTCGCCCCGTGTTTTAACGATGATTCAACTTCTTGTTTGTCAGGGGCCTTGTGGGCCGATAATGAACTGACACGGAAAGGAAACTCCCATGGGGATACGTCATGCCAGGCCTGAAAAGCGTACGCTGCTCGGCACGTCCGGCCGGGGCTTTCTAGAATTATATACGTCGCCGCTGGGCGATGTGCCCGTGCTGCACGTGGCGGGGACGCCGGAAGAAATGGGGTATCAATACGGGGCCCTGGCGGGCGACAACATTAAACGGAATCTCCGGCGGATGACCGCGTTGTTTACGGAGGCGGGCCTGCCGGAACCGCTTGTAAACATGATGCTCGATACCGCCTGGAAGCGGCTGGAAGCGCATACGCCGGAGCGCTTCTTGCGGGAAATGAAGGCCATCGCGGAAGGGGCGTCCGCCGCGGGGCATGCCTTGACGGCCGAAGACGTTTACCGCATCACCACGGTGACGAACTTCGACCTCTACAAGCGGGAAGAACGCATCTTCGAGTTTCTGGGCGAGGACGGCGCGGCCATGCTCGAACAGATGCAACCGCCCCCCGCCATGTCCTGCACCTTCTTCGCCGTGTGGGGTTCGCGCACGGTGGACGGCAAGCTGCTGGCCAGCCGCGATCTGGACTGGGTTTCCCAAACGGGCATGCACGAAGACCGGCTGGTAACGGTGCACCGGCCGGAAGGGCGCAACGCGTTTGTGACCCTGGGCTATGCGGGTGTCATCGGCGGCCTCGCCGGAATGAACGATACAGGACTGGCTTTCTCCGAAATCGGGGCGTTCAGCGTGCGGGAAGAACTGGACGGCACGCCCTGGACGCTCATCGTCCGGCGGATCATGGAAGAAGCGGGTACCCTCGAGGAAGGGGCCGCGCTCCTGCAACAGGCCAAACACACCCTGGGCTATAATTTTATGCTGGCCGACGGCGATCCCGCCCATGCGGGCACCGTCTCGTTCCGGCCGCGCGCCGCCGTGTTCGAAACCAATTTCGAGTGTTGCGAGACCTTTTACGAGGACGACCCCAAGGAACACGAAGCGCATTGGACCGACCCGCAGGGAACTGTGATTTCCTACGGACTACCCCTGAAAGAGGGGGTCGCCCGGGGCGATATGGCCTACGGCGCGTCCACACGGCGCCTGCAAGCGGCGGACAACGGCCCCGGCGACCCGGCCAATGACGGGGATCCGCGCAAAGGAAGCACCTACTTCGAGTGCCACAAACCCATGGTGGACATGTTCCGCGCCTATGCGTCCGGCGGAGGCTATGTGTTTCCCGTGCGCGGCGAGAACGTGATAGAAGCGGGCGCGCCGCGTCTCATCGGCCCCGAAGAGGCGCTGACCATTGCGGCGACCGTCGCCCACAACACCGAAAAACTCGCCGAGCGCGACTGGGATGTCATGAGTGTCGTGTACGCGCCGACGGACCTGGACTTCTGGGTCGCTTATGAATCCTGCGATGCGGCGGGGCACTGGAAAAATGCGCCCGACTCGGGGTACATCCGCTTTAATCTGCGCGAACTACTGGCAGCCGTGCCCTGACGGCGCAGCAGGAGAAGGGTCGGGGATATGCCCTGACGCCATGCCGTCGCACCAGCCCCCGGGAGGTGAAATATGGAACGCCCATGAGGAGGTCGCTATTGATGACGCAGCCGCACAGACAACAAGAGTTCTCGTGGTTGGAGGGCCTGTCGATTTGCCTTGCCATGATCGGCGTGCAGCTGTCCAGCGAGGTGATGAACCAGTGGGGCACCTATTTCTACTCGCCCTCGGCGGGTGTGGGACGCACCATCTATGTCACGGTGGGCCTGGTCGGTTATATTTTTATCATCGGCACAACCTGGGACGCCTTCACGGGGCCGCTCATCGGCATGTGGTCGGACCGGACGCAGACCCGTCGGGGCCGGTTCGCATGGTTTGCCCCCGCCGGACGGCGCCGCCCGTTCATCTTCTGGGGGTCCCTATTGATGGTGGGCACCTCGATTGCCTTCTGGTTCCCGCCGGTCGCGCAGACCTCTTTCCTGAACTTCCTTTACGGAACGCTCCTGCTTTGCCTCCACTGGACCGTGTTCGGCCTGGCATTGACGCCCTTGAACGCGCTCGGTCCGGAGATTGCCCGTTCCGAACAGGCCCGGGTACGCATCGGCATTTGGACCGCTGTCGGCCTGATTATCGGGCTGGCCGTCGCGGCGGCCCTCCCCGGCAAACTTATCGTCCTGCTGGATCCCGCCCGCGTCGCCGACACCTACTCCGCGGTCGGCTATCGCCGTCTTGCCGTCCTCCTTGCCCTCGTCTCGTTTGCCCTGTTCCAGTTTCCCGTCTGGCTCGTAAAAGAACGGTATGATTCGGAAGCCGTGCCCTCGGAACAACTGCCCGGATTTTCCGGAATTTTCGACGCGTTCCGGAACCGTCTCTTCATCATCTATACCATCACCTTTCTGCTCTTTAACGTCGGCTTTCTCGCCGTGCAGCGCGTGCTGCCCTACTGGGTGGAACTGAGCCTGAACGGGGACGAAGGGATGGTGACGGAGCTGCTGTTGCCGTTCATCATCATGGCGATCATCGCCATTGGAAGCGTTTCCCTGTTGGCGCGGGTGCTGCACAAAAAATGGGTGATGGCCATCGCGCTGCTGATTATCACCACCGGCCTGCCGAGCATCTATGTCATCGGTGTCAGTCCGCTGTCCATCGACATGAAGCAGCTGCTGGCCAAGATTGTTTTCGGTTACTGCGGCATCGGCCAGGGCTTCATGTATGCCATGCTGACGCCCATGCTCGGAGAAATCATCGACTATGACGAGACCCGTTCCGGGCAGCGTCGCGAAGCCTTGTATAACGGGCTGAGCGGCCTGGTGTGGAAAGCGGCGATGGGCGGTTCCATCCTGCTGGCGACACAATCCATGAACCTCTTCGGCAATGCGCCCGGGAAGGTGCTGGGCGTGCTGTTAGTCGGGCCCGCCGCCGGCTTTTTCGGGCTCCTGGGCCTGCTCGCCATTGTCAGGTATCCCGTGCTCCACATTGTTCCCGACGAAAACAAGGAAACGGGTGTACCCTGAATCAGAGTTAATCCACCGGCGCTGCCAGTGAGAATTCTTCAGGCGTTGCCGTTCTATCGTTTTCTTTTGCTTATGAAGCTGTCGCCTCTTTTTGCTGTTTACAACATCCTTGCTTGTACCGTCATGCCGGTTTGTTTCGCGCCTATACGGTACTTCCTTTGAAACGCGTCCACGCGCGCGAAAAAACCGGAATGACGTAGGCTTGGTCGTGATAAGATGGGCAACAAGGCTTTGAGACGGAATCGATAGTTGTTTTCATGAGGTTCTTTTTAGGAGCCCTCCTTAATCCACCGGCGCTGCCGGTGGTTGTTGATTGACAGCGGGGCAATCGTTCTTTCCCGGCGGCTGACAGGTCTCCTTGATTAAGTATTTTGCCTGCACGGTGTTCATTTGCAGGCCCGGCACACCTCCGGTGCGGGCTTTCCGCCGGGCATATCCATGCGCGGCAGGGCGTGCAGTTGTTCCTCGAGCGGCCTGAGCGTGGCGAGAATGGCCTGGTAGTCCGGGTCGCTGGTATCGTCAAATACCGGTTTGCCGCATTTCTCCGTGCCTCCGGCGCTTTTTGACAGGGGGGCCAGCAAAAAAGTGTTGTATTCGGGTGCGGTGATGCGCATCCATTCCTTCCGGTGCATTTCTCCGTTGACATGACATGATTGGCATCGCCTTTGAGCCACCTCTGAAAGCACCTTGTCCACCTCGGGCGCATAAATGCGGCGGCAGCCTTCCTTATCGGGATAAGCGGTCTCGCTCGTATCATAGTAGGGTACATTAAGGTCTATCCACGCGTAAACCCGCCGCCGGCTTTCCGGGTCCATCTCAAAGCGCGGCTTGCCTGACGCGTCCGGATGGCCGCCTGACACGAGTTCGGCCAGCCGGCTGGCCGGTGCGCCCCAGGTGCGCGGCGCGATTTTCAGAATGTTCTGTTCCTGTCCGTTGTACGTGGGAATCCAGGAGACATAGGGGCTGCCGTCGGGGCCCTGGTTTTCCCGCGCCAGCGTTTCGTAGGAGACGTTGAAAAAGTCCGTCCGGTCGCCTGTCAGGTCAATGCCGCCCCCGGCGTTATGCGGGTGGTGGCATTCCACACAATACCGGTCCAGCACGGGCTGGACCACCCGCCAGTAGGCGAATCCGCCCGTGCCCCATTCCGGGGGATCCAAATTGCGGGGGGCACGGTTGAGGGCCTGGCCCCGGTGGGGCATGGTGGTGTCCAGCCGCGGTTCGTGGCATCCGATGCATCCCTGCGACTCGCCCGGCATGAGGTGCGTGAAACTCCTCATGCGCTGCAGGGCCCGGCCTTCAGCATCCAGCGCCATGAAATAGAGGGGAACGCCCGCAGGCACGTGGAAACAGGCCGAACCGTCGGGTTCAACGGGCACTTCGCCCAGCACGTCCTTGGGCGCATAGGTGGCTCCGCAGGAAACGACGGGGAACTGGAACCCGAAGGCCCGCATCGCCGGGTCGATCCGGACGGTCTTGGGCATTTCGCGGACCACCCGTAGGCGTTTGATCTCGCCGCGGTCTACCCCGGGTTCAAGACCCCGGTACACGTCCTGCAGGAACAGAGTGGCGAATTTCCCGTCTTGCTCCCGGGGTTGGTAGCGGGAGACCGCGGGCGGCCGTGTGCGCGGCGCCACCGGTTGCGCGCAGAACCATTGCAGGCCGTCCTCCGGCGCTGGTAACGCCAGCGACTGGCATCCGCCGGCGAAGTCCCGCACCAGCACGGGTCCCCGGATGGAGGCGAGCAGGCGCTCCGCGTCCAGCGGAACGGGGCTGCTGTACTGTTTTGCGCCGTCGGTATTGCCGTTGCCTTCCTCCACCTTCGGCACGGGCACATCGGGGGTGATGTTTTCGATGGCCTCCTGGGCATTGACGCCCCGTTCCCTGTCAATCACGCCAAGGGCGCCCCGGGCCGGACCGTTATGCCCCGTCATGGTGCAGACAACTTTGGTGGTGCCGGGAATCGGCCGCACCTCCATGAAGGTGCCCGGCGACAGTACCCGGTTCCCGAAATACCCCGCCAGATTGGTGCCGTCGGGTTTGATTGTCCAGAGGCTCTGGATCGGGATGGCCGGCCGGTCCACATATTCCCAGCGCGTAAAGAGGATGCGGCCGTCGTTGAGCACACAGGGCGTGAAATCATTGAGGTAGTTCGCGGACAACGCGGTAACGTCCGTGCCGTCGGCGTTCATGCGGTGGAGGATGCCGACGGGGGCATGCCAGCAATAGGCGAACTGGGCCGTCCGCGTGCTCAGGAAGCCGATGCCTCCGTCAGGCAGCCAGCAGGCGTTATAGTCGTGCCAGGGGCCGTCGGTCAGCTGTTTTAATCCCGTTCCGTCAATAGTGACGGTCCAGAGGTGATACCCCTGGTCTTCCGTTTGCCGCCAGCTAAAAAGCACCCGGTTCCCGTCGTACGACAAATCACAGTCGAGCATCTGGCCTTCCGGTGAAGCCACCAGTTCCCGGGGGGGCGCGTTCGTGTTTACCGGGACCGCGTAGAGTCCGCCGCCCGCGCCGAACCCTTCGTAGTGATAGGTATACACGTGGGAGGGCAGTATTTCACGTCTTTTAATGGCGAGCAGTTCGCCCCCGTCGAAAAGCAGCACCTCGCGCTGCAATGCGGCGAGTTCATGCTCCTGCCCCTTGTCCCGGTTTTCGAGTTCGCCCAATCGCTTCAGATGTTCCCCGGCCTGGGCGTAGCGAGGCCCGTGGAGCGCTTCGAGCCGGCCGATGCATTCCCGCAATCGTGAAGGGTCCACCCGGTCCACCCAGGGCATATGCAGCAACGGGCTGGACATGCGTGTCCGGAGTTGCTCCCGGGCATCCCTGGTGAGCACTTCACCGAAGACCTGCACTTCGGCGGCGCCGGGGTTGGGCCCTCCATAAGCGTTGCGGAAATGAATGCGCAACTTCTTTGTGACCACGGGCGTGGGAAGCACGGCGGATTGCGGTCCATGGATGTTCTTGAACCGGCCCCTGAAGAGGGGGGCCGCCGCATCCTCCGCAAAGATTTCATAGTCCTTCCAGCACTCCTCCAAAAACCACGCGGTCCGGCCGTAGTAGATAATCTCCGCAACGGTGACCGGTGTTTCCCAGCGGAAGATCAGGTCCGCGCTGCCGGGCGCTCCGGCGCCATGGATGCACCAGGCCTCACCCGCGTCCTGGCGGCTCAATTCCGGGGGAACATACCCATCCGCCACATTGCCGACGGCGTAGTCCCCGCTGTACTCGCTTGTTGCTGAAATGGCCGCCTGTCCCGCGAGATTTTCCGGGAGAGGCGCCGCAAGTACGGTCCCGCACAGGAAAAGGCATCCCCATGCGCTCATCGCTCCGCAGAAGGGTATTCGGTTGTGTGTCATAGACCTCCAAGACCCGGTATGCCATACGTTTTGTTTTTAACTTGCCAGGAACCGGTTGTTCACTTTTCTGTACCAGTCGATGTCTGACCAGTTCTTCCAATAGGGGTGGGAGTAGTTCCAGGGGGTAACCCCCCAGAACCGGTGCTCGGCGGCGAGTACCATGCAGTGCTCGCACCAGTCACGCAACCAGCCCCAGTCCAAATCGGGATGATCCATATGCCACCAGGGGCCCCATGCTTCCGTGGTTATCAGCGGCGCGGCGATTTCCCCGGCCCACGCCTGGGCGAAGGCGCATCTGTTGCGCATTTCCTGCGCCAGCATGGGCCCCACCGTATCCAGGGCGGCGGCGACACGGCCGGCATAATCCCGGTAATCCCGTTCGCCCCGGTCCTTGACAAGGGAATTGAATCCGGTGCGGTTGTCGAATCGCGGCGTGTGTATCCACAGATGAAGTTCCAGCACATCGAACAACTGCAGGCCCATGGCGCGCACCTCCTTGTGAAACGAGGTCAGCGAATAGGTAAAACGCAGCCGCGGGTAGCGTGACTGAAAATGGGTAATCATCTCCGTGAACAAATCGCTTACAAAGGCCATCTGGGCCGGGTTCCAGGCCATGCGCGTCATTCCCTGTTCAAACCGGCCGGCCTCCTCCATCGCCTCGGCCGGGGAGCGTTCGGCGGCGGGTTTCCGCGCGAGCCCGGTCAACTCCGCCCCGTAGGGACTGAAATAAGGAAACTCCTGGTCCAGGTCCACGTAGAGAACGTGGTCAAGCAGGGCATGGCTGCCCAGGAGATCAAGCGTACGTTCCCAGCATCCGCGAAAGCCGGCGCGATTGCCCGCGAGCGCCTTGTTCCGTTCCGGATATTCTTTGCAATCCCTGCCCCAGGACGAAAGAATAACAGAGATACCGGCACGTTTCATCGCGCCCATGAAGGCCAGTAATTCCTGAACAATGGTGTGCTCACGGTCCCTGTCGGACATGCCCCAGTTGGCCAGCGGGTCGGCGGGAAGGACAACGGTTTCCTCTTCCCCTTGCAGCGCCCCGATTACCAACGGATAGGCATCAATACGCACGGTAGTGAAGCCGCGCTCGACCAATTCGGCGGCTGCCCGGTCGAAATCCTCGAAAGCGCCGCCCGGATAGTGCTGCGTCAACCACGAAAAATCCCACATGGCGTTGGTCACGCGGCGCGGTGTGAGGCTTTCCCGAAGGTCACTGTCGAACTTCAAGGGAAGTGGGCGGGGCGGTTCTTGAGCGGGAGCGGTATCGGCGGCCCGGGCCGGCACGTCAAGGACCGTTCCGGCGGCGGCGAGTGTCGCTGTCTGCAAAAAATCTCTGCGGTTGAATCTTTGTGTCGGGTGCATGCCGTTCTTTCCATCTGGACAAAAATAACGTATATCGTGCGCATAATTCTAGCGTATAATGCGTATCAAACCGTAGTTTTAGTTATTCTTTCTTGATTTGTCAGCAGGGGTGCGTTATAGCGTTACGTCTGTCAGGGCGGTATTCGGGACTTCCCATTAGCGCCTGTTTTTATCTTGATGAAGCGCCCCCGCGGCCCTCTTGTCTTTTGCGGAACCAAGAATGAATATCCATGGCGAAGCCGTTTAGTCCAACGATGGGAATCGGGGCGTCGTTTCAGGTCCCGGTTCCCGTGACGGAAGGCGCTTTCCCTTGCCGATTTGAATTGTCCGCGCTGGAAACAGATAATTCTTAAAGATGAATGGACAGGAGAAACTGAAATGCGCTCTTTAATCCTGGGTTTTATAATGACGTTACCGGCGCTGATGGCTTCCGGGGCGATGGCGGCAACTCCGGTCGGCACGGAAGCACTTCGTTGTTCCGTGGCGGAGGAGTTCGCGGGGAAGGCGGCCCGGATTCCCGCTTCGGAGGGGCAACGGCGCTCGGCCGCACTTTCCTTTCCCGCGCAGCAGGCCCGTTTTGTTCGGGTGACGATCCAGGAGACCGGCGGGAACGCGGAGCCGTGCCTGGACGAATTCGAAGTGTACGGTCCCGAATCCGGCGAGAATTTGGCCCTGGCCTCCCGGGGTACTGTGGCAAGCGCCTCTTCGCTGCTGGCCGGGTATGCCATCCATGCCGTGGCCCATTTGAATGACGGCCGGTACGGTAATGCCCACAGCTGGATTGCCGCCACGCCGGGCGAGGCGTGGGCGCAGCTTGAATTGCCCGGGGCGGCCGAAGTGGACCGGGTGGTGCTTTCCCGGGACCGGGAGGGCGCTTTTCAGGACCGTATTCCCGTTAAAGCCGAGGTGCTGCTGTCAATGAATGGCACGGACTGGCAGGCCGTTGCCGCGCTGGAGGATGTGCCGGGCGGCATGGCGCCCGCACGCCGGAATCCGCTGTCCCAATACGACTTGATACCCTGCCTGCCCGCGGAGCGCCTGGCGGAAAAGGATTGGCACGGGCTGGTGCAGTATGCTTTTTTGCGCGAACGGGACAGGTGGAGCCAACTCCCCGACGAGGATTATTTGTCCCCGCTGCGGACGGACCGCCCCGTCCGTCCCGGCGGGCAGCCGTATTGGGGCGCCCTGGTCCGCCAGACGCCTTTGAACCGGGTGCTGGCGCTGTACGCGGAGTTGATTGACCGTCTGGAACGGCAGGGGGTGGAGGTCAGCGGCGACCGGGAACTCTGGCACCGTTTCCGGGCGGAGGCGGACGGCGGCGCGGCGTCCAGCGAGGACCTGTACCTGGCAGCGCGCTGGGCCAAGCGGCGCCTGTTCTTCCGGGACCCCATGCTGACGGGCCTGGACCACGTGCTGTTCTCCAAGCGGCATCCTTTCCTGGAATCCCACAATTACAGCGAACACCTGGACGGGGTTCTTGAACCGGGCGGCGGCGTTTATGTGCTTCATATTCCCCGTGATGACGGGGGCGAACTGCTTCCGGACCAGGCCGAGATCGAGCGGTTGTTCGACGGCAGCGCGGGCATTGTCCGGGAACCGGTGCCCGACTATGATGGTAAGACGGTCTTTTTCGCGTATCGGCCTGACCGGCCGCAGGTGGACGGATGGGATTCCTACTGGCACCTCTATTCGTTAACGGTGGACGGCGGGGACGTGCGGCAACTTACCGAGGGGCCTTTTCACGATTTTGATCCCGCCGTGCTGCCCGATGGCGGCGTGGCGTTCATCTCGACCCGGTGCGCATTGCGCTTTCTCTGCTGGCGGCCCCAGGCCTACGTCCTTTACCGCATGGAGCGGGACGGCGCCGATATACGGCGGCTTTCCTTCGCCAACCTGAGCGAATGGAAACCTTCGGTCACGAGCGACGGCCTCATTCTCTGGACGCGGTCCGAATATATCGACAAGGGCGCGGACTTCAGCCATACCCTCTGGACCATCCGCCCCGACGGCACGCACACCGAGCTGGTTTTTGGAAACAATACGCCCAATTGCTACAGCCAGGCTCATGAGATTCCGGGCACCCACGAACTTGTCTGCACGCTGATGTCGCACGGGGCGCACGAAGGCCCCATCGCCTTGATAGACCGGGGCAAGGGCCCCTTTGATACGGAGGCCATTACCAATATCACACCTGATACGCGGCCCTGCTACCAGATGGACCGCAGTTATACGGATACTTTTCGGGACCCCTATGCCGTCTCCCGGGACCATTTTCTCGTGAGCCACAACCCGGACAATCATCATAACTACGGTTTGTATGTTATCGACCGGTACGGGAACCGCGAAGTGCTGTATGTCGATCCCGAAATCAGCAGCATGGGGCCGCGCCCCTTGCGCGCGCAACCGAGGCCGCCTTCGCCGGCCAGTTCCTTGGACGCGAAACTCGCCGAAGAACACCTGGGATGCTTCACGGTCCAGGATGTCTATGTCGGCCTGGGCGATACGGTGGCGCGGGGCCGCGCAAAATATATCCGTGTCGCCGAAGAGGTGCCCGCCGATTTGGACCGTCTTGCCAACGGTGAGTGCCGGAAAGACCATCCGCCCTTCCAGGATTACTATGCTTCACCGACCCACCTCGTGCATGGCCCAGTCAACAGTTATCTCACCCGAACCGCAAATGTGACGGTGGCGCCCCTGCGCACCAATCATGACTGGCCGAACAAAATCGAAGCGGTGGGGGAGGGCCTTTACCGCGTGAGCGACGACCCCGCCTGGCCAACATACGAGGCCAAGCGGTCCTATGGGGTCGCGCCTGTGGCGGAAGACGGTTCGGCGAATTTCCTGGCGCCCGCAGGCAGGCAACTCTATTTTCAGCTGCTTGATGAAAACTTCAACGAACTCCAGCGGATGCGCAGTGTGATTCAACTGCAGCCGGGGGAGACGCGCAGCTGCATCGGCTGCCACGAGGACCGCCAGACGACATCGCCCCCCTTCGGCATGCGCGAGGCCCTGCGCCGGGCGCCCGACCGGCTTGCGCCGCCGCCCTGGGGCGCGGAACCCTTTTCCTTCGAGAAGGTCGTGCAGCCGGTGCTGGACCGCGCTTGTGTACAATGCCACGGAGGCGGGTTGTTCGGGACGCGCCCCGATTTGCGCGGCAAACTCGACAACGAGCATATTCCCGCCTCGTACCGTTCGCTCATCGAGGGCGGGTGGGTCCATTATTTTGACTACACCTGGGGAATCCGGCCGTTCAAGGCCGAACCCCTTTCTTTCGGCACGCTACAAAGCAGGCTCTGGGAGGTTTTGAAAGACCCGAACCATGGCGAGGTGGACTTGACCCGGGACGAGATGCACGCGATAAAAGCCTGGGTGGACCTGAACTGCCCGTTATGGCCTGACTATCAATACCGCCTGGACAGGACCGCCCCGGCACAAAGGCTTACCCGCAAGATGGAATAAGGGAGGCGCCTGAAAGGTTATCCGCCGGCGCGTCCTTCTCCCGGAGTGGAGACCTTTCACGCCTGGTACCGTTCACGAAGAACGCGGTTTCCACCGCCAGGGTTCCAGGATGGTCTCGTTGAGGAGCGGGTCCATGGCCGATGCGATGGTTTGGATGTCCTGCGGCGTCAGCGGGGCGAGGTCGGCGGCCATATGGGCGGTTTCCACCACCTGCTCCGCGGATTCGGCGCCGACCACCAGCGGCGCATCGAGGGTAAGGGCATAGCGTAACGCCAGCGCTTTCGGGGGGATGCCGAAGGTGCGGGCAAGTTCCCACCACCGCGCGGCGGCGTCACGGGCCGCGGGCAGCCTTGCCGCGACCGCTTCGGGCGTCATGGTGAGCAGCCCCTGCAGGTAGAGGCTGCGGATACAGCAGAGGCGTCCGGATATGCGCGCCTTTTCAAGAAGGCCCTGTTCCACCATGCGCCGGTCCCAGGCATTGCAGGGGGCTTGCAGGACAGCGACCTCCGGGTGGGCGAGCACTGCGGGCGCATCGGCTACCGTGTTCAGCGAAACCCCGAGCGCGCCGATGCGGCCTTCCTCCCGGTACTGCCGCAGGACCTCGCCCAACCCGTCGTCCCAAAAAGAAAGCCAGGCGGGTTGATGAAGCAGCATGCACCCCAGGCGGTTAACCCGCAGGCGGGAGAAAGAGGCTTCAATGGCCTCACGAAGGCCGGCCGTATCCGTGGGGTCGAGGGTTCCGGACAGTTTGGACGCGACGCAGACCGTTTCTGAAACGCCCAGTTCATTTAAAGTATCGCCCAACACCGATTCGCTGTCCCCGTAGGCCTGGGCCGTGTCGAAATGGGTAATGCCGTTATCAAGGGCAGCCATGACAATCGCGCGCGCCGTGGCGCGGTCCGGCTGCCCGGAAGTGTTGGCGATGCCGTAGGGCATGCCCAGCTGCACGGTGCCGAGAATCAGTTTGGGAGGAGAGCAGGGTTTCATAAGGTGGCCTTGTAGGACGCGTAAGATCGGCAGGACCGGCAGGACAAATGAATCAAGGAACAACAGGAATGCAAGCGGCAGGTCGCCGGGGTTACGTCACACGAAATCAAATACTTCCAGTTCAATCTTTCGGGATGGCGAATGGCCTTCATGGATGGTGTGTCTTACTCGTTCCACCGTTTCTCTGTTAAAGGTTTTCTCGCCGCAACGGTTACATACCAGCGCGGGAATATGTTCGACCAGCACCATCTGCTCTCCTATACGGAAAACTTCTTCCACGGATTCATTGCGGAAAGAGGTGTTCCCACAAACATCACACCTTCTCACGGTTTTTTCCTTTCGCGAAAGCCTAACCATAATTCAGGGGAAGGTTCATATAGCGTGATGATCTTAATCATATCGGTCTTACTATAACATACTTGAAGATGTAGCGGACGCTTATTATTGGTAAATCCAAGAACAAGACAGCTTGGCATATATTTATCACCCGGGTATTCTTCAATGATTTCAGCACAGGAACCCGCTTCTCTGATATCCGTATCGGATATATTGCGTTCAACTGTCCGGCAGAATGCATGTTCACTGAACTCAAAGGATCCGGCGGATAATTTACCTTTGATATCTGAAATGTCCAATGCGAAGAAGCCTTTGGTCGTTATTGAGAATAATCAAAT
>Ga0116149_1003246_pt1 | contig 16978 bp, 12 predicted proteins | sample AD_UKC057_MetaG_FD_89787 | JGI IMG/M metagenome (GOLD analysis project Ga0116149, IMG submission 89787) | Active sludge microbial communities of municipal wastewater-treating anaerobic digesters from USA - AD_UKC057_MetaG | ecosystem: Engineered > Bioreactor > Anaerobic > Digestate | place: USA... | reverse complement strand
TTTTCTATATAAAAAGACCCGCCGTTCTGCAGAAGAAGTGTCGGGAAAAGGTTTCTCGCCCCCATACCGGCTTGAATAAGATCCATGCTGTCTACCTGCTGATACGGAAGACCTATCTGCATATTATTGCGCCGCAGAACCGGAATAACCGCATACATTTCTTTCCAGGTTTTAGGCGGTTCAATGCCGAGCTCTCTAAAAATATCTTTGCGGTAAAACATCATGTGAAAATCCTGGGTAAAAGGCACCGCATAAATACCGCTTCGGTAGGTATAGGGATCAAAGGCTGTCGGGAAAAAATTTGAACGTATAGAATCAAAGCGCTCAAACTCTGAAAGGTCATACAAGGCGCCTCTGGAAGCAAGATCAACAGGCTGACTTCGCGCAATATTTATTGCAACCTCCGGCCCCCGCCCCGCAAGAGTTGCTTCAATAAGAGAACCCTGAACAAGACTGAGATTTATTGTTATACCGGTTTTAGGAGTAAAATCATTCGTAATTAAGTCGCGCAAAATCTGAGCCTGATCACGGCCCGACTGTATCCACACATTAACAGCATTTTTTTCTTTTCCGCCTATGCTGTTGTAGTCTTCAAAAAAAGATGCAAAAAACGACCGAATATTAAACCAGTGTTGTGCTAAAAACCCCGCAGAAGGTTCAGGCAAAGAAGAACCTGCAGAAACAAATCCTATGTAGTCAAGTTCCAGAGGAATTTCTTTTCTTTGAAGAATCCAGGTTGCAAGGTTTGCAATATTATCTCTAAAATTATTCTGTTTATGAGAAATATACTGCGGCTTATCTGCGAAGGAAGAAAGCTGATGAGCAAGTATTCGCAGTGTAGCAGCCTCGCTTCCCTTTTGTCCGGTAATTCTTTCAAAAATATCAGCCTGTTCGGTAAACCGCGCAGATAACTCTTCAAGTTTCTCAATAAGACCCGGAATTTCTTTTTCCAGCTGATAGTCGCGGTATTTATCGGGCTCGGAGCCCATAATCATAATAAAACGGCGGCGGAGCGTATTTACCTCATAGGTAAGATCATCAACTGCAGTTAAAATTGGAGTAAGTCTGCCGAGCGATGTTTCAATTCTTACAATATGCTCGCCCTTTGTTAAATACACAGGAGTCTCCTCCCCCTCATCGGTCAAAGGAGTTAAAACCTGCCAGTCAAGCTTGTACGGAATTTCCAGAGCCTCATGTTCTAAGCAAAGAATGTGGCCGTCAATACTAATTTTTGCAACAGCTGCCATACCCCGCTGGTTATGCTGACGAGCCTTTACAAAAAACGTATAAAGCCCGTCTTCGGGAACGGCAACCTTCCACTCAGCCCATTGACCGGGAAGCTTCCATGTCCAATTTCCACCCAGTGTGTTAAGCCTGATTTTTGAAGGATGAGAAGGTTCTGTCGCAGCATCGGTACGATCATACGTGGGAATAAGTGTAGAATCCGATTTTTGAAAAGTTTGTTCAGCTTGAACCTTAATAATTTTTTTTGAAGGAGCAGTATAGCTATTGTTATTATACACTGCCGCAAGATTTTTGTAAGAAGGCAGAGGAGAGGGATTATACAGCCGGATAGTTTTAAGCGCCAAAGCCTCTCTTTTTAAAACCAGAGAAAGTGAGTGGTTTCCTTTTTCTACATAGAGCGGAATACGCTTATTATAAAAACCCTGAGTATCTATAAAATCGCGGACAGTCCACTGCGGAACTTCCTCCTGTTCAGGATAAAGATCATTGCCGTTCGAATCGCGGCGTACCGCGCCTGCATCCTTCCAGGTACGGGAAAATCTGACGCTCACAAAGTCATCGTGAGGAACACCTCCGTCGAGCCTAAGCTCCAGCTCTATACTCATACCCTTATTTACCAGAGGCAGATACTCAAGCTCAACAAAATATAGACCGCTTTCAGGAGCATAGAAAGGCCAGACAACCTCACCCTCTTCATCCTCCCAGGAAAGAACATTGTTCTTACCCTGCAGTTCATCAACATGTTTTATTACTGCATTATTTGAGGAGGAATATGACAAAGCATCTATTGTAATTGAGGCAGAAGGATACCCTTTTTTTTCGTGTTCTTTTAAATATTCATTTATAGAACTCCCTCTCGTCCACCGTATAACAGCCTTTTCAACACCCGTCTCATCAGCATTAATGAGAAAAATAGGTAAAAGAGAAAGAAGGCAGAATAACAGTACCTTTTTATAATTACGCACTATAAACCCCTCAATTGAGATTGTTTTGTTTTTTATTGATTCTATAAACTCTAGCTAGTATGATAACCCTCTTTTTAAAAAACCGCAATAAAAAATCATTAATATTTGCTAAATATTTACTTTTTATAACCTAATTTAGTTTATATAAAATAACCAATTTCTTAGTTAATGTTTACTATAATCACACAAACAGTCAGAGAAAACGGTTTTTTTAGCTTTTTTAAGTAATTAATTAAGTTTTTTTAGCATTTTTTTGTTGCAGTATTCTAAAAGCAATTGTATAATTGACTAAACTAATGAACAAATGGAGGAATTCGATGAAGAAATTTAATGTATTAGTTGTTTTAATTGCGGTTATGATCATGCTTGCAGGCTGTGCATCAAAACCAGAACAGACAGAAACAGCAGCTGTTGAAGAAGCAGCTCCTGTAGAAACAGTTGCTTCCTATACAGAACTTGAAATGCCCGCCGGCGAAGCAGTTCTTATGGACAATTTTGAAGAAGGAAACTTCTGGTATGCAGTTGCCGACAGCTGGGATCAATGGGGAAGTCACAATCTTTCCCTCACTGCAGAATTATCAAGCAGCTGGGGAACAGACGGCGGAACATCACTTGAATGCGTATACGACATTGCAGGACCTGCAACTTCTATGCAGGCATCATTCTGCTGTGATCAGCCTTTAGAAACAGACTGGACCGGTGCAAAATTTGTTGTAATGGACATTAACAATGTTGAAAAACACGATGTACAGCTCAACGTAGCAGTTCAGGCAACAGACGGCTGGACATGGACACAATCTGCAGACCTGGTATTCCCCCCCGGAGAACACCTTGCAGTATTTGCAATTGATTCTTTTGCAGGACTTGAAGCAGTTAAACGCATGATTATTAACGTAACCGGCGAAAACCCGGGCGGAATTGTTCTTATTGATAACTACCGCGTAATTTACTAGAACATTACCAAACAGAACAGCATCCTCTCAGGATGCACCTGAAAAAAGGCACCCCTTACTGCAAAGCAGATAAGAGGTGCTTTTTTTATTAAAGCTTCTTTATAGTTTCACGCATCCCGGAAAAAATCAGCTCAGCAGTTTGATTTGAAAACCTCATAGGAATTTGGTTCTCGACTTTGCTAATAACATTCGGAAGTTCCACAACAATCTCGTCCAGAATTTTTTCAGCATTAGTTATTCCTTCACGATTAGCTGTCTCAATCCAATGTCTCCTTGCAATTTTATTCCACTCATAATGCTTATTTTTACCACTGATGGACATCGCCATTCTTAACTTCTGTTTCTGTATTTTTCCGGAAGCAAACAATGGATATACTGATATAACATCGTACAAGGGCGTTAATGAAAAAGATCCTTTTTTCTTTATGTATATACTAAAATTCTTTCCATGGCCATCGGGTGCAGCAAGAAGCCAATTAATAACAAGTGCTTTAAAAAACATATTCCTATCTTCTTCTGCACAATCAGAAGAGCGTAGAAGTGAGAAAACATCATGGACACCGGGACCGCCTTCGTTTTCATATTTAAATGAAGGATTTATACCCAGAGCCTGACAAAAATCTTCCTGAGGCAGCCTCATAATCCATGATCCGTCGACAGAATAAGCACGATCAAAGCGTTTTACCACTAAGGCACTCGTATTTTCATACGTAAAAATATCAGCCTCCGCTGTGTGCAGGCCAAACTCTTTCAAAATGCGCAGACATAGCCATTCATTATCAATAGAAGAAAAGGGACTATCTGATGCTGTATTAAAGAGAGGCAATGGTTGCTTAAAAATATGCGAAGTAGGAGTTGCCCCAAGAGGTCTACACCAGGAACCATCATGATAAAGGAACGCTGACTTTTCCTGAGCTCCGGCAAGTGAAATACGGAAGGTGTCATCATTTAGAAACCCAAATGAAGTATTGTAGGAACCTGCTTGCAGCAAATTAGCGAGAGTAGAGTTTGTTAATTTTTCTGCACTTATTGAATGAATATTTCCAGGATTTTCAAAATGTTTTACTATCTGAAGTGCTCCCGCACAATCGCGCCCAATCTCCTGTAAAAGATCAAAAGAGCGAGTCGATGCGAGGTCATACCTTCTCTTTATCCGGTTTAAAATATCCGGATTATCCGGCAAGAGATTGTCAAAAAAGTTTTCAACCACTTTTCCTGAATACACTGAATCTACTAGAGGTAATGATAATGATATAGGACGAGCATAAAACGAGGAAAGCCATGATTCACAGTATTCTAATGAGAGTTGCCCTCTTTCATTCCGCATCCAATAACCGACAAGTTCACCATTCATATAAATATCAAGTATTCCGGAGTTTCCCATCACCATATCTCCATACTTTTAGTTAAGTGGTCTGAATCCTGCCTTGTTTCCTCTAAATCTTCATTTTTTGGAAAAAGCGTAAGCGATAAGCCTAATGCATTAATAAGCTTAAAAAGGCTCTCAACACTGGCTCGCTCCGGCTCTCTTTCAATGAGAGAAATTGTCTTTTGAAGCAGACCAGATTTTTCAGCGGCTTGAATTTGAGATAGATGGAGTTTTTTTCTCTGAGTGCGTAAAACCGTTCCCAGATGAGCTGGAATGGTAATTGTGTAAGTCATGAAAACAGTATACCTTTCAAGGTATAAAATGTCAATAAACCCTACAAGGTATAATGCATACATAATACCCTACAAGGTATTTTTTCCAACAATTGCTCAGTTTCAGTATCAGTCTTGAACAACAATACCTTTATCAGTTAGAAAATTAATAAGCTCATAAGCCATTTTTTCATGAGTGTCGAGGCGGGGATGATTATAGGTAAAAGCCTTGTAAAAATACACCGATATTTTCTCATCATTACAGTTTTTAACGGCATTATTTATACCGGTAATTAAGGCACGTGATGATTTTACAGCACCCATTCCGCCGGTTGCACATATAATCCATGCGTCCGGGTACACTTCCCTCACCTGATGAAGAAACGCTTCATATTTTTCAGTAAAATCCGATGGAAAAGGCTCTCCCTTACTTTGCGGATACCCGTAATCATTCTGCCCGAGATTAATTACCACAATATCCGGCTTTCTTTTGGAAAAATCATACAAGGGACTGCGGAGTCTCGGGTACAGATTTTTCCAGGTCTTAGACAACAGTATGTCGTTCCAGCCCGCAGAAATACCGGTACCGCTGACAGCTATATTTGAATAATCCGCATCAAGAAGGCGGCAGGTTATGGCGCCGTAGGAAGTAAAGTTATTATGCTCCAGATAATTAGTATACGAGTCCTCATCCGGATCCTCATTGCAGGCGCCTGCTGTTATTGAATCGCCGTAAAATTCAATAAGAAGATCTTTTTCCGGCGGCGGAGAGCCAAGCCCTCCAACCTTTTCGCGGCGCTCGAGAACAAGTCCGTAAAACTTATCCTGAGCAAACATCGCCTCAACCCGTTTAAATACGGTACAGGTGTGTAAACCTTCTCCAAGATCTGCATCCAGAACATAGTACGATTGAGAACCGCCGGAAGGATGCAGTAGATATATTTTTCCGTCAATAATAACATTGTAATAAGAATTTTGTCCTGAGGAACTTAGGCTGATGCCGAAAGACGGGCCGTAAAAGGTACACGAAAAACCGGATCCCTGCCATATAAAAACAGGAGTGGCAGGTTTTGAAAAATCGATCCGTCCGCTGTAAAGAAGACCGGAATCACCCGGAGGGACAATAATTGAAGACTCACCGTTTACAGCAGCCTGCTCAATAAAACCTGCAGGTTCAATTTTTTCCAGCCTGCTCCCGGGCTCAGCTATTGTTTTTTCATACGAATTATCCTGTGAAAAAACCGCACACAAGCACAATACAAAAAAAAGAATATCTGCATATGCTTTTTTCATTACTCAGCTCCGGTTACTATAATTCCTGCAATATTTACAGATTTACCCTCATCTGTAGATCTGCTCCTTTTAACGCCAATATGAAGAATTCCCGTTTTTAACTCAGTACCGGCGAAAATCTCTGCGTAACACCAGCCGAGGTAGCCGTTTCTGGAAGCATTATAACAATTCAAGGACACCTTTCTGCCCGTTGTTCCGTCGGCCCACTCAATCCACGCCTCTGCATTTCTGAACATAGTGCTTTCTGCATACATTATTCCGCACGAAATCGCGCTTATATTAAAGCTTATTACAGCATCGGAATTTACTGTAGACCAGCCCTGCTTAACACTTCCAATTCTTCTCCAGTCATCATGAACCGGACTGCCCTCTTCCCAACCGGTGTTTGACAACGGTACGGTATTAGAGTTGGACAAAACCCTTACCTTCTCAAAATCGGCTAAGGTCAAAGGTTCCGGTAAACTGGAAGGCTTTGAAAAGGCGGCATCTTCTGCTCCACTGTTCCAGATGGTATCCAGCTGTTCTATTATTAAGGAAGCAATAGATGCATGGCCCTGATCATTAGGATGTATTGTTTCTGAACCGGAAAAATACGCATTCCACACAGCCTCATCATTAAATGAATTAACAGAATCTTTCCAGCTTACATAAGGAACAGCGTAATGCTCACAAATTTTCATCTGTTCATCCTGATTACTTCTATAAGGAGGAAGTTTTTCATTTACAAAGAGGGAAAAGATAGCGCTTCCATTGTTCAGCATAGAACGGAGAATTCCCTCGTAACTTCTTTGACGCACCTTTCTGTCAAGCCATTGATCATTCATAGCAAACTCTAAAAACACAAGATCGGGTTTTTTACTAAGTATATGATCTTCAAGACGGGCAGCGGCAAAGGCGGAATCCGTTCCGCTCACACCGGCATTATAGTAAGTTACTTTTCCCCCTGTTTCCAGAGCTTTTTCCTGCCACCACTCATTAACTAATGCAGCCCAGCCCTTTTGGAGCGGCGGATGAGCAGCATAACCGGTCGTGATGGAGCCGCCGAGCGCAGTTATTGTGACTTCATTTCCGTTTTTCAATGAAGACATAACCCGGGAAATACTGCCGGAGTCAGAAAATGCCTGCGAACATATGTTGGAAATACACATCATGAGTAAACCTGCTGGAATAAATTTTAAATTTTTTTTCACTTACTTACCGTCGCCTATCTTCTTAACCGTGTCTTTAAAAATTAATTTTCCGCCGATTGAATTCCGCCCTTTATTGTAAGGCTTTTTAGAAAGCTTTTTTAGAATTAAGTCGACAGCAGTGCGGGCCATACCGACAGTATCAACCTCGACAGTCGTAATACCGAGCTCAGGTATGGGCATACGCAGATAATTATCAAAACCCACCACCGAAATATCTTCGGGAACAGAATGCCCTTCCTTGCGGAGTTCTCTAATAAGGGCTGCTGCTGCTTCATCATTATTACAGACAAAGGCTGAGGGAAGTTTTTTGGGCAGAACCAGAGGAATCAAATGACCTTCTTCATCGCGGTCATCGAGAACATCAGTTTTCGAAACATCTAAATCATGCTCCATCATCGCTTTTAAAAAGCCCATATAACGGTCCTGAATACTTGTTGTAGATTTAAAAGTACCGACAAAACCGATTTTTTTATGTCCCATCTTTATTAGATATAAGGTCATCATATACATACAGTAAAAGTTATCAGTTGTCACAGAATCAAAATTATGCCGGCCGTTATAAAAATCGAGCAGAACAAAATTTGAATACTGTTCTGCAAAATACTCAAGATAGGATTCATTGAGCTGGCCCAGAACAACAAGACCGTCAACCTTGCGTTCCTGTATCATGCGGGGCATCCGCTGTGCAGCTTCATCTTCCGGAGAAAGTATTTCCATTATACAGTAGTAGTCATGCTGCAAAAGAGAGAGTGCAACATCGTTGTATAATACCCAATAAAAAGAAGAGTTTTTTCCGAAAAAGCGGGAAGGAATGAGTACACCAATATTTCCTGTAGAACCTGCTTTACGTAATTTACCGGCAGACTTAAACCTGTAGCCCAGGTCTACAGCCATTTGTTTAATTCTTTCGCGAAGCTCTTCACTGACACCGTCTTTATCTGCTAGCGCCTTTGAAACAGTTACGGTGCTTACTCCCATTTTATCTGCTATATCGGCAAGCCTTATCTTATTATGAGCTGACATTGGAACTCCTCACATTTCCATACTAGTGTTATTACAGCATAACTTTTTTTACTTAAAAAAGCAAGTTTTTTAAATAATATTTCTTAATTATAAAGCTTATTAATGTTAAAATTCCAGATCGAGTGCTTTTATTGAAACTAAAGTCCTTTTTTGTTATACTTTAAAAATGGTAATATCATCAATCGATTTAAAGGACGGCAAGGTCGTTCAATTAAAAAACGGCAAAGAGCCTGTACTCGAAAGAAATGATTCTGACGCGCTCATTGAAGATTTCTCTTTTTACGGAGAAACCGCGGTCATAGATCTCGATGCAGCCTTAGGCAATATAATACAAGAGGGCAAACAAAAAGGAGAGACCTTAAATACTCCCATTCTAAAAAACCTCCTTCGAAAAGGTTCAGTACGCGCAGGGGGCGGAATACGCGACGTAAAAAAAGCCAGGGAGCTTATATCGCTCGGCGCAGAAAAGGTAATTATCGGCTCTTCTGCATGGAAGGACGGAAAACTGGATACCGGGTTTTTATCGGAACTGCACAAGGCAATAGGCAAACAAAGAGTAATAATTTCTGTTGACGCAATAAACGGGATGATAGCCGTAAAAGGATGGACAGAAACATCCGGAATACCTCTCATAGAAGGCGCAAAGCAGGCTGAACAATGGGCAAGCGAACTCCTTTTTACCTGTGTTGAAAGAGAGGGCTGCATGATCGGAATTGACATGAACCTCGTTACCCGGCTCAGGGAAGCAGTTTCCTGCCGGCTTGTTGTTGCAGGCGGAGTTTCGAGCGTAGAAGAAATTGAAGCTCTTGAGAAAATCGGATGCGATGTTCAGCTGGGCATGGCTCTATACACCGGAAAGGTAGCACTAAAAGACGCCTTCGTCTCCTGTCTTAACTGGACCAAGGCTCAGGAAAACTCAAACGGACTAATTCCCCTTATTGCACAGAGTACAGCAGGCGAAGTTCTCATGATGGGCTTTGCAAATAAAGAAGCATTTTCCAAAACTTTTGATACAAAAAAACTGACATTCTGGTCGCGAAGCCGGAATGTACTTTGGACAAAGGGCGAGCACTCCGGAAATTATTTAGAAGTACTAAAACTCAGAGCAGACTGCGACAGAGATACTGTTTTAGCAACAGTAATCCCCCACGGCCCGGTCTGCCACACAGGAAGCTGGACGTGCTTTACATCCGAAGCAGGAGCCGCATCTACCTTTGAAAGACTGTCCAATGTTATTGAACAGAGGTTTGCTAATCCCACACCCGGATCCTACACAGCAACCCTTAACGATGCCCTTGTACGCGAAAAAATAGAAGAAGAAGCAGAGGAACTTACAGAAGCAGAATCAAAAGAAGATATTATTTGGGAAGCTGCCGATTTACTCTATTTTGTAAGCGTTCTATTACATAAAGAAGGCGTAAGCTGGAACGATGTACTGGGAGAACTGGACAGACGCCATAAAAAATAAAACCAACACTATTTTATCTTTAAGGAGGATAACAATGAAACCTGTTCCAATTATCAATGCAAAAGACATTGATCCGGCATTTTTTCAAGCACGAAAACTGGGCAGCGATGTACATGACGCTGTATCCTCCATACTAGATGCAGTAAAAGAACACGGGGACAATGCATTAAAAGAAATGGCTGCAAAATTTGACAGAGCATCTCCTGCATATTTCGAAATAGACAAAGACGAAATAGAATCATGCGCCAATGATTTTAAAGATACAAATCCGGAATTATATAACGCCCTTGAATATTCTTTTTCACTGGCACTTTCCTTTGCTAAAAAACAAAGGGAGTGTTTTACAAATTTTGAAATTGAACTCGAAGAGGGTGTCTTTACCGGTCAAAAAACAATTCCGGCCGAACGCGCAGGACTCTATGTTCCGGCAGGAAGATTTCCTCTTTTTTCATCGGTCATAATGTGCGCAAGCCCCGCCAAAGCTGCCGGCTGTTCCGAGTTAATACTTTGCACACCCCCGCGGCTTCACCCTGAGGACATAAAGGCTGGCAGAACAAAAGAAAGTGAAGATTTAAAACCCTGGGCAGACGAAGGAATTCTTACAGCAGCCTATATATGCGGAATTGACCGTGTTTTTGCAGTCGGAGGCGCCCACGCCATTGGCGCAATGTCTTACGGTACAGAATCTATTCCCCGCTGCGATGTCATAGCAGGACCGGGAAACAAGTATGTAACAGAAGCAAAAAAAATTATTTACGGAAATTCCGGAATTGACTTTTTAGCTGGCCCTTCAGAAGTGTATATTATTGCAGATGAAAGTGCAGATCCCTCCTGGATAGCAGCTGATATGCTTGCACAGGCAGAACACGATCCCGATGCACAGGCTGTTCTTGCGACCCCTTCCTTTCAGCTTGCAGAAAAAGTACAAAAAGAACTCGCACTTCAAATAACCCGGCTCAAGTCGCCGGAAAATGCACAGGCAAGTCTTGAAAATAACGGATTAATTATTCTTACCCGGGACCCGGAAGAAGCGATGGAAATAGCAAATAAAAAGGCGCCGGAACACCTGGAACTTGCCCTCGACGATACAGAACAAAGGGCAAGACTTACCGAAGCGGCAAAAAACTACGGCTCCCTGTTCATAGGACACGAAACAGCAGAAGTATTCGGCGACTACTGTGCAGGATTAAACCACACCCTCCCCACATCCGGAAGCGCACGCTTCACTGGAGGGCTTTCGGTGCGGCATTTTTTAAAAACAGTTACCACACTCAGAACATTGGGTATTCAAAGCATACAAAAAACTGCACGCAGCGCTGCAGTGATCGGACTAAGCGAAGGTCTTGAAGCACACGCAAAGGCGGCACAAATTCGTATGCAGCATTAAGATTTTGTGATGAATTCAAATAATAAAGGCTGATATTGACTATGATCAATATCAGCCTTTTATAAATTTATACGTTACCCGGTTAAGCCTTGGGCGGGAATCTTACTTTTTCAATATTATCATGAAGTTCATCAAGCTTATTCATTATATGATCAACAACAATCTGCTTTTTATCGCCCTCATAATCCTCTAAACCGGCAAGAATATCGTTGCGGAATTTTTTACATTCCATAACTTCGCTGCCGGAAAGCACCATTACATCATTTGAAACAATGTCGCTCAACATGTCCTTTGGATTTTCTTCAGAAATGCGAAGACAGTTGCCGTTGATTGAAACAAGAATCATGACATCCGAAAGCCGCAGGTAAGAATCGATCTCGCGGACACCCTTTTTAGTCTCGGGCATACCCGGTCTAAACCGTGTACCCGACGGAAAAACAAGAATAACCTGACCTCGTTTTCGCGCAGCATCAAGGGCGCGCATCGAAGCCATGTTAATCTTTTTACTTTTAGCTTCTTCTTCAGCAAATTTTTCAGGATCGGTAATTGAAGCTAAACTTCTGCTGGGGTAAATTACAATGCGGGAAAATCCTTCGGCCCAGGCGCGCACCATCTCATTTTCCTCATTCAGCTTCATTCCGGCAATGGCAACAACACGTTCTGCCAGATCTTCACCCATTTCACCGCCGTCACGGCGCAGAAGATAGCTGAGCGCCGGCAGATCCAAATTACTGTAGTGCTCCATTAGTATTAAACCGCGCTTTCCGGATTTAACCTGATCAAGAAAACTCTTAAAATTATCAAGACCTTCTATGCGGGATCCTGGTAAAAAATTGTCGGCAAGCATACCGTCCATAATAGGAAGAATATTCTTATTTGCTTCCTGATACACATTCTCTTCTGTTATCTTTGTCGGAGCCTTCGCTCTTTCACGTAAAACTCCAAATAAGTGACCGTATCTCTCCCGTAATGAACTCGGTTCCATAGAAATAACTCCTGAAATAATTCTGATATTTAAACATAGTAAGGATGATGCGTGTTGTCAATAGCGTACAAAATTAGACAGTCAAATTCTTGACCCAAATCTCTTTTCTAAGCCAAAGAGCCGCAATAATTATTTTAACAATATCTACAAGCTTAATAAGAGAATACATACCCACAGGACCAATTGCCGTAAAAAATGTCATGAGAACCATTCCCGGAATTGTCAGCAGCGTATTTGTTGTAACATCCACAAGCACGCCCATAGTAGTGTCTCCTCCGGTTCTCGAGACAGCAAATTGAGCATTAACATAACACCAGGCAGGCATGTATACAGCCATAACAAGCACCATATTGCGCGTTACGATTCTCGCATCCGGACTCAGATTGGCAAATACAACCGGAATTAAAAAAATTGAAAGACAGCCTAAAAGACCTGCAAAAAAGCCGAAAATTCCGGCACCATTAAGTATCCAGTTTTTTTGAGACCGAGCCTCATCAAGTCTGTTTGCGCCAAGCGTGCTGCCCATAATTACACCGGTTGCAGTATGAATGCCGCTAAAACTGATAAAAAATAAGTTTGCAATAGAAAAACTTGCAGCCATACCCGAAACAATCTCTGCCCCGCCTCGTGTATTATACAGAGCTACAGTAACCGTTTCCGATAAAACCCAAATCATTTCTGATATAAGAATAACTCCGGATTTTTTGAGAATTGTAAAAAACAGAGAAATTCGCACCTTGAACATATCGATCAAACGGGAAAAAAACGGAGGAAGCGTTTTTCTTATGTAAATAATGAATAAAAGCATTTCTACAGTCCGGGCAATTATTGTTGCAAAGGCAGCACCCCTCACTTCAAGACGGGGAGCGCCAAGATTGCCGTAAATAAAAACCCAGTTAAAAAAAGTATTTACGCAGGTAGCAATAATCGACATAACAAGAGGAGGCTTAACCCTTCCAATTTCCCGAAGAGAAGAACCAATAGCTAGAGAAATTGCCATGGGAATCCATGAAAATGACGCCATCTTCATATAAGAAACACCCTGAACAATAATTTCACTGCTCTGAGTATTACCCCGTACCATTAGACTTAAAATTTGATCCGGTAAAACAAGAGAAATCATCATATATAAAGATGCGGCAAGCGTACAGACAAGGATTTTAAACCGGAAAGTCTGCTGCATACCGGCAGAATCTTTCGCACCGTTATATTGAGCCAAAAATATACCGCCCGACATAGATATGGTGTTTACAAAAATCATAAACATAAAGTTAATTTGTCCGGCAATATTTACACCCGACATCTTAACATCGCCAAGACCGGCTACCATGAAATTATCAATTAAAGATACAAGATTTTGAATTAACAATTGCGCCATCACAGGCAGGGCTATTGCCAGCGCCTTTTTGTAAAAAGAAAGAGACCCCAATTGAGTAGGTTTGTGAGCTAGTGTTGTCATCCCCACAAAATACCCTTTAAACCGGTTTATATCAAGAGACCTTTATTTATTGAATAAAGAGACCATTCTTGCTACACTAAAGTATGATATCATATTTACTTTTCGACCTGGACAATACACTCTACCCATCAACATCAAAAATCGATCACGGCATAACAACAAGAATGATCCAATTTATTGCAGACCATTTACATATAAGCTTTGACGAAGCAGAAAATCTGCGTAAAAAAGAACTACCAAAATACGGCACAACATTGGAATGGTTACGAAGCTCCGAAAACCTCACCGATACTGACGCATATTTTGACTGCGTACACCCCGCTAGTGAATTGCAGGAATTACCCGAAATCCCTCATTTACGGGAACTCCTGCTATCTTTTAACAGACCAATGAGCTTATTGACAAACTCGCCCCTCCGCCATGCACAGCGTGTAATTGAGTTTTACAACATACAGGATTTATTTTTACACATCTTCGATATTGAAAAAAACAACTTAAGAGGCAAACCCTACCCCGATGCATATACATCGGCACTCGAAATATCCGGCTTTACGATGGATAAAACTCTTTTTGTAGATGATCACTTAAAATACATTAAGGGCTACAGCGAAATTGGAGGAAAAGCAGTCCTCATCGATGATAAAAAACACTACACCCCTGAACAAATTGAAAAAACATCCCCCTATGCTGTTATTCACAAACTCGAAGAGCTTAGTAATCTTTTATAAACTTTATGCAGTTTAAAAATACTTGATTTTTATTCTTAACTTGCCCTATACTATTCATACCTTGGGGAATTAGCTCATCTGGTAGAGCGATTGGTTCGCAATCAATAGGCGGTGGGTTCGAGTCCCATATTCTCCATAAGATAGGGGAGAGGTACCAACTTTTGCGACGCGTAGTTACCTCTCCCCTAAAACCCCTCACCCCCTTGCGACGCTTTAAATTTTTTATAAATTCTGTATTTCTTGAAAAATTAACTTCTTAACAAATTTATTAACTGGAATATCAAATTTTTAGGATGTATTGAAAGAATCCCAGACAATTCAGATTACACAGATAATTCATATACAATATACAGGGTCTTGAACTCGCGGCTCATGCGATGCGTAGTTTTTCCTCCCCTATGACCCCGTATAAATATAGAGCACAAAGATTAGTATCAGCGCTGCGACGTCTCGCGCTTCATCCTTGCAGCGCTTTAAATTTTTATAAATTCTGTATTTCTTGTAAATTAAGTTCTTAACAAATTTACGATAAGCCGGGACTCGAACCCACTCCGCATGGATGCGGAAACAGAAAGTCAGAACGAAGGCGAAGTCTTCGTTCCACGCACTTTTTTTTCCATGGAAGGAAAAAAAATGCGTATGTCCCATATTCTCCAATGAGTATCCGCAGATTTCGCAGATATACACAGATAATTTAGTTACAATAGGGTGGGACTCGAACCCACTCCGCATGGATGCGGAAACAGAAAGTCAGAACGAAGGCGAAGTCTTCGTTCAACGCATTTTATTTTCCATGGAAGGAAAATAAATGCGTATGTCCCATATTCTCCAATAAGTATCCGCAGATTTCGCAGATAATTTAGCTAAAAACCGCCGCGTGGAAATAACACTTACAAAAATAAATAAGGCACAGTAAAGGCAAAAAGCCTTCAATGTGCCTTTATAAGTCTGCATTCAGATGTAATCACACAATCTGATCGAGTGCGTGAACTACATCTTTATCGTATAAACCGGGATTACTTTTAAGTTCGTTAATAGCCGCTTCTTTATCAAATATACCGCGGTAATTACGTCTCGATATAAGAGAAATAAAACTTTCAACAACTCGAAGAATGCGCGCTATAAGAGGAATAGCATCACCCTTAATACCTTCCGGATACCCTGTTCCGTCCATATTCTCATGATGCATTAAGGCAGCGTCCAAAAAGACCTTTCTATATTTTTCGGGAACAAAGATAAGCTCGGAAGCACCATGCTTAACATGACCGCGTATTTCATATTTTTCTTCGTCGCTTAATTTTTCTTTTAGAAAGATTTGAGGATCAACTGATAAAAAACCGGCATCATAAACCATCGAGGCGCAGAAATAAAGCATTGAATCATATGAAGAACACTGCATCTCATGAGCAAGTTTAAATACCATCTCTGCAACATTTTTAGAATTATTTTTCCGGCCTGTTACCTTATCTATCTGCTCGCCGAGAGCTTCACACTGCAATGCTAAATCTTTTAATTCACGCTGCTCCTCGTCTGTCATCTCGGGCCGCGGAAGAGCACCGGAAATCTTACCCTGAACCGCAGGTTTTGCGCCATCCTGATCATAAAGATCGGTAAATTGACCAAGACTCAAGCGCTCATTGGGATTACGCGACATTTGAGAAACAAGCTGTAACGTAGCTTCAAACTGTTCCTGCTGTTTTTTGCTGTTTTTCGCAGTTACACGGATAACAATAAGAACAATAACAAAAATTATTAAAACAAAACCAAGAATAACAGAACCTGCAAGAATAAAGAATTTACGGGTAGATTCATCACGCTCAGAATTTTCACTCAAGGCTGATTCATATAATTCTTTTTGAGCCTGAAGAAGTTCCCGTTCCCTTGTTAAACCCTCGGCCTTTTCCTGTTCGTTCAAAGCTTTTGCTTCGGCCAGCGCTTTTTCCAAAGCCTCAAGTTCTGCCTTTGTTTTTGCCAGCTGCACCTGATACTGCACAGAATCCTGAGAAACATAACCCTGCGTAGTCACCGTGGTTTGAACACCGGAAGAATCAGTTGTACTTGTTGCAACAGGAGCAGGAGCCGGACCCCACAGAGAATTCTGGGTTTCCTGCGCGTTAATAGTTCTAACAAGACGCGTAATACGGTCGGATGAAAGCGTCGGATACTCACTTAATTTGTTTTTAACTTTTTGAAAAGAAGCAGAATCCTGCTTGTCGCGAATCTGGATTAAGTAATCATAATAAATAGTTTCTGCAAGAATCTCTACGTTTTGAGGCATTGTCTCGGGTGTGTATTGGCCGAATACATAATTAATATAATCAAAAGCCTTTGCGTAATCCTTTTGTGTATAACTCACGTTAGCCGCATTTAAGTAGCGCTCAACGAGAGTATTCTGCGCAATAATCAAACCGCATAAACAAACTAACAGAGAAATTGCATAAACATTTTTTTTAGTCATTGTTCCAAACTCCAACACTGATGACAAATTTGATCTGATTATGCAGACCCTGGGCTGTTACGCCCATAATGTCTCTGATACCTAAATTCAGACCTACATCTATAGTATCTAAATCGGCAAGCGGGAGGTAAAAGTTTACATTTGCATCAGCTGCAAAGAAGAAATTATCATAAAAAAGGTGTC
>Ga0116149_1003242_pt1 | contig 16992 bp, 25 predicted proteins | sample AD_UKC057_MetaG_FD_89787 | JGI IMG/M metagenome (GOLD analysis project Ga0116149, IMG submission 89787) | Active sludge microbial communities of municipal wastewater-treating anaerobic digesters from USA - AD_UKC057_MetaG | ecosystem: Engineered > Bioreactor > Anaerobic > Digestate | place: USA... | reverse complement strand
TTTCAGATAATGGAATCCATTGATTTGAGTATATAAACTTACCACTATTACCGAATAGTAGATTATCCTTCTGGCATAATACAATAGCACAGCGTTCCGCCGGAACGGATTCTACATTGAATGAGTATTCTTTAGTAAAATTATCCTTTACCTCGTTGATAGCATCAAATATCTTACTAGCTAATTCTATACCCTCCGGTGTATAACTCTTATATCCGAATTCATCTGTTTTAATGTATCCAAATGATTCTACTACTTCATACAATCCGAGAATACCTACCGTGCAATATTGTTTAGCCATTTCAATACCACCATCAGTATAATTAGGAAGTAACCCCTTTTCAATGTTTCGCTGAATAATATGTCTAATAACATCTAGAGTTTTACAACATAGAGTAACTCGCTTCTTTAATAGACTAAGATACTTCTTTTCGTCCTTATTAGATTCAAGAGCAACACGCATTAAATTGACAGTATTAACCTTAACAGAACCAATAGATAATGCGGTACCACCGATAGAATTAATAAAAGCGCTTAGTTTTGATGTATCTGATACTAAACGGCAGCAGTTTGATAGAGATGTTACATCTTCACTAATAAAGAAATTACTATCATTCCATGTAGTATTATGATCACTACACCATTTAGCAAATTCTTCATCTACGAATTTACCATCTCTATACAGTAGTGAATAAGTTAATACAGGGAAAGTAAATAGATTTTCTTTACGGATATTAGATACCACTTCCATGAAAATCTTTTGATGTGTAATAATGTTTTCAATCTCATCAATTACATACGTACCGTCGGGGTATTGAACGCCACCAAATAATGACTGTAGGTAATTACGATCAAAAATTGTCATATTCACGAATGCTGTTTGATCCACACGCATGAATGGTTGATTCAATCGGTATACTAATTTCTGGAATATTTGACGGACATAATAATCCTTATCTTTAATAATATGTCCTGTTTCACAGTCCTTTTTCCAGAAATAATATGTCCAGATTAATACATTTGCGATGCCCACCGCACCGCTAGATCTATTTGATGTATAGCTGATATACTCAATAACATCATCAATAAATGTGGTTAGATGTTTAGGTGCTTTAGCGTTATATTTACCTAAGAAAAATAACCCTTCAGTTGCTAGTCGAGTTAGATCGTATGAATAGCAATATGGCATGAATGTCGATGTGTGAGAGTCATGTAGGTACATAGCCCCAGTATATTCAGCTTCAAGCCAATCCTTTGCTGTTTTTAGTCCATACTTCTTCTTAAGTTCATAGAATATCTTATTAAATGCAAAAAGTTTATCGTGTGATTTTCCCTTTTCAGATAATAAACTTCTAATATCTCTCGTGGAAGCATTTGCATTAGAATCAATAGTTGCATCTGCAACACTCTTATCGATAAAACCATCAATAAAATCTGAGAAATTTAGTTGAGAATCATGAAAGCCGTTAAGCAATTCAAAATCTTCACCATATTCGCTTGAAATCTTATGATATGCGCTTTCGAAATCTTTTTTAACTTTTACTGTAGTAATCATAGTGAATTTACAAAATTAATAGCATCTACAAAACCCATGCGTCGATCATTATAATCAAGTACGGGAGATTCTGTAATACCTAATTGTATCATTTCATCTACATTAGTAAATGTAGTGAACTCGATATTTTTTGACTTTAATTTACTCTCTAATACCCGACATTTTGGGCAATGGGTAGTATATAATATAATCATAATATATAGAAAAATATATTAGCATATTAAGTGCTAGTATGTTACTTACGTCAATAATTTTTATTAGCTATTTAGTGTATGAATGTCTGGACGATTACGATATAAACCATTGTGATCTAACCCGTAACCAACAACAAAATTATTAGGTATACTAAAACCAACGAAAGTAGCTTCAAACGGTACTTTCCTACATTCCTTCTTATCTAATAAAACACAAGTCTTAAGTGATCTTGGTTTCATATTAGATATTACATTAGTAATATTATGTAGTGTCAATCCGGTGTCTAATATATCATCTACTAATAATATATCAGTATTTTCGATATTATCAATATGATTAAGATTGTTAATCGCTAATACTCCAGTGCTCGTAGTACCTTTATAACTAGACGCTTTAATACTATCTAGATATATATAGCCGTTTAATTGCCGTATTAAATCGGCAGTAAACACTATAGATCCATTAAGAATACTGATAACGGTTAATGGGTGTGTAAGGTCTCGAGAGTTATCAATTTCTTTCGCTAATTCAATAACTCTCTGCTGTATTTGGTTTCTGTCTATTAAAATCATTGGGTGTTTGCAAGAGCTATAATAGCTGCATAGCAGTTAATTTCTGGATCCATAACAGTAGTATGTCTAAACATATGTTCTGCTAATATGATCATAAATTTACGTTTACGTTCTTTATGTTGTGATAAATTTGTATCAATATCTACAGCATTGAACATATCTTTGAGTAGTCCGTGATAATCTTTATTATATACCGTATCGTTTTCGATAATATATCTACGTATAGCGGTTACATCCTCACCAGATATTACCTTACTGAGTACACCCTGCGCGAAATCTAACCCAGCATTTAATTGCTGAATGTTAAGCTTTCCGTCTATTATACTCTTAGCTACGACATTAATAATTTTTCTGATGTCAGGATATACATTCCTAATGAGAGTTATTAGGTTAATCTTTTGATCGGTATTTACAGAAATCTTTTCACTTACTAATATTTCGCTTATACGCTTAATACAACCTTCAATAGATGGTATAATATCATAATCCTGACATCTACTTTGTATAGCTTGAATGATTTTATATCGATAATTAGCGGTTAAAATGAATCGTACATTGTTGGAATATTCTTCCATACAATTACGTAAAGCTTGTTGAGCTTGAATTGATAACCCGTCCGCTTCATCCAGAATAATAACTTTGAGCTTACCATCAATACTCTTAGTGGTAGCAAAACCCATTATCTTAGTACGAATAGTATCAATACCATTTTCATCTGATGCGTTAATGTACAGATATGTACAATCAAGAATATCTGTAACTACAATCTTAGCAAGAGATGTTTTACCCTGACCGGGCGGACTTACAAACAATAAATGGGGTATAGTTTGTTGAGATCTAAACTCTTCAAACTTCTCTTTTATGTTATCTGATAGTATAATCTCCCTGAGTACTTTCGGTCTATATTTCTCTACCCACAGATTTGAAAATATATCCATATTTATTATCGACCTGAATTACCGAAACCGGCTGCACCACGATTAGTTTCTTCTATTGTATCACTCCAGCCTACACTAGGTTTGATGAGTGGGAAGAATGCAAGTTGAGCAATTCTATCACCCTTTTGTACTTGATAGTCCTTATCTGAGAAATTATATAGTTTGATACCTAAATCGCCTCTATATGGGTTATCTATAACACCTAAATGTGGTTGAATACCGTGTTTAAATCCCATACCACTTCTAGGTAATACAATAAACCAGATGTTTGGTGTTACACTAGCAACGGTTAATCCGGTCGGAACTATAGCAGATCCGTTTGCGGGGATAAAAACATCTTCAACTGCAGTAACATCTAGTCCGGTGTCTTCATCTCTCTTACTACCCGGTAATACTGCATCTGGATGAGTTTTCTTGAATTGAATACTATATTCTGATTCTGATTCAAATGTATCGAAACAAGCTGATAATGACATATTTGTAAGTTATTAAATGTACAGGATATATTATATGTTATATGCTTGTAAATTCTACTATATCATCTAAATATTTGATATGGCTGATGATTTTCCGTCTTTACAAGTTGATGACTTATTGAATCAATTACGTACAACACCCCCAGATTTTATCGTTAAGAGTGATAGTAGTAATAATTCTATACTAGAATCATTATCAACTGAACCTGTAAAAGAGGAGGATCTTGGTGATTATATTATCAAGAAAACCACTACTTTAGTAGATCAAACAATGTCTGCTTTTAAGGATATAAAAAACATAGCAGTAGCATCAAATGATCCAGACACAATATCTGCATTAGCTGATTTAGTAAAAGCTGCTAATTCTGCTATAGATAGCTTGAATAAGATCAATATGCAGAATAAAAAACTAAAATCTGCAAAAGAGGTTGCTGCTATATATGCAGCTGCAAAATCTAAAGAAGATAAACCACCTTCCAGTACGAATATTATTACAATCGGCTCCAGAGAGGAAGTGTTGAAAATATTAGATCAAGCTAAACAAAAATCTTCAGCAATTGATGCTGAATATACGGAACAAACGTTATCTACTTAACGTACTTAGGATTTTTAACGAATACAACATTTACTAGGTGGGTAATACAACCGTCATTGTAGAATACACTATTAACTATAGATTTCACGGTATCCCAATCCCCACCTGCTAATCCACAAGATAGGTTATATGGTAACCCGACTAATATTGAATTAGTATCTAGTGTTGTATTATCTGTAGTTTTTGATAGTGCAAAATCCTTTACTTTTTGTAATGCGGAATTTAAAGCATCATAACTAACAAATCTACCATTAGAGCCATAACTTGCCTGTGTATACATATTGATAATATGCTTACCTGTTTGTATATCACTGCATATAGAAATATTACCTAGAGTGTTTACTCCATTCTCACTAGCATTAGTATCTACCTTGTATACATCGGGGTATCGTTGTTTGATTTGTAGAGCTATACCGGCTCCCATCGTATTTCTGCAATTACAACTATGAGCTATAATATCTATACCCTGTGGAAAATCAAGTAAATCTCCTGTTATGGTATTAATCATAATGTAATACAATAAAATATCTTACACAGTATATGTAGTATTTGATCTTCGTGCGAATTAATGTGTCTATCACATTTTATCATATCTATCACATAGTGACATAGTAATTCTACGAATGCATATATTACATTACCTGTAATTAACCACACTACACCTGCATGTATAAGTGAATGTGACAATAACCAATATCGCCAATTAGAAGATTGTATATTATCTCTAGGTATGTTAGGGTTTTTACCTTTAGCCATTGCATCTGACTGTAATGCAAAATCAGCAACCGCATGACCAATAATTAGCTTAAACAGTAGTTCCATAATTAGTGGGGGTTATGTTCTGTATCTGTATTTTATCTTTACAATCTTTACAATCTACTATAACTTTAGTGTTGAAACTCTCCGTATTTTTCTTACTCCAATCAATATCATCATAATTATTACGAAATTGATTGGAGTAGTTATTTCTGGGTCTGTCACCTTTACCGTTCATATGTCGTGTAAGCTAAACGTACTCGTTCCCAATGCTCTCTATCACAATCCATACCTAGTGGATAATAGCTTTTACTCATATTTTTATCCGCCCGTGCTATATTATCTTTTATGAATAATTCATCAAGTTCAGTTTGAATTTGTTTCTGGGTGTGTGGGGTGAGTAGTGGCCACGCTTTAACTAGATCATCAGCGAAACAACAAGAATGTATCGTCATACGACCGACGAAATACCTAAACGACCAAAACACTAATTCATCCACACCACCCTGAAAACACTTAGATAGAAGTACATCTTTATTTTTCATGTTAAATTAATAGTGTATTTATTAAAGGCTATACTACGATCACCAACTAATTTATAACCAATCTTTCTAGCTGTAGTTGCTATGATTTCAACCGTAGTATCCGGTACTTTCTTAACCATAGCTTTTTGTGCATTACGAAGTGTAGGATTATATCCCTTACTATGAGCTTTCATGATATATCCCTTAAGTAATGAATTTAGGTTATAAATCTTAGGTTTAGTGGTTGGTGAGTGGGGTTTTGATAAATTATTAACTACTGTCGGTTTATATCCAATCGTATCTACTACTATAGTGTATGGTGTTAAATGTTTACTATTACAAAACTTAATACCCGCTGAATCAGTAATATTAATCTTTAATACGAATTCAAGATTCATAAGAAATTCAATACGATCTAAATCATCTAATTTTGATCCAATATCAGTATGAATTGTAATATTACTCTTAGATATACCTGTAGCATCCTCAATTATAGATAACACTTCATCATATTTAGAATATGAAGTAACATCGATTAATTGCGGTACTAGCTTATATTCATACCATGAATTAGCACCATAGTTGGTATGTAATCTACGCGTAAGATTACCATTCATGTATAGTGATTCAATGACCTTTTTTAACTGTTGAGTGTGAAACATTTTGAGAGTTTACATTATCAACTTTAAGCGAATCATTTTGAAATTCGGTTATAGTATATAGCTTATTATTTACATCATCTCTTATTGCTTGTGTAACATCATAAGCGGAAAATAAGCTATTTGCAAAGTCTGTGTTAATAATATCCGTAACAGCTTGAATTAGTGGTTTCATAAATGATATGTGTTATATGATAGGTGTGAATCATTATATTTCAACAATATAATCACTCAAATTCTACTAAATATGTGAGATCAAATTGGTTTTCATTATATACAATCATTTCATTATTGATCACACCGGATACTCCAGCTTTAGCAAATGTAGAATTATATCCACTTTTAGGGTATGATCCGTAATAATTAACAGGTGTAAAAGCATTACCCATTGCAACATTACAAAGGAACATAAAACAGTTCGTTTCATACTTACCGTCCCAGTATCCATACGAGTAGTTTAAAGATTTAGTACTCTGATCACTGAAATAGCATCCATGACCATATAGTTTACCAGCGATAGTCGCGGTATTGGGTGGCGTCACTTTAAGTCCACCCTTAAGGATTGATAATATATTAGCCTTTTTAGTACCGTGCCACAATTCTTGTATATTACCAATACTTTTACCTGTATTAAACCTCGATCTTACAGTTTCAATATGTACTGTATAAATTTCCTTGATATGTAACCTATGAGATGAGTGGCTAGATTTCTTAGTACTATCAAATTTTCGTTGAATCCTATTGCGCTCATTAACATCAGTACAGATATCCATTTCAACATTAAATACTGGGGGTGTATTAGCCGTTAATGTGGGTACACCGGTTGTAGTGGGTTGTTGAGATGCTTGATAACTAGATTGTAGTGAATCAAGAATATCATTCTGTTTGATCAGTAGTTCATCACTACCAAAAATCTTACGAATATCAAACTTCATGCCAATATCTTGAGGTATGATTCTCAAATACTGAGAGATGTCTGATTTAACATCATCTAAATTACGAGCTTTTTTAATCTTTGCTAGTATATCGCGAGCCTCATCAATACCGGTAGGTGTAACAATACCCAGCGGTGTAGTAAATAATCCTGTATTTGAATTATACTGAATTTGTGTGTAGATGATGTGATCTGGTGGATGTTAGCTTTGATTAATCTATCAATCAGTTTATCAAGTACTGGCGTCTTTGTTCGTATCTCTTTTTTAGCTATGACACTAACATCAGATATAATACTAATACTTGGTGTATTAGATGAAACCGTCTTGAGGTGTGTATAACCCTTACGGATCTTTTCTTTTTCTTTTGCATCAAGAAAATGTTGACCCGCAGATGGATGTTTTTTTAGATTGTGAAGCTTTACCTACACGACCCCACTCTACGATCACATCATTATTATCATATAGTGTACCGGTCCAATACTTATTGTTATTAGCATCAACATCACACATGATGAGCCGTACAGTATTGATTATATTAGGCATGATATTAGATTCTGAAGGTTTTGTTATACTGTACGGTGATTATTTGGGTCATACCATTCAAACCGTTCACAGCATTAAAGATTTGATCTGTATTGTATCTACCACTAAAGTGCGCGGCAACCATACGCTTAACGTTGTATCTATTACACAAATCATATGACTCTTGTATTGTATAATGTTTATCTCCCTTACGATCTTTATGATTAATAAAGGTACAATCCATTACTACATATTCAGCATCTTTAATATCATCACCATTAATCTTATATGCATCAAGCGCATATGCAAAAATGGTGGCTTTATATGCTTCCATTATATAAGCTTTAGATACAATACCCGACTTAAGTAGTTCGGGTACGTTCCGACCTATATATTCTGGTCGTAGTCTATTCCGAGTTTCAACAATTCGGTAACCTAGAGATAATACATTTTGTTGATGATGTGTTGTAAAGGTCTCAATGTGAATTAATCCGTTAGTTCCGGGTATATTTATATTAGTACCACTTTTAACCGGAACCCATTGTAATTCAAAATTTAATCCACCTCGTATAGTATACTGATTGACGATAAAGATCTTAATAGATTCAACCAATACATCTCCATCTGGATAGTAAATGGTTAGTGGTTTATTCTTATCACCTCTCGCGGAATTACGAGACCATACTAATGATGGTAAACCTAAAATATGATCACCATGACCATGAGAAATACAAACCCGCTCCACACCAAAAATATGATTACCTTGGTATGTTGCAAAACCTTCGCCACAATCAAACAATGTTCTGGTTGGAATATGATAACACCAGGTGGAATACATTGCTTTTGATTGAATCTCAATGGTTGTATTACTCATGTATGAAATTATGATGCATAGTAACTAACATGCAATAAAAAACCCCCGATTAATAAATCGGGGGTTTAATGTTATCTATTAGTACTTTACTAAATTCTTATTCTTTATTCGAACATTTGAAAGGGTAAAAACTTTACCGTCTTTAACTAATAAATATCCCGCATCATAAAGTATATTCCGTATATCCCCTACTGATACACCTTTGACAGCTTTTTGTGCATTACGAATGGTAGGAATCTTTCCTGCCTTCAACCTACCATTAACATACTTGATAAGTTTTGCCTTAACATCTTCAGTTTTAAGTTTTTGTGTACCACCAATTTCAACATTACTAGCTTTCTTAACCTTCTTAGCATTTTTAACGGGTGGTGCCCAAGTATCGAGGTTGATAATTTCTGTGTGTGGTGGTATGCTATTATCACTCCAACCAATATCTCGAACTACTTTCATTTTACAGCATCTACCTTTAGAATTTTCATATGTAGTCGGGATAGATACTACATCCATAGGATCTACTTCAACTAAAAATCTCTTAGATGATGTATCGCCACCAAAGTGATATTTATAGTAGTTAATAGATGCAAAATATAAACCTCTACCAGAACATACACCCCTACTACTATCTACCTTCTCTCTATCCATTTCTACACATTTACCCACTTCATACAAAATAGTACCGGAATGGTGATCATATCCATCTGATCGTGTTACTTTATACGCAAGAAATGTACCGTTGGTAGTAATTGGTAGATCATTAGCTGCAATAAAATCTAGTAAACCAGATTGAATAATATTATCCGGATTTCTTGCAATCTTATCTAATAGCTTATAATATGCGGTAATATCATATCCGCTATAAAACCAATCAGCAATTTTCTTAGTTAGTTTATTATTAAACGTTAACTTACTAACCGTAATATTACCATTATTATCAACCTTAAGTTTCGGTATTTTACTGTTTTATTTCTTATTAAATTCTTTAACTATCTTCTTTGTTGCTGTCTTAATGTATCCATATTCACCTAATAATGATTCAATACCAGATGGTGTACCAGTCTTTACAGAATTATATATCCGTTCATATCCTGGATCAGTTTTTAATATTAGGTAGGATTTACCATTAAGGGTTACTACTAACTGCTTAGGTGTAGATATATAGCTGATTTTTATTTTTTTCATGGTTGGTGATTATGATACTACTAAATTATGATTGTTCAAGTGTTTGTTTTTACTTTTCGATAATCATTTACAGCATGTATGTATTCATTGATATGATTAATGTTGGATATAAGACATTCCGATATAGTATTGACACTTATATATTTACTAATATTCGATACTAATGGGTATTTAGTAATGAAAGATGATAGTAAGTCTTTATATCTATCTTCCCTTGATTTAAATTGTGATACGCGGAACGCTGTATTTATGGTGTCTAGTAAAAAATTCTTATTATATGTATTACTGCTGTCTGTAGTTACGATTAATATACTATGTTCTATTTCTTGAATAGTACTACGTATAATATTCTTTAAGTCTTCATGAATATCCCCATTACTAATCTCATTAAGTTTATCAATGATTTGTTTATTGGTTTCGATATTACTAATACCAAACGTAAAGGTAGGTACGTTATCAGCTATAGCTTGTAGAATATGGGTATTATTAGTTACAAATGTTTGTACGTAATTATCAATAGTAATTAATTTACTATTAGATTTTAGTATCTTCGTAAATAATCTATTAGGTACATAATATATTTTAGCGTCTGTTTTTAGTTGTTCGCATATAACTCTAACTAATTTTTCAACATCACAGACACTTAAATTGTTACATATCATCTCTCCGTGGTGAGTGGGTATGATTATACCATCCCATTCTGTATACGGATCTTTAGTATTGATTTCTGTATATGTTACCTTGTTTGTAGCTGCAGAATATTTAAAAATTACTGATTCATATACCTGTGCTGTTTTAGTCTTTTTAGTCGGTTCTGTGGGTATTACATCCTCCCACTTCTTCATATAAAGCGTGGGATTAAATCCAAATACTTGTATGAAATGGTTAAGACCTAATTCAGTAAATGCATAATATCTACCAGGTGCTATAGTACGAACTCTTTTAATATCAGGAGCTTTTTTAAGGTCGTTTTGATTGGTGATGGTGTAATAACTATTAGAGATGTTTTCCCAATTAAACCCCATAGATCTGTATTCATTAGTTCTTCTGTAATCAGAAGATATATGATACATACAAGCCTCAAACTGTTGCTTACCTTGTTCGATCTCCCTATATTTTAGTTTACCGGTAACAGGATCTCTCTCACCAACTATTTCTGGATCTAAATAACCATTACCATCAGGTACTGCGGTTGAAGGTATAATGGGTGTATATTTGGATATGGTATTGAAGTGATTAAATAAACGCGGTACAGTAACTGTTAGTTTAGTGTTAGGTTCTGTATACTTAATGTTGATATCTGAATCACAATCAATAATTTTACATACAGATTTATAATAAGCTGCAACATCTACTAAATCCTTACACTTATTAACATTATCTTGAATAATCTGATAAGCTTCATTATATGCTTCATCAACAAGCTGATTAATAAACGCGGTAGTCTCCTTTGTATATTCAACGGCTTCTCTGCTTGCATTGATATTTATAGAACCTATCGGTACATTAAATATAATACGGTTATATTTAAGAAACTTATGGAGGTGCGCTATCGGATATTTTACAATACCCATCTTAATATAAGAAAAGGATAATGAATCCTTACTATTATAACAAATCCAGTTCTTACCTTCAAAGTATTTTACGGGTGGTTTGAAATATTCAGATGTATTATAAACATACGGAATATTAATATCATTAATATTCGTTACATTGAATTGAACATCATCTACACCATATATGAATCGTCTCAGTTCATAGCATAAATCTCTCCACATTTCTCGTGGAACATTAATAGATATAGCAATACCGTTAGGTTCTGTGGTGTTAGATTGAGATAGTGTAGCAATTTTACCGCACTTTGTCTCATCAATATAACATAAATATTCAGTACGTGTACCATCTAGATATGATGTAACATTAAATGAGTCAGTAACACAAAAACCTACTAAGCGTCCGATACCCATCATACCGACAAACTTATTTGATACCGACCTAGTAGATTTACCTACTTTAGTGTATATATTACGGATTTTATCATCAGACATGCCAGTACCGTAATCACGAATAGTAAACGTAGAGTTGTTAGTATCCGTTGGTAGTGTGTAATCTATACATTTATTCCTAACATCTAACTCAGAACCGCCATTATTGATAGCAAGCTCAACCATAGCATCATATGCATTAGAAGAAATCTCACGGATGAAACTACAAGCTTATTTGAGTATAGTTTATTACGTATGATCTCAAGTATTAATGATACATCTTCTGTATCAATACCGAACGTATTTTCATCGAAGTCACCAGACCTCTCGATGGTTATTGATGAGTCGTTTCTAATCATACAATTATCCTTCCATTACTGCTTCCATACTGTTCGCAAAATTAAAAATGATGTTTGCGTCATTATGACCTTCAGTATTATTCCATCGTAAATTTACAATAGATGAAACACCACCATTAAAACCGATGTATACCTCACATCGAGGTTGACGTTTATATGTATCAGTAAACCAATCCATAATCTTAGTATACACGGAATATGATTTCCGGAGCTTAGGATCTTTTTCAAAAGTTACAAACGTAAGATAGTTCATTAGTCAAAAGTATTAATTTTAGGGGTTAAATGCAATATAAAATACAGAAAAATACATAAGACACATGAAAAATACGTGTGTCTCAATAAAAATATGAGTATTATTGTAGTTAGGTTGTATACTGAATGCCAGTGAGATTATGGAAAATACTAGAATACTTGAATAGACATCAGATCACTGTTCATTTTTATGTGAGTCACAAATTAATTCATGTAACTCTCTATTCCAACCACATCGGTATTCTATATCTTCATCTGTAGATGAAACAGCATTATGAACATCAATCAAATCTTTATGATATGTTCGATGTGTAGTACCATCCTGTAAATTAGTAGTTTCTACTGCAAATGGATATTCTGAGATATCAGGTAATGAAATCATTTTTTTAATATTAGTGATAGGAAATTTAAAACGAGAAGTAAGGTTGCTAGTACCTGTAGTGGTTGGTACTTTATATGACACAGTTAAATCCTTAACTGTAATGTTTGAAGTTTTTGTTTTATGCAGTCTTTGGGTTATCATAACAAAATTATTGATTGTTTAGCTTCCATTTAGCGTTTGAACCTCTACCATCTTTAACGAGTATATTGTCAACATTAGTTAGGATTCTTAGATAGTGTTGAATTCTCCAACTCTCTCCAATTGCTGCATGTAATTCATTAAGAGTAGCAGATCCATGATCTGTAATATATTGAATGATTTGATCTCGTTCTACGTCTCCGCGCTTAGTTGCCTGGGTCATCTTATCAGTTTCTTCAACTTCAATCACTTTCTCAAAATTAAACCCAGTTTCAGTCATTTCAAATTTGATTTCTCCGCATCGACCGAAACGGTTCTTATATACCCGAATGGTTTTTACGTTACTACCTTCTTCATCTGACTCAATTTCCATATTCATATCAACCGTGTGTGGTACTAATGTTCCACCCTTTGCGGTACCAACAGATGTAAGATGTTGAATAATACCTAACACGCATTCCTCTTTCTGTGCTGTAGCTACTAATTTCTTAATTGCATATTGCTGTAGTGCTAGCGTTTTGGTAATATGCTTACATGTAAGGAATTGAAAAGAGTCGATGATCAGTACATCTAAGAACTTCATCATGTCACATAATTCATCAACGTCTGTCATATTAGCTATTTGAACTTTAGTTAATCCTAGACGTTTAGCATTGTATGCAATTTGATAAATGTTTTCTTCACCACTAGCATACCCAGTCAATTTACCGTTAACCTGTAGCGCCTCTAACATCTGCATCAAGAATGTAGTTTTACCCGCACCGGGTTTACCTGTGACAGTAAACGATGACCCCGGTAGAAATCCTTGACCGCCTAGTAATCCATCAAACAACATAATACCTGTTGTGAATCGTTGATAGAATACCGCTGGTATCTCAATCAAACCTACTTGTTTGAATCCGGTTTGTGTAAACTGAAGTGTTTGGTCTAGAGTATCGTTAGACATTGACTAGTAGTTTGTAAATTTTGAGACAACGTGCAATAAAAAATTAGGATTATTTTTACAGTATGAGTGTTAACTATTTTTGAGATTAATCAACTTCACATTTTCTAGTTGAATATTGGAGAATGTATAGGATAATGACTCATTCACTCTTAAATATATGACAATTAATGAAGCTCAAACAGTATCGGCTCTTGCAAGTAATGCTAAAGGTTGTAAATTCGCATCTGTATTATATCGCTCTGGTAGTACCGGAGAACTTGCTCGCTATTCTCTACTCATTGGTGTTAGTTATGAAAATGCTGTAGATCGAGATCTTGAATTCTTATATAAGCTAAAAAAAATATAAGCCGTATAATAATATTAGCAACGAATGTGTTAATATTCATAAACAAGCGGTAGATGAGTTGATTGAGAGTCTCGAGAAATCTAAGGCTTCACAATCTCAAACATCTACTAATACTAACATCTACGTTAACATCTGTAATGGTATTAAGAAACATAAGGAAACCGGTGTATTCTACCTGTGGGGATTTATACAACAAAAAACCGTTATTAACCCCCCATTGAAACCACCTAGATCAGTACAATCTAAACCTCTTACTATTGAAAAAGATAGAATACGTCGTAAACTTCATACAGATTCGTATCGACAGTTTAAGATTGATAATATCGGTACAGTCAAAATTAACAATCAAACACTAGTATTAGAATAACATTATGGCATTAACTAAAGATGATGTATTAGAAGCTCTACAGACCGCTAACATTGATCCTGCTAAGGTGCGAGACGTGATAGAGAAGCTTAATCAGATTGAGGAAGAGAAGAAAGAAGAGAAAGCTGAAAATAAGACACCCAAACAAAAGACTCAGCATGTATTGTTTGTTATGGATGACGGTACACTTACCGGTAAAGAATTAATCGGTTATGCTGTTCAGATTCCATCTGATAGATCACCATCTACAGCTTATGGTAGTTTTGTGGATTGCGTTCGAGGTTATAACAATGGAGCAAGAAAAGCAAAGAAACATCCCATTACTAAAGTGGGTGATGGTATGATTACGCTTCGTGGTAAGTGGCTTAAGGATGCTAAACTCAGCATTAAGACAAAAGAAGCGGTATTAGTGATGCCTGTAAAGAATGATATTGATAATCCCACCAAGAATGTAGCAACTAACGACTAACCGGATAAGTATGTATTATGCCCCAAAATACATCGGTTAACGTTAAAAGCCAATTACGCAGCATAATAGATTCAATTAATAGTATACCGGAATATGAAGAAAAGAAAGCTGCTACTATTAGCGGTATACAAGATCTAACTATTAAGGATGAAGATAAGCGTAGACTGTTGATGATAGTAAAATATCAATGTCCTAATAGTTATAAGCTTACTACATATCTATATAATGCCATGCTTAAGTTTGAGGGATTAGGTGTAGTATAACATGGATGTATTTGTAATAAATACAATACCAGATAAACCTATAGATTTATTGACGGGTACATTTTCTAATTTAGGTAATGTATCCGTCATATCTCCATATAAGGGTACTCAATTAGAGGAGGCATTTCCGTTAACTCATATCTATAATGAAGGTAATGCTAAACTAGATAATACCGGATTAAATGTTCAACATTTAACCGCAATCGAGAAGGTTATACAGCGAGGGGTTGGGGGTATTGTTATATTAGATACTGTCAGGGTAATAGATACACGGTTTATTACAACTTACCCAATACCTAAGGATGCTGATATTTGCATATTTACCTCCCCTGGGATGCAAATGAGCGGTATCGTGGTGAGCGGATCTAAATGGGTATTATTAGATAGTGACGACCCGATTTTTAATAATATATGTACATCATACTATATAACACCTGCAGGAGCTAAGAAGGTGTACGCTATGCGTAATGAAATATTGAGTAGTAATCGAACCTTTGGTGAGTTTATACAGTCATCATCTAGCCATCTATCATCAGATCGTATCATTACATATATGAGCTTCGATACTGTTGTTACAAAACCGAAGTATAGATAAAAAATCCCGACCTCAAGGTCGGGATTTTTTTTACTTATGATCAACGACATTAACAATATCGTCTACGGTATTTTTTACTTTCGGATTATTACGTAATGCAAAATATGTTACCGTACCCCCGCAATAAATGATAAACCTACCAATATAAATGTAAACATAGTAAGAGTACTTACATCTACATTTGTACGACAAATGTGTTGATTTATGTCACAATAGTATTATCTTAGTGTTTGATAAATTCAACCTATGAAAAAGTCCAATAAGTCGTTCGATCTCACTGTTACCAAGGATGGTACTACTAATAACCAATCAGTTGGTACGCGATCCGGTGTCGCGAATTTTATTCGTGAACTACTGGGGGGTGTTCAATCTGGTAGTGTTAATATCAACATTGAGGTTAAGGATGCCCCGGTATCAGTCACCCCGACCGATACTCCACCGGCTGCTTAATATAATCAAAGACCTGGGGTATATTAATATCCCAGGTCTTTTTTTTGATATACTCATATACTCACATGAATCATATAATTAAGTTTTATATCGGTAATCAAGTACTTGATGTAAATTTAAACCCGCTTACTTTTGAAGATATGTTTCGGTGGGATGATGATTATCTAGAGTCTTGTCATTCATATATACAGTGGTATTTTCCGTTACTTGAACCTAGTACTCAAGTTACTGGTTCACCCGTGTTAGATGAAGAGTCTGCGCTTTTAATTAATAAATATCCAGAGGTATATGGTAAGATGCAACGTAGGGCATTTGTACGAATGCTTGCGTTTTTTGAATTACGTTACAGTCTTCTATTCAAAACGATTAGATGTAAAAATGATTGGTTGACACAAAAACCAAAGTGGGTAAATGTGGGTGAGTATAATCATAATCCATGGTGATCAGTGGCCTGAAGATCTATTTAAAGAGTTAAGAGATAGTCTTAATAGAATAGAGTTTCATAAAAATCATCCGCAAGCGGTAGAGCCTACAGAATAGTTTTTCTAAAAAACCCCCCAAACATTTGGGGGGTTTTTTATTGCGTTTAATACTAACCACTATACATTCAATTTGTGCCTAATTTTACTAGACTAGTTGATATTGCAAGAGCTATTAAAC
>Ga0116149_1003241_pt1 | contig 16993 bp, 16 predicted proteins | sample AD_UKC057_MetaG_FD_89787 | JGI IMG/M metagenome (GOLD analysis project Ga0116149, IMG submission 89787) | Active sludge microbial communities of municipal wastewater-treating anaerobic digesters from USA - AD_UKC057_MetaG | ecosystem: Engineered > Bioreactor > Anaerobic > Digestate | place: USA... | reverse complement strand
CCTGGACGTGGGTGCGAAAGCTGACCTTGCAGTCGGGGATGAGCAGGGTGAAGGGGATCAGATCGAGATCCTCGACCTGCCAGCCGCCGAGCTGCAGCGCCTCAATCCAGCAGGCGAGGGTCTGGTCGCGCAACCCGGCCTCCCGGATGAGACCGAATTCAGGAAAGAGAGAGAGGAGTTTTTTTTCCATTTTGTCCGCCTAACGGTGTTCGAGTTGATTTTTCATGGTTCCGATTGCGCGTTCTACGCCTACCAGCATGCTGCGGGCAAGGATGGAGCGGCCGACGTTGATCTCTTCGATGAGGGGGATGCCGGCCATGTCGCGCATGTGCTGATAGCCCAGACCGCGGCCGGCGGCTACTCCCAGGCCCAGTTTGTTCGCCGCAGAAGCGACGGCGCGCAGACGCTCCAGCTGCTCGGTGAGGGTGCCGAGATCCTCCACCGAGGAGAGCGCGGTGGTATTGAACTGCACATAATCGGCCCCCGCCCGAGCCGCAGCGCGGATCTGCGCCGGGTCGGCCGCCACGAGCGCACTGACCACGATATTGTTGGCGCGCAGGGCCGCCGCGACCTCCTCGAAATAGTCGAGATTGCCCTCCACATTCATCGCGTGTTCGTCCCCTTCACCCGGCTGGAGCACCGGCAGCAGGGTCACCATATCGGGCAGCAGCTGCAGGGCCTTCTTGATCATCTCCTCCTGCATGGGGATGGCCAGATTCAGATGGCTCTTGACCACCTCTTTCAGGAGCCGCAGGTCGCGGTCGCTGATGTCCGAACGATCTTCCCGCAGCTGCACCACGATGCCATCGACGCCCGCCAGCTCGGCGGCCATGGCCACCTGGAGGGGATCAGGCTCCTTCTTGCGGCTGATATTGCGCAGCTGCGCAACCTGATTGACACAAAGACATAATCTTGGCATGGGAGACCTCTTATTAGGTGAACAGGACGGCCGATGCCCGCTCCCGCGCGGGATTCACTGACCAGGGCGCCACACCGCGGCGCCGGCGTTAAAGCACTTCGGAGAGATAGACAAAACGGATCCCCTGCTGTTCCAGCCTGGGGATCATCCTCTCCAGAACTCGAAAAGTTCGCTTGCGCAGATGGCAGATGGCGATGACCTCGCCCTGTTTTCCGGCGATCGCCGCCGCTTTTTCGAACTGCCCCTCGATAAAACTCTCCTTATCCTCGGCGTCGAGAAAGACCTGGTTGGCGCCCGCGCTCACTCCGACCTCGCGGGCCACCTGCAGCGCGACACTCTGCGAAGAGGTGCGGCTGTCGACGAAAACCTTCCCCTGGCGCTTCAGCTCGGTCATTACCGCCTTCATCATCGCGCGATCGGTCGTCACCCTGGAGCCCTGGTGATTATTGATGCCGATGGCATGCGGAATCTGCGCCAGCGCTGCGCGCACCCTCAGCCGCACCGTACCCGCATCCTGCCCCGCCAGCAGGGTATACCCCTCATCCGAATACTTTTCGTTGAGCGGCTCCATGGGCATATGGACGAGAATCTCGCGGTTGGCGTCTTTGGCGTCGCGCGCAACCACCCCCGTCGCTTTATGCCCCGGCAGGATGGCGATAGTCAGCGGTTTGGGATAATAGAGAAACTTGCGGACCAGATCATTGTGCTGATAGCCAAAGTCATCGACGATGATCGCCATGCGGCCGGAGATTGCGGAGATCGATTCGCGCTGCATCAGGACAATACGGCAGGCCCAGTCGCCGTCCACCTCCACGGTATACTCCATCCGGTTTCTGCGGCGGTCCTCGACAGCCCGCACGATCCTGCCGTCGACATCATCGAGCTGCTCCATCAATTCGAACTGCAGCCGGTGAATATTGAGGTTATGCGGAATGGAGACCGCATAGTCCTCCCCGCTCCGGCGCACCGTCGGGGTGGTGAGACGGAAGGAGGAGAGGGCCTTGCGCAGGGCCTCCCCCACCTGTTCCACCTCTTTCTGCGAAGCGCGGTCGCGCGGATCGGCCGGCGGCTCGGCGGATGGTCCGGTTTTCTTTTCGGCCGCCCGGGAGGCAGGTGCTTCCTCGCGGCCGGCCGGCTCGTGCCGGGTCTGTTCGGGGATCACCTCCACCCGGTCGGAAGGAACCTTCAGCAGAATGTAGCCGTGGATGGCCAGCATCAGCGCAGCCAGGGTCGCCAGGGCCCACTGCAGGCGCTTGCGTTGTTCTTTTTTCATGCTATCGGCGGCCTTCCCGATGAGTCACTCTCACCATCGACGATTCCTCGCTCATTTGCCAAAATAGGCGCGCAATGCACTCCAGGTCGGATGGCTGCCGGTGGCGTAGTCAGCCCAACCGCGAATATACCACAGCTCCTCGCTGGAACGCACCAGGCGGAATTCAGCCTGGCCCCGCATCTGCTTGGGCGCCTCCTGCTGCCGCCGGTGAGCCACTGTCAGCACATACTCCTGCACCAGTATCACCGAGTCCTGAAAGGTGCTCTCCCGGATGAGGGCCATGCTGAGCGAACTGACCGAGTCCGAAGGCAGAAAGGCGAAAAGCTGGTTGAGAAAATTGCGTTCACTCTCCTTGTCCCAGCGCAGAAAGAGCCCGGGATTGGCTGCGCCGACCGCCGACTCCGGCTGGTAGGCGAAGGAGACCGGCACCAGGCCGGTATCAGCCAGACAGCGTAAATAGTTGAGGCTGTTGCGCTCTGCCACGGCCGTGCGCAGATTGACCATCACCAGGGCCGGAGAGGTGGGCTGCACCCAGGTCGACTGGCTGGTAATCGGCTCTTCCGGCTCACGCGTGCTGAAAGGAGTCTTGCAGCCCGCCGTCAGCACCACAGCTGCCAGCAGCAGGCAGCCGCCCGCAGTTTTAACCCCTGCTCTGCGCACTGCTGCGGCTACTCCAGTGGACGATGATAGTACTTGAGCGAATTGGGTTTTACCGGGCACTCTTCGGCGATCTGGAGTGAACCCAGTTTGCCCTGATAGCGCAAATCAAAAAGACGCGGCACCAGCTTGTCGCGCAGCTCGCTCAGAGACATGGGATTGACATAGATCTTGGTCCCCCCTTCAAAGCCGGCGGCAATGTTGACACGCCACTTGATCAGGATGTGCCAGGGGATGGGCACAATGCTGTCATTGGGCATGTAATACCACTCCTCGTTACAGGAGACCTGGGATCCGGTGGCGGCATGCACGGCATGGACCAGATCACTGACGCCGCGCAGCTCCTCAGGAGTATGTTCCTGCGGCCGGCAGTTGACGCTTTTCGAATAGATGGCGATGGTCGGATAGCGGTGCCCCAGATCGACGAAAGCCATGGCATAATCGTTTTCGGCGATGACATTATTGTTAAGCGCGGCAAAATTGGCGGCGTACTCGTTGTACATGTTGCGGTTGGTCGCCATCAATTTGAGTTCGCGCTCCAGAGTGACGCCCCACTCATCCAGGCCGACGATCTGGGTGTGAAGGTGATCGAACGAAGCCCCGGCCTCCTTGCGCCAGTTCTGATAAACCGCGACATAGCGGCAGTACCGGTTGTTGGCATAAACCTCATTCATCGCCTCGATGGTAAACTGGAAATAGTGAAAGTGCTCCTCGGGCGAGAGCTCGCCGGAAGAGGCCAGCTGTGAGTCGTACTCGGCCCCGTCGATGTAGTGGCGCCGCGGCACGATCAGCTCATGGCCGCCGCCGAAAAAGGCGTCGGACATCTCCAGTTTTTGATCCACAGGAATTGCAGCGATCTCCTTGTCGTCCAGACCGGAATAGCGCAGCTTTAGATCGATGATGTCGAGTACATGCTGCCGCCCTTCGGGCACGGAGAGATAACTCTCCTTCCAGGCGCGGGTATTCTTGTTGAGGTGATACTGAAAATTCTTCTTCCAGTAGTTGATCGAGACGATCTCGAAGAGATTGGGGATGCGTCGGAATTCAGCAACCTCCCGGCCAACTTCCACCGCGCTCAGCTGATGCTGCGTCACCCACTGCCCGTCCCTGAGCACGACGCGCGACTTTTCCGGCGGGGTCATAAGGTAACGCGAAGGACAAAAGTTGCAGACGTCCTCCTGATTGACCTTGCCGATCTTTTGCGCACTCTCCGGAATGCCGGTGAAGATCGGCCGGTTCTTGCGCCCCGGGATGTACCACACCTCCGTGCCGGTGAAAGGATTATACTGCTTCTCGGTGCCGTCCGGCATGGTACGGATCATCGCGCCGTTGTGGTTGTTCATAAAGGCCTCAGTTGATAAATTGCTCAACAAAATACCGGGCTGTCAGCGGTTCACCCGTGGCGCGCTTGATCATCTCGTTCCACGACCAGGAGGCGCCTGCGCTGAATACCTTCTCGCGCAGCCAGGCACCGGCCTCTGTCGCGCCGACATAGCTGACCTGTTCCCCCTCCGCGAGCACCGACTTGGTCAGACTGGCGTGAAGCTGCGAAGCCAGCAGCTCCCCGAGGGGGTAATTGTGGTAATAACAGGGCGCGATGGTGAAGTGGATTTTAGCCGCCCAGTCGGCTTCGTCACGGCCGGCCGGCTTTTTGATGCCCTGATATTTCTCAACCAGATTCCACCACAGGGCATTCAGATCCTGCTCGGGATCGGCATAGAGCTCTTTTTCAAAGTAGTACATCACCATGGCCCAGCGCGAAAAAACCAGCTGCTTGAGCCGGGCATACTGCGAACTCACCTGAACCAGCTCCTGCCGCTGCTCCGGTGTCAAACCGAGCATCTTCTCCATCCACCAGGGATTGCGGCTCAGGCGGCCGAAAAAATTGGCGATCGCCTCGGTGGTGAAGGCATGCGCCTCCTGGCGTAAAAGATAGGGCATTGCCGGGTCGTTGTAATAGCTGTAGACGCCGTGGCCGCCCTCATGCAGGATCGTCTCCATCCAGCGTTCCGTATCCGCCAGATTACAGAGAATCCGCACATCGCCGCGGCGGTCGATATCCGTGCAAAAAGCGTGCGGGTTCTTGCCCTCGCGCTCATAGAGGTCACTCCGGGCCAGGATCGAATCGATCGGCAGACCGATGCCCCGGTAAAACTCCGCCGCCAGAAGCTTGACGTCGCGGCCGGCGTAGTATTTGTCGAGATCCACCGACTGCAGCATGGGCGACTCCTGGAAGAAGGGGTCCGGATAATGCCAGGGCTGCAGCTCTTCGATGCGGACGTGGAAACGCTGGGCCAGCTCGCTGTCGATCTCGTGCTTGAGAGCAAAGTAAGGCCCACTGGTGAGATCGTAAAGTTCGTCAAAGATCCTGTCCAGTTCCTTTTCATCCTGTTCCGTCGCAGCAAGCGAGAGGGCGTGATAATTCCTGAATCCCAGCTTTTGCGCGGCCTTGTTGCGCAGCCGCACCAGACGCAGCAGCTCCTGGGCCACCTCGGCCCCGACCTGCTTGCTCGCCAGCCAGGCCTCCCGGCGCAGCGCCGTCCTCTTTTCCGATTTCAGGATCTCCTCGATCTGGTTGCCGCTCAGCCGCCGCTTGCCCGCAGTGCCGCGGAAGGTGCTGAATTTTTTCTCCACTTCGGCACCGAGGGTGGTGATCTCCCGCAAAAGCTCCGGCTCGATCTGGTTGGGCAGATAGGCCAGATAGAGGAGTTCGATCTCGCGCTCCAGCACCGGATCGCTCAATCCGCCCTGCTCCTTCATCTTTTTCAAAAAGGCGTACTCTTCCGCGCTGCTGTAGAGCTGCCGCTTTTGCAGTTCGAGCTCGGCATACCGGTCATAGGCCTGTGCCTTGCCGGTCGTTGCGGCCTCCCAGTAGGCGAGGTTGGCCTCCCTGGCGATGGGCTCGATTTTGGCGACGTGTTCATCGATGAAGCGCCGCGCGGCCCGTGAATTAAAGCCGTTGCAGCCGACGAGCATGATCAAGCCGAGCAGGAAGAACAGATATTGTCTCACCATCGAACTCCATGTTTATCTATAGAGTTAACGGGCGTCAGAGCGCTCCGGTTAATTTTAATAATAGCAAAATTATCGCCGATTTCCAAGGCAATTTTAACTCCTTGCCTGCGTCTGCATCCGCCCGGAGCCATGCCCGCAGAACGGGGCATTCCCTTTCCGGCCCGGGGCTCTGTTTCCCGCTGCTGCGCTTTTTGCTTGCAATTGAAGCACTTTTTCTTTATTCTACGCTGAAGACTGGTACAGTGGTCTACACACTCGGGAGGCGTTATGAAGCATAATCGCTGGGCGGGTCTGCTGCTGCTCCTGGTCTGGGCCGGCACGGCCACAGGCCAGACAGCGCCGGTGCGCAAGGGCGGGGTGAACATGAACCGGCTGGCCCTGATCGACAAGGCAGTTGTACTTGCCATGGACCGGGGATATATACCGGGAGCGGTGGTGCTGGTCAGCCATGGGGGCGAGAAGGTGTTCCACAAGTCCTTCGGTTACGCCCAACTGGTGCCGGAAAAAGTGGCGATGGAACCGGAGATGATGTTCGACCTCGCCTCGGTGACCAAGCCGGTCGCCACAGCCACTTCGATCATGATCCTCGCCGAACGCGGCCTGCTCCGCCTCACTGACCGGGTTTCCGACTATGTGCCCGGCTTTTCCCGCTATGTACGGGCCGATACCTCCCTGGCCGAAGAGGCGCGCCTCTGGCATCTGCTCACCCACACCTCAGGGCTGCCCGCCTACGCCGACGCCAAAAAAGCGGCTGCCCTCCTCGGCTCCCCCTGCACGACCGCCGCACTGGCCGACTATATTGCCAAACTCCCCAAACGTTCCGCCCCCGGTGAGGCCTACACCTACAGCTGCCTCGGGTACATCACCCTTAACCGGATCATCGCCGTGGTCACCGGCCAGGATGTCCATGCCTTTGCCCGCGAGAACATCTTTGAACCCCTCGGCATGCGTTATACCACCTTCACCCCCGACGAAACCCTCAAGCTGATCTGCGTGCCCACCGAGCTCCAGGAAGACGGCCTGCCCTTGCGCGGGATCGTTCACGATCCCCTCGCCCGCCTCCAGGGCGGGATCTCCGGCAACGCCGGGCTCTTCGCCACGGCCAGCGACCTGGCGCGCTACTGCCAGATGATGCTCAACGGCGGCAGCCTCGGCGAGACGCGCATCCTCAGTCCGGTCACGGTTTCGCGCATGACCCAGATCGTCGATACACCGGCCAAGGCCGCGCGCGGCTATGGCTGGGTCGTCAAACAGGGTCAGAGCTGGGTCGGCGGCGACCTCCTCCCCGACGGCGGCTACGGCCATACCGGCTATACCGGGACCTCCCTCTGGATCGATCCCAGGACCCAGACCTACATCATCATTCTCAGCAACCGGGTCCACCCCCAAGACGACGGCGAAGTCGACAGCCTGCGCAGCACCATCGCCAACATCGTCGCCAGCGCGATCCTCGAATAGCACCGCAGGTCTGGCTGCGTCCGTCGCGCCCCGCGCCTGTGCAGCGCAAAGAGGGTGGAGGCACACTGGCGCTGCACTCCATAGGCAGCGCTTCCCCGGCGCTCACCCGGCCCGCAGGGCCTCCATCACCATCGCCTGCGCCTCCTCCTGGATGCGGGCCAGATGGTCCACGCCGATGAAACTCTCCGCATAGATCTTGTAGATATCCTCGGTGCCGGAGGGGCGCGCCGCAAACCAGCCGTTCGCCGTCACCACCTTGAGTCCGCCGATGGTGGCGTTGTTGCCCGGCGCCCGGGTGAGCTTGTCCAGGATCGGTTCGCCCGCCAGGGTGTCGGAGCGCACCATCTCCGGCGAGAGATTCCCGAGCGCGGCACGCTGCGCTGCGTCAGCCGGGGCATCGAGACGCTGATAGACCGGCCGGCCGAAACGTTCCTCGAGGGCGCGATAAAGCTCGCCCGGATCCTTGCCCAGGACAGCGGTGATCTCCGCAGCGAGCAGATTGAGAATGATCCCGTCCTTGTCGGTCGTCCAGACCGTGCCGTCACGGCGCAGGAACGAAGCCCCCGCGCTCTCCTCGCCGGCAAAGCCGTAGGAGCCGTCCACCAGCCCGTCGACAAACCACTTGAATCCCACCGGCACTTCGGCGAGCCGGCGGCCCAGCGCAGCGGCGACCCGGTCGATCATTGAACTTGAAACCAGGGTTTTGCCCACCGCTGCCCCGGCGGGCCACTGCGGCCGGTGCTGAAAGAGATACCAGATCGCCACGGCCAGGTAGTGATTCGGATTCATCAGCCCCGAGCTGCGGCAGACAATGCCATGGCGGTCGGCGTCCGGATCGTTGCCGAAGGCGATATCAAAACGATCGCGCATCGCCACCAGCCCCGCCATGGCGTAGGGCGAGGAGCAGTCCATGCGGATCTTGCCGTCCTTGTCCACCGTCATAAAACCGAAGGCCGGATCGATCACCCGGTTTACCACCTCGAGCTTGAGCTGATAGGCCTCGGCGATAGGCTCCCAGAGCGAAATCGAAGCGCCACCCATGGGATCCACGCCCAGCTGCAGTCCCGCCGATTTCACCGCCTCCAGATCGATCACCTTGCGCAGATCCTCAATGTAGGGGCGGATCACCTCCTCCTCGTGCGTCGTCTCCGCCGCCATGGCCCGGGCGAAGGGCATCCGCTTCACTCCGGTCAGAGCCCCCGCCAGCAGCCGGTTGGCTTCATCCTGGATGATTTTGGTCGCCTGGCTGTCGGCCGGGCCGCCGTGCGTCGGATTGTACTTAAAGCCCCCGTCCGTCGGCGGATTGTGGGAGGGGGTGATCACGACTCCATCGGCGAGGCCGGTGCTCCGGCTGAGATTATGGGTCAGGATGGCGTGCGAGATCACCGGGGTGGGCAGATAGCCGCGCCCCCGCTGGATGATGAGCTGGACACCGTTGGCCGCCATCACCTCCACAGCCGTGACAAAGGCCGGCTCGGACAGGGCGTGGGTGTCCATGCCCAGAAAGAGCGGCCCGTCGATGCCCTGCCGCAGGCGGTAGTCACAAATCGCCTGGCTGATGGCGAGCAGATGCTCCTCGTTGAAGGTCCCCTCACTGGCAACGCCGCGGTGACCCGAGGTGCCGAAACTGACCCGCTGCCCGGGCTGAGCCGGATCGGGGTGGTGGGTGTAATAGGCGGAAACCAGTCGGGGGATATTGACCAGCAAGTCGCGCGGAGCCGGTTTTCCGGCCAGCGGATGAACGCCCATATGCGCCTCCCTCAAACGTTCAAATCTTGGCGGGATTAAGAAAGTCGGTTAAACATACAAACTTCACGCCTCCCGTTCAAGAAAAAAGGGAGGAAAAGAGGCCGGCCTGGAACATCCGGGCGCGTTCTTCGTATTAGAACAGGAATCAAACCCGGAGATGATAAAATGATAAAATTCCTCTTCTGGCTCCTGCTCTTCATCTGCTGCTGGCCTCTCGCCCTGCTGGCACTGCTCCTCTATCCCCTCTTCTGGCTCCTGCTGCTGCCCTTTCGCATCCTCGGGATCGCCGTCGAGGGGTTCCTCGACTTTCTGCGCGCCCTCTTTGGACTGCCGGCGCGCATACTGCGCGGTCCACAGCCGGCACGCTGATTTCTCCGGCGGCCGCACTTTTTTTCTTTCTTTTTTGAAAAATAATGCTATATTATTAGCGTCCTGAAACGGTTCATATTTTAGAGTCGAGTAGGCGCGATGCATGACAATTACATGAAGATCCAGATTCAAAAGATCGAAATCGACAAATGGTGCGAAGGCTGCCGTCTGCAGGCTGATCCCGGTCCCACTTACGTCCTCGACTGGATCCAGACCAACGGACCCTGGTTCCGCGAAACCTACCAGGCCTCGATCTGTAAGGAGTGCAGACACTGGCGTAAATGCGGCCATAACCTGCAGTGCAACTGCCCGCGCTTCGAACCAGAAGAACAGATCGCCTGAAAAATCCTCCATAGAAATCTTCTGCTTCCCCTCCTCCTCTCCCGCCGCCGTCCAGCGGAATATTTAGCTTATACGAAACGTTCTCTCTTGTGCAATGCCAAAGAGTGGCTAATCCGCTATTCCAAACACTATGGGAGAATTTCAAAATGAAAATCAAAATGATCGTATTAATGATCGGTCTCTTCGCCTTCGGCGCGCGCTCCGCTCAGGAGTACACCATCGATGCCGCCCACAGCGAGGTCGGCTTTTCCGTGAAGCATATGGTTGTGGCTACCGTGCGGGGTAATTTCACCGAATTTTCCGGCAAGATTATGTATGATGAGAATGACATCAGCAACTCTTCCGTCGAAGGCGTGATCAAGACCGCCAGCATCAACACCGGCAACAGCAAGCGCGATGAACACCTGCGCAACTCCGACTTTTTCGATGCCGCCAACCATCCGGAAATCCTTTTCAAGACCAAAAAGGTGGAGAAGAAGGGTGACGGCTTTGTGGCCATCGGCGACCTGACCATGCGCGGCGTGACCAAAGAGGTCGCTCTCGATTTTGAAATCACCGGCAAGATCACCGATCCCTGGGGCAACGAGCGCGTCGGCCTCGAGGCCCGCGGCGTCATCAATCGCCAGGACTTTGGTATCTCCTGGAACAACGCCCTGGACAACGGCGGCGTGGTGGTGAGCAACGAAGTTAAGCTCCTCATTCAGGCTGAGCTGATCAAAAAGAAACAGTCCTGATGCCAAACCCTTCCGGACCTTCACCGCACCGGCTGCCCGGCCGGTGCGGTGCAAGTCATCCACTCTGCACTCTCCGATTTCCCGGAACATTCCACCTCCCCCTGCGTATGCTATGGTGACCAGGCAAAAAAACAGCCATCGTTAAAATGTTAAAAAAGGCAACGAATTCGTTGCCTTTCTGCTGTGAATTCATTATAATTATTACTACATATCAAGAAATACCCTAACCTGGAGAACAGGCAGGCCATGGCGGATTTGAAATCGATCGGTAAAAAGGCCATCTCGGTCTTTTGGCGCGAAAAGGATGCCCCACCGGAAGAGACGGCATCAAACCTGGGTCCGGATCTCGGACCGAACCTCGGGCCCGATCTCGGGCCGGCCGCGTCGCCCTATTCCCCCCCGGTCACGACGGCGCCACTCCCGCCGGCCAGCCCCGCCGCGGGTGACAGCCCCTTTTACAAACCCCTCGAGCAGGAGCTGCTCAAGCAGATGCCCGTCGCCTTCACCGAATTCAACAGCCAGGCGGCGGTGATCAGTGAAAAATTTCCGGCCCTGGACCAGGCCACCCGCGACCAGCTCGCCTTCCATGCGGCCCAGACCGCCCTCAAGGCGCGCCAGCAGGATCTGAATGTCAACCAGGTGCTCCAGGCCCTCGATACGGTCATCAAATCCCTCGGCCGCGAAGAGGCGGAATTCAACGCCCAGAACGAAGAGGGTTTCAGACAAAAACTGGCGGGCGTACGCCAGAAGATCAGCGAACTGAAGCAGGGCATCGCCGCCCGTGAAAACCGTCTGGTCGAGATCCAGAAGGAACTCGACGCTTTCATCGCCGCCCGCAACGAGGAGAAGAAGCGACTGGAAAATGAAAAGTCGCAGCTCCTCTCCAATCAACTTGTGACCGAAAATGAAATCAATCAAATCGAGCAGAAGAAACGCGAACGTGAAGCCGATTTTCGCAGCGCCCTGCAGGCCCATCAGCAGAATTTCACCGCCCTGCGCGAACGGCTGGCGTCCAATCTGCAAAAACTGAAATAAGCAAGCGGAGGATTCCATGAGCGAGATGCCCTCACTGCCGGGCGCTGACAAAGTATCAGCCTTCGTATCAAAAAAAGAGAAAACTGTGGGAAGCTTCGGCATGATCCTGCTGATCATCGGCCTGGCCCTCGGCTTTTATGCCATCTCCCCCTTTCTCATCACCCTGCTGACCAACGCCATCGCCGTCGTTGGCAGAACCATTGTCCTCGGCGGCCTCATGGCCCTCGCCGCCCTGCTCTGGTGGGTCTTTTCCAGTAAGCGCTTCCGCACTATCATGTACTTCTGGCGCTCCAAGTTCTACCGCTGGTTTACCGGCCTGCTCATCAAGAGCGGACCCCTCGATGTCATCTACGCTTATGTCAATGAATACCTTGGCGAAAAACTCGAGACCATCCAGAGTGCCGCTGACAACGTCTACGGCATCCGCAACGGGATCAAGACCAATATCGATAATTATCAGAGCCAGATCAAGGAGCGTATCAAACAGGCGGACGCCCTCAAGGACCGCTTTTTCGAAAAGGGCGCCTGGGTCGATGAGGAGAAACGCTTTCAGTTTCAGAAGATCAGCAGCGAAGCCGGCATGCTCCAGTCGAACCTCGAAAAATCGCAAAAACGCTTCGAACGTGCCGAGAAATATTGCCAGATCATGAAAAAAATGCAGCAGGCCTTCGAGTTCTACCGCGACAAGACCAAATTTTTCGCCGATACCCTGGCCGCCGACTATAACGAAGCTCAGGCTATGGCCAAAGCCACTCAGGCCACCTCCAGCGTCCTTGGCGGCGACGCCCACAGCGATATCTACGAAATGTCGGTCAAGTACGTTCAGGGCCAGATCGCCCTCTTCACCGGACAGGTCGACCGCTTCATGCAGGTGGCGCCCCAGTTCCTCGCCGAACCGGAGCTCAACGACATGGTCAGCGAAGACGCGATGATGAAAACCCTCGAGCAGTGGGACACCGCGAGCGACCAGATGCTCCAGCAGGCCGAGGATATCGGCAAGGCCGGCCAGGCGCTCTCCACCGGCGATCCCAACCAGGCTGTGGCCATCGTCACCGCCGGCGACAAGCGCGAGCTGGTGCCGATCATGCCGGCCAGGACCGCGGGTGAAGAGGAGAAGAAAAAGTACAGCTGGTAGAATAACCTTTGCCGCCGCGCCGATGACCGGGCCGCACCCGCGCACAGAACCCGGCGCAGCGGAAATTTTTGGTCAACCCAATCAAGGAGCAAGATATGGCAAATCAAGCCTACGCAGGCGGAGGGAGCAAGGGAGGCCTGACCCTCTTTGCGAAAATCCTCATCGGCCTGCTGATCATTGGTGCCGTCGGCTTCGCCGCCTGGAAGTTTCTGCCCGAAGGCGGCAGCAAGGATCCGCTGCGCGTCCACCTGATCACCTATCCCGGCATGACGCCCGGCCCCTATTTCAATAACGGCATGAGCCCCAATCCCGAATCGCGCTACAAAAAAGAGTACGGGCTCAACGTCAAGTTCACCGTCATCGATGTCATTCCGGACGCGCTGCAGGCCTGGAAGACGGGCCAGCTCGATGCGGTTGTCCTCACCGTCGATTCCTATCCCATCGGCCTGGAAGAGCTGCTCACCTTCAAACCGCGCATTTTCTACCTCACCGACAAATCCCAGGGAGCGGATGTTATTCTCGCCTCCGCTGCGGTCAAGTCGGTCGCCGATCTCGCCGGCCGCAAGGTGGGCTACAGCCCCGGCACGCCGTCACAGTGGTTCCTGCTGAATATCCTCAAGGCGGCCAACATGACCATGAGCGACATCCGGGGGATTGAATTCAACGAAGTGCCCCAGGTCTTCAAGGCCTTCGAGACCGGTCAGCTCGACGCCGCCGTCGGCTGGTCGCCGGATGATATCACCACCCGCGAAAGGACGCCCGGCGCACATGTGCTCAAGAGCACCAAGGAATCCTCGGAGATGCTCTTCGGCATCATGTTCGCCAGCCAGGAGGTAATCGACAAACGCCACGTCGATTTCGAGCACTTTGTCGAAGGCTGGATGAAAGGCGCCGCCGAGCTCAACACCGACCAGAATGCCCGCCGCAAGGCCGCCAGGATCATGACCGCGGGCTATAGCGGCACCAACGAAGAGTACTGGCTTGAAACCTTCAACAATGTCCGCTTCGCCACCTTCGGCGACAACGCCGGCTTTTTCGGACTCACCCCGGGCTTTAAGGGAGTGACCGCGGAGATGGTCTATGACGAAGCGCGCAAAGCCTACTCGGCCATTGGCTTCGCTTCACCCAATCTGCCGAGCTGGCGCAATGTCTCGGATGCCAGCCTCGTCAACGCCGCCCGACTGAGCGGCACAGCCCACATGGCCCAGGCTCCGGCGACCTTTACCCCGCCGACTTCGGACATGTACACCAAACCGGCTGTGGCGACCAAAAATGTGCGCATCAATTTCGGCTTCAACTCGGCTGTGCTCGAGCCGCTCGAAGCCCTCAAACTCAAAAATGAATACGGCCAGATCGTCGCCATGAACGCCAATTCGCGCTTCCGCATCGTCGGCCACACCGACAATGTCGGCAGTCGCGAATACAATATCGCGCTGTCACGCCGCCGCGCCAGGGCCATCGTCGAGTTCTTCGTCGAGACCTACGGCCTGAGCCGCAACCAGTTCGTCTTCGACGGCAAGGGGCCCGATCAGCCCATCGCCACCAACTCGACCGAGGAGGGCATGGCGCTCAACCGCCGCGCCGAGTGCTCTCTGCTTTAATCCCCTGCTCAACATGCCGGCCCGCCACCGTGACGGGCCGGCATGGTTTCACTGGCGCCCGTTTCTCAATCGGCGCCTTTGTATATCCATTCCGGAGGCATCATGTCGTCCCCCCTTTTCGAACTGCGCGGCGAGCTGCCCAAAAGCCAGAAGATCCAGATCGGACTGCTCGGCGCGGTCGTCATCATCCTCCTCTGGTGGCTGATTGTCAAACTGGGCCTCGTCAATCCCAATATCGTCCCCTCGCCCTTCGCCATCATCGGCTCCATCCCCGAGCTGATCAGCCGGGATGAACTCTTCAAACACCTCGGCCTGACCGTCTTTATGAACGTCGTCAGCTGGATCGAGGGCGCCGCGATCGCCCTGCCGATCGGCTTCGCCATCGGCCTCTTCCCGCTCGTCAATGCCCTTTTCGGGGGCTATGTCACCGCCACACGCTATATCCCCCTCACCGCCACCATCGTCCTCTTCATGGCGGCCTTTGGCATCTATATGTTCATGAAGGTCCAGTTCCTCACCTTCGCCATCCTGGTCTATCTCATCACCGCTGTCGTCTCCCGCGTGCAGGAGACCCCGCAGGTCTATGTCGATGCGGTCAAGACCCTGGGGGCGAACAAATGGCAGACCATTAAAAGCGTCTTCATCCCGCACGTCCTCTCGCGGGTGTTCACCGATTTCATCAACATCGTCGCCATCAGCTGGACCTACGCCGTCTATGTTGAACTGATCAACAAGCAGGAGGGCGGTATCGGCGCCCTCATCCAGAACCTCTATTTCCGCCAGAACGAGGTGGACAAGCTCTACATGCTCATCCTCATCATGGTCGGTGTCGGCTTCTGTTTCGATCTGCTGCTGCGCTTCATCGACCGCAAGACATTTCCGCATAAATACGCATAAGGCGATCCCGTATGACTCCAGACTTTACCAACACCAATCTGCCCGATATCATTGAACTGAAAGATATCAGCACCAGCTATGACAAGGGCCAGAGCTATATCATCAGGGATTTCAATCTGCTCATCGAGGACATCCCCGACAAGGGTGAGTTCATCGTCATCCTCGGCAAATCGGGCTGCGGCAAGACCACCATCCTCAAATACATCGCGGGTTTGAAGGAGCCGACCTCCGGCCAGGTTCTCATCCGCGGGCGCGAGCGCGACCTCTCGGTCCCCATCAGCGTCATCTTTCAGGAGCCCTCCGCCCTCGAGCACTATACTGTGCTCAAGAACGTCATGCTGCCGCTGCTCTACAAAGGCGTGCCGGAGAGCGAGGCCGCCGACCGGGCGATGACCATGATCAAGGCGGTCGGACTGGACGGCCACGAACACAAATACGCCAAGTTCGGCAAACTCTCGGGCGGGCAGGTGCAGCGCGTGGTCATCGCGCGCAGCCTCATCGCCAACCCCGGCATCATCCTCATGGATGAGCCCAACCGCGGCCTTGACAACGAAACCGCCCTGCAGATCGACCTGCTTATCGCCGACCTCTGGCAGAAACTCCAGTCGACGGTCATCCTCGTCACCCACAACATCGACCAGGCGGTCTTTCTCGGCGACAATATCTATATCATGGGCGGCAAGCCGGCCAAAATCGTCCAGCATTTCCGGGTCCCTCTCCCCTATCCGCGCACTCGCGAGATCAAGCGCAGCCGGGAGTTCCTCGACCTCGCCGGTGAAATCGAAGAGTACTTGTACCAACTCTGAGCCGCAAATCGCTGCAGCCCGGCAAAACCGGCACCAATTAATGACAAAGGCAGGAATCAAAATTCCTGCCTTTGTCGTTATAGCGTGAAAACGATCTCATCAAGGAGGCAACATGACGACGGTGAAACAGCTTTTGGCGGGCAAGACAGCGGGGGTGGTGACCATCTCTCCGGAGCAGAGCGCCTTTGAAGCCCTGCAGAAAATGGCCCAGGCCGATATCGGCGCCCTGATCGTGACCGAGGGCAAAAAAGTGGCGGGGATCTTTTCCGAGCGGGACTATGCGCGCAAGGTGAGCCTGCGCGGCAAAACGGCCATGGAGTGCCTGGTCGGTGAGCTGATGACGCGCCGGGTCTATTACGCCGATCCGGCGCAGACCATCAACGACGTCATGGCGCTGATGACGGCCAAACGCATCCGCCATCTGCCCGTCATGGAAAAGGAAGAGCTGACCGGGGTGATTTCAATCGGGGACGTGGTCAAGGCGGTCATCGCCGACCACGAGTTCACCATTCACGAGCTGGAAAAATATATCACCGGCAGCCCGGGGCTGGAGATTTAGGTCGATTATGGAACCCGCGAGTCCAGCCCCAGCCGGGCATTGTTCTGCCAGAGGTAGAAATCGAGGTTATTGACCAGGGCGTCCCCGTTCAGATCCTCGGCATGATAGCCGGCGCCAGGGAGAGTGAAAAGCTTGTTGTACCAGGGGATGTAATCACGGCTGGTGAGGTAGCCGTCCCGGTTGATGTCACCGGCCGGCATGCAGTAGCGGCCGATGCTTAACACCCCTCCGCTGCCGTAATACTGGCTCGCTGCCAGGCTGAAATCGTAGAGGCGGTACTCGGTCGAGTTGAGGGCAAAGGCGGCGGCGCTCATCACCGCGGTATGGTTGCGGTGGCGCAGCACGATCCAGTAGCTCCCCGCCGGCAGGGATAAGGAGAGATTATAATTTGTTCCATCGGCCTCGACCAGATTTCCTTCCGTGTTTATAAAATAGGACTGCCGG
>Ga0116149_1003239_pt1 | contig 17007 bp, 20 predicted proteins | sample AD_UKC057_MetaG_FD_89787 | JGI IMG/M metagenome (GOLD analysis project Ga0116149, IMG submission 89787) | Active sludge microbial communities of municipal wastewater-treating anaerobic digesters from USA - AD_UKC057_MetaG | ecosystem: Engineered > Bioreactor > Anaerobic > Digestate | place: USA... | reverse complement strand
GATGCCGCGCTCCCGCTCCAGGTCCATGGTGTCAAGCATCTGGTCGCGGTGGTTGCGCGGGTCTACAAGCCGGCACTTTTCGATGATGCGGTCGGCCAGCGTTGATTTTCCGTGGTCGATATGCGCGATGATGGAGAAATTCCGGATATGGTTAAGGTCCATGGCTCTCTTCGTTCAGGGTCGTATGTGTGTAGATAGTTTCAGGGTGCGATAATTGGCAAGTATTTTTTTAAACGGCGGCCAGGGCGCTAATCCTCGCGCAGCAGCTCGTGGAGAACGATGCCGGCGGCAACGGACGCGTTCAGCGACGATACGCTGCCCCGGAGGGGGATTCGCACGACCAGGTCGCAGGATTCCCCGGTGAGGTGCCTCATTCCCTCTCCCTCGCTCCCGATCACCACGACGGCGGGCCGGTAGCCGCGTAGCCGCGACGGCGGCTCGGTTCCCCTGTCCGATGTGCCCACGATCCAGAAGCCGGCCTCTTTCGCGGCCTCGATGAACATGACGACGTTGCTGACGGTGAGGATCTCAATATGGGCGGTGGCACCGGCTGATGCCTTGACCACGGCCGGGGTTATGCCGGCCGCGTGCGCCCGCGGCATCACGATCCCCGAGCACCCGAGCGCTTCGGCAGTGCGAATGATCGAGCCGATGTTCTGGGGATCGGTAAGATGATCCAGGAGGACCAGCACGCCCTTCCGTTCCCGCGCCCTCTCGAGGAGGTGCTCCATGCCGGGAACGTGCCCGCGCGCGGCCTGCGGCACTTTCAGGGCGACGCCCTGGTGATGCGACGAGGGACCGAGCCGGGAGAAGAAGTCCTTCTCCTCGCGGCGAACCGGTATCTTTTTTGCTTTCGCCTCGCCTGTGATAGTGTCGATTATCTTTCCGTGCGCGCTGTCGGAGATGAACAGCAGATAGGGCGCTCCCGGTTCGGCGCCGCGCAGGTATTCCAGCACGGGGTTGCGGCCGAAGATCAGTTCTTTGTCTTCCACCTCGTTCCCTCTTTGGTGTCTTCGAGTACCACGCCTTTCTCGAGTAGCTGCTTCCGTATACCGTCCGCCCGGGCGAAATTCTTGTCCTTCTTTGCGGCTATGCGCTCGGCTATCATGGATTCCACCCATGAGCCATCGATCGCTTTGGCCGCGGGGTCATCGAAAAAGATGACGCCCAGCACTGCGTCGAGCGATTTCATCGTGTCAAGCACGGCGTCGCAGCCGGTGCGGGTGATCCTGTCCTCATTGATAAGGGTGTTTACGTCATGGACGAATTCGAAGAAAACGCCCAGGCCGCGGGAAATGTTCAGGTCGTCGTCGACCGCCTCGGTGAAGTCGGCGATCATTTTGTCTGCCATGTCCCGAATCGCCGGGTCGAGCGGGCCGACTTTTTTCACGTCCCTGAGCCTGACGATCAGGTTGTCGATGCGGGCAAGGGCCTGGTCGGCCTGTCCGATCCCCTCGAGCGTGAAGTTGTATTGTTTCCGGTAATGCGCGGAGACGAGGAGATAGCGGATTGAGCGCGGCGAGTGTCCTTTGTCCAGGAGGTCGCGCAGTGTGTAGAAGTTTCCGAGCGACTTCGACATCTTAGACCCGTTTACCAGGAGGTGCTCGGCGTGGATCCAATGCCTGACGAACTTCTCCCCGTAGGCCGCCTCGCTCTGGGCGATCTCGTTCTCATGGTGAGGGAAGATAAGGTCCACGCCGCCCGTATGGATGTCAATGGTCGTCCCGAATATTTTCCTGATCATTGCCGAGCATTCGATATGCCACCCGGGCCTCCCGGCGCCGAAGGGCGTGTCCCAGGATAACTCGCCCTCCTTCGGCGCTTTCCAGAGTGCGAAGTCGCGCACGTCGTCCTTTTCATAATTGTCGGTATCGTACCGGAGGCCGGTCTTGATCTCCCGCGCGTCCAGGCGGGATAGTTTGCCGTAGTCATCAAACCGCGCAATGCTGAAATAGAGCGAGCCGTCCTTGTCATACACGAAGCCCTTTTCCTTGAGCCTGGCTATGATATCGATCATCGCGTCAATCGATTCGGTCGCCCTCGGCATGTGTTCTACAGGCTCGATGTTGAGCTTCTTTAAATCCTCCAGGAAAATTGCGGTGTAGCGCGCGGTATACTCGGCGAGGGTGATGTTCTCGCTGTTGGCTCCCGCGATGGTCTTGTCATCGACATCGGTGATGTTCATCGCATGGTCGACCCTGTATCCCCTGAATTTCAGGTACCGGCGCAGGAAGTCGTTGAAGACAAAGGTGCGGAAATTCCCGATATGCGCGTACCCGTACACGGTGGGACCGCAGGAGTATATGGTAACCGGAGGATAGTCGGCCGGACTGTCCCTGTGCGCGCCGCCCGGAATGATTTCTTCCGCCATTCCCGTGAGTGTGTTGTGAATTCGTAGGGTCATTATCGCTTCCTTGCCCGGGATGCTGCCGCCGTGCCGGGACCGAACCGTGAATGGATTATCGAAACGCCCTGCACCGACCGTTGCCGGCCCGCAGAACCGATACGAGTAGTGATTTGTCAGCCGCGATTGTTGTCAAACATTTTTTACCGGGAGAAAAAAAGGGGTCTATTTGATTTTGTTGATTTTCGCTTCGAGGGGGAGCACGATTTCCTCGACCTGCTCGAACGATTCTTCCGTCTCTTCGCGGTCGGTGAAGGCGGTTCCCAGTGACCTGACGAGCATCTCCGGGGAGACCTTCAGCTTCTGGAGGTCGTCCTCGCTTGCTGACAGGTGTGCCAGCAGGGTGTGAAGTTTTTTAATGTAATCGATAAGCTCCCTGAGCTTTTTGTTCTTTCTCTCGATCGTCGTCCGGGCGTCTGTGACCACCTTTTTGAGGAGCTCCGTCTGCTGTTTGAGCTTCTTCTGGAGCCTGATGGCTGTCTCGTAATATTCCTTGTTTACTTTCTGAAAGTCGATGCGTGCGAGGATTATTTCATCCGAATCGCCGCCCTTGTCGATGGATTCGAGAATCTCGTTGAGCTCTTTGATCGAAAAAAGGTCATCGGTGGAGGTCTGTATCCACTTTTTCCCCTCTTCATCCGTGTACTCTGCAAGGTCCGGAATTATGGCTTTCTTTGATGTCTTTTTCATAATGGTTGCGCGTATTTGTTCTTACATACAATATCGGCACTAAACTCACCGATTTTCAGCCCTAAAATGGCGATTGCCGCTTGCTGGTCCGGAAAAATCATCATCCGGGATGTGCCATAACGGGGTAGCAGAACGGGCCGCACCCCTGACGATAATATAATTGACATTGGATGATGTTTTCAAATAAATGAAACAGTTTTATACGGCTGTCAATTCATTTTAAACGGATTCCGGGAGCCCCGGGGCACCCGGGGGTTCGGACAGCCCGGCAGATCCGTCATCGACGAGCGAGAAAGGATATGGTCCTATCATGGAGCAGACCGCTGCAGTACCCCGCACTATAATCGACGCCCTGTCCGAGTGGGGGCGCGTTTTTGAACACGAGCCCCTGAAGGGCCACACGACCTTCCGTACCGGCGGACCGGCCGATGTGCTTGTTATGCCGAGCGACAACCGGAGCGTCGCCCGTATCGTGTCCGTCGCACGGGAGGCGCGGGTGCCCCTCACAGTCATCGGCGGCGGATCGAACCTGCTTGTGGGCGATCGCGGCATAGCCGGTATAGTCATGCGGCTGTGTGAGGACGATGCGCGTCCGGCAGTGATATCGGTTCTCGATGATGGAAGCGTGTACACGGATGCGATTGCGGGCAAGGACCGGTTCATTGAATTCGCCATAACTTCCGGCTTCGGTAGCGTCGAGTTCATGGCCGGGATACCCGGCTGCATGGGCGGCGGGATCATGATGAACGCGGGCACCTACATGGGGTCCTTTGTAGATATTCTCATCGACGCAGACATCGTCGATGCCGAGGGGAATGCCCGCACCGTGAAGATCGACAGGTCGATGTCCTCGTACCGTCATATGAACATCGACGCCGGGGCGATAGTTACCGGCGCCCGCTTCAGGCTGGCGCGCACCGAGGACCCCGGCAGGGTCCGGGAACGGGTCGAGGATATCCTTGCGGACCGGAAAGGGAAGCACCCGCTCGAATATCCATCGGCCGGATCGGTGTTTAAAAACCCGGACGGCCATTCATCGTGGAAGCTGATCGACGAGGCGGGGCTCAAGGGCGCGCGGATCGGCGGCGCCGCGGTATCCACCCTGCACACGAATTTCATTATAAATATTGACAACGCAACGTCCCGCGACGTACGGGAGCTCATAGACCTGGTGCGTGAAACAGTGCAGAAGAAATTCGGGATTGAGCTGGAGACGGAAGTAAAAATGATCGGTTCGTTTTAATTCGCATGGAATACTCGTCAAAAAAATTATCCGACATGACGTTCTGCGCGCTTGACCTGGAAACGACCGGGACCAACCCGGCTTTTCACGAGATCGTCGAAGTCGGAATCATACGATTTACGCGTGACGCGACCCGTGACACCTTTGAATCGCTGGTGAACCCGGGCATGAAGATCCCCCAGGAAACGATCGGGATCCACGGCATCACGGACGAGATGGTGCAGGGATCCCCGCCGATCGGCGACATCCTGGGCGACATCGCCGAGTTCATCCGGGGCTCGCTTCTGATAATCCACTGCCCTGAGTTCGATATATCGTTTCTGAGGGAGGCGTTCAGGAAGAACGACATGCCGGTGCCCGAGATGATCTCTGTTGATACGGTCAGGCTCTCGCGCCGTGCATACCCCGGCCTCCCCAATTACCGTCTTGACACGGTATGCGGGTTCCTGAGATACGAGATCATGCACCACCGGGCAAGCCCGGACGCGCGTGGCTGCATGACGATATTCAACGACGTCATCCACCGCGAAGACCCGGACAACCGCTGGAGCCTCTCGGACCTCAGAAAATATCATGGCGATTTTGTCCGGATGAGCGGTGGCAAGCGGATGAAGCGGATCAACATAAAGGGTAAAAAGATACGGGGGATAGAGCTTGGCGAGGCCGTGGATATCACCTACATGGACACTGCGGGGAAGGTTACCACTCGGAAGATTCAGCCGCGCGAATTCATTACCGTCGGTGAAGACGTCTATGTCCTTGCTTATTGTTATCTTCGCGGGGAAACGAGATATTTCAAAATGGACCGCATCATAGAACCCCGGTAGCACGCGTCACCACTTGTTGTATATGTTGAAATACAGGTACCCGTGGTTTTTCTTCGTGGAGAGCAGGTAGTCCCAACCGTACTGAAGATATAGCTCGAAATGATCCAGCAGCAGAACGCGTATCGTCGGTCCGCCCACGAACCCGAACTGCGCCCCGGTGAGGTCCCGCTTTGACCCGTCGAACAGGGTCATGTCAAAATATGCCCCGATATACAGAAAATCACGGTATACCGATATCCGGTACTCGTTTGATACTGCGAGCACGTTCTTCGAAAAATAGGACATGCCGTAGAACCCCTTGAAGGCCGGTCCGCTGACGGAGCCTTCCTGGTAAAAGGGCGGGTTGTAAAAGGTCAGCTGGTAAGATATGGCGCCGGAATAGATGCTCCGGTCCTTGAATTCATGGTCAAAGTATCCAAGGAGCCGTAGCTGGTTGAATGTTTTCTCCAGAAAATAGAAGTTATATACCAGCGCGATCTCTTTTTTGAGCCTGTTTTTCCGGAGTTCATAGACCGATCTTCCTCTTTTGCTGAAATCGTATATGATCCCCGCCTCCAGATAATTATACACATCGGTGCGCCATTCGTCTTTCCCGAACTTTGCCTCCATCAGGTCCCTGTAGTTCCGAATATCATCCTGTTTGATCTTACCGCTGAACAGCGGATACGGATTTATGGTAAGAGACATGAATTCGATCGTTTTCTGGAGAAGGCTCAGGTCAAATGCCTTGTTCTTGAACAGGAAGGCTGTTTCAACACCGAAGCCTGTGTATATGTTGAATTTCCTGAGCAGTGTTATCCCCGGAGCAAGCATGCCGTTGAGGATCAGGAAATTATATTCCTGAAGGCCGAGGTCGGGCCGGGCCGATTTGGAATAAAAGAGGTCAAACTTCAGGTGCGGTGTGAAGAAGTCCTTGAAGGTCGGCGGGAAAAAGTAGTTCGTGTTCAGGTTGTAATAAGTGATGCGCGGGGGCTTGTTGAACTTGCTGTCGATACCGTACATCACGCCGAGGGACGTTTCCGCCATCAGGAAATCGCTTTTTGACAACAGGCCGAGCTGGTAGTACTTGAGGTAAGGAATGAAGCCCTTGTAGAAATGCAGTTTCAGGCCGTAATCGAATTTATTCAGGATGAGCTTCTTGCCCTTGGTCTCTTCCTTCTGCCGGATGGCCTTGTCGAGATCGGCCTTTCTGTTGCTGTCAGGAGAGTCGTCATCGATGCTGTCAGGAATGTTGCTTTTCGAGAAAATCACCACCAGGTCGAATCTCGGGGGGTACTTGTCGAATATGGGAAGCTGCTTTTTGCCGATAAGCGGCAGGTTAAGCTCGCGGTCCAGCTGGAATAACGACGTGTTGTACTCCCTCACCGGTTTCAGTTCATAGGTTATCTCCTTCCAGCGCTTTCCCTTCTTGAGCTTTTCAATGTTCTCCGTGACAGTGTTGATGTTGAATATCTTGTTTTTGAGTCTGAACGCGATTTTCAGGTATATCGTGGTGAAATCATCCATGTTGAGGAATAATATCTTTCCGAGCGCCCCCTCGTCCACGAAGATTTCGAGGCTGGTGTCGGTTTTCTCGATCACATATACCTTGATAAGGGTATATCCCGAAGTGCCGTAAAAAGAGATAATCGAGTCGACAACCTCCTTCGCGGACATGACTCCGTCCTCATACCTGTAAAGGTTGAGTGCTTCGAAGAGCTCGTCCTCCGTGTAGTTCCGTAAGCCTGATATTTGCAGTGAGCGCTGCTGGGGATACGCGGTTATCGTGATAAGCAGCAGGAGAACGATTAATAGAATATTGCGTTTGCGCATCTAACAAAAATTGTTTTTTAATGTCTCCATCAATTTCAGGATGTTGTTGTCCTTCAGGGAATAGAACATGAAATTGGCTTCTTTTCTGCGATCAATGATATTGGCTTTCCTGAGGACGGTAAGGTGCTGGGAAATGTTGGAGATGGTGGACCCGAATTGCTGTTCGATTTCTCCGACGTTTTTTTCTCCATCCATGAGAAAGCAGAGGATTTTCATTCTAATGGGGTGAGCGATGGATTTCATCAGCTCGGTTACCATTTCTACCTGTTGTTCGTTGAATTTCATGGCGTGACCTGCATTTGGAATTTAAGTATTTTACTATACTCTCATGTACCCGCAGCATGTCAATGATTTTATTGGGGGGCGGGTAACGTGATCAAACTCAACGGATTTCCCGTCACACCAGGGAATACACCGGCCAGGAACCGTTCCGGTCAGGCTGTTTTCCGGTTGAGGGCCATCATGATATCAGGTGAAAAATATTCCCTGATATTGAGCATGATTAGTATTTTCTCGACCGTCAATGACAGGATAATGGTGAGTTTCCCGCCGATTTTTTCCATATGGTGCTTTGCGTGGATTAGGAAGCCGATAACATGCGAGTGGATGTTTACGGTGTCACTCAGGTCGAACGTCACTGATGTGCCCGGCGTAAGGAGCATTAATTGCTCCAGGTATCCTGATACTTCCTCGGGGCTAACGCTTTTTGAAAATTTCCAGTTTTTTATATCATCCATGATTGCAACTCCATCCTTGTTGTATGGCCGTACGAATCCACATTAATCATATCGTCACAAATGCCAAAACCGGATAGAAAAAAGTCAGTATTATGAATTCATGGCGAAATTATTGTTACATTGAAGATTCAATAAATATTCAATAGTTAATTATATGACAATATAAATTTACATATTAAAATGTTTGTATTAAGAATTAAAGGGTCAAATAAATGCTTGATAAATGGCTTTACCGATAACTATCTGGTTATACTTTACGGACAGACGAGGGCAATGTATACCTTTATAAAAAAGAAAGCAGGTGATAAACGAATAATTATCCCCGATATGAACCAGCTGAAAAAGCTGTTCATCATGCCGGATTCGCCTGACAAGTTCCTCGAGTTCGGTTCCGAGCTGCTGGACCTGATCCATAATTTTTTTACCGAAAAAGGAGGGATTCACAGCTCCATACCCCTCACCGAACTCGAGAAGTTATTCTCAAACGTTAACATCCCCAAACGGCCGCAACTCTTGAAAGACGTTCTCATCGAGATAAAAAAGAAGATCATTGCCCACTCAGTTAAAGTCGGCAATCCGTATTATATCGGGCACATGACAAGCGCCGTGCCCTATTTCATGATCCTTCTCGAGATGATCATCGCCGCGTTGAACCAGAACCAGGTCAAGATCGAGTCCGCGAAGGCATCGTCGTTTGTAGAGCGCGAGCTGATAGGGTGGATGCACCGTCTCATATTCAACAAGAGCAGCGGTTTTTACAAGTCATTCATGCAGAAGTGGGAAGTGGCCCTCGGCAACGTCACCACCGACGGCACCATGGCCAACCTTACCGCGCTCCTGGTCGCCCGCAACAAGGCCTTTCCCCCTGACGGGGATTTTCCGGGCATACGCAAGGCCGGTATCCATGAAGCATTGCTCCATTACGGCTACCGGAAAGCGGTGATCATCGTGTCGAAGCGGGGCCATTACTCGATAGACAAGGTGGCGCGGATCATCGGCATCGGAAACGATAATGTCATTAAGGTACCGGTAAATAACAAGAACAAGATAGACATCAACGAGCTCGCGAATGTCTGCCGCCAGATCAGGGAGCATAACGAGCGCGGCAGGGACAGGATCAAGATCATCGCCATTGTCGGCATTGCCGGCACGACCGAGACGGGGAACATCGACAATCTCCAGGAAATGAGGCGCATAGCCGACCAGTGCGGCGCCCATTTCCACGTGGACGCGGCGTGGGGCGGGTCGGTACTCATTATAGACCAGCTCCGATACCTGTTCAACGGCATACAGGATGCGGATTCGGTCACCGTTGATGCGCACAAGCTCCTCTATTCTCCGGCATCGATGGGCATGGTGCTCTTCCGGAATGAAACCGACCTGAACAACCTGAAGCACTTCTCCAACTATATCATCAGGCAGGACTCCGTGGACCTCGGCCGGTTCACTGTGGAGGGCTCGCGCCCCTTCGCTGCGCTGAAACCCTGGGCCACGCTGAAAATCCTCGGCACCGATGGGTTCCGGGTGCTTTTCGAGCATGCCTTCGGGCTGACCTCGGCCCTGCGCGGACTGGTTGAAGTGCACTGCAACTTTGAGCCCATGAACCAGCCCGAGCTGTTTATTTTCATATATCGTTTCGTGCCCAAGGATGTGCGGGAAAAAATCGAGAAGTTATTGTTGAAGATCAGCGGCGTCAATCCCGAGGGGCCAGGCCACCAGGCCCGGAACAAGTGGCTGCAGCGCCTCCATCACATTAACCTGCTGCTCAATGACCTCAATATCGAGCTGCACAAGGAACTCCGCGAGGATGATAATACGTTCGTTTCACGGACAATGATTGACGCTCCGTTCTACTTCTACCAGGACATCGTCGTACTGCGGGCCATAACCATCAACCCGCTCACGACCCCCGAGATACTCAGGGAGATCCTCGATCTCCAGAATACTCTCGGCAAGAAAATCTACAAAGCACAGTTCGAAAGCCGCCTTGAAAAAGCATAAGACCATTCCTGTCGTTCTCTGCCTCTGTCTCTCGGCCCTGTCGGCGGTGACATACGCCGCGGACGGCAGTGACATGTGCCATGCGGTCGAGGAGGGGGCGGTGCTTTTGTACCGGGGCGATTCTGCGAAGAGGGTCCCGGTCGAGGGCAGGATTCTGCGCACTGCCGAGGCAGCCTCCGGCCTCTATTACTGCGCCGTGCATAGTGAAAAGGGGGATGGGGACATCTACCTTGGATTTATCGAATACCAATCCGGATCGATCGGTTTCGAGCGGAAGCTGCCGTTCCGTGGTTCAGAACGGACCGTGGCGAGACTCATGGCCGGAGACGGCGCCGGGTATCTGCTTGCACTTCCCCCGAACGAGCCGGACGCGGCAGGGGAGCTGTTCAGGGTCACTGCGGCTCCCGGCGAGGTGTCCCGGGTCGAGAATATTGTCGATTTTTATTCTGATGGCGCGGATTGTTTCATCCTGACAAAGACGGGTTCCGGTCCGCGGGTAATCTTGAATGAAATAAGCGTACCGCTGGCGCTGCGGGCTGACGCGCCCCTTCGCATCCGCGAGGTTCTTGACAGGAGACTGGTGCTGGTAACCTCGGGTGAGGAAACCGAGGTAATTGACATACGCACCGGGAAGAGCCTTTACCAGTATGCGACCGATTACGAGTTCCTGGAGCCGGACGGGTATAACGTGGTCATACAGGCCGTTGACGACAGGGGAGCGGAGCAGGAAGAAAGGGAAATGATATTCTACAAGGTGATAATAGACGGCGTGGAAAGCGGCAGGACCGATTCCGGTCCGGCAGGTCTGGCCCGCGAGATGAAGCTGATGCTCGAGCCGAACCGGTACCACCAGGTCAGGCTAGAGCGCTGGCTGCTGAATCCCGGTAAGGGGAGATACGACAGGGAGAACAATATACGCCAGCCTAAAATGAAAGAGATCTTTATCCCGCTGAACAGGATCGTGAAGCTGGTTATCTCATTCAATAATAAAGAATATTCCTACATAATAGCTCCTGTGTATAAATAACGCTTCAGGCGTCCTGAGCATTTGATTACAGTTGCAATTTGCTCTGATCCCGTTGCTGGTGAAAACAATCTAAACAGAAATTACTCTGACACCTTAATCATTCCAGACTCTTTGCTGTGATTCTCAAAATTTCACTATTTTGGCTCATTTTTTTGATTAATTATCATAGCCCCCAAAAAATTTTTTAAAAAAAATGTAAGTGAAATATTGCCGATTTTACAATTTTTATGTATATTATTGTTAGCACTCAATAAAGATGAGTGCTAACAATAATTAAGCAAATAGAGGAGGTGCTCGATGAAATTCGGTATTAAGAAGCGCGACGATGCTTTTGTTTCTGATATTGATCACTTCAGAAAAAGCATCTCGGATTTATTTGAGGACTTTTTTTCGATCAGTCATGGAAGCCTGTATGAGTCGGATTATGTGCCGGCTGTTGATGTAAAGGAAGATGATAAGAACATCTATGTTAAGGCTGACATTCCCGGTATTGATGAAAAGAACCTGTCTGTTAACATCGAAAACAACATTCTTACAATCAAGGGAGAGAAAAGCGAAGAGAAGCGTGAAGAAAAGAACAAAAAGGTCCTTATCATGGAACGAAAGTACGGGGCCTTCCAGAGATCAATCAGGCTCCCGGACAGCATCAATTCAGAAGGCATTACGGCAAATTTCAAAAATGGCGTTCTGTCTATTGGCATTCCAAAGGAAAAAACAGAAGAACCAAAAAAAGTCAAAATCAGCATCAAATAAGGAGGAGCGACATGTATACGTACGATATTTTTGATGATATGCTCAATCTCAGGGATGTAGTTAATTCATTTTTCAGCGAGAATTATGGCAAGTGGAGAAGCAGGGAGTTTCCATACCTTGAGATATACGAGGGCAGGGACGAGCTCGAGGTCAGGGCATTGATGCCCGGGGTAAAATCGGACAACCTGGACATCCAGCTTGTCAATGACAGCCTGCTTATAGAAGGGGAGAAGATGAACGATTACGCCGACAACCCGTATATCCGCAAGGAGCGTCAGTTCGGGAAGTTCCGGAAGTCGGTAAAATTACCGTATCGGGTGGACGCGAACAGCATTGCAGCGGAACTGGCGAACGGTATATTGCATATCAGGCTCAAGAAAAGCGAAGAAGCGAAACCCAAGAAAATCGAGATCAAATAGGAGGCAGGACCATGTCGGAAGCAACGATAACCAATGGATTCGCCAATAATGAAAGGGTGATTGTACCGCTCACGGATATTTACGAGACCCCTGACCAGTATACTCTCAAGCTTGAGATGCCGGGAGTTACCCGGGAGAGCCTGGATATATTGATTGAAAACAACGAACTTGAAATCAGGGGCACGGTAAATGGATTCAAACCGGAGAACAAGGAGCTGAAATATTCCGAGTTCACGCACAATAATTATTACAGGACGTTCAGCGTGGGCAATGACATTGACAGGAATAAAATAAGCGCGACGTTTGAAAACGGCGTACTGACCCTTGTCTTACAGAAACATGAAGCGGTGAAACCGAGGAAGATACCAGTTACAGTTCAATAAGGGAAGAATTTTTCCGCGGGGAGCAGGCTGGCCGGGAGGGTCAGTCTGTTTTCTTTATGCGGAAATGTCTACTTTTTCTCCCAGGCCGGAAACAGAAGCAACAACATCTGCTTTCATCATCTTATCGTCAATGGAGAGCTTTGCCGCTGCCATCATCCTGAGAAGATCATTGCTCTTCTGGATGCTGTCCATTATGGGGGAAATATCGTTGGTTACCGTGCTCATATCATCCTCTTTTATTATTACCCCAAAAACTTCTATTTACCCGGTTCAATTATCGGCTAACACTGAAGAAAAATTACACTTTTTTTTAGTTTGTCACTATTTTTGTAGGGGAATCTCTGTATGGGAATCATAAAAAACCGGGAATCAGTAAAAAATTATTGAAAATGTACATAATCATAGAGATGTGTAAACCAGCGATCAAGAAGAGGACATAATGTGCGGAAGATTCGCCCAACTTCAAACAATCCGTGACCTCATCAAAGCTTATTTCGTTGATGATGTCCTGACCGATGTTTCTCCCGGTTATAATATAGCCCCCGGCACCAGGATACTGTCCCTGATACGAAAAGACGATAAGCGGCTCCTGGTCGATTTCCAGTGGGGACTTATACCCCGCTGGGCCAGGGACCAGGCGGCGGGCAGGGGGCTGATTAACGCACGGGCGGAATCCATATCCCAAAAACCCAGTTTCAGAAATGCCTTCAAGGCCCGGCGCTGTCTCATCCCCGCAAGCGGTTTCTATGAATGGAAAAAAGAAGGCCGGATTAAAATCCCTTATTATATACGCCTCCTCTCCGGCCAGCCCTTCACCTTTGCCGGCATACATGAGACATGGGTTTCTCCCGGCGGCGATGAGGTCGCCACCTGTGCTATCATTACAACCGGGCCCAACGAGGTCATGAAGCAGATCCATGACCGGATGCCGGTCATACTAGGCGATAACTATCGCGACGCATGGCTCGATCCATCCCTTGGTCCGGAGGAAGCGCTGTCCTTCCTCAAGCCGTATCCCGATCACGCCATGGAAGCATACCCGGTAAGCACGCTGGTTAACTCGCCGGAACATGATTCCCCTGAATGCATAAGGCCCGCATAGTCGCTAAAATAGAATACTAAACATTTGTTGACATATCCGGCCCCGCCCGGTATATTGTCCCCGGGTGGGCTGCTCTGACCCCGCTCTTTCAGGCGATAACTATCGCCATGAGCTGAGCCAGGACGGCGAAGTCCCGGCGTGCGGCAGGGATGCCGCGAAAATCGGGGCTCTGACCCCGGATCGTGGCTGCAATCACGACAGCCGCTGCGGGAGCGGCGCGCGGTCCCCGCCATGGGCCGGCCTGAATGAAATGAAAGGAGGGGAAATAATGCGCCAGATAACCGTTGATACGAATCTCATTGCCCGTTGCGGGCTCTATTGCGGCGCCTGCGGGCGCTACACAAAAGGCTCGTGCCCGGGCTGCGCGGAGAACGAAAAAGCTTCCTGGTGTTCCGTGAGGACCTGCTGCCTCGAACGGGGCGCGGGCTCCTGCGCGGACTGCGCGGATTTCAGCGATGCAAGGGAGTGTAAAAAATTCAACAATCCGGTTGCCCGGGTCTTCGGCTTCATCTTCCGGTCCGATCGCGCCGCCTGCGTCCGGCTTATCCGTGAACGGGGGCGCGAAGCCTTCGCCCGCGAGATGGCCGCCCGCGGAACCAGCAGCGTCAGGCGGGGGGCGTGATGCCCTGCGCGGCGGCGATACGGGTGTCGCCGGACACCATTGCCTCAATCCACCGGCCCGGGGTGTGCAGCTCGATCCGCCTCCCGCTGTTCATGGCGCGGATCCCGGCCGGCTTTCCCTCGCCGGCTGACGATTACGTGGAGGGGAGCCTGGACCTGAACGAGCTCCTGGTGCGGCACCCGGCCGCCACGTTCTTCGTGCGCGTGTCGGGCGATTCCATGACCGGGGCCGGCATCCATTCCGGCGACGTGCTGGTGGTGGACCGGGCGGAGAGCGCCCGCAACCGGAGCGTCATCATCGCCGCGCTGAACGGGGAGCTGACGGTGAAGCGCCTTGTCCGCGAGAAGGGGCGCGTCTGCCTGGTCTCGGAAAATCCCGACTACGCGCCCATGGAGGTGACCGGCGACACGCAGTTCGAGGTCTGGGGCGTGGTGGTGCACGTGATACACAGCCTGAAATGAAAAGCCTTTATTTTCTGGTCGATTGCAACAACTTCTACGTTTCCTGCGAGCGTGTCTTCAGGCCGGCCCTGTGGGGGCGCCCCGTGGTCGTGCTTTCCAACAATGACGGGAACGTGGTGGCCCTTTCGAACGAGGTAAAGGAGATGGGCCTCCCGTTCGGCGCGCCCTTTTTCGAGGTGAAGCGGCTCATCAGGAAAAACGGGGTGGCGGTATTCTCGTCCAACTATACCCTGTACGGCGACATGTCGCGGCGCGTCATGGAGTGCCTCGCCCGGTTTTCCCCGGAGATGGAAGTCTACTCCATCGACGAGGCGTTTCTCTCCCTGCGGGGCATGACCGGGGACCCGGCGGCGTACGGCCGGGAGGTGCGGGAGGCCGTGCGGCAGTGGACCGGCATCCCGGTGACCGTCGGCATCGCGCCCACAAAGACCATGGCGAAGCTGGCCAGCAGGATGGGGAAGAAGGACCCGGCATGCGGGGGCGTCTTCGACCTCACCGATCGCGGTCGCGCCGAGGGCGCGCTCGAGTCGGCCGACGCGGGCGATGTGTGGGGCGTGGGCCGGCAGTACCGCGAGCTCCTGCGACGCTACGGCATCCGCACCGCGCGCGAGCTGCGCGACGCGCCGGACGCGTGGGTGCGGCGGAACATGACCATTACGGGCCTCCGCACCGTGTGGGAGCTGCGCGGCGTGCCCTGCATACCGCTGGACGAGCAGCCCGCGCCGAAGCAGGGGATCGTGAGCTCGCGCTCGTTCGGGCGGCCGGTGGAGCGGCTGAACGAGCTCCGCGAGGCGGTCGCCGCGTACACGGGCAGGGCGGCCGAGAAGCTCCGGGCCCAGGGGAGCGCGGCCGGCTCCATGACCGTGTTCATCTCGACCAACCGGTTCCGTGAAACAGACCCGCAGTATTCAAACGGCGTCACCTGCCGACTGCCGGTCCCGTCGGCGTACACGCCGCGACTCATCCAGGTGGCGCTGGGCCTTCTGGACCGGATCTACCGGGAAGGGTACAGTTACAAGAAGGCGGGGGTGATGCTCTTCGAGATCATGCCGCAGGGCGATGCCCAGCTCGACCTGTTCAGCCGCTTCCACGATACGGACCGGGGCCGGCGGCTCATGCGGACGGTGGACGGGCTCAACCGCGCCATGGGCCGTCACACCCTCCGTTTCGCAGCCGAAGGGATCGAGAAGCCCTGGCAGATGCGGCGCGCCTTTCTCTCGGGGAGGTTTACCACGCACTGGAAGGAGATACCGGTGGCGCGGGCGTGACAGAATGAGGGGCTACCGGGCGGTATTATTATCGTGATCGGGATAGAGCTTCTTGATGCAATCCGGGCACAGCGTATGGGTGAATTCCGCCTCAGAATGGGATGAAATGTATTGTTCGATCTGCTCCCAGTAACCCTGGTCATTCCTGATGTTTTTGCATGATGCGCAAATGGGAAGAAATCCTTTTAACAGCTTCACTTCATCCAGCGTGGTTTGAAGATTTTTATTCAGCTCTTTTTCCATATTCAGCAGCTTTCGTGTCGTATGAAGGGCGATGCCGAGGATGATAAACGATGTGAGGCGGATGCCGCCGTTCCATGCAAAAAGTGACCAGTGATCATATGCATGCTCTGATAAAATATCGACACCAGTCCAGGTTAAGGCTGAAAGGACCGAACTGGCAATTGCCCAGTTTTTTCCGACGTACCATGCAGCAATAGATACGGGGATATAATAAAAAACGAAAAAGTTAAACTCGATCCCGGTAAAATAATCGATGATACCGAGGGATACAATCAAGGCCAGTGTAACGATGATCATGAAGAGGGGTGTTTTATAGTATGGCGTGGTCATAACGAACCGATGCTGCCTGTTTTCAGGACATGGTGAATTCTTTCCTGCTATAATATATATAATAAGAAATAATACCATGCAAAAAGTTAGCAGTGTTACTAAAAAAATGAATCATAGCATCTCCCGATACCGGATCTTCGTTACCGGGTCCTTCAGCCCCGGATTCAGCTCGACCAGGTGATCCATGACGAACCGCCTGTTTCGTATTTCAGGGTGCGGTATTGTAAGTTCTTCCGTGTTCAGTATAAGGTCATCATATAGCAGTATGTCCATGTCGATGCTCCGCGGCCCCTTGGGAAAGCTTTTCTCTCTGCCGAGCTCGACCTCGCAGCGCTTGAGGGCCGCGAGGAGATCGGGCGGGGACAGCGTTGTCTCGATTAAAATGACCTGGTTCAGGAACCGGGGCTGGTCCCGGTAGCCGACCGGATCGGTTTCAGCTATGGAGCTTTTCAGGAGCACGGAAACGCGCGGAAGGGACGCCGCCAGAAACGCTGCATTCCGCAGATTGGCTTCCCGGTCGCCCAGGTTCGAGCCGAGTCCAATGTAGGCGATGGCCATCTACAGCTTGTCCCGGTAATCTTCGCCGCTTATTTCAAGAATGCGGCACATTTCCTTGATGCGCGAGAGAATCCGGCCCTGCGACAGGTCCTTGAAGGCCTTGTGCGGGTTGTTGTTGGATGTGAAG